>Ga0318564_10000020_pt1 | contig 30138 bp, 29 predicted proteins | sample GRESIP066b5f20_FD_203479 | JGI IMG/M metagenome (GOLD analysis project Ga0318564, IMG submission 203479) | Tropical soil microbial communities from Luquillo Experimental Forest, Puerto Rico - GRE.SIPMG.066b5f20 | ecosystem: Environmental > Terrestrial > Soil > Tropical forest > Bulk soil...
TCCCTCGCCTTGGCCACTGGCCCTGCGTCCCCAATGCCGTTCGGTGACGCCACACGAGCTCGATGTGCAATCGACATACCAAAGGCCGCTCGGCCCTGCGCTGCGGCGAGCGCTGCGCGGTGCGGCAGTGTCACCGCGCAATCGGCCCGAAAAAGCTTGGCTTTGCAAGAGCTTCGGAGATTCGAGCCAGCCCAGCGGAGGGGCTCACCCGCGCTCGACATCCCGGGCCCGCCTACTCGTGCGGCAAGAGCCGGGGCGAAGGCTCGGGAGCAAGCTGGATTCACGTGAAAAAACGCCCAGTTAGCAACCATACCGACTATATCAAAATGCGGCCCCATTGCAATGTCCGTCCGCCGGCACTCGTGCCCAAAACTCTTTGATTTCCGCGCTCTTCCGTGCGACCGGCGGCCTCCGCGGCGGGCGGCGATCCGCCGACGCGACAACCGTCAAGACTCCGGCGGCGCGGCCTCCTCGGGACTTCGATGGCCGCGCGGGCGCGCTCGATTCGCTAGCGGAGGTCGACGGTCTCGGCGCCCGGGGGCGCGGCGAGCTCGAACTGCGCGGCGTCCACGCCCTTGTTCTCGGCAATCTTCTCGAGCCGCACGCGGGTCTTGTTGCCGAACAGGTCGACGACCACCGACTCGCGCAGCTGCAGCGTCTTCGGATCCAGCCAGAGCGCGAGCGACTCGAAGCCGCCCTCGTGCTTCGGCTTGAGCGAGAGACCGAGCTCGCGCCGCCCCGGCTCGGAGAGACTCCGGGCGTCGAAGGTGTCCTTCAACACCGCCTGGCCCATCAGGAAGCCGAGCGCGGTGGGCGACACGTTCTCGGGCGACAGCGGTGCGATCTGCAGCTGCTTCTCGTCGGGGTTCCAGATGCGGATGGTGGAGCCGTCGAGCACGATCACGCGGCCGTCGGGCGGAGCGTATTCCCAGCGCATCTTGCCCGGGCGCTTCACCACCACCACGCCCTTGGACTCGGTCTCCTTGCCCAGCGCCGCGGAGAAGCTGGTCTGCACGAAGTCGGCGCGCAGGTCCTGGACCGCGTCGTAGCGCTGCTGCAGCGCCTCGAGCGTCTTCGCCGCGTCGCGCTCGCCGCCGCCCTCGCCGGCCGCGAGCGAGCACAGGAGCAGGAGCGCGAGCCAGGGACGGAGACTAGTCGTCGGGGGGCCGGACGAAGATCTCACGTGGCTTGGTGCCCTCCTGCGGACCGACGATGCGCTCGTGTTCCATCTGCTCGAGGATCCGCGCGGAGCGATTGTAGCCGATCTTCAGCTTCCTCTGGACGAAGGAGATTGACGCAATTCTGTGTCGGGCGACGATCTCCACGGCCTGGTCGAACAGCTCGTCCAGCTCCTCGCCGCGCTCTTCGCTCTTCTCGCTCTCTTCGTTCAAGCGCACCAGCGTCGGGTCGAACTCGGGCGAGCCCTGCTGGCGCACCCACTCGGTCACCGCCTGCACCTCCTTCTCGGAGATGTACGGCCCGTGGATGCGCTCCAGCTTGGAGCTGCCCGGCGGCACGTGCAAGAGATCGCCCTGGCCGAGCAGCCGCTCCGCGCCGTTGGCGTCGAGCACGGTGCGCGAGTCGGTGCGCGAGCTCACCTGGAACGAGATGCGCGAGGGGAAGTTCGCCTTGATGATGCCGGTGAGCACGTCGACGCTGGGCCGCTGCGTCGCGAGCACCAGGTGGATGCCCGCCGCGCGCGCCATCTGCGCCAGCCGCATCAGCGACTCCTCGACGTCGCGGGCCGCCACGATCATCAGGTCGGCGAGCTCGTCGATCACCACCACGATGTAGGGCAGCTTCTTGGGCACGATCTCGTCGTCGGGCTTGGGCCGGCTCGCCGCCAGGTCGCGCGCCACCGCCTTGTTGTACTGCTCGATGTTGCGCACGCCCTTCTGCGCCATCAGCCGGTAGCGCTCTTCCATCTTGCCCACGACGCCGAGCAGCGCCGCGGCCGCGCGCTTAGGATTGGTCACCACCTCGGCGATCAGGTGCGGGATGCCCTGGTAGAGCGAGAACTCGAGCATCTTCGGATCGACCAGCAGCAGCTTCACGTCGTCGGGGGTCGCGCGCATCAGGATGCTACACAGAAGTGCGTTCAAGAAGACCGACTTGCCCGTGCCGGTCGCGCCCGCGACGAGCAGGTGCGGCATCGCGGCCAGGTCGGTGGTGACCGGATTGCCGAAGATGTCCTTGCCCAGCGCGATCGGAATGCGCGCCTCGGTCTCCTGGAAGCTCGCGTGTGCCACCACGTCGCGCAGCACCACCACGTCGCGCTCGACGTTGGGCACCTCGATGCCGACGACGTTCTTGCCCGGGATCGGCGCGACGATGCGCACCGAGATCGCGCGCAGCGCCAGCGCCAGGTCGTCGGACAGGTTCACGATGCGGGAGACCTTCACGCCGGGCGCGGGCTCGAACTCGTACATCGTGATCACCGGCCCGGGATGCACCTTCACCACGCGCCCCAGCACCGAGAAGTCGGCGAGCTTCTTCTCCAGGATCTGCGAGTTGCGGATCAGCGCCTCGCGGTCGAGGTTCGGGCTCGACTCGGGCCCGCGCGCGAGCAGGTCGAGGTCGGGGACCTTGTACGGGCCCTCGCCGCGCGCGTTCGCGAACGGCAGTGACTCCTGCCGCAGCGGCGCGGGCGTCGCGACCTTGTGCTCGACGACCTCCGGCTCCGTCGCCTTGGCACGGCGCGGCGGGCTGACGCGCGGGGTGCGCTGCGCGGGCTCGCCCTCGTGGCTGGGCTCGCCGCTGTCGGCCTCCGCGGCCGCCGCCTCTTCCTCGTCGCGCGCGACCGCGCGTGCCTCCGCGCGCTCGGCGAGCGAGCGGCGCAGCCGCGCCAGGCTCACCCGGGCCCACTGTCCGAGCTCGCGCGCCCCGCCGCGCGCTGCCCGCCGCGCCGCGAGCAGCCCGTCGCGGAGCGACATTCCGGTGCCCGCGATCGTTCCCAGCGCGAGCGCGATCGCGAGCACCAGGATCGAGCCGGTCAGGTAGAACGCGGCGACGAGGGGCCGCACCACCGCCGCGCCGAGCGCTCCGCCGGCGTGCGCGCTCACGGCGTCGGGGAACGCGCGGTGCAGCACCTCGAAGCTGCCGGAGAGCGCGAGCACGCACAGCGCCCAGCCGCCCAGCGGAATCCAGCGCGGGCGCAGCGGCAGCCCGCGGAGATAGCGGACGGCGACCACCGCCGCGGCGAGCGGAAGCAGGTGCGCCGCGAAGCCGAGCGTGCCCGCCAGGACACCGGCGACGAACGCGCCCGCGGGGCCGCACCAGTTCTGGACGTGCACGCCGTGCGCGAGCAGCGGATCGGACGGGTCGTACGACACGAGCGCGGCCTCGGCGAACAGCGCGAGCACGCCGAAGGTGACCGCGACGGCCTCGGCTTCGAGCCGTCCGGGAAGGCGCGGCTCGGCGCCCTTCGCTCGCGCGCTGCGACGTCCCCCCATCGCGCGACCTACGATCGGGGACGCCGGAGAGAAAGGCAAGTTTGTGCGCGCAATGCGCGCGCGTCCCTGCTAGCCTGTCGCCATCACCCCAGGCACGGTGGAGAGGAGTTAGACATGGCCAGCGTGAACAAGGTGATCCTCGTCGGGAACGTGGGGCGCGATCCCGAGCTGCGCTACACGCAGGGCGGCCAGCCGGTCGCGAGCTTTTCGGTTGCGACCAACGAGCGGTTCAAGGACCGCGACGGCAACTGGAAGGACCGCACCGAGTGGCACCGCATCGTCGCGTGGGCACGGCTCGCCGAGATCTGCGGCGAGTACCTCCGCAAGGGCAGCCAGGTCTACATCGAGGGGCGGATCCAGACGCGGGACTGGGAAGACAAGGAAGGGAACAAGCGCCAGACCACCGAGATCGTGGCGCTCGGCATGCAGATGCTCGGCCGCCGCGGCGGCGAAGCCGGCCCGTCGATGGGCGACGACAGCCAGATTCGACCCGGCGAGGACTCGCTCGCGCAGTCCCCGGCCGCCGACGACGAGATCCCCTTCTAGTCCCTCTTCTGGCGTAGCCTGCGCACGAGGTCGTTGATCGTGCCGCGCAGCTCGGGGGTGAGATCCTGGAACTCGATGCCCATGCCGGGCGGAGTTCCGGCCTTGCCGTCGCTGACCCACGCCACGCGGCCGCCGAGCTTGATCGGCTTCTGCAGGTCGGGCAGCCGGACCTGGAGCTGGACGTTCGCGTCGAGCGGGGCGGGGTTCTCGGTCTCGATGAACATGCCGCCTTCGTTGATGTTCGTGGTGAACTCGCTGAAGAAGGCATCCACCGCGGAGTAGTCGACGGGGACCTTGATGTTCTCGCGCTCCGAGTGGCGCCGCTCGCCCCGCGACCCTGTGCGCTTGCCGCTCATCGGTCTCCCCTACGCGCATCGATCGGCGGTCCCCGTCAGCCGCTTGAGGCGACGGAGAGCTGGCCGGTGCGCGCGAAGCTGGTGAACTCGAAGCCGCCGATCACGATGTGGTCGACCACCCGGATGCCGAGGATCTCGCCCGCCTTTGCCAGCCGCTCGGTGACTTCCCGGTCTTCGCGGCTGGGCTGCGAGTCGCCGCTGGGGTGGTTGTGCACGAGCAGGATCGCCGCGGCGGACTCGCGCAGCGCCGGCGCGAACACCTCGCGCGGGTGCACCAGGCTCTGGTTGAGGCTGCCGCGGCTCACTTCGACCTCGCCGATCAGCCGGTGGCGGCTGTCGAGCAGGAGCACCACGAAGATCTCCTGGCGGTAGCGGCGCATGCGTGCACCGAAGTGCGCTGCCACCTGCTCGGGTGAGTGGAGCTTCTCGCCGGGCTCGAGCCGGGTGCGCGCGAGCCGTGCGCCGAGCTCGAACGCGGCGCGCAGCGCGGCGACCTTGGCGGGCCCGAGACCCGGGACCGCGCACAGCTCGGCCGTGCCCGCGCGCGCCAGCGCGTCGAGCGAGCCGAAGCGTTCGACCAAGAGCCGTCCCAGCCGCTCCGCTCCGCGCTCGCGTCCGCCGGTCTGCAGCACCAGCGCCAGCAGCTCGACCAGGGCCAGCGACTCGGCGCCCTCGCGCCCGAGCCGCTCGCGCGGCCGCTCGGAGACCCGGTCCCCGTCGCCCATTCGCGCCTCCTCGGGGTGAGCAGGCGGGGTGAGGAGCCTCGACGGAGTGGTCGGCGCAGCGTCAGCGGTGGCAGTCGCTCCGCGTCGACTCGGCCGCGGCGTAGATCTGCGCGAAGTCGGCGGGCGAGCGGCCCGGCGCGACGAGCGTCCGCATCCCGTCTGCGGGCACGGGCTCGCTGCGCGCGAGCGCGCCGAGCAGCGCCAGGAAGCCCTTCACGCGCGGTGCGGACTGCATCGCCAGGGCGAGCTCGAGCGAGCTCCCGGTGTGCAGCGTCTCGCCGCTGTCGGTCTGCACCGTGCCCTCGTGGAAACGCCCGAGCCGCAGCATCGCCTCGCGCCGGTACAGGTCGGCCAGCTCGCCCGAGGGCCGGAACGCGTCCGCGAGCTCCGCGTCGCCCAGCTTCTCCCGCAGCACCGACGCGTAGCGGTCGTCGCAGCTACTCGGTGCGAAGGGCAGCCCTTCCAGCCGCGCGCGGACCTGCTGGTCGGTCGGCGCCCTCGTGCCGGGAGCGACGATGTCGAACACGTAGACGTACTGGCCCTGCACGGCGTCGAAGTTCTGGCGCGAGCGCACCTCGAGGTCGGGCGAATCGGTCTGCACCCGCAGGATCGCGTCCTCGGCGACCTGGAGCGCGTCGACTCCCGCGATGTGCCCGCCGGGTCCGGGCGGCTTGCCCTCGAGCTTCACCGCGGTCCGGGTGAGCGCGATCTGGAAGCCCTGCACGGAGGTGTTCTTGCTCATGCGCACCTCGGGCTGCTCGGTGGTGCGCAGCGTGAGGCTGGTCCGGCCCGCGAACTCGGTGTGCCCCAGGAACACCAGCGAGTTGGGCAGCACGTGCAGCTGGATCACCACCTTGTCTGGCACCTTCTGCGCGTCGTAGCTCTGCTCCTCGGCGAGGTAGCCGTTGGCGATCGCGTGGAACTTGACCGCGTCCTTGTAGGTCATGTCGGCGCGCGCGGGCAGTTTCACGATCGCCGGCGACTGCGTGCGCTCGAAGCGCTTCTGAAAGTTGGAGCGGATGTAGTAGAGGTCGAGGTCCGCAACCGCGGGCACGGTCTCGACGCTGATCTCGCGCTCCGTGTACCAGTAGCCCCAGCCGCCGAACAGGCTGGACACCCCGATCCCGACGTTCTTCGGCGACCAGGCCGCGCGCTCGGTCGGGATCAGGTCGACCTTGTTCGGCGCGCCGTCAGCGCGGACCGACGCCGTTCCCGCGACGAGCGGGATGCACAGGAGCAGCGCAAAGCCGACGAGCGAAGGCCATTTCCCCATGGTCTTGCAGCGGGGCGCGAGCTTATCACGGGACGCGCGCAGCCCAGGGTGCATTCGGCCAGCTCAGCTGCCTTGGCGCTTGTAGCTGCCGCTCCTTCCGCCGGATTTTCGGACCAGGCGGACGTCGCCGATCACGATCGCGCGGTCGACGGACTTCAGCATGTCGTAGATCGCGAGCGCCGCGGCCGACACCGCGACCAGCGCCTCCATCTCGACGCCGGTCTTCGCGGTGGTGCGCGCGCGCGCCTCGATCTCGATCGAGTGCGCCGAGGTCTCGAAGTCGATCTCGAGCGCGTCGAGCGGCAGTGGGTGACAGAGCGGGATCCACTCCGAGGTCCGCTTCGCGGCCTGGATCGCCGCGATCCGCGCGACGCCCAGCACGTCGCCCTTCTCCGCGCGGCCTTCCACGACCGCCTCGAGCGCCTCGCGCGAAAGCGCGACCCGGCCGCGCGCGACCGCCTCGCGCGCCGTCGCGGGCTTGGCGCCCACGTCCACCATGCGCGCGCAGCCCCGGTCGTCGAAGTGGGTCGAGCGCGCGGGCGCAGGCCGGGCGCGCTTCGAGCCCCGCTTCATCCGCGGATCCGGTCGCCAGCGCTCTCCGGAGCGAGATAGGGGCGGAAGTCGCGGCGCAGCTTCTGGACGCCGCGCAGGTAGCGGTCGTTGCCGACCGCGCTGCCCCAGTAGTAGGCACTGATGCCGTCTTCCTCACCCAGCCGGTGGATGTCGTCCGCGAGCAGCCGGCAGCCAGCCTCGATGTTCGCCTCGACGTGCGAGACGCTGCCCGGGAGGTCGAGCTCCTCGTACATGTACGGCATCACCTGCATCAGGCCGATCGCGCCGCGGGGGCTGCGGGCGCCCGGGCGGCCGCTGCTCTCCTGCATCAGCACCGCGAGCACCAGGTCCGGCGCCAGGTCCTGGTCGCGCTGGCAGCGCACCACGCTCTCGGCGATCCGGCTGGTGAGCGCCGGATCGAGGTGGGGGAGCTTGGAGCGCAGCGCCGTGGAGACCTGCAGCTTGGCCTCGCCGTCCGGGCCCAGGTCGACCCGCGGCCGCGCCAGCGCCCGGCCCTCGGAGGCCAGGGCAGCGGCACCGTGCAGCACTCCCGACCCGGCCAGCAACAGCAGGCCAGCGAGAATGGCTCTCCAACGCGCTCCCTGTGGATCGCTCAAACGGCTCCCACCCATGTCCCGGGGGGCAAGCCTATCCGGACCCCAGGGGGTGTCAACGTTCCCGCGCCAGGCCCACACAGACGCCTCCAAAATCGCAAAGCGGAGTGCAGCAGAGCCGCGGCTCGGGCGCTGTGACGGGGCTGAAGTCTGCAACTTTGAAGGACTTTCTTGCCCTCCGGAGCCACCAGGGACAGCGGATCAAGCGCCACTTGCCGGCGCGCCGATGGGTCGGGCGAAGGAGCCTCGTCGCTTGGGGCACGTGGTCCAGATCAAGCTCGAGGCGCCCGGTGAGCTGGGCCGCGAGACCGGAGATGCGGAGTCCCCGCTGCGCTTCCAGTCCGCCGACGGCTCGTTCTACCTGACCGACGAGGAGCTCCTGGACGCCACCGGTCGCGGCTGTCTCTTCGAGGTGGTCCGGCGGGTCCGCGAGGCCGATCTGCCCGTGCCGTTCTCGCTCGCGCACGACGGCGCCGTGACCGACTGGCCGCCCGAGGACGCCCGCCTGGCCGTCCTCGCCCGGCTGCTCGCGGAGGACCGCGCGAACGGCTCCGTCGGCGTGCGCTTCCTGGGGCGCAACCGCTCCGTTCCACCGGACGGCTTCGCGCTCGACCGCGCCGGGGGCCAGCGCCGCTACGTCTGGCAGATCGTCCCGGCCGAGGTGCACGCGGCGCGGCCGGCGGTGCAGGAGCGCTTCCGCGCGCTGCGCGCGGTCTGCGCCGACGCGCGCGCTCGGGTGGTGCTCTCGCTGGGCTCGGGCGGCCTCAAGCTCTTCGCTCACGCGACGGCCCTGCGGCTGTTCGAGTCGCTGGGGATCGCGGAGTCGTTCAGCGAGGTCTGGGGCTCGAGCGCGGGCGCGATGGCCGGACTGCTCTACGCGCAGGGGCTGTCGCCGCACGCGATCGAGCAGATGGGCTACGACCTCTACACCGGCCGGGTCGACCTCGCGCTGCGCCCGTCCAAGCTCCAGTTCCTGCGCCACCTGGTGCGCGACGCGCTGCTGCCCGCACTGGGCGCCGCGGGCGCCGGCTTCGTCGACGTCGCCGACGGCCTGTCGCGCATGCTCGAGCGCTACTGCGGCGACGTCGAGCCGCGCCTCCCCTTCTACTGCGTCGCGTTCAACCTGCGCGACTGTCAGTCGGACGTGCTGACTCCCGGTGCGGTGCCCGCCCACCTGCGCGAGCTGGTGGTCCAGGCCGACGCGCGCGCGGCGGCGCTCGCGTCCTCGAGCGTGCCGCTGCTCTTCGTGCCGCGCATCATCCGCCGCATCAACCGCGACGCGCACTACATCGACGGGTCGACCACCGAGGACGTCCCGCTGCACTCGATCGTCCGCAAGTGGGACCTCGACCGCGCCGCGGGCGTCGAGGCGCGCGAGCGGCTGGTGATCGTGTACGTGAAGCTCACCGGCGGGCTCGAGACCTATCGCACCCACCCGGGGCGGATCGGCAAGCTGCGGCTGATGCAGACCGTCGCCGCGGCGGGGATCGAGACCATGCACCGGCGTGACGTCGAGCTGCTGCGGCTCCGTCCCGACGTGCAGCTGCTCGGGCTCGAGCTCGCCGACGCGAACCCCGACTTCTTCGACACGCGCCGCATCGCCGAGTTCATCCGCGCCGCCAAGGAGTGCTTCCCCGAGCAGCTGGTCGCGCTCGAGGAGCGGCTGCGCGCCGACGAGGGACGCCGCTAGCCTCGTTCGGTATCCTGCCGCGCGTGTACCCCGTCCTCTGGCAGCCGTTCGGCTTCGCGATCTCGAGCTTCGGCGTCATGGTCGCGCTCGCGTTCCTGGTCGGCGGCTGGATGTCGGCGCGCTCGTTCGAGCGCAACGGCCTCGACGGAAAGAACGCCTGGGACCTGCTCACCTGGTGCGTGATCGGCGGCCTGGTCGGCGCGAAGCTGTGGTTCGTGGCCGAGGAGCTGACCCGCGAGCCGACGGCGACGCTCGCGGGCGCGCTGTTCAGCCGCGGCGGCCTCACCTGGTACGGCGGCTTCCTCGGCGGCACGATCGCGGGGCTCAGCGGCGCGCGGATGCGCGGGCTGCCGCTGCTCGACGTGGTGAACTCCGCTGCGCCGGCTCTCGCGGCGAGCCAGGCGATCGGGCGCATCGGCTGCTTCCTCGTCGGCGACGACTACGGCATCCGCTCGAACGTGCCCTGGGCGGTGGCGTTTCCGAACGGCCTGCCGCCGACGGTGGATCCGATCAGCGGCGAGGTGTTCCGCGTGCACCCGACGATGCTCTACGAGACGCTGTGGCTCGCGCCGGTCGCGCTCCTGTTGTGGCTGCGGCGCGGGCGCTCGCCGTTCCTGTTCGGCGAGTATCTCGTGCTCGCGGGGATCGGCCGGCTGTGGATCGAGGGCCTGCGCCGCAACCCCGACTTCGTCGGCGTGCTCTCCAACGCGCAGGTGGTGGCGCTCTCCTGCATCGCGATCGGCGCGGTCGGCTGGCTGTGGATGCGCGCGCGGCGCGCGCCGGTCAGCCCGGGCGTCGGGAAGTGAGCTCGGTCGCCAGCGCCAGCGCGCGCTTGGCGAGCTTCTGGTCCGACAGCTCCACGCTCTGCGCCAGCGACGAGAGCACGCGCGACGCGCTCTCGCGCCAGCGCGCGGGCGAGCTCGCGCCGTCGTCGCGCCAGCGCGCCAGCGCGTCGACCGCCGCGAGGTTGTCGCCGGCGTAGTAGCTCGCCATGCCGCGCGCGAAGGGCAGCGCGCCGTCGAGCGCGCCGGCCGCGCGGGCCTCGCGCTGCTCCAGCACCGCGGCGGCTTCGGCGTAGTGACCGTTTTCGAGCAGGCTGTCGACCGCCAGCTGGTAGCCGCGCGCGGCGCTGCCGTAGATGTCGGCGAGGAGCTGCATCAGCGGCATCGCGAACACCTGCTCCGAGCGGGCGGGATCCTCGACCAAGCTGCGAGCGACCGCCCCCGAAGCGGCGAGGTGGCGCAGCACGATCAGGAGCTGATCGCGCGTCTCGCGAAACAGCTCCTCGGCCTCCGCCTCGGACTCGAGCATGCGCCGGCTGCCGGCCTCGAACACGCGCCAGAACGCCTCCGCCAGCGGGCCTGCGGCCGAGCCCTCGGCCATCATCCGCTGGAGCCGCGGGCCGTAGCTGTCGGTGAGGTAGAACCCCTCGCGAAACTTCATGCTTTCGTGGAACAGCGCGCCCACCGCGAGATCGAACAGCTCCTCCGCCTGGACCTCGGTGCGCGGGCGCGCGTCGTCCAGCCGGAAGAGCGCGTGGCACTCCTCCTTCAGCCGGAACAGCGCGCTGTCCTCGGCGTCCCCGACCAGCCGGGCCACCGAGCCGAAGGTGAGCCGGCCCGCGCGCAGCTCGCGGCCGATCTCCTGCGAGAGCGCGAACGCCTCCATGAAGTCCCGGACGATCTGGGCCAGGCGCCGCTCACGAAGCTCCATCGCACCTCCCGCGAGACTCGATTCGTCCGTAGAATGCCGGGATCGATGTGGCCGGGATGGATCGAGCGCTCGCCAACGATATCAGATCACCTCGCGAACCCACCGGACCCGAATCGGTGAAGCCGCCCGCGCGCGGACGCGGGCTCGCCGTCGGCGTCATCTTCGCGACGATCCTGATCGATTTCATCGGGTATTCGATCCTCATCCCGGTGCTGCCGCACTTCGTGAGCTCGCTCGGCATCGACGCGTTCGGGATCGGGCTGATCACCGCGCTGTACGCCCTGGGGCTGGTGCTGTTCCTGCCGCTGTGGGGCTGGATCTCCGACCGCGTGGGGCGGCGCCCGGTGATCCTGGTGTCGCTCCTGGGCACGGCGCTCTCCTTCGTGCTGCTCGCGCTGAGCCGCACGCTTGCGACCATCCTGATCGCGCGTTTCTTCGGCGGCTTCTTCGGCGCCAGCATCGGCACCGCGCAGGCGGCGATCACCGACCTCACCGACGACGACTCGCGCGCCCAGGGCATGGGCGTGATCGGCGCGGCGTCGGGCATCGGGCTGGTGCTCGGCACCGCGCTCGGCGGGCTGCTGGGCGGGATCGACCCGACGCTCCCCTTCTACGCGACCGCCGGCGTGGCGATGGCGAACTTCCTGATCGCGGCCTGGGCGCTGCCCGAGTCCAAGCGCACGCTGCGCGTCGACGTGAGCTGGCGCGACTTCGCGCGCTCGATCGTGCCCGCGCCCATCTGGATCGTCGCGCGCACGCGCGACGGCGGCCAGCGGCTGTACCTGTTCCTGTTCCTGCACCTCTTCTTCGCGTTCTCGGTGATCGAGGCGATGTTCCCGCTGTTCGCCGCGTCGCGCTTCGGCTGGGGCGAGCTCGAGACCGGGCTGTACATGGCGGCGATCTGCGTGGTGCTGGGCGGCACGCAGGGGCTGGTGGTCGGGCCGCTCTCGCGCGAGTGGGGCGAGCGCGCGATGACCGCGGTCGGATTCGCGCTCACGGGCGCATCGATCGCGGGGCTCGCGCTGTGTCACTCGATCAGCGCGCTCACGCTGTGCTCGCTCGGCGTCGCGCTGGGTGCGGGCATCGCCTTCCCCGCCTTCACCAGCCTGTTCTCGAAGCTCGCGGGTGCGCACGAGGCGGGCGCCGCGATGTCGCGCAGCCAGGCGATGGTCCACACCGGCCGCGCGCTCGGCGCGATGTGCTGGGGCTGGGTCTTCCTGACCGCCGGCGCGAGCATGCCGTTCATCGCCGCCGGAGCGGCGCTCTTCGCCGCGCTCGCCGTGTTCCTCGCAGTCCCGCGCGACCTGCTCCCCCCAGGCTAGATCCGGTATCCTCGACCGCCGGGGTCGAGGCCGGAGGACGGGCGATGAGCGAAGCCGTTGAGCGCGAGCGACTGGACGTGGACATCCTGTTCGTGGGGGCGGGCGCAGCAACGCTGGCCGCGGTGATCCGCCTCGCGGACCTGTGCAAGGAACAGAAGCTCGAGCTGCCGGCGGTGCTGGTGATCGAGAAGGCGCCGGAGCTCGGCGCGCACCAGCTCTCCGGCGCGATGATGGATCCGCGCGGCCTGGCCGAGCTGATGCCCGACTTCGTCGCCCAGGGCTTCCCCTTCCACTACCAGTGCACCACCGACGAGACCTGGCTGATGGGCGCCAAGCGCGTGATCAAGAGCCCGGTCACTCCGCCGCCGTTCATGAACCACGGCAACTACGCGATCTCGGTCTCAGACGTGGTGAAGTGGCTCGGCACCAAGGCCGAGGAGCGCGGCGTCGAGATCTACCCGGGCTTCCCGGCCGCACAGCCGCTGTTCGACGGCAAGCGGGTGGTCGGCGTGCAGGTGCAGGACCGCGGCGTCGACAAGGACGGCAAACACAAGGGTGTGTTCGAGGCGGGGCCCGAGATCCACGCCAAGTGCGTGGTGTTCGGCGAAGGCACGCGCGGCTCGTGCACCAAGGTGGTGGTCGAGACGCTGGGGCTGCAGGGCGCGAACCCGCAGGCCTACGAGACCGGCGTGAAGGAGATCTGGCGCATCCGCCCCGAGAACCACGTGCCCGGCCGCGTGGTGCACACCATGGGCTGGCCGCAGGACCCGGCCACCTTCGGCGGCGGCTGGATCTACGACCTGAAGGACAACTGCGTCTCGATCGGCTTCGTCACGGGCCTCGACTACGACAACCCCTACACCGATCCGCACGACCTGATGCAGCGCTGGAAGACGCATCCGCGCATGCGCCAGCTGCTCGAAGGCGGGGAGTGCATCCGCTACGGCGCGAAGACCATGCCGGTCGGCGGCTGGTTCTCCTTCCCGAAGCTCTACGGCGACGGGTTCCTGCTGGTCGGTGACTCGGCCGGCACCTGCAACGGCGAGCGGCTGAAGGGCGTCCACCTCGCGATCAAGAGCGGGATCATGGCCGCGGAGACGCTGGTCGACGCGATCCGCAAGGACGACTACGGCGAGGCCACGCTCGCGAGCTACAAGTCGCGCTGGGACCAGAGCTGGCTCGCGAAGGAGCACTGGAAGGCGCGCAACTTCCACGCCTCGTTCAAGTTCGCGCAGAAGATGCCGCAGTGGCTCGGCTGGCTGCGCCAGCTGCCCTGGCTGGTGAACGGCCAGGCGCTGGCGATGGTGACCGGCGGGCGCGGGCTGGTGAAGATGGTGCACGCGCACCCCGACCACGAGCACATGAAGAAGCTCGCCGAACTCACGCCCAAGGAGCGCGAGAAACGCAACAAGGTCGCCTACGACAACAAGTACACCTTCGACAAGGTGACCGCGGTTGCGCTCGCCGGCTCGCGCCACGAGGTCGACCAGCCGCACCACCTGCACGTGGCCGACACCAACGTCTGCGCCACGCGCTGCGCCGTGGAGTACGGCAACCCGTGCGAGAGCTTCTGTCCCGCAGCGGTGTACGAGATGATCCCCGACGACGCCAAGCCGGGGCAGAAGCGGCTGGTGATCCACCACGAGAACTGCGTGCACTGCAAGACCTGCGACGTCGCCGATCCCTACGCGATCATCACCTGGACCACGCCCGAGGGCGGCGACGGCCCCGACTACACCCACATGTGACGCCATGGACGTGGCGGTCGTCGGCGCCGGGCCCGCGGGCTCGTTCTGTGCCTGGCGGCTCGCGCGCGCCGGCCACCGGGTGACGCTGTACGATCCGTCCCACCCGCGCGAGAAGCCCTGCGGCGGCGGAGTGACTCCGGGCGCCTTCGCCCGCTGGCCGGAGCTGGCCGAGCTGCGCGCTGCTGCACGGCCCGCGCACGCGGTGCGGCTGCGGGCGCCGCGCGGGCGCGAGCTCGCCGTGGCGCTGGCCGAGCCGATCGAGATCTTCTCGCGCCGCACGCTGGACTCGCTCCTGCTCGAGCGCGCGCGCAAGGCCGGCGCGGAGCTTCGCGCGCGACGGGTGCGCCGCGCGGCGCACGCGGCGTCCGGGATCGAGCTCGAGCTCGACGGCGGCGAGCGGGTGCGCCACGACTTCGCCGTCGGCGCAGACGGCGCCGCGAGCGTGGTGCGCCGCTCGCTCGCGGGCGACCGCCCGGGCGGCCCGGCGAGCTACGCCACCGCCGGCTTCCACGTGGCGGGGCTCTGCGAGAGCGAGATCGCGATCGAGTTCACCACCGGGTTCGCCGGCTACCTCTGGGTCTTCCCGCGGCCGGATCACGCGTCGGTGGGGATCGCCGCGCCGGTGGGCGCGGCGAACGGTGCAGTACTGCGCGAGCGCGTGCTCGAGTTCCTGGAGCGGCGCTACCCCGGCAGTGGCGAGCTGCCGCGCGAGCCGTACGCCGCGAGCATCCCGGTCGGCGGCGGCCCGGTGGCGGGCCCGCGCTTCGCGCTCGCGGGCGATGCGGCCAACGCCAACGACGCGATCACGGGCGAAGGCATCGGCCACGCGCTCGACTCGGCCGGGCTGCTCGCCGACGCGCTGTGCGAAGCCGGGCCCGAGCGCGCGCCCGCGCTCTACACCGAGCGGTGGCAGGCCGGCCCGGGGGGCGAGCTCGCCGCCTGCGCGCGCCTCGCGCGCCGGCTGTACCGGCCGGGGACGGTCGACTTCTCGCTCGCGCTGGCGGCGCGCAGCCGCCGCGCGCGGCGGCTGATGGCGGACATGCTGGTCGCCGGGCAGTCCTACCGCGGGCTCGCGCGCCGCATCGCGCGCGACGTCTGGCGCCGGCGCAGCGCGAAGGCGTAGAGCCCCACGTTCAGCGCCAGCAGCCCCCAGCCGAGCGCGTGCTCCAGCGCCGGAGTCAGTCCCACGGGATAGATCACCGCGCTGAGCGTGCGGTCGATGCAGCCGCGCGAGGAGCCGCCGCCCGCGCCGCGCAGCGCGTCCTCGAGCTGCGTGAGCGGACAGCGGGCGCCGTGGAGCTCCACCCAGACTCCCCATGCCAGCGCGGGCAGGTGCACCGACGGCGCGAAGCGCCAGCGCAGCCAGGCCAGTGCGCCGAATGCCGCGAAGGCGATGTACGCCGCGTGCACGGCGAGCACCGCGTCCGCGAGCGCGTCCGCCACCGCGGCTCAGCGCGGCGCCGGGGGCGCCGACAGGTCGGGCGGACCGAGATAGCGGGTCTGGAACTCGCGCCGCGTGAAGCGCCAGACGCCGTCGGGGTCGCGGCGGTAGCGGTCGAGATAGCGGCCGAGGTTCAGCGCGGCGCGGCCGTCCTGCGTCTGGATCGTCTCGGTCATCTGCCAGCGGCCGCTGGCGACGTCGCCGTCGACTTCGATCACGCCATCGCTCGCCACCTGGATCACCAGCCGCGTCGCGGAAGTCAGCGCGCGGTAGCGCGCGAGGATCTCCGCGCGGCCGCGCACGGTCTGGCCGAGCACGTGCCACTCGCCGTCCTCGGCCCAGCTCGCGGCCCAGGTGTCGAAGTCGCGCTCGGCGATCGAGTGGCAGTAGCGTGCGACCAGGTTGCGGATCGCGAGCTCGTCGGCGACGCGGTCGGAAACCGAGGGGCGCATCCGGGTATCATGGCCCAGATGAGCGAATCCATCCCGTTCGCCGAGATCGAGAAGGAGTTCCTGGACCGCGTCGGGCGCATCGTCTGGTGCACGGTGGCGACGATCGACGGCAAGGGCCGGCCCTACGCCCGCATCCTGCACCCGGTGTGGGAGGGCGCGACCGGCTGGATCGCGACCGGCCGCCAGACGCTGAAGACCAGGCACCTCGCGCGGAACCCACACGTCGCGCTGTGCTACTGGGACGCGCAGCACGACACCGTGGCGGTGCAGGCGCGCGCCGAGTGGTGCGACGACGCCGCGACCAAGGCGCGCATCTGGAACCTGTTGAAGACCACGCCGCCGCCCGTCGGCTACGACCCGCAGCTGTTCTGGCGCGGAGGCCTCGGTGACCCGGGCTTCGGCGTGCTGAAGCTGACACCGAGCTTGATCCAGCTCCGCACCGGCGCGGAGATGATGCAGGGCCAGCCCGGCCGGCTGTGCAGACTGTGAGGACGCGATGAGTCGGACGAACCGCCAGTGGCTCCTGCGCAAGCGACCCGCGGGCATGGTGAAGGAGAGCGACTTCGAGCTGCGCGAGTCACCCGCGCCGACGCCGAAGGACGGCGAGGCGCTGGTGCGCGTGCTCTACGTCTCCTTCGATCCCGCCATGCGCGGCTGGATGGAGGACCGGCCGAGCTACATCCCGCCGGTCGGCCTCGGCGACGTGATGCGCGCGGGCGCGGTCGGCCAGATCGTCGAGTCGAAGAGCCCCGACTACAAGCCCGGGGACCTGGTCCAGGGCATGTTCGGCTGGCAGGAGTGGGCGCTCGCGGCGCGCGGCGGGCTCGGGACGGCGACGGTGCTGCCGAAGGGCACGCCGCTCACCTGGCCGCTCGGAGTCTGCGGCATCACCGGTCTCACCGCGTACTTCGGCCTGCTCGACCTGGGCAAGCCCAAGGCCGGCGACACCGTGGTGGTCTCGGGCGCGGCGGGCGCGACCGGATCGGTCGCGGGTCAGATCGCGAAGATCGAGGGCTGCCGTACGGTCGGCATCGCCGGCGGCGCGGAGAAGTGCCGCTGGCTCGTCGAAAAGGCCCGCTTCGACGCCGCGATCGACTACAAGCGCGAGGACGTGGCCGTGCGCCTGCGCGAGCTCTGTCCCAAGGGCATCGACGTCTACTTCGACAACGTCGGCGGCGCGATCCTCGACGCCGCGCTCGCGTGCCTGGCGCAGCGCGCGCGCGTCGTGCTCTGTGGCGGGATCTCGGGCTACAACGAGGCGACCCCGCCGCCCGGCCCGCGCAACCTCTTGAACCTGGTCGTCACCCGCTCGCGGATGGAGGGCTTCATCGTGATCGACTACCTGCCGCGCTTCGCCGAGGCCACCGCGAAGCTCGTGCAGTGGGTGACGCAGGGGAAGATCGCGCACGCCGAGGACGTGCAGCACGGCATCGAGAACGCGCCGAAGACCTTCCTGCGCCTGTTCGAGGGCCGGAACCTCGGCAAGCAGCTGCTGAAGCTCGCGGACCCGCCGCTCGCGGGTTGATATTCTCCCGCGCGTGGGGATCCGCCGCCTCGCGCTGCTCGCCTCGCTCGGCGCCGCTGGCTGCGTCTCGATCGAGACCGCGCCCGAGCCTCCCGCGAGCGTGCCGCCGGCGAAGCTGCACGTGCATCTCGAGTTCGAGGGAGACCGCAGTTATCTGCCGCGGCTCTTCGACGAGGCGGCCGAAGGCGATCCCACGGCGCCGACGGTGCACTACGAGTACCAGGCGAGCTACGAGGACGGCTCCCGCGTCTCGTTCTGGGACAATCGCCACTGGCGCGAGGTGACTGCCCAAGGCGTGCTCCAGCTCGAGATCCCGGGCAAGGACCCGAAGACCATGATCGAGCAGTGCGTCGTGACGGTGAAGTACCCGTTGATCGTGTTCAACCCGCCCACGGACAGCGAGCTGCGCAGGCGCGCGCTCGTCTGCGTGCGCGACTGGTTCGACGCGCGGCTCACCCACGCCTCCGCGAAGGCGTCGGGAGCCGATTGACCGGCCGGCTTCGCGTGGCTCTTGTGCTCGTGGCGGCTGCGCTCGCTGCGGGCTGCGCGGCGACCGGCCCCGACTTCGAGCCCGTGGACCCGCCCCCCGGCAAGGCGCTGGTGTACATCTACCGCCCGGAGCTCGGCTACGGGCCGCTGGTCCGGTTCAACGTCGCCGTCGGGGACCGGTCGATCGTCTACGTGATCCGCGGCGGATACTTCCCCTACGTCGCGGACCCGGGCGAGACCGAGTTCCGGGCCGGGACGGAGGGCGACGTCGCCGTGACCGAGAACCTGCGCGCCGGCCACACCTACTACCTGCTGGCGCGGGCCTCGGCGGGCTACTGGATCCCTCGGCCCCGGCTCGAGTTCGTCTCCCGCGAAGAGGCCGAAGACGTGCTCGAGGGCTGCGTCCTGCTCCCGCCGGCCCGCTGAAGTCCGAAAACGGTTCGCGAACGGTAAGGTTCGCCCGCCTCGACCTGCCTAGGGTTCCGCGCATCGTGAACCCACGTCGAGGAGTCCCTGTCATGGAACTGGCACGCCGCGTCGGAGCGCTCGCTTATGGAGCGGTCTGCTACGCAATCTTCTTCGCAACCTTCCTGTACTTCATCGGCTTCGTCGGCAACTTCGCGGTGCCGAAGTCGATCGACTCGGGCCCGGTCCAGCCGATCGGCGTCGCGCTCGCGATCGACGCGGCGCTGCTCGCCCTGTTCGGGCTGCAGCACAGCGTGATGGCGCGGCCGGCCTGGAAGCGCGAGTTCACGCGGCTGGTGCCGCGCTCGATCGAGCGCTCCACCTACGTGCTCTTGTCGAGCGCGGTGCTGATCCTCTTGTACTGGCTGTGGCAGCCGATTCCGATCCCGCTGTGGCAGCTGCACAACGACATGGCGGTCGGCGCCATGACCGCGCTCTACCTGATGGGCTACGCGCTGGTACTGGAGTCGTCGCTGTTGATCGACCACTTCGACCTGTTCGGGCTGCGCCAGGTGTTCCTGCGCGCCATGGGCCGGGCCTACACCGAGAAGCGCTTCGCGACCCCGCAGCTGTACAAGCTGATCCGCCACCCGCTCTACCTGGGCTGGATCGTCGCGTTCTGGGCGGCCCCGAGCTTCACCGTCGGCCACCTGGTGTTCGCCGCGGCGCTCACCAGCTACATCCTGATCGCGATCCCGTTCGAGGAGCGCGACCTGGCCGAACAGCTCGGCGAGCCGTATCTCGCCTGGCGCGAGCGCACGCCCGCGTTCGTCCCCCGCCTCGGGGCGGTGCGCGAGCGCGAGCCCTCGGTCCGGCTCCGCGAGGGGTCGGTCCGGAAGGGGGCGCGGGGATGACCGCATCGGCGCTGGACACCGCCAGGCTCGAGCGCTTCGAGCGCAAGATGCAGGGCGTGTTGAACGGCGCCGCCGTCGCGCTCATGACGTCGATCGGCCACCGCACGGGGCTGTTCGACGTCATGAGCCGGATGCGGCCCGCGACGAGCGCCGTGATCGCCGCCGCGGCCGGGCTCGACGAGCGCTACGTGCGCGAGTGGCTGGCCGCGATGGTGACCGGCGGCGTGGTCGACTACGAGCCGCGCGAGCGCTGCTACGCGCTGCCGCGCGAGCACGCTGCGCTGCTCACGCGCGCGGCGCGGCCGGACAACGTGGCCGCGACCTGCCAGTGGGTGCCGGCGCTGGCGGCGCTCGAGGACCGCATCCTCGAGTGCTTCGAGCGCGGCGTCGGCGTGCCCCACGAGGCCTTCGCGCGCTTCCACGCGCTGGCCGAGGAGGACGGCGACGCGGTGGCGGCGTCGCTCTTCACGGGCGTGCTGCCGCTGGTCGACGGCCTCCGGGCGGCGCTCGAGGGCGGCATCGACGTGCTCGACGTCGGCTGCGGCAACGGGCGCTCCGTGCTCCGGCTGGCCGCCGCCTTCCCGCGCAGCCGCTTCACCGCCTACAGCATCCTGAACGAAGGCGTGGACGCCGCGCGCGCCGAGGCCGAGGAGCTGCGGCTCGCGAACGTGCGCTTCGCCCGCCGCGACGCCGCGCGCGTCTGTCACATGGCCGAGTTCGACCTGGTGACCGCGCTCGACACCATCCACGACCACCCGCGCCCCGACGCGGCGCTGCGGCGGCTGGCGGGCGCGCTGCGGCCGGACGGCGTGCTGCTCTTGCGCGAGATCGCCGGCTCGAGCCACCTGGAGAAGGACCGGGACCACCCGCTCGGCGTGTTCCTCTACACCATCTCGTGTCTGCACTGCGTGCCCGTCTCGCTGGCTGCCGGCGGCCCCGGCCTGGGCGCGATGTGGGGCATGGAGCGGGCGCGGGCGCTGCTGGCCGAGGCGGGGCTCGCGCGGATCGAGGTCCGCCAGCTCCCGCGCGATTCGGCCGCGCTCTACTACGTCGCGCGCAAGTGAGCGGCGGCGCTAAGCTCGCGGAGGGATGGTGCACCGCTTCGGCGAATACGAGCTCGACCTCGCCGCGGGCGAGCTGCGCCGCCGCGGGCGCGCGGTCGAGATCCAGCCCAAGCCGCTGGCGCTGCTGGCGCTCCTGATCCGCGAGCGCGGCCGGGTGGTCGCCGCGCGCGAGATCCGCGACGAGCTCTGGCCGGGCACCAGCGTCACGCCTGCGTCGCTCTCGCGCGCCATCTCGCACGCGCGCCGCGCGATCGGAGACACCCACCGCGGCGCGCTGATCAAGAGTGTCTCGCGCCGCGGTTACCGCTTCTGCGGCGAGCTGGTGGAGGCGCAGCGCGAGCCTGCGGCTGCCACGCCCTCCGGCGAGCGCGACCCGTCCGAGGTGTTCGTCGGCCGCGAGGACGAGCTCGCGACGCTGGGGAGCGCCTGGGCGGAGGCCGCGTCGAGCCGCGGCGCGATCGCGCTGCTCTCGGGACCGGCGGGAATCGGCAAGACGCGGCTGCTCGAGCGCTTCTCGCGCGAGGCCGCCGCGCGAGGCGCGCGCGTGCTGACCGGCCGCAGCCGCGGCGGCGATGGCGCGCCCCCGTTCTGGCTCTGGGTCGAGATCCTGCGCCAGCTGCGCACGCCCGAGGGCGACGAGCCCGGCGCGGTCGAGCTCGCAGAGCTGCTGCCCGAAGCGCGCGCGCGCGACGCCGACCGCGGCGGCTTCCTGGTGCTCGACGCCGCCGCGCGGGCGCTGGTGCGCGCGAGCCGCACGCAGCCGCTCCTGCTCGCGCTCGAGGACCTGCAGTGGGCCGACGCACCGTCGCTGCGGCTGCTCGAGCACCTGTCGTTCGAGCTGGCGCGCGAGTCGATCCTGGTGGTCGCCTCGGTGCGCGAGGAGTTCCGCGAGCGCGGCCATCCGCTCGACCGTGCGCTCGGCGTGCTGCGCCAGCAGGCGGGCATGATCGAGCTCCCGCTCGGCGCGTTCTCGCGGCGCGAGGTCGCGGCGCTATTGGGCCGGGTGATCGGCAGGCCCGCGCCGACGGACCTCACCTCGGAGGTGTTCGCGCGCACCGAGGGCGTGCCGCTGTTCCTGCGCGAGGCGATCCGGCTGCTCTCCGAACGCGGCGTGCTGGACCAGCCCGACCGGCTGCCGCGCGCGGGCATCCACCTGCCCGGGCGCGCGCTCGACCTGATCGCGCGTGCGCTCGACTCGCTGGCGGAGCCGGCGCGCGCATTGATCGCGGCCGCTGGGGTGCTCGGCCGCGAGTTCGCGCTCGCGGCCGCCGCCGACGTCGCCGACGTGTCGCGCGCGTCGGCGCTCGAGCTGTTCGACACTGCGGCGCAGGCCGGCGTGGTCGAGGCGTCGCGGGACGACGCGCGCAGCTGGCGCTTCACGCACGCGCTCTTCCGCGAGGCCGCGTACGCGGCGATCGGTGCGGGCGAGCGCGTGCGCCTGCACCTGCGCGCCGCGCAGTGGCTCGAGCGCGAGCACGCGCCGGCGCTCGAGCCCGTGATCGCCGAGCTCGCGCACCACCACCACCGCGCGCTCGCGCTGGGCGACCCCGAGCGAGCGCTGGAGTGCGCGCAGCGTGCAGCCGAGCGCGCCGCGCAGCTCGGCGCCTGGGAGCAGGCCGCGCGGCACTACGAGCAGGCGCTCGCGGCCGCCGCTCACATCCGGCCCGCGGACCCGGAGCGCCGGCTCGGCGTGCTGCTCGCGCTGGGCGAGGCGTGCCGGCTCTCGGGTGAGCGCAAGCGCCGGCGCGAGGTGCTGTCGGAGGCGATGGAGCTGGCGCGCTCGCTCGGACTCCGCGACGAGCTCGCGCGCGCCGCGATCGGCTTCTCCGACCTGCAGGACTGGGGCGTGCGCGACGCCGAGGCGCGCCGCGCCGTTGGCGAGGCGCTGGACGCGCTGGAGGGCGCGTCGGGCGTGAACCGCGCGCGCCTGCTCACGCGGCTGGCCTACTTCGACGTGCTGCACGAGGACTGCGAGGCGTCGCGGCCGATCGCGCGCCAGGCCGTGGAGCTCGCGCGCGCGTCGGGCGATCCCGAGGCGCTGCAGGACGCGCTCTACGTGCTCCACTTCGCGCTCGGCGGACCCGACCACGTGGCCGAGCGCGTGCGGCTCGCGGACGAGACGGTGCAGTTCGGCTCGGCCTCGCGGAGCGCCGACCGCGCGCTGATCGCGCTGGTGGACCTGGCGAGCGACTGCCTGATGGTCGGCGACGTCTCAGGCGCGCGCCGCTACCGCACCCGCGCCGATGTTGTGGCGGGAGAGCGGCCCACGCCCGCGATGCGCTGGCACCAGGGCGTGCACGACACCGGAGTGGCGCTGCTCGAGGGCCGCTTCGAGCAAGTCGGCTCGATGGCGGAAGAGGCGCTCCTGGTCGGCCGGCGCGCCGAGCATCCGTACGCGCGCGGCGTGCACGGGGGCCAGCGCGCGTTGCTCTCCTGGGAGCGCAGTGAGTTCGCGGGTCTGCTCGCGTTCTTCGAGCCGGTGCTCGGTGCGCTCGAGGGCCCGCAGCACTGGGTGCAGGCGCGGGTCGCGCGGGCGCGGGTCGCCGTCGGCCGCGCCGACGAGGCGCGCGCGCAGCTCGAGTCGCTCGCAGCAGCGGATTTCGTCGACGTGCCGCGCAACCTCCGCTGGACCGCGACGCTGGTGGAGCTCGCCCTGCTCTGCGCCGAGCTCGACCACGTGGAGCGCGCGAAGCCGCTCTACGAGCTGCTCGCGCCCGTCGAGCACCAGCACGCGGTGATGCCGATCGTGGTGTTCTACGGCGGCCCCGTGCGCTTCGCGCTCGCGCGGCTGTGCGAGACGCTCGGCCGCCGCGACGAGGCGCTCGCGCTGGCCCAGGAGGCGCGCACCTCCGCGCTGGAGCTCGGCGCCCGCCCGACGCTGGCGCGGATCGACCTGTTCCTCGGGCAGCTCGGCGCGCTGCGCGACCGCCGGCGCGCACGCGCGCCGCTCGAGGCCAGCGCGCGGCTCGCGGACGAGCTCGGCATGGCCGGTGTGGCCGCGGCGGCGAAGAAGGCGCTCGACTCACTCGCCTAGCGCGAGCGCTCCGCGAGCTGCTTCAGCGTCAGCAGCTGCTTGCGCATCATCACCAGGTCGAGCCAGGGGAAGATCCACCGTCCGATCCGGTCCCACGGCCCCGGGCGGCTGCGCACCACCAGCTTCGCGACCAACCGACACCGTCCGGTGTCGATCGGCACCACCAGGTACGACACCGCCAGCGGCGGGAAGATCCCGGGCCGGCGCAGGCGCAGCGTGAGCTGCCGGTCGCGCTCGAAGCCGGCGAGCTCGAAGATGCCGATCACGCGCTGCCCCGGCTCGAGCTCATCGGCGCCGGGCGTGAGCGCACGCGGGCTGCGCCGGCCGAAGTTGTCGAGCCAGTCGTAGCTGTAGGGCGCGACGCGCAGCTGGCACAGCCAGCGGAACACCGCCGCCGCCGGCGCGTCGACCGTCACCGCGCGGAACATCGCGTCGGCGCGGTCGTGATCGGGCAGCAGCGCATCGCACGGGTACGGCCGTGCGCGCTCTTCCGCCGTCGAGCCCCACTGCCAGCCGAGATCGCGGAGCCGGCTCACGCGGGCGCGCGGCCGAATCTCGCGGCGGCGCGCTGCTTCGCGCGCTCGGCCTCGACGGCGCGGTCGCGCGGCGGGGCGGTCGTGACCAGCTCGCGGAGCAGCCGGCGCGCGACCTCCGCCGTCTCGTCGACGGCCCGCGCGAACACCGCCTCGTTCAGCTTCGACGGCTTGTTGAAGCCCGAGAGCTTGCGCACGAACTGCAGCGACGCCGCGCGGATCTCGTCCTCGGTCACCGGTGGCGCGAAGTTGAACAGCGTCCGGATGTTTCGGCACATGCCCCGGACGGTACCACGGCGGCTAGCGCGCGCGATGCTTGCCTAGTGCCGCTTGAAGTACTGCACCGCGCGCTCGTGCTTCTCGGCGGCGGCGCGCGTCTTGAACGTGCCGAGGTTCCTGCGCCGGCCCGTCTTCGGGTTGTTCTTGCGCGAGTACAGGCGGTACTGGCCGTTCTTCAGCTTGCGGATCATGGCCGCGAACAGTGCAAGCCGCGGGCCAGCGTGTTCATGAAGCGAGCGATGTAGCGCGCGCGCAGCTCGGCGCGTGCATACGTCCTCGCTCGAGCCACTAGCCGCCCGAGCGCTCCCGCCTCGGCCTCGTCGTGCGCGAGCAGCAGCGGCTCGTGGGCAGAGTGGAACTCGGCGAGCTCGCCAAGCGTCCAGCGCCCGCCGAAGAGCGCGCGCAGCCGCCGGTAGGCGAAGATCCGCGCGACGAAGCTCACCCGCACCGCCGGATCGGCGAGCCGGCCCTCCTCTTCGACAGGCAGGGCGGGCATGCGCTCGAGCAGCGCCGCCGCGAAGAGGCCGCGCCCGGTGCGTGTCGCCCGGCCATTGGCTCGCCACACGGGCACGCGCTCCAAGCCGCAGCTCGGCGAGTCCTTCTTCAGCACGTAGCCACAGAGGCCGAGCCGCTCGAGCTCGCGCACCCGGCGCGCCGCGAAGCGCGTCATCGCGCGAGTCTGGTCGGCACCCGAGCGCGGCTCGAGCAGCCGAAGCTCACCGGCGCGCTCTTCAATCCGGATCGGAGGCCGCGGCACGCCCATGCCGAGCTCGACCTCGGGGCAGACCGGCACCCACTCCACGTGCGGGCCCAGGACGTCGACCAGGAACGAATCGCGCTTGTGCCCGCCGTCGTGCCGCACCTCGCGCCCGAGCAGGCAGGCCGACACGCCCACGCGCGGCGGCGTCTCGTCCGCGAGCCAGCGGCTCATCTCGACGGCGCGCTCGCCCCTCCCATCGGCAGCATGATGTTCGAGCCCGGGCCGACCACCTGGGGCGCGACGCCGTTCCACTTCTCCACCATCTTCAGCTGCACCAGCTGCGGCGCCTTCTCCAGCGCCTCGCCCTGGATGCGGATCGACTCGGCGTCGGCCTTGGCCTTGATGATCAGCGTGTCGGCGTCGGTCTTCGCCTGCTGCATGCGGAAGACGGCCTTCTCCGCCTCCTGCTGCTGCACCATCTTCGCCTCGATCGCCTGCTCGAGCTCGCGCGAGAGGGCGACGTCCTCGATCACCAGGTCCTCGATGGTGAGCATCGCCCCGACCTTCGCGCGCGACGCGTCGAGCGCCGCGAGCTTGATCTGCTCGCGCTGCTTCACGATGTCCGCCGCGCTCTTCATCGCCGTGACCTCCTTGATCGCCTCCTGTACGCGCGGCTGGATCAGCTTGTCGAACGGCTCGCCCGAGTAGTCGCGCAGGATCGACACCACCGAGGTCTCGGGGATGCGGTACAGCACCTTCACGCGCACCTTGATCTGCTGCAGGTCCGAGGAGAAGCACTCGGCGGTCAGCTCGCGCGTGTCCTGCTGCACGTTCACCTTGAGGATCTCGGTGATCGGCAGCTTCAACCCGAATCCCGGCGCGACGAACTGATCCGACATCTTGCCCAGAGTCACGCGCACCCCGCGCTCGCCCGGCTCCACGATGTAGGAGCTGCCGAGGACGCTGACGAGAATCACGATCGCGACGACGATCCCAACGACGAGCCGCACCGTGGCCATGGCGTACCCCCCGGCGACGCAGAGTAGCGCGAGCCAGGGTCGGGCCCTAGAGCCCGAGTGACTTCTTCGCGGCCTCGGAGAGCACGTCGACCAGCACCTTGCGGAAGGTCTCGACCCCGGCGTGTCCGACCTTGCGCAACGCCTTCTTGACCCGCACCGCGGCCAGCTCCGCGTTCGGGGCGTCTTGCACCAGCTCGACCAGGCTCCGCTTCAACAGGTCGCGTTCGTCGGCGGAGAGCCCCTCGAGCTCGTCCGCGAGCGCGGCCGCGGCCTCGAGCCGCGCCGCGGTCCAGGGATGCGGCTGTCCGCACGAGTGGCAGAAGCGCGGCAGGGCGTAGCTGTCCGGAGGGCCGAACGATCCGGTGACGTCGTAGTCGCCGCGGATCGGAGCGCTGCAGCTGCGACAGGCCGTGACCGTCTCGGCCCCGCAGCGCGAGCAGTACCGCTCGGAGAGATCGGGATGCCTATCCGCAGAGGTACTGATCACGTGCCCGTTCAGGCAGATCTGAGCGTTGTGAATCATCCCCATGGGAGCCCCGCGCGCCGAAGTCCGTCGTCGTCATCTCCTTCGTTGGATGGTGCGACACCGGAAAGGATAGGGGCGTTGCGTCACGTCGGCCGCCCGCGCATCGGGCGACCGCAGCGAGCCGGCAACGATCACACGGCGCCCCCGACACTGAAAAGCGTCGGACGCGGCGGAGCATCGCGCGGCCTGTTGCCGGCGCGAGAGGACCTAGCGAGTCCCCGACGAACTCACCCGCAGCCGCCGGTCTCCCCGCAGGTCTTGCAGGCGTAGCAGGCTCCTGCGCGCACCATGATCGTGCCGCAGTTGTTGCAGGGCGGGGCGTCGGACTGGCCGATCGCGGCGGGGGGCTCGACGTGGCTGCCGCCGCGCACCGCTCCGCCCTGGGTGATCGGCACGACGCGCTCATTGCCGGTCGGGGCCGCGTCGCCGTACTCCTCCTGGGCGTCCTCGACGACGGACTCGCCGGTCGGGAAGTTCAGGCCGAGCCAGCGGAACACGTAGTCGGTGATCGACTTCGCCATCGGGATGTCGGGGTTGCCGGTGAAGCCCGCCGGCTCGAAGCGCGTGTGGCTGAACTTGTCGACCAGGGCCTTCAGCGGCACGCCGTACTGCAGCGAGAGCGAGGTCATGACCGCGATCGTGTCCATCAGGCCGGACACGGTCGAGCCCTCCTTCGACATCTTCAGGAACATCTCGCCGGGCGTGCCGTCCTCGTACAGGCCCACGGTGAGGTAGCCGTCGTGGCCCGCGATCGAGAACTTGTGCGTCTTGGCGTCGCGCACGTCGGCGAGCTTGCGGCGGCGCGGCGCGGGTTCGGCCACCGCGGCCGCGGGCTTCGCGTCCTCGACCTTCTCGGCCTTGGTGTTGAGCGGCTGGGTGCGCTTCGAGCCGTCGCGGTAGATCGCGAGTGACTTGAGCCCGAGCCGCCAGCCCTCGATGTACGCCTGCTCGACGTCCTCGACCGTGGCCTCCTTGGGCAGGTTCACGGTCTTCGAGATGCCGCCCGAGAGGAATGGCTGCGCGGCGGCCATCATGCGGATGTGGCCCATGTAGTGGATCGAGCGCGTGCCGTGCGCGGACTTGAACGCGCAGTCGAAGATCGGCAGGTGCTCCTCGAGCAGCCCGGGCGCGCCCTCGATCGTGTCGTGCTCGTCGATGTAGCGCACGATCGCCTCGATCTGCGCGGCCGTGTAGCCGCGGCGCGCGAGCGCGGACGGCACCGTGCCGTTCACGATCTTCAGAACGCCCCCGCCGACCAGCTGCTTGTACTTCACCAGCGCGATGTCGGGCTCGATGCCGGTGGTGTCGCAGTCCATCATGAACGCGATCGTGCCCGTGGGCGCGATCACCGTGACCTGGGCGTTGCGGATGCCGCACTTGCGCCCGAGCTCGAGCGTCTTGTGCCAGGTCTCGCGCGCGGCCTTGAACAGGTCATCGGGCACGCCCGCCGGCTGCACCTGGTCGCCGTAGCCGGTGTGCAGGCCGATCACCTCGAGGAACGGCGCGCGGTTCTTCTCGTACTCCGCGAACGGGCCGGTGCGGCGCGAGATCTCGGCCGAGCGGTGGTACGAGCGGCCGGTCATGAGCGAGGTGATCGCCGCGCACAGGTTGCGGCCCTCGTCGCTGTCGTAGGCGACACCGTTCAGCATCAAGAGCGCGCCGAGGTTCGCGTAGCCCAGGCCGAGCGGGCGCAACAGGTGGCTGTTCTTGGCGATGCGCTCGGTCGGGTAGTCGGCGAAGTCGACGATGATCTCCATCGCCAGGATCAGCGTGTCGACGGCCTGCTCGAAGTCCGCGGTGAGGAAGCGCCCGCCCTCGTCGGCGAAGTGCAAGAGGTTGAACGACGCCAGGTTGCAGGCGGTGTCGTCGAGGAAGATGAACTCGCTGCACGGGTTGGTGGCGTTGATCCGGCCCGAGTTCTTCACCGGGTTCCAGCGGTTGATCGTGGTGTCGTACTGGACGCCGGGATCGCCGCAGACGTGCGCCGCCGACGAGATCTCGCGCATGAGATCGCGCGCCGCGAGCGTGTCCATCACCTGGCCGGTCGTGACGGCGCGGGTCTGCCAGGCGCCGCCGCTGACCACCGCCTTCATGAAGGAATCGGGCACGCGCACCGAGTGATTCGCGTTCTGGTACTGGATCGACTCGTACGCGCCGCCGGAGACGTTGAAGCGCCCGTCGTAGCCGGCGTCGATCAGCGCCCAGGCCTTCTTCTCCTCCTCGGCCTTGCAGCGCACGAAGTCGAGCACGTCGGGGTGGTCGGCGTTCAGGATGACCATCTTCGCGGCGCGGCGCGTCTTGCCGCCGGAGCGGATCACGCCCGCGAACGAGTCGAAGCCGCGCATGAACGAGACCGGGCCGCTGGCGACGCCGCCGCCGGCGAGCGGCTCTTTCGAGCTGCGGATCGTCGACAGGTTGGTGCCGGTGCCCGAGCCGCCCTTGAACAGCATGGCCTCGGTCTTCGCGAGGTCCATGATCGAGGTCATGGTGTCCTCGACCGAGTTGATGAAGCAGGCGCTGGCCTGCTGCGGCACCAGCCGGCCGTCGGGCTCGACCACGCCCAGGTTGAACCAGACCGGCGAGTTGAAGCACACCTTCTGGTGCAGCAAGAGGTGCGTGAGCTCGTCGGCGAAGATCTGCTCCTGCGCCTCGCTCGCGAAGAAGCCGCCCTCGCGGCCCCACTTGCGCAGCGTGCCGACCACGCGCCCGATCAGCTGGCGCACGCTCGACTCGCGCGACGGCGAGCCGAGATGCCCGCGGAAGTACTTCGACGCGACGATGTTGGTCGCGATCGGCGACCAGCTCTCGGGGACCTCGACGTTCGGCTGCTCGAACACGACCGCGCCGCCATCGCCGGTGATCTTCGCGGTGCGCCGGGTCCAGCGGACGCTCGCGAACGGATCGTTGCCCGGACGTGTGAAGTGACGCCGGATGGGAATCTCGGCGCTCTGCTTCTCGCTCGTCTCTCGGCCCGTTCCGTTCACCGTGGCGTCCTGGTCAGCCAAATCTAACCCCTCGCTCGAAGACGGAAATTCCGGGCCCAAGGAGAGGCCCTGACCCTCAGAGCCCCCGAACGGGGAACCCTCCTCCAGAGCGCCCCGCCCGCTTCTCTCCGGCCGCCCGTAGCCCCCCTGGCTGCCGAAGCAGAATCCTTGGAATCCCGGAGCCCTTTTCTACCGCGGGGCCGCGAGGGGGTCAACCATGAAGCCACTAGATCTTGAGGGTATCGTCACCGAACCGCCAAGATATTGAGATTCCAGCGCTTTCTCCGCCGGGTGGAATCGACCCCGGCCGAGCCCCGTCTGCCGGCGCGCGCGCCCGCCTGCGGAACCCCGCGAGATCCCGAGACTTTCGTCGGGGTCGCTTGAACCGGCGCTCCGTTCTTTGATATGCCACCTGGCGAGGAGCCCCCCAATGGATTTCGGATTCAGCGAGGAACAGGACCTGCTCCGCGCCGAGGTGCGCAAGCTCCTCGACGCGCGCTGCCCGCTCGGCGAGGTGCGGAAGCTCGCGGAGACCCCGTGCGGCTACTCCGCGGAGCTGTGGGGCGAGCTCGCGCAGCTCGGTTGGCTCGGGCTCACCATCCCCGAGGAGTTCGGCGGCGCGGGCCTGGGCTGGGTCGACCTGGTGGTGCTGCTGCAGGAAACCGGGCGTTCGCTCTTTCCGTCGCCGCTCGTCTCGACCACGCTCGCCGCCGCGGCGATCCTCGAATCCGGCAGCGACGAGCAGAAGCAGCGCTGGCTGCCGAGCCTGGCCGACGGCACGC
>Ga0318564_10000022_pt1 | contig 28878 bp, 27 predicted proteins | sample GRESIP066b5f20_FD_203479 | JGI IMG/M metagenome (GOLD analysis project Ga0318564, IMG submission 203479) | Tropical soil microbial communities from Luquillo Experimental Forest, Puerto Rico - GRE.SIPMG.066b5f20 | ecosystem: Environmental > Terrestrial > Soil > Tropical forest > Bulk soil...
CCCAGCATGGCGCGCGCGCGCGCGACCGGGAGCCCGAGCCGCTCGAACGGCGCCAGCAGGCGCGCCAGCTCGTCGGCGGCGCGCTCGCCGGGCCACGCCGCCCGCAGCCCGACCAGCGCGGTGGCGGCGGCGATCAGGCGCAGCGCCACCAGCGCGCCGCGCGCGATCCCCTCGTGCGTCACCGCCACCGGTCCGAGCGCGATGAGCGCCGCGCCGCGCACCAGGCAGGCGTTGAGCGTCCACACGCCCAGCGCGCCGCCGCCCACCAGCCCGAACCAGCGCCGCGACGGCCACGGCGCGCCGGCGAGCGCGGCGCCCACCGCCGCGGCGGCCAGGCACAGCGCGCCGGCCGGAAGACTGGCGGCGATCAGCGAGCCGATCATGGCCCCCACCAGCCACCACGCCACCCCGCCGGCCGGGCCGCGGGTCATCGCGCCGCCACCCGCGCGCGGCCCATGCGCTCGGCGATCTGGACCGCGTTGAGCGCGGCGCCCTTGCGGAGATTGTCGGAGGCGACGAAGAACTCGAGCGCGTTGGGCTGCGACAGATCGCGGCGCGCGCGCCCCACCAGCACGGCGTCGCGCCCCGCGGCCTCGAGCGGCGTGGGATATCGCAGCTGCGCCGGATCGTCCACCACCTCGAGGCCGGGGAAGGCGCTCCACAGCGCGCGCGCCGCGGCCGGATCGACGGCGGCGGCGAAGCGGGCGCTGACCGCCGCGGCGTGGCCGATCCGCACCGGCACCCGCACCGCGGTGGCGCTCACCGGCAGCCCGGGGAGCCCGAGGATCTTGCGCGTCTCCCACACCACCTTCATCTCCTCCCGGGTGTAGCCGTTGTCCTCGAAGCGATCGATGTGCGGCACCACGTTCCAGCCCAGGGTGGGGCGCCCGCCCTCGCGGGCCGGCGGGGGGCCCTCGAGCCCCGCGACCACGCCACGCTCGAGGGCGGCGAGCGTGTCGGCGCCGCCCCCCGAGGCCGACTGGTAGGTGGCGACGGTCACGCGCTCGAGCCGGAAGGCGCGATGCAGCGGCGCCAGCGCGAGGGCGATCGCGATGGTCGAGCAGTTGGGATTGGCCACCAGCGCCGGGCGCGCATCGAGCAGTTCGCCGTTGATCTCCGGCACCACCAGCGGCACCCCGTCGTCATAGCGGAAGGCGCTGCTGTTGTCGACCACCGGCACGGCCGCGGCGCGCGCCACCGCGGCCCATTCCTGGCTCACCGGGTTGGTGGTCGCGAACAGCAGCAGGTCGAGGCCGCGGAACGCCTCGGCGCTCACCGGCTCGACCGGCAGGGCATGCCCGCGGTAGGCGAGCGAGGTGTCGCGTGGGCGGTCGCTGGCCAGCAGTCGCGGGGCATCGGCCGGGAACCCGCGCTGCTCCAGCACCTCGAGCATGGTCCGGCCCACCAGCCCGGTGGCTCCGAGAAGCCCGATCCGTAGGCTCATGACGTCGTCTCGACGGGGGTCACACGGGTCTCCGGGAGGACGCAGCAACTCGCGCCCGCGCGCATGTTAGGTGCGCCGGAATCGCGCTGTCAACGCGCGCAGGGCGGCCGCGGCCACCACCATTCCGCTCAGCAGCCCGACCCAGTCGCCGAGCTTCACGAACAGCCCGGGCGGCCCGGGGTTCGGCAGCGCGGCGACCAGCACCGCGGGCTCGAACACCGGGGCGCGCGCGACCACCCGGCCGTAGGCGTCGCTCACCAGCGTGATCCCGGTGTTGGCGCAGCGCGCCAGCGGCACCCGGCACTCGGCGGCGCGGAACACCGCCATGGCCGCGTGCTCGTCGAGCGCCACGCTCCTTCCGAACCATTCATCGTTGGTGATGTTGACCAGCCAGCGCGCGCCGGCGCGCACGTCCTCGCGCGCCAGGTCGGGAAAGATGGCCTCGAAGCACACCAGGCACGAGAACGGTCCGGCGGCGCTCGGGAACAGCACCGGTCGCGTGCCGGGCGTCCACTCGGCCTGGCCGAGCTCGATGCGGCCGAGCGCCGGGATCAGCCACTGGAACGGCATGCGCTCGCCGAACGGCACCAGGTGGCGCTTGGCGTAGCGCGGGCCGGGAGCGGCGCCGGGCGGAAACAGTCCCGCGGCGTTGAAGTAGCGCGCCTTGCCGTCGGGATCGAAGTCGTAGTCGGCGTAGCCGCTGAACACCGGCACGCCGGTGCGGGTCGCGAACTCCTCGACCGCGAGCGCCTGCGCCGGCTGGCGGCGCAGGTAGCTGCCGGTCGCGGTCTCGGGCCAGATCAGGAGCGAGGGCGCGGGGGTGCGCCCGACCGCCCGCTGGGACAGGTCGAGGAAGCTCGAGAGGATCTCGAGCTGATGGTTCCCCGACCACTTGATGTCCCCGGCGATGTCACCCTGGATCAGCCCCACCGCGGCACCCGACTCGCGCGGCGCCGTTCCCAGCACCTTGAGCCCCCAGGCCCAGGGCAGCGCCAGCATGAACACTGCTCCGGCCGCGGCGCGCGCCCGCGCGCCGCCGCTCAGCGCGCGCCACAGCAGCACGTTGAGCAACAGCAGCCACAGCGTCACCAGGGTCACGCCCCCGAGCGAAGCCATCTGCAGCAGCGGGATCATGGCGTGCTGGGTGTAGCCGGGCTGGAACCACGGGAAGCCCAGCTCGCCCGAGGCGCGCAGCTCCTCGACCGCGACGAAGGCGAACGGGAAGCTCAGGGTGAGCGGCAGGCGCGCGTGGCGGGTCAGCGCGCCGGCCCCCCAGGCGGCGAGGCCGGAGTAGAGCGCCAGGTAGGCGGCGGCGGCGAGCCACGCCGGGTACTTGAGCCACGGCACGGTGATCGCGACGTTGGAGAGCCGCGCGATCCAGTGGGTGCCGATGAGGTAGAACGCCGCGCCGCAGGCGTAGCCCAGGCCGAACAGCCCGCGGCCGCTCGCCAGACGCGACTCGAGGGCGTAGAGCAGCGGCACGAACGCGAACCAGGCGATCCAGCCGGCCGGCAGCGGCAGGAACGCCGCGCCCAGCAGCGCCCCCGAGAGGAGCGCGAGCGGGACCGCGCGGCGGTCAGGCGAGCCGGACCTCTTTTCCCTGCTCCGCCGAGCGGTAGATCGCGTCCATCAGCTCCATGACCGGCAGCAGCTCCTCGGCGTGGCCGATCGGGCGTTCGCCCTTGCGCAGCGCGTCGGCGAAGTGGGCGATCTCGGCCTCGATCGATTGCTTGTACTGGTTGCTCGACGGCGGCATCGCGGGCGTGACCTCGACCAGCGAGCCGTGCATGCCGCGGTGAACGCGCAGCGGGTTGAGCAGCGCCGCGCCGCCGGTTCCGAACAGGTTCAGGTAGGCGAAGTCGCGCTCCATCAGCAGCCCCCAGGTGAACTCGAGCAGCAGCGTGGCCCCGGTCGCGAGCCTCAGGAACGCGGTGGCGCTGTCCTCGACCTCGCCGCGTTTCAGGCGATGCACGCTCGCGGTCACCGCTTCGACCTTCGGTGCGCCCAGGATCCATAGCGCCTGGTCGAGCATCTGGAAACCGAGGTCGAGCACCACGCCGCCCCCCGATTCCCGCCGCAGCCGCCGCCACTCGTCGGAGTTCCACTCGGTGCGCTGGCGCAGCCAGCCCGCCTTGGCGAAGAAGATCTCCCCCAGGTCGCCGTTCTGCACGAACTTGCGCAGCAGCTGGGCGTCGGCGCGGAAGCGATGCTGCACCGCGCACATCAGGAAGCGGTCGTTCTTCTTCGCGGCCTTCACCATGGCCGCGGCTTCCTCGCCGCTGCGCGCCAGCGGCCGTTCGCACAGCACGTGCTTGCCGGCCTCCAGCGCCGACATCGCCATCGGGGCGTGCAGGTAGTTGGGGGTGCAGATGTCGATCGCCTGCACCGCCTCGTCGCTCAGCAGCTCCTCGAGGCGGGTGTAACTGCGCGGGATCTGGAACTTCTGCGCCACCCGCGCCACCTTTTCGGGGTCGCGGTCGCACAGCGCCACCAGCTCGAGGTCTTCGATCTTCTTGAGCGCCGGGATGTGGTTGATCTGGGCCGCGGCCCCCACACCCACCAGACCGATCCGCAGCATCTTGCGCGCCACGTCACCTCCCGGGTGGAACGACGCCCGGCACTCTAGGGAGCCGATTCCGGAGCGTCAAGCGCGAGGCCCGCCGACTCGTTGTCGGTGAGCCCGTAGCGACGCAGCTTCTTGAGCAGTCCCTGGCGCGACAGCCCGAGCGCGCGCGCGGCGCGCGATTTGTTCCAGCGCGAGCGCGCCAGCGCCTCGCGCAGCCGGCGCTCCTCGAGGGCACGGGTCTCGGCGTGCAGCCCGCGCGGCGCCGTCGCCGTGACCGGCACGGCCGGCGCCTCGGGCCAGTGCTCGGGTCCGACCTGGCCGCGCGCGCCCGCCACCGCCACGGCGTAGGCGCAGCCGTTCTGGAGCTCGCGCACGTTGCCGGGCCACGGGTGGCGCAGCAGCTGGGCGGCAAGCGCGTCGGAGAGCCCGGGCGCCGGCTCGCCGAGCCGCGCCGCGGCCCGCGCCAGGAAGCGGCGCGCCAGCAGCAGCACGTCGTGTCCGCGCTCGCGCAAGGCCGGCAGCCGCAGGCGCACCGCGTTGAGGCGGAAGTACAGGTCGGCGCGGAACCCGACCGCCGGCCCGGCGTCGAGGTCGCGATGGGTGGCCGACACGATGCGCACGTCGACGCGACGCAGGCGCGTGTCGCCCACCCGCCGCGCCTCGCCCTCCTGCAGCACGCGCAGCAGCTTCATCTGCAGCAGCGCGCTGGCGTCGCCGATCTCGTCGAGGAACAGCGTGCCGCCCTCCGCGGCCTCGAACAGCCCGGCGCGGTCCGCGACCGCGCCGGTGAAGGCGCCGCGTGCGTGGCCGAACAGCTCGCTCTCGATCAGACTATCGGGCGTGGCGCCGCAGTTGTGGGCCACGAAGCCGCGCCGCCGCCGCGGGCTCAGCGCATGGACTGCGCGTGCCACCAGCTCCTTGCCCGAGCCGGTCTCGCCCAGCACCAGCACCGGCAGCTCGCTGGCGGCGACGCGCGGCAGGATGCGCATCACCTCGACCCACGCCGCCGACTCGCCGAGCAGCTCGGGAAGCCCGGCCTCCTCGCCCGCCATCACCGGCGGCGCACCACCCCGTCCATCCCGCTCCATGGTGTCCTCCTCCCCACATCCACACCTCTCCCACGGAGGCTCTTCGCCGGGCTCGGCACCCGCTCAGGGGCGGCTCCACTCCACGCCGCGCTCGCCCGCGGCGATGTCGCCGATCTCGAACACCTGCTCGCCGCGCTGGCGCAGGGCTCCGGCCAGCGCCCCGGCGTCGCGCGCCGCGCACACCACCACCATGCCGATCCCGAGGTTGAAGGTGGCGCGTTGATCGTCGACCGGGATCTCGCCCGCGGCGGCCAGCCAGCGGAACAACGGCGGCACCTCCCACGCCCCGGGGTCGATGCGCGCGCGGCAGCCGGCCGGCAGCACGCGCGCGAGATTGCCCGCGATCCCGCCCCCGGTGACGTGGGCCAGCGCGTGGATCGCGCCCTGCTCCAGCGCCGGCAGCAGCGCCGGCCCGTACCAGCGATGGGGTGCGAGCAGCGCGGCACCGAGCCTCGTGCCGGCGCCGGGCAGCGGAGCGTCGAGGCCGATACCCGAGCGATCCAGCACGCGGCGCGCCAGGGTGTAGCCGTTGGTGTGGAGCCCCGCGGAGCCGAGCCCCAGCACGCGGTCACCGGGCCGAACCGCGCTGCCGTCGATCACCCGCCCGTCCTCGACCCAGCCGATCATGCAGCCGGCGACGTCGATCGCCCCCGGCCGGTAGGTGTCCGGCATCTCGGCGGTCTCGCCGCCCAGCAGCGCGGCGCCCACCTCGACGCAGGCGCGCGACAGCCCCTCGACCACCGCCAGCACCGCCTCGGGCTCGAGCCGCGCTTGGGCGACGTAGTCGAGGAACGCGAGCGGCCGGGCGCCATGGACCAGCAGATCGTTGGCGCCGTGATAGACGAGATCTCCGGCCGCCGCGGCCAGCGCGCCGGCCTGGCGCGCCAGATCGAGCTTGCTCCCCACGCCGTCGAGGGTGGCGGCGAGCAACGCCCCGCCCGGGCCGCGCATCAGCCCCGCGAAACCGCCCCGTAGCGGCAGCACGCCCGGGCCCCAGGTGCGCTCGACCGCGCGCTGCAGCGCCCCCTTGATGGCGTCCGAGCGCTCGACGTCGACTCCCGCGTCGCGATAACGCATGGGATCAGGCCCGCCCGGTCCGCACCCGGAGCTGGAGCAGGTCCTCGCTGCTCGGGCTCGGGATCAGGGGGAAGTGACCGGCCGCCTGCAGGCGCACGAGGCCGGCGACCACCGCGGTGTCGAACTGGGTGCCGGCCCCGCGCTCCAGCTCGTCGAGCGCGGCTTCGATCGACAGCGCGCGGCGGTAAGGGCGGTCCGAGGTCATGGCGTCGAAGGCGTCGCACACGTTCAGGATCCGCGCCCCGATCGGCACGTCGGCGGCCGCCAGGCCGTAGGGATACCCCAGCCCGTCGGGGCGCTCGTGATGCGAGCGCACGATCTCGGCCGCGCGCCGCAGCGCGCGCACCCGCGCCACGATCTCGGCGCCGGCGGCGGGGTGGGCGCGCAGCGTGCGCTGCTCGTCGTGCGACAGCACGCCGGGCTTCTGCAGGATGTGCTGGTGCTGGGGCCCGATCTTGCCCAGATCGTGGACCAGCGCCGCGTACTCGATCTCCTCCACCTCCCGCTCCGCAAGCCCCAGCCCGCGGGCCAGACGCACCGCGTACTGCGCCACCCGCACCGAGTGGTGGCGCGTGTAGGGGTCGACCTCCTCGAGCACCTCGGACAGCGCGCGCACGAAATCCTTGAGGTCGGCGCGGATCTCGGTGTAGAGGCCGAACGAATGGCGCGCCACCAGGAACGGCAGCGCCAGCAGCAGCAGGGCCCAGCCGCCGATGTGCAGCACCACGGTGGCCACCAGGGCCCCCAGCATGATGAACGACAGGTGATGGAGGATGCCGCGCAGGAAGTTGCGCTGCCAGATCCGCCACGGGCTCGGCCCGTCGGTGAGACCGATCACGGTCGAGACCAGCATCGAGTTGGCGAGAAAATAGGTGCCGCCGCACGCCAGCAGCGGCACGAGATCGCGCGGCAGATCGAGCGATCCGATCCGCCCGCCCGCCAGCACGAACACCGTGCCGGCGGCGAACGAGGTGAGCGCGAAGATCGACATGTTGTGAACCATGCGCATCGCCGGCTTGCGCAGCACCAGGCCCTGGACGACCAGCGTGCTGGCGACGTCGAGGCTCGCGGTGGCGACCGGCCCGAGCACGATCAGGCAGGCGAGATCGAGGACCGCGGTGGCGGTCGAGTAGCCGCCGCCCGGCAGCGGCACCGGACTCGACTCGCTCAGGATCATGATCAGCAGCGCCACGCCCAGCACCAGCGGCGAAGCCTGGCGCATCTGCCCGGCGCCGGCGATGAACGCCGCCAGCGTGGCGATCAGGACCGCGGCGTAATAAACGCGAAACAGGCGGGGGTGCAGGGGCGCCGTGGGGTCACTCACGCTCGATCCATCCTTGGAGGCGGCCGCGACACGGGCGGGGGCGGAACGAAATCACCGACACCGGCTTCGGAGGCTACTTCGTATTGCCAGTCGATCGCTCCGGGTGGACTACCAGCCGGCGCGAGCGAAGAACGAAACGATTCCGAGGAGCACTTCCACGAATCCCACCTCCTTTGATTACGACTCTGCGGGAGACTGATGACAACGTCTCGAACAGGGTGGGTCCGCTTCGCTTCCTTTGAATTCGTCGCTCCGCTTGCCTCCTAGGCCGATGTCGGTCTCAAAACGTATTCGGTGGGCTCTTTGGCGCGCAGGCCGCCGATGACCCGGTTCAAGGCCGTCAGCGCCGCGAGGGCCACCGCCTGGGCGCTATCCTGCTCCACCGCGCAGCTTCCCACAAGGGTCTTGTTCTGGCGGTGGGACAGCAGGGTCAGCGACACCACCGCGACCTCGGTACGCCCGGTCCGCGTCAGGGCGGCGTCCTCGACCGACAGCGCCAGCTCGTCCTCGAGGAACTCCTGCAGCGCCGCCACCGTCGCCTCGGCCACCAGCCGGTGCGCGGCATCGCGCGCCGCATAGCCGGAGGCGCTTCCGATGCGCGCCACGCCCTTCCACTTGAGCTCGACCTGGGCCTGGACGCGCGCTCCGGCCACGAACAGGTTGACGCCGGCGAAGCGCACGCGCTCCTCCTCGCCGACCGTGGCGGGAATCGGCGGTGGCGCGACTTCGACCGCGGGGGGCGGGGGCGCAACCGCCACCGTGCCGGCCGGCTTCGAATACGCGACCGACACCACGCGATGATCGATGGTGCGGTTGAACTTGGTGAGGAGCAGCGTCTGAACGTCGCGCACGATCTGCTTGGGCGCGCGGCTCGACGAGGTGAGGACGTGGAGCTCGCGGATCTCCTCGCCGTCGGCCAAAATGCTGACCCCGTCGACGTCGCGCAACGACTTAATGGCGGCCTCCGCCCGCGCGGCCCAGGCTTGAGGATTTGCTTCGACGGCCACGAACCATCCTCCCGTGCGCGTCCGAAATGTCGGACCCTGCCAGAAAGCCTAGCATACCGGCGGAGGCTGCGAAACCCCCGGCTTGCGCCGCAAGTCCTCTTAGAACAGGGGCTTGAGGTCGTAGTGGACCATCTGGTGGAGGAACCGGACCCGCTCGACGATCTCCTCGCGGCGCGCCTCGATCAGGCGCCGGGGACTGAAATCCTCGATCGCGAGCGAGGCCATGGTGGTGCCACAGGCCAGCGCCAGGCACACCGAGTCCCCGTCCGAGCCGCCGCTGCGTGCCAGCCAGCCCAGGAAGCCGCCCGCGAACGAGTCCCCCGCGCCGGTCGGATCCCGCAGGTCCTCGACCGGGAAGGCCGGGGTGACGAAGCGCGCCTCGTGGTCGCGGTACAGGGCCCCGTGCTCCCCCTTCTTGATGATCACCGCGCGCGCGCCCTGCTCGAGCAGGCGGTCGGCGGCCCTGACCAGCAGGGTCTCGCCCGCCAGCGCCCGCGCCTCCTCCTCGTTGAGCAGCGCGATGTCGACGCGGCGCAGCACCTCGAGCACGCGGTCGGGCTTGCGCGCGATCCAGTAGTTCATGGTGTCGGAGAGCACGAGCTGCGGCCGCCGCATCTGGCCCAGCACCTCGAGCTGGAGGTCGGGATCGATGTTGGCGAGGAACACGTAGGGCGCGGCGCGGTGGTGGTCCTCGAGGCGCGGGTGGAAGGCCGAGAACACGTTGAGCTGGGTCTCGAGCGTATGAGCGTGCCCGAGCTCGGCGGCGTACTCGCCGCGCCAGCGGAAGGTGCGACCCGGCGCGGTCTCGAGCCCGCTCAGGTCGACGCCGCGGCGGGTGAAGTCGCCGCGGTGAACGCCGGGGAAGTCCTCACCCACCACCGCCACCACCCGCACCGTGCCGTAGTGGGCGGCCGAGAACGCGAAGTAGGCGGCCGAGCCGCCCAGCACCTCGGCGGCCTCGCCATAGGGTGTGCGCACCGAGTCGAGCGCCACCGAGCCCACCACCAGCATGTCGCCCGGCGATCTCACGGCAGCGCCTCGGCCTCGCGCTCCATCCGCTCGGGCGCCGACACCCCCATCAGGGCGAGGCCGTTGCGCAGCACGATGCGCGCCGCCTCGGCGAGCAGCAGCCGCTCGCGTGAGCGCGCCGCGTCGTCGCTCACCACCCGGCAGGCGTGATAGAAGCGGTGGAACTCGGCCGCCGTCTCGATCAGCAGCAGCGGCAGGCGGTGGGGCTCGCGCGCCGCCGCCGCCCCGCGCACCACCTCGGGGAGGGTCGCCAGCTTGCGCGCCAGCGCCAGCTCCTCGGCGGCCTCGAGCCGCACCGCCCCGGTGCCGGGCGCCAGGCCGCGCTCCGCGGCGAAGCGCAGGATCGAGGCGATGCGGGCGTGGGCATACTGGACGTAGTAGGCCGGGTTCTCGTCGTTGCGCGCCCGCGCCAGGTCGAGGTCGAAGTCGAGGTGCGCGCTGGTCGAGCGCTGCAGGAAGAAGAACTTCGCGCAGTCGGCGCCCACGTCGTCGATCAGCTCGCGCAGGGTCACGAACTCGCCGGCGCGCTTGCTCATCTTGATTGCCGCGCCCTTCGACAGCAGGTTGACCTGCTGGACGATCAATACTTCGAGGAAATCCGGCTCCAGCCCCAGCGCCAGCAGCGCCGCCTTCATGCGCGCGATGTAGCCGTGGTGATCGGGCCCCCACAGGTCGATCGCGGTGCGGAAACCGCGGGTGCGCTTGTCGCGATGGTAGGCGACGTCGGGCAGCAGGTAGGTCGGCGTGCCGTTGCCGCGCACCACCACCCGGTCCTGATCGTCGCCGAAGCGATGGGTGCGCAGGAACGTCGCCTCCTCGAGCGGCCCGCGGCCGGCGTCGTCGTCGGGCGCGCGGTCGGCCGACGCCTCCTCGGGCTGGCGCGCGCGATAGGTCATGCCGCGCCGCTCCAGCACGCTCAGCGTGTCGGCCACCGCGCCGGATTCGTGGAGCGCGGACTCGCGCGCCCAGCGCGCGAACTCGGCGCCGTAGTCGGCCAGGTCGCGCTGCTGCCAGGCCAGCATGCGCTCGAGCGCGCGGTCGCGGAACCACGTCGTGTCGTCGCGCTCGAGGGCCGCCCGCGCCTCGGCCTCGGGTAGCGCGGCGGCGATCTCGGCGACGTAGCCGCCCTGGTAGCCCTGCTCGGGGAACGGCCGCGCCACGCCGACGCGCTCGGCGAAGCGCGCCGCCACCGAGGCGCCGAACCACTCGACCTGGGCCCCGGCGTCGTTGACGTAGAACTCGCCCGCCGCCTCGTGCCCGGTGGCCTCGAGCAGCCGCACCAGCGTCGCGCCCACCGCCGCGGCGCGCGCGCTCACCACGTTGAGCGGCCCGGTGGGATTCGCGCTCACGTACTCGACCAGCACGCGGCGGCCGGCGCCGCCGTCGCTGGCCCCGAAGCGGGGGCCCTCGCGGACAATGCGCGCTGGCAGGGCTTCGAGGAACGCCGCGGCGTAGCGGAAGTTCAGGAACCCGGGCCCCGCGACCTCGACGCTCGCGAACAGCCCGGGATCGCGCGGGAAGGCGCGCAGCAGCGCCTCGGCCAGCGCGCGCGGGGACTGGCGCGCGTCCTTGGCCAGCAGCAGGGCCAGGTTGGTGGTCCAGTCGCCGTGGCCGGGATCGCGCGGCACCGCGAGCTCGAGGCGCGCGACCCGCTCGGCGCTCCACAGCCCCACCGCGCGCAGCGCCTCGCTCAGCCCCTCAGTCAGCGCTTTCCAGACCAAGGTCCACGCCCCGGGCGTCGCCCCACAGCCGGTCGAGCATGTAGTACTCGCGGGTCTTCTCGTGGAACACGTGCACGACCACCTCGATGTAGTCGAGCAGGACCCAGCGCCGGCCCTCGCGCCCCTCGACGTGCCAGGGACGCTGGCCGCGCTCGCGCAGCTTCTCCTCGACCGCCTCGGCGATCGCCTTCACCTGCACCTCGCTGCCCGCGGAGCAGATCAGGAAGTAGTCGCACACGCCGTCGAGATCGCGCAGGTCGAGCGCCACCAGATCGTGCGCCTTCTTGGCGCGCGCCGCCTCGGCCGCCGCCCGCAGGGTGGCGGCGCCGGCGTCGCGGCGCCCCGCGGGATCGGGGCGCGCGGCGCGTTCCGGACGCCGGCTCACCGCCGCCCCCGCGCGGGGCGCCGCCGGTCACGCCACGCGCGCGCGGCCGATGCCGCAGCTGCTCCGACCCGGTGGGCGATCAATGGTCGCGCTGGACCGCGTAGTCGACGGCGCGATCGAGCGCGCGGCGCGCGGCCCGGGCGCCCGCGCCGCCCGGCGCGCCGACGGGGGCCGAGGCGGAGGCCCGGTCGCCGATCAGCGCGCGCGCCTCCAGCGCCACCGCCGCGGCGCGGGCGCGCGCGTAGTCGAACCCGCCGCAGCGCTCGATCAGCGCGCGCAGCTGGCTCCAGTGCGCCGGACTCCAGCGCTTGCGCAGCGCCAGGGTCTTGAGCCGGCGCCGGTCGGCCTCGCTGGCCTCGCGCAGCGCCGCGATCAGCGGCAGCGTCACCTTGCCCTCGGCCAGGTCGTAGCCCACCGGCTTGCCGGTCACCTCGGGATCGCCCAGATAGTCGAACAGGTCGTCGACGATCTGGAACGCCACGCCGACGCGCTCGCCGAACGCCCGGTAGCGCTCGCGCACCGCACGATGCCGGGCCGAGCCGTTGAGGCCGGCGCCGATCTCGGTCGCCGCGCCGATCAGCGAGGCGGTCTTGGCGCGCACCAGCTCCTCGTACTGCTCCTCGGTGACGTCGAGGTCGTAGGCGTACTGGAACTCCAGCGCCTCGCCGCACGACATCTCGGTGACCACGCGCGCCAGCACCCCCATCGCCACGTCGAGATGGTGCTCGACCAGGATGGTCATCGCCTGGGCGTACAGGTAGTCGCCCATGATGATCGCCATCTCGTCGGACCACAGGCCGTTGACCGTGGGCCGGCCGCGGCGCAGTTCGCTGCGATCGACCGAGTCGTCGTGGATCAGCGCCGCGGCGTGCACCATCTCGATCGCGGTCGCGGCCTCGACCGCATCGCGATCGAGCTGGCCGCGCAGCCGGGCCACCAGCAGCAGCAGCGTGGGGCGGAACTTCTTCCCGCGGGTGGCCAGCACGTGGCCGCCCACCTGGTTCAGGATCGGGATCGAGGTGCGGAAGGCGTCCCGCAGGCGCGCCTGCACCTGCTCCAGCTCGCGCCGCACCGGCATTTGGACCGCGGAGATCGACATTCGTCCATTCGTGCGGGGCGGGATGAGGCGCCCCCCTAGGCTGGGTGTGAGAACGCGCCGCCCGAAGGCCCGGGGCGTCACGCGCACCGTGGACCGGCGGCGGGCCCTAGCCTTTCGCGCGACGCAGGATACGGGTCGGGTTTCGGGAGTGTCAAGCGTGCGGCGCGGCGGCGCGGCGCTGTTCCAGCCGCGCCACGAGCTGCTCGCGCGTGTTGCGCTCGGGACGGTCGAGCACCTCTTCGAGCAGGGCTTCGAGCACCTCGCGCACCGCCGGTCCGGGCCCGATCCCCAGCACCTCCATGACCTCGCGTCCCCCGATCGCGAGGTCGGTGACGCGCAGAACACGCGACTCGGCGAGCAGCCGCTCGATGCGCTCGTGCATCGCCGTGATCGAGGCCGGGAAGCCCTGGCGCAGCCCGTTGCCGAGCGTGTCGGCGATGCGCAGGTCGAACAGGTCGGCGACCGCGTCCTCGCCCACGCGCCGCAGCCAGCGCCGCAGCGCCGCGTCGCTCCAGCCCGGGCGGTAGTCGAACATGTGCTCGCGCACCAGGTGCACGATGCGCGCCCGCAGCTCGAGCGGGAAGCGCAGGCGCTCGAGCAGCCGGTCGGCGAGCGCCGCCCCCACGAACTGGTGGTTGTAGAACGTGCCCTGACCGGCGCGCTCCACCCGCGTCTCCGGCTTCCCGATGTCGTGGAGCAGCGCCGCCCAGCGCACCGCCGGCTTGCCGGCGGGGGCGGCGTCACAGGTATGGAGTCCGTGCTCGTAGACGTCGTAGGCGTGGTAGCGGTTCTGGGGTACGCCGTAGCCGCGCAGCAGCTCGGGCATCCACAGCTCGAGCAGCCCGGCCTCGCGCAGCAGCTCGAGCCCCACCGAGGGCCGCGGCGCCGCCATCAGACGCTCCAGCTCGTCGCGCACCCGCTCGACCGCGAGCAGGCGCGCGCGATCGGCGGTATGGCTCATCGCCGCCCGGGTCCTGCGCTCGAGCCGCATCCCCAGGGTGGCGGCGAAGCGGGCCGCGCGCACCGGGCGCAGCGCGTCCTCGCGGAAGCGCTCGACCGGGTCCCCCACCGCGCGCAGGATCCCGAGCCCCATGTCGGCGAGGCCGTGGTGCGGATCGACCAGGACGCCGCTCTCGGGATCGAACGCCATCGCGTTGACGGTGAGGTCGCGGCGCGCCAGGTCGTCGGTGAGCTCACGCGTGAACTCGACCCGCTCCGGGTGGCGGGCGTCGGGGTAGCCGCCCTCGCGGCGGAAGGTAGTGCACTCGATCCTCAATCCGTCGCTGAGGATCAGCACCGTGCCGTGCGCGATCCCCACCGGCTCGACGCGCGCGAAGCGCGCCATGACCCGGTCGGGGGTCAGGTCGGTGGCGACGTCGAAGGTCTCGTGCGGCGCCCGGCCCAGCAGCACGTCGCGCACCGTGCCGCCGACGAGGTAGGCTGAGGCGCCGCTCTCACGCAGGCGGCTCAGCACCCCGCGCAGCGGCCCGGGCCAGGGGTGAGCGGAGAGCCGCGACCGGGCGGTCTGCTCGTCGAGGATCTCCATGGCTCCCTCCCCACGACCTGGCGCGCTCGCGTTCCCCTTCCTCGCGCTCATTCTATTCGCGGCCTCGCCGGTTAGAGCGATGGACGACGATCAGGTGATGAGCTGGCGCACCGGCTGGCGCGCACCCGACAAGCTCCAGCATGTCTCGCTCGCTTTCACCGGCGGGCTCGCGATCGGCGTGGTCGCCCAGGAGCCCGCGGCCGCCGCCGGCGGGGCGCTGCTCCTGGGGGTGGCGAAGGAGCTGTGGGACCGGCGCCGCACGCGCTTCGATCCCGGCGATCTCGCGGCCGACGCCGTGGGCGCGGGGCTGGCGGCGATCGCCACCCACGCCGTGGCGCCCTAGGCGCCGGCCCGGCCCGCTCTGCGCCGGCGGTCTACGGAATCGGCGGCTTGCCGCCACCGCCGTTGTCGCTGCTGCCACCCGAGTTCCGGTTGGCCACCGCCAGGCCGGCCGCCGCCACCACCAGCGCGATCCCGCCGCCCACGATCGTGGTGCGCTTCCAGTCGACCTCGCGCGCCTCGAGGCGCGCCACGTCGTCGAGCGCGATGTGGAGGCTGCTGTACTCCTCGATCGGCCCTTCGACGTCGCGATGCCTGAAGCCGGTCAGCGTGTCGCCGTCGACGCGGATGTAGTCGAACTCGTAGGCCAGTCCCGCGCGGGTGGTGACGTGGACGTCGTGGCGATTCTCCTGCACCGCGTACTGGCTGCGCGGGATCTCACGCAGGGAGGTGCAGCCCGGGCCCACCAGCCACGCCGCGGCCAGCGCGGCGCGCAGCCAGCGGAATCGCGGGTTTAGAATGACGGTGCTCCTCCCCCGGTGCGGACGACGCGCGGTCTGTCGACATCATAGCGCACCCCGGTCCGCGGGTCGAAGCCGCGGCGCTACCGCCAGCACAGGATGCGGCCGCAGGACTCGCACATGAGCGGCGCGTCCGGCGCCGGGAGCGCCGCGGTTGGAAGCGTGATGCGGCACCCCTGGCACACCCGGCCCCGCACCGCGGCCAGGCCGCGGCCGTAGCGGCCGAGCGCCCGCTCGTAGATCTGGAGCCAGCGCCGGTCGAGCCCACCGGTGAGCCGCGACCGCAGCCGCTCGAGCGGCTGCGGGTCCAGGGGCGCGAACCCGAGCGCGGCGAGCCGGGCCACGCTGCCGGGCGCCGCGAGCTGCTGGCGCAGCAGGTCGAGATCGTGCAGACGCACTAGGTCGTCGAGGGCGCTCATGCCGGACCCGCCGGCGTCGCGGCCGCCGCGAAGGACAGCGCCGCGCGCAGCACTGCGGTCATCTCGTCCGCATCGCGGGCCTCGAGCAGGCGAGCCCGCCCGCGTGCCAGCCGGGTGAGGCTCATCGCACGCGCCACCGCGTCGAGGTGGACGCCCGGCGCAGCATCGGGGGGTGTGAGCACCAGCAGGATCAGATGAGCCGGAAGACCGTCGGGGGCGTCCCAGTCGATGCCGCGCTCGGAGCGTCCCAGCACCCAGCACGGCTCGAGCACCGCCAGCGCCCGAGCGTTGGGGACCGCAACGCCCTTGCCTACCGCGGTGCTCGCCATGCGCTCGCGCAGCATCAACGCGTCGTGCACCGACTCCACCTGCCGCAACGCTCCCGCCTCGCGGGCGCGCCCCAGCATGAGCAGCAGGGCCGAGCCTTTCTTCCGGGGTCCGATGTCTGGGATGCAGAGCGCGGGTGGCGGGACCGCCGGGACGATGGTGCCAGCCATCAGCGGTCGTTCCTCCGTGACCGCCTTGAACCTATCAGAGCCGGGGCCCACCGCGCCACCGTGGCCTGCGGCCGGGCCTAAGGCGGGGGGGCGGGCCGGCTCGCCCGCACCGCCGCTCGCGCGGCCATCCTCGCCTGCAGCCGCAGCACCCCCCAGGTGCACAGGAGCCCGATCCCGGCGCCGGCCACGACGTCGCTCAGGTAGTGGCGGTTGATGTAGACGCGCGACCAGGCGACCGTGACCGCCAGCGCCCACCAGAACACGGCGAGCCGCCGCCAGCGGCGGGTGAGGATCCACGCCAGGCTCAATGCGCTGGCCGCGTGCCCGCTGGGAAACGAGGCGTCGGAGCGCTTCCGCTCGCCGTTGGGCCGCGGCCGGTTGATCACCCGCTTGAGACCCTCGGCCACCAGATTGGTGGCGATCAGGGCGGCGACCGCGAGGCGCGCGGTGCCCGGCCCGATCGGATCGAGCACCGCGAGCGCGAGCAGCGAGCCGTAGAGCACGTCGCGGTGGCCGAGGTTGCTGACCGCCTGCATGACCCGGTCGAGGGTCGGGTTGCGGCGCGCCTGCACCGCCTGCTGTACCGCCAGATCGAGATCGACCACCGGCTGGAGCAGCGCGAAGCCGAGCAGCAGCGCCGGAAGCGGCTTCACTCGATGCCCACGATCGCCGTCGCCGGCACCCGACCGGCGATGTCGCGTCCGGCGCTGACGGCGACCAGGTCGTGGTCGCGCTCGCGCACCCGCACCACCTGCCCGGGCGCGAGCTCGAGACCCACGCCCTCGAGCGTGACCGGCGCTCGCACCACCGCCTCGTTGCGGCTCAGCGCACGCCAGCGCTCCACCGGCGCCAGCGCGCCGCAGGCCAGTGCCAGGGACGCGGCGACCAGCGTCCATCGCCACCGCGGCCACAGCAGCCCGGCGGCGGCCCCGAGCAGCAGCGCCAGGCCTGCGCGCTCGGTCGAGCGCAGCGGCAGCCGTGCATGGCCCGCGCCGGTGAGCCCGCCGCTCTCGCGAACCCTCTCCCAGGCCCAGCGCAGCGCCGGATCGCGCGGCTCGCCGCGGTCGCCGCGCATCGCCCACAGCGCCGCCTCGCCCACCTCGCCCGAGCGCAGCGCGGTCCACGCCAGACGCGCCGCCAGCGCCGGATCGCGCACCCCCGACTGCCACAGCCCGAGCCACGCCGCGCGCGCGCCATCGATGTCGCCGCCGCGCGCCCGGCCGTCGGCGGTGGCGGCCTCGAGCGTCGCGGGCCCCGAGCCCCAGCGCGGCCCGCCGGCGACCGCCGCCGCGATGCCGGCCGCCATCACGATCACCGCCAGGGCGCGCAGCGGCACCCCGCGCCGCTGGGCCGGCAGCGCCGCGGCGATCGCCGAGGTCAGCCGGCCGCGGAAGCGCTCCGGGTCGGCGAAGCCGGCGGTGTAGCGCGCCGCCGCGATGTCGCGCCGCAGCTCGGCCGCCGGCCGACCGCGCCGCTCGAGCCAGGCGCAGGCGTCGTCGGCGGCACGCCAGAACTCGGGGCCGCTGCCGCGCAGCGCCTGCAGCCACTGGCGCTGCTGCGCGCGCTCGCCCGCGTCCGCCGGCCGCCGCCCCGTGCTGCGCCACATCGCGATCCCGGCGCCCACCAGCAGCCCGCCCGCGGCGCCCGCCCACGGCCGCGCGGGCCGCGCCAGCGGATCGACCGGGTGATCGGCGAGCGCCTGCGGAAACGCCTCGCGGCCCGCGGCGCCCGGGGCGGTCGAGGGGCCGACCTCGACCTCGAGCGGCGGCAGCTCGGCGCGCCGGTAGACCGGGCCGGCGGGATCGAACCAGGCGAACTCGGGAGCGGGGATCTCGAGCCGCCCGGTGTGGCGCGGCAGCACGGTCCAGCGGAAGCTGCGTCGCGAACCGGCGTCGGAGTCCGAGCTGCCCAGGCTGTCGTCGACCGGGCCGGTGAAGACCTCGCAGTCGCCGCAGCTCAGCGCCGGGGTGTGGATCATCGGCAGGTTGCCGACGCCGCGCACGTCGAGGCGCAGGCTGATCGCGACATCCTGACTGGTGCGGTCGCGGTCCGCGCTCCAGGCCAGCGACAGGCTGCCGACCGCGCCGTCGAAACCGGGCGGCGCGCCGGAGGGCAGCGCCCGCACGCGCACCGGAAGTGGATCGCTGCGCACCTCGACCCGCCGCCGCCCCATGCCCGGAAACGAGAACGGATCGAACGGGGTGGCTCCAGCGAGCGTGAGGCCCACCACGGCCTGGCCGATGGTCGCGTCGCCGGAGGAGAGCGGATAGAGCCGCGTGTGGGTCTCGGTGACCAGTACGCGCCGGCCTCCCTCGTCACCGTAGTACGAGGTCGGCTTGCTGGGCGCCTCGGCCCAGAACCCGGTGGTCGAAGGCGGGCCATACTGTGGATCCTCGGCCAGCGCCTCGCGCTGGATCAGGCGCACGCGCAGGATGACCGGCTGGCCGAGCCAGGGCTCGCGCGGGGCGACGTCCGTGACCAGTGAGGCCGGACCCTGGGCCCCGCGGCCGCCACCGCGGCCGCCCGGCGCGCCGCGAGCGGGCGGCCCGCCCACGCCCGGACCGCCCGGGCTCACCTCGAGCACCAGCGGAGCGGTCGAGTACACGTCGTTCCCGGAGCGCACCCGCACCGGTCCGATCCTGAACTGCCCGGTGCGCGAGGAGCCCAGCTCGTAGCGAAACACGGTCTGGCTCGAGCTCTGGCCGTTGACCCACGAGAAGCTCTGCGCGCGTGAGCTGCCCAGCACCTCGACGCCATCCGGGACCTGGAACTGCGGCTCCGACGTGGCGCCCGAGCCGCTCACGATCACCTCGAGCGTGGTGGTCTCGCCGCTCGCGATCCGGCTGCGATCGAGCTGCGCGCGCACCTCGATCGCCGCCACGGTCGGCCGCGGCGCGAGGCCCGATGCGACCGCGAGCACCACGAGGCCGAGCGCCGCGCGGGCGGGGAGGCGGGCGCGCATCACCAGTCCCTCCCGTGGCGCTCGCGCGTCACCCGCACCTGGCGGCGGCGCTGCTGCTCGATGCGTTCGAGATCCTGGAGCGCCGAGAGCAGCCGGTCGGCCTGGGCGCGGTCGAGCGGACCGTTGTGCTGCATCGCGGGAGCCTCGGGCGCCTGCGACGACGGATTCTGCTGCGACGGACCGGGGTTGGGCGCGGCGTGCGAGGGCGGCGGCTGGCCGGCTCCCCCGCCCCCGCCGCCGCCCGCGGGCTGCCGCTGGCGCTGCGGCTCCGGCGGCGGATTCTTCTGCGCGTTCGCCTCCTCGCGCTTGCGCCGCGCCAGCAGCTCGTAGTTCCAGCGTGCATCGGCGTCGCGGGGGTCGCGCTCCAGCACGCTGCGCAGGGCGGCGAGCGCGGGATCGTACTCACGCCGCTCGCCGAGCAGCGTGCCGAGGTTGTATCCGGCGGCGCGGCCGGCGCGCGTGTTGCTGCCGGCGAGGTCGCGCAGCTCGTCCTCGGGCGAGACCGCGGCCCCGCCCGGCGATGGGGTCGCGGCGCCCGGGCCGGCGCCACCCGGACCCGGGGCCGGGCCCGCGCCCGGCGTGGTCGCGGCCCGCAACGCCCGCGCGGTGGCGTGGTTCACGCGCACCTCGTCGGGGCCTCCGCGCCGCAGCCGCAGCGCGTACAGCGACTCGGCGGCGCCGAACCGTCCGGCGCGGAGCGCGCGGTCGCCGCGCGCCCACGCGCTCTGCGCACGCGCCGCGCGTGTTCCCGGCAGGAGCAGCAGGAGGATGAGCAGCGCCGCGGCCGCGCCGCGCTCGGAGTGGAGCGCCTGCGCCCCCTCGCGCTCGCGGCGGCGGCGCCGGCGCGCGAGGTCGGTGAGCAGCAGCAGGGCGGCCAGCCCGCCGAACAGCGGAAAGCGCGCCACCGGGCGCTCGGTGAGGCGCGCGCCGGGGCTGCCGCGGGCCAGGCTGCCCAGCGCGCCCAGCAGCCGCGGCAGCTCGCCGCCGGGACGCGAGGCGCTGAAGTAGGCGCCGCGGGTGCGCTGGGCGATGGTGCGCAGCAGATCCTCGTCGAGCCGGCTGCGGATGGCGACCCCCTGCTCGTCGCGCTTGACATCGGTCGCGCGGCCCTGGTCGTCGAGCATCGGCACCACGTCGCCGCCCGGGGTGCCGACGCCGACCGCGAACACGCGAATGCCGCTCGCCGCCAGCCCCTCGATCGCGCCGCGCGCGCCCTGCTCCAGATCCTCGCCGTCGGTCCACAACACGATCGCCTGCGACTCACGCCGCCCCGGCGGCATGACGCGCATCGCCAGCGCCAGCGCGCGCCCCAGATCGGTGCCCGGATCGCTCACCGAGCCGCTCGACAGGGACTCGAGGGTGAGCCGCGCCGCGCCGCGATCGAGCGTCAGCGGGCACAGCCGCACCGCGTCGCCCGCGAACGCGACCACGCCCACCCGGCTGCCCTCGACCCGGTCGAGCACCGCCAGCGCCTCGCGGCGCGCCTCGTCGATCCGGCTCGGGGGCACGTCGCGGGTGTCCATGCTGGCCGAAACGTCGGCGACCAGCACCAGGTCCGAGCCCGAGCTGGTGCGCCGCACCACCTCGCGTCCCCACTCCGGGCCGGCCGCTCCGAGCAGCAGCGCGGCCAGCGCCCCGAGCTCGAGCAGCGCGCCCAGCACGCGCCGCGCCGGATCGGCCTGGGCGAGCAGCGGATTGGGCTGGCGCGCGCCGGCGAGCTGGATTAGCCGCCGCGCGGCGCCGCGCACCACGCGCCATTCGAGCAGGGCGAGGAGCGGCAGGGCCGCGAGGCCCCACAGCCAGCGGGGATCGGTCAGCACCATGGTTGTGCTCCACTCGCGCCGTTCATGGCAGCCGGAACGCCCAGGTCGCGCCCGAGAGCGCCGCCAGCCCCAGGGCCACGGCCGCCACCGCCAGCACCGCGGGCCCGAGGTCACGGTATTCGTGGTACTCGATCGAACGGATCGGCGCGCGCTCGAGCCGGTTGATCTCGGCATAGATGCCCTTGAGCGCCGCGGTCTCGGTGGCGCGGAAGAAGCGTCCGCCGGTGCGCTGCGCGATCTCGCGCAGCGTCGGCTCGTCGATGTCCATCTGCATCATGACGATGCGCCGCCCCAGGGTCGGATCGTCGATCGGCACCGGCACCTCGCCGCCGCGGCCCACCAGCACCGTATACACCTTGATGCCGTAGGCGCGCGCCAGGTCGGCGCCGGTCAGCGGATCGATCGCGCCGCGGTTGTTGGCGCCGTCGGTGAGCAGCACGATCACCTTGCTCGGCGTCTTGCTGTCGCGCAGCCGCTCCACCGAGGTGGCGAGCGCCATCCCGATCGCGGTGCCGTCCTCGGCGAGGTGGAAGTCGAGGCCGTCGAGCAGGTCGAGCAGCGCGTCGTGATCGAGGGTCAGCGGACACTGGGTGAAGGCGGTGGCCGCGAACCCCACCAGACCCATGCGGTCGTGGGTGCGCTCGGAAATGAACTCGCGCGCGGTCTGCTTGGCCACGAACAGCCGGTCGCGGGGCTGGAAGTCGAGCGCCTGCATGCTGGGCGAGATGTCGATCGCCAGCATGATGTCCACGCCGCGCGCCTCGATCTCGCTGAGGCGCACCCCCTGCTGGGGACGCGCCACCGCGATGATCGCGAGCCCGGCGGCGATCCACACCAGCAGGCCCGCGCCCCGCACCAGCTGGGCGCCGATCGGGCTGCCCCAGCCGCGGGTTCGCACCCACAGCACCGCGGCCTCGGCGCGTCCGTCGCGGCGACGCCACGCCAGCAGCGGCAGCAGCAGGAGCAGCAGCAGGGCCCAGGGACTCTCCCAGCGCATCAGGCCACCCGCTCGCGGCCGGCCGCGGCGGCGCGCTCACGCTCACGCTCGCGCTCGCGCTCGGCGATGCGGCGCCGCGCCATCTCCTCGACCAGCTGCTCGGCGCGCTGCGCCTCCTCCACGCTCGAAGGGCGGCGCGCGAACTTGAGCTGGTCCCAGAGGCGGAGCGCCGCACTCAGCCGCTCGAGCTGCGCGGGCTCGAGGTGCGCGGCCTCGAGGTGGATCACCAGCTCCGGCGTGCTGTCGCCGGGTCGCGGTGTGCCGGCGGTGGCCTCGAGGAAGCGCCGTGCCATGCCGGTGAGCCGCAGGGCGTGCTCGGCGTGGCGCCCCAGCCCCGGCAGGTTGAGACCGCGCAGCGCCTCGACCTCGACCAGCAGCGTTTCGGCGGGGTCGCGCGCCGGGACGGCGGCGCGGCCCGCGATCACCGGCGCCGCCACGCGGCGCCGTCGCCACCGCAGCCACACCACCAGCGCCGCGATCGCCGCCGCGCCGAGTGCCACCATGGTCCACGGCACGCGCTCCCACCACGGCGCGCCGAGCGGTGCATGCGGCGCGCGCAGCTCGGCGTTGCTGTCCGCCACCCCGGGCGAGGGCTCGATGGTGATGCGCACCACCGGCAGCTGGCGCTCGAGCGGCTGGCTTCCGCCGGCGAGCGCGAGGCGCGGCCCCGGGATCCCGACCCGGCCGGTCGAGAAGACCTGGAGCCGGGTCTCGAGCGCCAGGGTGTCGAGCCCACCCGGTCCGGGTGCGCGGCGCGCGGCCGGGGCGCCCCAGCTGAACGCGCCGCCACTGTCGGGCGCCAGCCACTGGGCGCGCACCCCACGCGGCACCAGCACCCAGGCCTCGAGGTCGAGCGGCTCGCCGAGCGCGGCGTGGCCGGGCGTCACCGTGACGCGCGCCGGCAGCAGCCCGGCGTCGGCCGCCACCTCGGAATCGGCCGAAACGCCGGGAGCGGCGGCCGGCGCCGCACCCGCGGCCGCGCCCGCCGCCGGCGCCACCGCCGCCGCGCCCATCCCGAGCACCAGCAGCGCGGCGGACCACGCGGCCGGTGCCCGCCGGCCGGCCGCCGCCTCCGCCCGCCGGCTCATCGCCCGCGCCCGCGGTTGCGCGCCGCGAAGTAGCGCATCAGGACCGGCAGATAGGAGCGGTCGGTGCGCAGCTCGAGCGCCGGGCAGCGCGCGCGCGCCAGCGCCAGCTCGGCGTTGCGCCGGCGCTCGCGCGCCTCGCGGCCGTAGGCCTCGCGCACGCCCTTGCTCGAGCTGTTGATCAGGGTGCGCGTCCCGCGCTCCAGGTCCTCGAGCTCCACCCAGCCCACCGCCGGGAGCTGCTCGTCGCGCGGATCGCGCAGCAGCAGCGCGGTGAGCTCGTGGCGGCGCGCCAGGACGCTGAGCTCGCGCGGGTCGACCCGGTCCTCGAAGTCGGAGATCCAGAAGATCAGGCTGCGGCGATGCGTGGTGCGCAGCAGGAAGCGCGCGGCGTCGCCCAGCCCCGAGCCGCGCGCGCGGGGTTCCACCCCCAGCACGTCGCGCAGCATGCGCAGCAGGTGGGTGCGGCCGCGCGCCGGCGGCACGAAGTGCTCGACCCGCTCGCCGGCCAGCACCAGCCCCACGCGGTCGTTGTGCAGCATGGCCGCGAAGCCCAGCACCGCGCACAGCTCGGCGGCCAGCTCGCGCTTCTCGGTCCCGGTGGTGCCGAAGCGCATCGAGCGCGACACGTCGACCACCAGCATCACGGTCAGCTCGCGCTCTTCGACGAAGCGCTTGACGAACGGGGCGCCGAAGCGCGCCGTCACGTTCCAGTCGATGTCGCGCACCTCGTCGCCGGGGACGTAGTGGCGCACCTCCTCGAACTCGACGCCCCGCCCCTTGAACACACTCTCGGACTGGCCCGCGAACAGCTCTTCGACCAGGTGCCGGCCGCGGATCTCGAGGCGGCGCACCTTGCGGAGCAGGTCGGTGGTCTGCATCTCCAGGCCCGGTCTGGGACGTGCGCGCCTAGGGGACCCGCACCTGCTCCAGGATCCGGCGCGCCACCTCTTCGCCGTCCACGCCCTCGGCTTCGGCCTCGTAGGAGACGTGGATGCGGTGACGCAGCACGTCGAGCGCGATCGCCTTGACGTCCTCGGGCAGCGTGTAGGCCCGGCCGGCGAGCAGCGCCATGCCCTGCGCGGCGCGCACCAGGAACAGGGTGGCGCGCGGCGAGGCGCCGAAGGCCACCAGCGTGTCGAGGGCGAGACCGAAGTCGCGCGGCCGTCGCGTCGCGGCGACCAGGTCGAGGACGTATTCCTGCAGCTTGTCGTCGACGTAGACGCCCGACAGCGCGCCCCGCGCCTCCAGCACGTCGGCGCGGCTGGCCTGGGGCTTGAGCGCCGGCAGCCGGTCGAGCCCGGCGCGCTTGAGGATCTCCTTCTCCTCGCCGCGCTCCGGGTAGCCGATCTTGACCTTGAGCATGAAGCGGTCGCTCTGGGCCTCGGGCAGCGCGTAGGTGCCCTCCTGCTCGATCGGGTTTTGGGTGGCGAGCACCAGGAACGGCTCCTCCAGCACGTGGCTCTCGTCGCCGATCGTGATCTGCTTCTCCTGCATCGCCTCGAGCAGCGCCGACTGCACCTTGGCCGGCGCGCGGTTGATCTCGTCGGCCAGCACCAGGTGGGCGAACAGCGGCCCGCGCTTGGCGGTGAACGAGCCCTCGCGCGGGTTGTAGATCTGGGTGCCGGTGAGGTCGGCGGGCAGCAGGTCGGGAGTGAACTGGATGCGCCGGAACTTGAGCCCCAGGGAGTCCGCCAGGCTCTTGACCGCCAGGGTCTTGGCCAGCCCCGGCACGCCCTCGAGCAGCACGTGGCCGCCGGTGAGCAGGCTCACCAGCAGGCGGTCCACCATCGCGCGCTGCCCCACCACCGCGCGCGCCACCTCGGCGCGGACGCGGCCGAGAATCTCGCCGGCGCGCTCGATCCGGCGCGAAGAGTCCCTGGTCTCGAGGGTCATCGGTTCCTTCCTGTCGGCCCCAGGGCCGCTCAGACGCGGCCCGTCGCGTGTGCCCGGACATGGCAGTGCGTCCGGGAGTGACGCGGCAGTATAGCGAAGCGCCGGGACCGGTCCAGTCCCGGAACCGCAAAGACGTGCGGCGGAGCGGGCTCCTGCGTCCTCACGCCGCGCGCTGGATCGGCTCGCCCGGCCGCGCGCCGGGCCCGGCCGCGGCGGCGGCGCCCCCGTCCCAGGACGCGAGCAGCGAGGCGGCCGAGACCAACTCGAAGGGTGGCCACGGCGCCTCGATGCGGTCGAGCCGGCTGAGACGCCGCTCCACCTCGAGCGCCTCGGCGCACTCGCCGCGCACCGAGGCGGCGCGCGCCCGCACCATCGCCTGATGGGCCCGCAGGCGCGCCAGCGGCACCAGTTCGATGCGCGCGCGATAGCAGCGCGCCGCCGCCTCGAACAGCCGATCGGATTCGGCCAGGGATCCCGACCACGCCGCGAGCAGGGCCGCGCGGTGGACCAGCGGCCCGGTGAAGAGCCACGGCAGCGTCACGGCGACGTGACGCAGCAGCGGCGAGGCCACCAGGGTGTCGAGCGAGATGCGAAGCCGCATTCCGGGCCCGAGGCATGCACGAACGGTGCCATGGACGGCCGCGGGGGCCTCACGTAACTCGTGCCGCACCAGCCGGTTCGCGCCCGGACCTCGAGCGGGTCCTCACGCCGCGCACGCGCCGGGTTGCATCGTGAACGAAGGCCGCGACGGCGCGCACGGGCGCCGTCGGGTGGGTCAGCGCGGCGCCGGCTCCCAGGCGAACAGCGGGTAGGCCCGGGCCAGCTCCAGCACCTCGACCTCGACCGCGCGGGCGATCGCGGCATCGGCGGGAGACTCGAGCACCCGCGCGATCCAGCCCGCGATCCGCTCCATCTCGTCGGTGCCGAAGCCGCGGGTGGTGAGCGCGGGGGTGCCGAGACGGATGCCGCTCGTGATCCAGGGTTTCTGCGGGTCGTTCGGCACCGCGTTCTTGTTGACCGTGATACGCGCGCGGTGCAGCGCCTCCTCGGCGGTCTTGCCGGTCATCGAGCGCCGTCTCAGATCGACGAGCATGAGATGGTTGTCGGTGCCTCCCGACACCAGGTCGAAGCCGCGCCGCACGAGTCCGCTGGCCAGCGCCTGGGCGTTGCCGACCACGCGGCGCTGATAGGCGCGGAAGCCCTCGGTGAGCGCCTCGCCGAAGCACACCGCCTTGGCGGCGATGACGTGCATGAGCGGCCCGCCCTGGAGCCCCGGGAACACGCTCTTGTCGAGCTTCTCGGCCCAGCGCTGCTGGCACAGCACGAAGCCGCCGCGCGGGCCGCGCAGGGTCTTGTGGGTGGTGCTGGTGATGAGGTCGGCGTGGGGCACCGGGCTGGGATGGAGGCCGGCGGCGATCAGCCCGGCGATGTGCGCCATGTCGACCACCAGCGCCGCCTCGACCTCGCGCGCGATCGCGGCCAGGCGCTCGAACTCGATCACGCGCGGGTAGGCGCTGGCCCCGGCGACGATGATCCGCGGCCGGTGCTGGCGCGCCAGCGTCGCCACCTGCTCGTAGTCGATGCGCCCGTCCTCGGGCCGCACCCCGTACTGGACCGCGTTCCACAGCTGGCCGGTCACCGACACCGGATGCCCGTGCGTCAGGTGACCGCCGTGGGCGAGGCTCATGCCCAGCAGCGTGTCGCCGGCCTTCGAGACCGTCAGGTAGGCGGCCACGTTGGCCGAGGCGCCCGAGTGGGCCTGGACATTGGCGTGATCGGCGCCGAACAGGGTGCCGAGCCGCTCGATGGCCAGCCGCTCGGCGATGTCGACGAACTCGCAGCCGCCGTAGTAGCGCTTGCCGGGCAGGCCCTCGGCGTACTTGTTGTTCATCACCGAGCCCAGCGCCTCGAGCACCGCGGGGCTGGCGAAGTTCTCGGAGGCGATGAGCTCGAGGGTGTCGAGCTCGCGCCGGCGCTCGCCGGCGATGGCCTCGAAGATCGCGGGGTCCTGGTCGCGTAGCTCGCTCATCGCGGCTCCGCGGCCGGGTCGAGGGCGCGGTGACGGCGCTCGTACTCGTGGATCTTGCGCAGCCGCGCGACGTGGCGGCCGCCCTCGAAGCCGGTGTCGAGCCACAGCCGGAGCCAGCGCACCGCGTTGTCGAAGTCGCCGTTGGTGCGCGCTCCGAGCGCCAGCACGTTCGAGTCGTTGTGGAGCCGGGTGAGCCGCGCGGTCTCGTCGCTGGTCACCACCGCGGCCCGCACTCCCGCCACCTTGTTGGCCGCGATGCTCTCGCCGATGCCGCTGCCGCCCAGCACGATCCCGCGCTCGAACGCGCCGCGCGCCACGCCCTCGGCGACCGGGAAGCAGAAGTCCGGATAATCGACTGGAGGGCTCGCCGCGCCGGTGCCGAAGTCGACCACCTCGTGGCCCAGCGCGCCGAGCTCGAGCTTGAGGCGGTGCTTGAGCTCGTAACCGGCGTGGTCGCTGCCGATCGCGATCCTCACCGGCCCGTTCCCCGCCGGCTCACCTGGACTACGGCTGTCGCGCGGCGGCGGCGACCGCGGCGCCCTGCGTCACCGGCGTGAGCCAGCCGTGACGGTCGGGGGTCTCGCCGCGCACGATGCCGAAGAAGGCGTCCTGCATCGCCCTGGTCACCGGTCCGCGCGCGCCGTTGCCGACCGCGATGCGGTCGACCGACGTGATGGGCGTGATCTCGACCGCGGTGCCGGCGTAGAACAGCTCGTCCGCCCCGTACAGCAGCTCGCGCGGCATCACGTCCTCGCGCACGGCGTAGCCCATCTCGCGGGCCAGCGTGATCACCGAATCGCGCGTGATGCCCGCCAGGATGCTGCTCGACAGGGTCGGCGTCACCAGCTCGCCGTTGACCACCGCGAACACGTTCTGCCCGCTGCCCTCGCTGACGAACCCGTGCACGTCGAGCGCGATCGCCTCGGTGTAACCGTCGACCAGCGCCTCCATCTTCATGAGCTGGGAGTTCATGTAGTTCGACGAGGCCTTGGCCATCGCCGGCATGGTGTTGGGCGCCATGCGCATCCACGAGCTGACCTTGACCGCCACGCCCTTGTTGAGCGCGTCCTCGCCCAGGTACTTGCCCCACGGGAACGCCGCGATCGCGACGTCGATCGGATTGCCGAACGGGTTGACGCCCAGGTTCTCGTAGCCGCGGTAGACCAGCGGGCGGATGTAGCACTCCTTGAGGTCGTTGATCGCCACCGACTCGATGCAGGCGCGCTGGATCTGCTCGCGGGTGAACGGCAGCTCCATGCGGTACACCTTGGTCGACAGCATGAGCCGGTCGAGGTGCTTGTCGAGCCGGAAGATCGCCGGCCCGCGACGGGTGTCGTAGCAGCGAATTCCCTCGAACACGCTCGACGCATAGTGCAAAACGTGCGACAGGACGTGGACCCGCGCGTCATCCCAGGCCACCCACTTCCCGTTCATCCAGATCTTGCTGGCTTTCGTCATGGCCATCGTGCACCTCGATGATTGAGGGCGCCTAGGCGGAGCGCGCCCGAAGTGCCTCCCGAACCTGTGGAACGATCCGCCGGATGTGGCGCCGGATGCGGCGCCAGCATTCCTCGTAAGCCTCTCGCGACGCGCCGAACGGGTCCGAGACCGGCAGTGCCGGCTCGCCCGGCTCGGGCCACTCGGACAGCACATGGGTGCGCTGCGGATCGGCGCCCAGCGCCTGCACCGCCCGCGCCTGCTCCCGTTCCATCACCAGAATTAGATCGGCACTCCGCGCCAAAGCTGGAGTCACCCGGCGCGAACGGTGGTCGGCGAGGTCGAAGCCCTCCTGGCCGGCCAGCTCGAGGGTGGCGGACGAGACGGGCTGCCCCTCCCAGGCCGCGGTCCCGGCCGACGACACCTCGACGCGCTCGCGGTCGGGCCCCAGCTCGTCGAGCAGGGCGAGGGCCGCGAGCGGGCTCCGGCAGGTGTTGCCGGTACACACGATCAGGACGCGCAAAGCCGGCTCACGGGAGGACATGTCGAGCAAGAATAGGCGCGCCGCGAGCGGCCCGTCAACCGCTCGCGTGCGTCAGGGTCGCTGCTCGAGCAGCGTTGAGGCCAGGTCGAGTACCGGCCGAGAG
>Ga0318564_10000023_pt1 | contig 27775 bp, 26 predicted proteins | sample GRESIP066b5f20_FD_203479 | JGI IMG/M metagenome (GOLD analysis project Ga0318564, IMG submission 203479) | Tropical soil microbial communities from Luquillo Experimental Forest, Puerto Rico - GRE.SIPMG.066b5f20 | ecosystem: Environmental > Terrestrial > Soil > Tropical forest > Bulk soil...
CCCCGCGCGCGCGAAGCGCTCCGTCGCCGCGAGCGCGCCGGCGCGCTCCGGCGCGAGGGTCACCATGCGCAGCGCCCGCTCGGCGACGTCGAGCAGCGGCCCGACACGCTCCGGTGTCGGGTCGCACAGCGGCTCGGCGGCGTGCGCGCCGCGCTTCGCCTCGACCAGGAACGGCCCCTCGAGATGCACGCCCAGCACCGGGCCGTCCTCCGACACGTCGCCGAGCAGCCGCCCCAGCGCGGCCTCGAGCCGCTCGAGCGGCGCGCTGACCAGCGTCGCGAGCAGGCTGGTAGTGCCGGCGCGCAGGTGGAGCTCCGTCGCGCGCCGGCGCGCGCCCGCATCGGCGTCGTCGTACGCCGCGCCCGCGCCCCCGTTCACCTGCAGGTCGACCAGCCCGGGCGCGAGCGTGGCGTTCTCGTGGCGCACGTCGCCCGAGCGCGGCTCGACGCCGGACTCGACCGACTCGATCCGCCCGTCCGCGCAGCGCACACGCACGCGCGACGCCTCGCCCGCCGGCAGCAGCGCGCGCGCGGCCCAGATCGAGAGCGCGCTCACCCTCGCGCGAGCGCGAGCATCGCGTCGGTCGCGACGGCGATGCAGGCGTCCATGTTCTTGTCGATGTCGAGCTCGCTCGGTCCGGGCCAGGGCGCGCGGTCCGACACCACGCAGATGCAGCCCGCCTGGAGCCCGAAGAGCGACGCCAGCGTGAGCAGCACCCCGCTCTCCATCTCGCAGTTCAGCACGCGCGCGCCGCGCATCGCCGCGAGCTTCGCGTCGAGCTCGGGCGGCCGGAAGCCGGGAAAGCTCATCGGCTCGAGCGCCCCGCTCGGCGCGAGCACGGCGTTGCGCGCGTAGAACGCATCGAGCGACCAGGTCACGCCCACCTCGTGGCGCACGCCGCGCGCGCGCGCCGCCGCGACCAGCGCCGCTACCACCTCCCAGCTCGCCACCGCGGGATAGGCGGTCTCGACGTAGCTGCGCGAGGTGCCGTCGTCGCGCACCGCGCCGGTGGTGATCACCAGGTCGCCGAGCGAGAGCACCGGCTGCAGCCCGCCGCTGTTGCCCACGCGGATCAGCCGCCGCGCGCCGATCTTCGCCAGCTCCTCGACCAGGATCGCGGTGCTGGGCGCGCCGATCCCCGTCGACGCCGCCGCCAGCCGCACGCCGTCCCTCTCGCCGACGACGATCCGGTACTCGCGCAGGTTCAGGATCTCGCGCGCGCCGGTCCAGCCCTTCGCGATGCGCGGCACGCGCGCGGGATCGCCGCACAGGAACACGTGCTCGCCGACCGCTCCGCGCCGCAGCCCCGTGATCGGCTGCCCCGGCTCCTCGCTCATCCCCCCGGCCTCGTTCCGTGGACCCGTTCGCCGCAGAAGTTCCGCCGTTGACGCCGCGCACCCGCCCACCTACAGTGCGCGCCGATCGGCCGGTCCCTTCGTCTAGTGGCCTAGGATATCAGGTTCTCACCCTGGAGACACGGGTTCGACTCCCGTAGGGACCGCCAAGAGGTTACGCGATTCTGTGTCACTCAGTCGCGGCGTTCGGGAGCAGCTGCCCGGGGCGTTTCGACGCGCATCGGAACGCTTCACGAGACGATCTCCTTCTGTCTCAGATGCGCCCAGAACTCGTCGACGCTCCGAATCCGGTGATCGAGAACCGCGGAGTAGATGTCGGCGCTGGAGAACGCTCGGCGGTATTCGGGATGCCTCCAACACTCCGACTTGATCTTCAGAATCGCCAGGCGGCTTGACTCCGTGAGCTGTTTCTCGATCGCATCGCAGTATTCCTGGACACGCCCCAGACCCCGCGGCCCAGTGGCCCAGACGTCGATCTTCCAGCCGCCCTGGTGCACCTCGCCCAACTGGATGCCCCAGTCCAGCCCGCGGGCAGACTTGAGTCCTCTCCATGCAGCGCGTCGCGATAGTGCATGCGCAGGGGAGAGAAGGGCCGCGACGCGCCCGCCCAGAGCGAAGAAAGCCGATCTGTCGATCGGTTCGCGGACGAGATGGACGTCCATTTCACGCCAAGCCATCAAACGCATCCGGTAGCCACCAACCACGTGCGGTCCCGTAGCTCGCCAAGACATCGCGCAATCCAGACGCCATGAGCTCGTCCGCTTCCGCGCGCAGCGCAGCTTCGCTGTGCAGCAGCGTCTCGCGCTGTCCCGTGGTCAGGTCATCACTCCGCATGGCGGCGGCACTGTCGACAATTCGTCCCCACGGCGAAGTACACAGAAAGTGTAGTCAGTTCGCCGCCTGCCAGCTCTTCCCGTCGTCGCCGCTGAGGAAGGTCTCGCCCTGGACCGAGAGCGCGAGCAGCGCGTGGCTCGCGGGGTCGACGATCACCTTGCGCGGCATGAACGCGAGCTCGCTCTGCTCGTTCCAGGTCTTCGCGCCGTCGGTGGTCTTCATCATCCGCCAGATCTCCGTGGTGCCGTACGGTCGCGCGGCGAGGTAGCCGGTGGTGTCGCTGGCGAAGGCGGGTGCGGAGGCGAAGGTGAAGTAGTCGAGCTTCTGCCAGCTGTGGCCCCAGTCGCTGCTGCCGAACATGCTGGCGCCGACCGGGGGCATCGCGAACAAGTGGCCGTCGGGCATGGCCAGCGTGTGGTGGGCGACGAACGGGGTCTCCACGCTGTCCCAGCGCTGGCTCGCGAAGTCGAAGGTCGAGAGCTTGCGCTCGTCGCTGTAGATCACCAGCCGCGCGTCGGTGAGCGCGACGAAGTCGGGGTGCTGCAACGTGCGCCAGCGGACCACGTCGTCGCCCGCCGGCGTGCCGGGGACGACGCCCTCGCGGCGATCGCGCGCGGTCGCGATCTGGCCGATCTGCCGCCAGGCGCTCCGGGGATCGCTCGCCATCCAGACCTGCAGGTCGTCCGCGCCTTGAGCCACCAGGACCACCGCGCCGCTCGCGGTTCCGCCGACGAACACCACGATGCGCTCCGGCGCGACGACGGAGAGACGAGTCCAGCTGCGGCCGCGGTCCTGAGACAACACGACGAGCCCCTCCTCTCCGCCGGCGAGGATCCGGTCTTGCGGCAGCGGCGCCACCGCCATGATCTCGTGCAGCGCGCCGGTGTCGATCCGCCGCCAGGGCGCGCGCACGGACTCGCGCACGAGCAGCGCGCCCAGCCGCGCCCCCGCCCACACCGCACCGCCCTGCGCGAGCGATGCGCCGTTCAGCCCGCGCACCTGGCCGCGCCCGTCGCGCAGCACCTGGACCAGCTGCGGGGAGGGCGCCCGCACCGGATCGTCCCAGCCGAGCTCGGGCTTCCCCTCCACGGCGGCGGCCACCGCCGGGAACTGGCTGTGCAGCAGCGCGGCGCTCGGCGCCGGCGCGGGGCTGCGCACCACTGCGTTCTTGATGTGCATCTTCACCATCGCGCCGTACTCCTGGTAGACGACGGTGCCGAGATTGGTGACTCGCCCGGCCTCGACCGCGAAACGGCCCAGCCGCGCTTCGAGCGGCACTTCGAGCGTGGTGACCAGATTCCCGGTCTGGAGCGCGGCCTTCATCTGCACCGGGCGATAGCGGCCCGCGGGAAGCTTGCCGACGAACACGCCGCTCGAGTTCTCGGCGAAGTCGGCCGCGAACACCGTCTGCGGGGTCCCGCCGGTGTCGGGCGCGAGCTCGAGCTGCGACCACGGCTCGCTCGCGTTGCCGACCACGCGCAGCAGCACCACCCCTTCGCCCGGCGCCAGCGCCGCGTCGTGCGTGAGCGCGGTCGGATTCCCCGCGCAGTGGGTCAGGGACGCCAGCGCCAGCAGCCCGAGCCAGAAGCGCGTGCGCGTTGCCATCGAGCGGCGGACCTCCGCAGGCCCCATCGGCGCCACGGCTCGGGAGATTGAGAGCCTGCCCGGCGCACGAACGCGCCGGGACGCGCTACTCCTCTGTCGTGCCCGACTCGAAGCAGGACGTGCTCGACATGCTGCGCGAGCTCGCCGAGCTGACGGAGCTCGACGAGGCGGATCCGCAGTCCTTTCGTGTGCGCGCATACGAGAGCGCGACGCAGGCGATCTCGGCGCAGGCGACCGACCTGGGCAAGCTCACGGTGAAGGAGCTCCAGCAGATCCAGGGCATCGGCAAGAGCACCGCCGAGAAGATCCGCGAGCTGCTCGAGACCGGCCACGTGGCGAAGCTCGACGCGCTGCGCGCGAAGCACCCGCCGAGCGTGGTCGCGCTGCGCCGCATCCAGGGGCTCGGGCCCAAGGCGCTGGCGAAGCTGCGCAAGGAGCTCGGCGTCGCGTCCATCGACGACCTGCGCCGCGCGCTCGCCGACCACAGCGTGCGCGAGCTCGCCGGCTTCGGCGCGAAGTCGGAGGAGAACCTGACCCAGGCTCTGGCGCGGCTCGACGCGCAGGGCTCGCTCGCGCGCACACCCATCTCGGTGGCGCTGCCGCTCGCGAACCGCATCGTCGAGCGCATGCTGGAAGTGCCGGGCGTGAGCGACGCGGTGGTGTGCGGCTCGCTGCGCCGCTTCTGCGAGACGATCGGCGACGTCGACGTGGTGGTCGCGGCGCCCGACCCGACGCCGGTGATGGATGCGCTGGTGTCGCTGCCCGTGGTCGAGCGCGTGCTCGGCCGCGGCGAGTCCAAGACCAGCGTGGTCACGCACCGCGGCACGCAGGTCGACCTGCGGGTCGTCCCGAAGCCCGCGCTGGGCGCGGCGCTGCTCTACTTCACCGGCTCGAAGGGCCACAACATCAAGCTGCGCCAGCGCGCGCTCGGGCGCGGCTGGACGCTGAACGAGTACGCGCTCTCCGAGCTCGAGGGCGGGCGCGTCGTCGCGCGCGAGACCGAGCCGGAGATCTACGCCGCGCTCGGGCTGCCCTGGATCCCGCCGCTGCTGCGCGAGGACGCGGGCGAGATCGAGGCCGCGGAGCGGGGCGCGCTGCCGCAGCCGTTCGGCGAGGTCACGGGCGACTTCCACGTACACACCTCGGTGTCGGGAGACGGCCGCTCGACGCTGGACGAGGTGGTCGACGCCGCCCGCGCGCGCGGCTGCCGGGTGCTCGCGATCACCGACCACGCCGAGAACACGCTCTCCGGGGTCGGGCGCGAGGCGCTCTTGGCGCAGCGCGCCGAGATCCGCGCGCTGCAGGCGCGGCTGGGCGACGCGCTGCGGCTCCTGCACGGCGTCGAGCTGAACATCGGCCCGAACGGCGAGCTCGACTACGACGCCGAGTTCCGCGCCTCGTTCGACTGGTGCCTGGCCTCGGTGCACGACCACTTCGAGCTCGACCGCGCCGCGCAGACCCGCCGCATCACCACCGCGATGCAGGATCCCGCGGTGCGCATGATCGGCCACCTGTCGGCGCGCATGATCGGCGCGCGGCCGCCGATCGAGCTCGACCTCGATGCCGTCTTCGCCGCAGCCGAGGCGACCGGCACCGCGCTCGAGGTGAACGGAGGCCTGCCCCGGCTCGACTTGTCGGTGGACGCGCTGCGCCGCGCCGCCGCGCGCCACGTCGACCTCGTGCTCACCAGCGACGCGCACCATGCGCGCGAGCTCGCGCGCGTCCGCTTCGCCGCCCAGAACTGCGAGCGCGCCTGGGTGGAGCCGGCACGCGTGGTGAACGCCGGGCCGGCCGAACGGCTGGCGGCCTGGGTGAGCGCCGGCAAGCGGCCGCGCGCCGCCTAGCGCTACGCCGAAAGCCGCAGCTGCTCGATCACTGGCTGGTACTCGGGCCCGACGAGACCCTGTGCGCCGCGGATCCGAACACCTGACGGCTTCTTCGCCGCTGCGGCGAGCGCCTCGCGCGCGTGCTCCGCAGCCAGCGCGCCTTCGCCGCGCGATGTAGGCCTGCAGGCGCAGGAGCTGCGCGTTCTTCGCCGAGCCGCTCACCTCGCGCAGCCGCATGAAGAACTCGCGCTCGTCCTCGCGCATTCAGTCTGGTCTTGCGAAACCACTCTTCGCCGGGCACGGCGGCGGATTCTACGCGAGGCCCGCCAGCAGGCGCCGCAGCCCGAGCGCGGCCCTGGCGCCGATCCCCGGAAGCTCCGATTCGCGCGGGCCGGCGACGTTCAGGTCCAACGTCCGATCCCCGCGCTCGCGCATCCGCAGCTCGAGCCACGCCGCGAGCTCCCCGCCACCTTCTGGATCTGCGCGCAGCCACGGCTTCTCGAAGATGGACTGCGCGCAGACCCGCGTGAAACGCGTGCCCGGAGAGGCTTCCAGGACGTTCGTCGGACAGAGGATCAGCGTCGCGTCGGCGTCGCGGACGTTCCAGGCCGTGCGCTGTGCGGGGTCTACGGACGGGGTCTCTCGGAGCTCGGGAAACTCGGCACGCACCCCGGGCGGGACGGCGTGGTCCTCGGCCCAGCCGCCGCGCGGACACCATCCGGTGTAGGCGAGCCCGAGCTCGCGGGCGACCTGGAGCGCGGCGCGGTCGACGCCGGTCTGGCCGCCGCTCCGCACGATCACGGCGTCGCGCCGCGGAGCCGTGCCGCTACGCCTCGCGGTAGAGGAGCAAGAGCAGGCCGACCACCGTGAAGGCGCTCGGCCAGATCCACGACGCGCGGCGCGCCGCAGCGGTGCCGGGCAGCCGGACCTCGAGCCAGCGGGACCAGCCCGCGGCGACGCCGACCAGCGCGAGCGGCGCGTGGGTGTACTCGATCTCGAGCTCCCACTTCACGTTGCCCAGCGCGTGCGAGTGGGTGAGCAGGATCGCACCGCCGAGTGCGCAGAAGAGCGGCATCACCAGCGCGGCGCGCGGCGACTTCGCGCGGCCGGTCCGCACGCTCCACTCGAAGAACGCGAACGCGGTGATGATCGCCATGAACACGCGGTGCTGCGCCACCTCGGGCTCGCGGAAGCTCGCCCAGAACGAGATGTCGCCCATCGGCCACGCCTCGGGATCGGAGCGGATCAAGAGGAACACCGCGAGCGCGGCGAACAGCAGCGGCCAGCTGCGCGCCCAGCGCGCGCCGAAGGCGCGCTCGACCAGCGCGAGCAGGCCGATCGCCAGCACGAACACTCCGGCCCAGTGGTGGTTGAACTCCGACCAGGCGATGTCCTCGGCGGTGTATGGCGGCACGATGCCCGCGCCCGGCACGTAGGCCGGCGCGGCCTTGGTCCCGGCCGCGGCGGCCTCCGCGTCGAGCTGCGCCTGCAGCTTCACGATCGCGAGCTCGGAGTGATCCGGGCTGGTGAGGCGGGGCCAGGAGAGCGGCACCATGTGCTCCGCCAGCTCGCCCAGGCTCAAGCGGTCCTGGCGCAGGTCGACGGCGGGCGGCACCGAGATCAGCGACGCGGTCGCCAGCAGCGTGGTGATCCCGAGCCCGATCTCCACCTCGGTGAAGCGCCGCAGCGCGAGCAGCGGACCGTCGGGATCCTCGCGGAGCGCCTCCACGCGCCGGGAGTTGAAGAAGCCGAGCGTCAGCAGTGCCGTGGCCAGGGCGATCTTCACGCCGACCATCAGCCCATAGGCGGTGCCGTAGAACCCGTCGAGCGCGCCGATGTAGCTGTACGCGAGCGCCGCCGCACCCGCGAGCAGCGTGCAGACCGACACCGTCGCGAGCCAGTGGAAGCGGCGCCCCAGCGGGTGGCGCTCCTTGCCCTCGAGCGGCAGCGCCAGCGCCATCGCCAGGTAGGGCAGCGCGCCGATCCAGCAGCAGGCGGCGCCCTCGTGCACGAACGTGATCGCCATCAACACCGCCTGGTGTTGAAGGCGTGCCGCCGCGTGGCTGGTCGCCACCGAGGCGCCCAGGATCGCGAGCGGCGGCAAGACCAGCGTCGGAAGCCCGGCTCGCGGGCGCAGCCACACCAGCCCGGCGAGCACCAGCGCGGCAGCGGTCTGGACCAGCCGCGCCTGCACGAACCGCGCGTGCAGCGGGTCGGCGGCCTGGAGTCCGAGCACCTCGATCAGCGCGGCGAGGTCGGAGCCGATCGAGAGCAGCGAGAACACGGCGAGCCCGAGCGAAGCCAGTCCGATCCCCCAGCGGCAGCGCCGGAGCAGCTGGTGGCCGCTCTCGCCCAGCCTCGGCGCGCGCGCGCGCGCCACCGCGAGCAGGAAACAGACGCCGCCGATCGCGAGCGCCTCCATGGCCAGCGTGGCGCCGCGCAGCACCACCGACAGGTAGCCGAAGAGATCGACGAAGAGCGCCACGTCGCCTACGGCGTGCGCACTCGGAAACTCAGGTCGCCGCGCGACACGTGACCGTCGATCGAGAGCACCTGCCAGCGGAGGCGGTACGCGCCCGGCCCGAGCTCGCGCACCTTGGCGACCAGCAGGTTGGGCTCACCCGCCTGGCCGAGCGCGAGCGCCTCCGGCTGGCCGCCGTCCCGCGCCAGCTGCAGGCTCGAGCGCGACGCGTCGATGCGGCTGTTGAACTCGAGCCGGAAGTCGATCTCGGTTCCGGCCAGCTCCGCGTTCTCCTCGGGTTGCGAGGCGACCAGGATCGCGTGCGCCCGGGCCGCGGTCGCAGCGGCGAGGAGCCAGACCAGGCACAGTGCAGCGGGGACGAGCCGCAGCGCGCGCCCCGCCATTCAATGCGCCTTCCGCGGCTGGTTCAGCTCGAGCAGGTTCCCCGACGGATCGCGCAGGAAGGCCTGGCGGCCGGCGCCGGGCACCTCCATCGGCTTGCTCACCTTCACGCCCCGCTCGGCGAGCTCGCGGCACACCGCGTCGACGTCGTCGACGCGGAACGCGAAGTGCTCTCCACCCGGGACGCGGTGGTTCTCCACCTCGATCAGGTGCAGCTCCTGCGCCCCCGCGCGCAGCCACAGGCCCTTGAACGGGAAGTCCGGGCGGGGCAGCACCTCGAGCCCGAGCACTTCGGTGTAGAAGCGGCCCGTGAGTTCGGCGTCGTGCACGTTGAGCGACACGTGGTGGACTCCGGCGAGCTTCATGGGCTCGGATGGTATCATCGCCCCGGCATGCCCGAAATCCGCAAGCTGGACGTTCCCGAGCTGGGCAAGCTGCGCGCGTTCTCCCACGCCACCAAGGCCGGCGGCTTCGTCTTCGTCGCGGGCACGCTCGGCACCAAGCCGGGCTCCTTCGAGCTGGTTCCCGGCGGGCCGAAGGCCGAGACGCGGCAGACGCTCGAGAACATTCGCACGATCCTGCGCGCGGCGGGCGCCGACCTCGCCGACGTGGTGAAGGTGAACGTCTTCGTCACCGACATGGCGAAGTTCGGCGAGATGAACGAGGCCTACCTCGAGTTCTTCCCCAGCGAGCCGCCGGCGCGCATCACCGTGGGCTGCGCCGCGCTCGCGCTCGGCGCGTTCGTCGAGATCGACTGCGTCGCGTACAAGCCGTGAAGGCCTGGCTCTCGGTCGACATGGAGGGGATCTCGGGCCTGGTGCGCTGGGCCGACGTGACCGCGTCGGGCATGGATTTCCAGCGCAACCGCCGCTTCATGACCGGCGACGCCAACGCGGCGATCGCCGGCGCCTTCCAGGGCGGCGCCAGCGAGGTGGTGGTCGAGGAGAACCACGGCGTCGAGGAGCTCTGCGATCTGGTGCTGGACGAGATCGACCCGCGCTGCACCGTGATCCGCGGCGCCGGCCGGCCGCTGGCGACCACCATGGCCGGGCTCACGACACAGATCGGTGTCGTCCTGTTCGTCGGCCACCACGCGCGCGCGGGCTCGTCGCCCGGGATCATGGCGCATACGGTCTCCTACGAGCGCTTCCGCGAGGTGCGCGTCGCGGGCGCGCCGGTGGGCGAGTCCGAGATCATGACCATCCGCGCCGGCGAGCTGGGCGTGCCGGCGGGGCTGGTCACCGGCGACCAGGTCGTCTGCGCCGAGCTGGCCAAGCGCGCGCCCTGGGTCCAGACGGTGTGCGTGAAGCGCGCGCTCTCGAACGCAGCGGCCGAGGTGATCCCGCCGGAGCGCACGCGGGCGCTCATCGCCGAAGGCGCCCGGCGCGCGGTCGAGCGCGCGCTGCGCGGCGAGCTGCGACCCTATCGCGAGCAGCCCGCGCCGCACGAGATCGAGGTCGAGCTGCGCCAGCCGGTCGAGGACCAGCTGCGCGCGAACCTGGCGCGGCTGCCCGAGTTCGAGCTGGCCAGCGACCGGGTGGTGCGGACGCTCGCGCCCGACATGGAGACGGGCTTCCGGCGCATCGCCTACCTGGGCTACGGCCAGCGCGGCCCCAGCCTGCGCCACTAGCCCGGGCGCAGCACCCAGATCGCCGCCGGCACGCCGTCGCCGGCGCGCACCGCCACGAACAGGCGGTCGAGCTCGGGCACGTAGAGCCCGGTGCGGGCGCCCCGAGCGGTCGCGACGCGGGCGAGGTGCTTCCAGCTCCCGTTCACCTCCGCGAACACGTCGACCGCCCCTTCGCCGCAGATCACGTAGGCGCGGCGGCGCGCGGCGTCGACGAACAGGTCGTCGGCATCGCCGCAGGTGTCGAGCTTCTGCACGCGCTCGCCCGTGCCGGAGTCGAGCACGTCGAGCTCCGGCGGCTTGCGGAAGGCGGCGAGCGCGCGGCTCGACCCCGGATCGAACGCGAGCGGATAGTTCTCCTGCGCGTCGGGGTTCGGACGGCGCGAGACCTTCGCCGTGGCCACGTCCACTGCCGCGAACGCCTTCGCGTCCGGCAGGTTCACCAGGATCCGCTGCTGCGCCGGCACGAAGACGAAGCCCTCCGGGTGGGCGGGGAGCGGGATCCGCCGCACGACCTGGCGCGCGCTGCAGTCGATCTCCGCCAGCCCGCCGCTGCCGTAGCCGACCCAGATGCTGCGGCCTTCGGGCGCGAGGTGAGCGTTGTCGGCGTCGGCGCCGAGCGCCACCTGTCCCGCGCGCGCCAGCTTCGCGCCGTGCAGCAGGTCGACCGCTCCGTTCTTTCCGTTCGCGACCGCCACGGCGTCGCAGTCCGGTGCGACCGCGATTCCCTGCGGCGCGGCGAAGCCCGGAAGCGTGCGCCAGAGCACGCCCGCCTCGAGGTCGACCACGCCCACGGCGTCGTGCTCGAGCTCCGCGACGTAGAGCCGGTGGTGCGCGAGGTCGACCGCGAGGTGGTCGATCCGGCCGGGGACGTCGCCGAGCGCGATCTTCGACTCGAGCGCGAGCGGCGGCGGCGACGCTTCGGGTGCCGCGCCGAGCGCCAGCGCCACGAGGCAGGCCGCGGAGGCCGCTCGCGCCGCGCCAGTCACTCCGGGGTCACGTAGGCGGCGGTGATTCCCCCGTCGACCAGGAACGTCGCGCCGGTGGTGAACGACGACTCGTCCGAGGCGAGGAATAGCGCCGCGCGTGCGATCTCCACCGCCTCGCCGAAGCGCCCCATCGGCACGTGCACCAGCCGCCGCTGGCGCTTCGCCTCGCTGTCGAGGTACTTCATCAGCAGCTCCGTCCGCAGCGGACCGGGGCAGAGCGCGTTCACGCGGATCTTCTCGCGCGCGTGGATCACCGCCAGCTCGCGCGACATCGCCAGCACCGCGCCCTTGCTCGAGGTGTAGGCGAGCTGCGGCGTGGCCGCGCCCAGTACCGCCACGAACGAGGCCACGTTGATGATCGAGCCCGCGCCGGCGCGGCGCAGCGCGGGAATGCCGTGCTTGCAGCCCAGGAACACGCCGCGCACGTTGACCGCCATGGTCAGGTCCCACACCGCCTCGTCGGTGTCGACCGCGCCGTTGTCGTCGATGTGCGAGATGCCCGCGTTGTTCATCAGCACGTCGAGCCGGCCGAACTCGCGTTCGGCGGCGGCGACCATCGCCTGGGCGTCGGCGCCGCGCGACACGTCCGCGCGCACGGCGATCGCCTTGCCGCCGGCTCCCCGCACGTCGGCGACCGTCTTCTGCGCGCCCGCCTCGTTCAGGTCGGCGACCACGACGGCGGCGCCCTCGCTCGCGAACAGGAGCGCGGTCTCGCGGCCGATGCCGCTCCCCGCTCCGGTGATCAGCGCCACCTTGCCCGACAGTCTCACGGCGTCCTCCCCCACGGCTCGCTGGAAGGATTAGGGCTTGGAGAGGTGTTGCGCGAGCAGGTCGACGAGCGCGCGGCGGTCGATCGGCTTGGAGGCGAAGGCGTCGCAGCCCGCCGCCAGGCAGCGCTCGCGGTCTTCGACCATGGCGTGGGCGGAGATCGCGATGATGGTTCGCGAGTAGCCCGCGTCGCGCAGCGCCTGGGTCGCGGCGTAGCCGTCGAGCGACGGCATCTGCATGTCCATCAACACCACCGCGAACGGGCGCTGCTCGGCCTCCGCGGCGAGCGCCTGGTCGACCGCTGCGCGGCCGTCGGCTGCGATCACCACCTCGAGCCCCGCGCGCGTGAGCAGGCGCTCGATCAAGCGCTGATTGTCGGCGCCGTCCTCCGCGAGCAGCACCCGGCCGCGCAGGCTCGGCAGCGCGCGCGCCGGCGGGTCCACGGGCCGGGGGAGCTCCTCGGCCGGCGCCGCGATGCTCGGGGGAGTGACACTGCTCGGTGTCTTGATCGGCAGCCGCAGGCGGAAGGTCGAGCCGCGGCCCAGCTCGCTCTCCAGCTCGATCGTGCCGCCGAGCTGCTCGCCCAGGCCGCGTGAGATCGCGAGCCCGAGCCCGGTGCCGCCGTAGCGGCGCGACTCGGTCGGGTCCGCCTGCGAGAAGGGTGCGAACACGCGCTCGCGGTCGGCGGGCGCGATGCCGATCCCCGTGTCGATCACCTCGAACCAGAGCTCGCCGGGGCCGCCCGCCGACGGCCGCCGCCAGACCGCGATCCGCACCCCGCCCTGCTCGGTGAACTTGATCGCATTGCCGACCAGGTTGAGCAGGATCTGCTGCAGCCGCAGCGGATCGCTGATGATGGCGGACGGCAGCTCCGAGCCGAGCTCGAGCTCGAGCGAGAGGCCCTTGGCGCGCGCGCGCTCGCGCAGCAGCGCGGCGACGTGCTGCGCCACCGAAATCGGCGAGGTCTCGGAGAGCCGTACCTCGAGCCCGCCGGCCTCGATCTTCGACAGGTCCAGCATGTCGTTGATCAGCGCCAGCAGGTGGTGGCCGTTGCGGCGCAGCGTCTCGATCGCGTCGCTGCGCTCGCCCTCGGACAGACCCTCCTCGGCCAGCACGTCGGTGTAGCCCAGGATCGCGGTCATCGGCGTGCGGATCTCGTGGCTGACGTTCGCGACGAACAGGCTCTTGGCGCGGCTGGCGGCGTTGGCGGCGTCGCGCGCGCTGACCAGCGCGAGCTGCGCCTCCTCCTCGAAGATGCCGTGCATCTGCACGATGCCGGCGCAGAGCACGATCGAAGCGCTGAGCGAGACCAGGCGCTCGATCTCGAGCTGCGCGCCGGTGGGCCCTTCGGGGAGCGGCACCCCCGCCAGGTCGAGCCCGGCGCACAGGATCACGAACCCGAGCGAGAAGGCGGCGCTGGCGGGCACCCAGCGGCTGCCCACGCAGGCGCGCGCCAGCACCGGGATGACCACGAACCAGGCGAGCCCGGGCGAGCGGATCCCGCCCTTCGCCAGCGTGAACGTGACCGCTACGGCGATCACGGCCCACATCCCCGCGCGCGCGGCGCGCTCGGTGTCGCCGCGCCGCCACAGCCAGGCGGTGAGCCCCACGCCCGCCGCGGCGCCGAAGAGCAGCGGCAGCACGTTGCGCCAGGCGAGCTCGAGCGGCTCGATCGACAGCTCGAGCGCACTGCGCACGACCGCGTACGACGCGAGCACGGCGACGTTGAACACGATCACGCGCGCGCGCCGGCGCACCACCGGGTCGCCGCGGTGCAGTGCCGCGGGCACGAGTCCGTCCACGAACTCGACCCAGCCGCGTCCTCTGCGCGCCACCCCCGCCATTCGCCTCGCCGACGCCACGCGGGCGCCGCGTGCAGAATCGGTCGGGCCGGAGAAGGCCTTGATCTGGCGGGCCTTTCCGGTATCCACCGCACCTGCGATGGACTCCCGGGACAAGCTGGTTCGGAGCGAGGTCGAGCGGCGGCGGACGTTCGCGATCATCTCGCATCCCGACGCGGGCAAGACGACGCTCACCGAGAAGCTCCTGCTCTACGGCGGCGCCGTGCGCGAGGCGGGCGCGGTGCGCGCGCAGCGGGCTGCGCGGCACGCGACCAGCGACTGGCTCGAGCTGGAGAAGCAACGCGGCATCTCGGTCTCGAGCTCCGCAATGCACTTCGATTGGAGCCCGCCCGTGGAGCGCACGGGCACCCTACCCATGCGCTTCCGCGTGAACATCCTCGACACGCCCGGCCACCGCGACTTCAGCGAGGACACCTACCGCACGCTGCTCGCCGCGGACTCGGCGGTGATGCTGATCGACGCCGCGAAGGGCGTGGAGGCGCAGACGCGCAAGCTGTTCGAGGTCTGCCGCCTGCGCCACATCCCGATCTTCACCTTCGTGAACAAGCTGGACCGCCACGGGCGCGAGCCGCTCGAGCTGATGACCGAGATCGAGGAGGTGCTGGGCATCGACGCGGTGCCGCTCTCGTGGCCGATCGGCGCGGGCAGCGAGTTCCGCGGCGTGTACGACCGGCTCGGCCAGCGCTCGCTCTACTTCTCGGGCGGGAAGCACGGCGCGCTCGCGGTCGACGAGCGACGCGTCGCCGGTCCCCCCGAGTCCGCCGAGATCCGCGATGCGCTCGAGCTGCTCGAGGGCGCCGGCGCGAAGTTCTCGCCGATCGAGGTCGGCGCCGGCCGGCAGACGCCGATGTTCTTCGGCAGCGCACTCACCAACTACGGCGTGCTGCCGTTCCTCGAGCGCTTCCTCGAGCTGGCGCCCCGCCCCCAGGTGCGCGAGAGCGCGAGCGGCCCGATCGACCCCGTGCGCAGCGAGTTCTCGGGCTTCGTGTTCAAGATCCAGGCGAACATGGACCCCGACCACCGCGACCGCGTCGCCTTCCTGCGTGTCTGCTCCGGCCGCTTCGTGCGCGGCGAGGATGCGATGGTGGCGCGCACGCAGAAGCCGGTGCGGCTCGCGCACTCGACGCTCTTGATGGGTCAGGGGCGAGAAGAGGTCGACGAGGCGTTCCCCGGCGACGTGGTCGGGCTGTTCGACCCGGGCGTGTTCCGCATCGGCGACACGCTCTCGCAGAGCGGCCGCATTGCCTACGCCGGCGTCCCGACGTTCTCGCCCGAGCACTTCCGCCGCGTCGAGGTCGCGAAGGTCGAGCGGCGCAAGGCGCTCGCCAAGGGCCTCGACCAGCTCGCGCAGGAAGGCGCCGTGCAGATCTTCGGCGACCCCGGCAGCGGCACCGCGGCGCAGATCCTCGGCGTGGTCGGCCCGCTGCAGTTCGACGTGCTGGTGCACCGCATGCAGTCGGAGTACGGCGTCGAGCTCCGCCTCACGCCCCTGCCCTACAAGATCGCGCGCTGGGTGCACGGCGAGTACGACCCCGACGTGCTGCGCTACTCGGAGACCATGCGCCTGGTCGAGGACCGCGACCACCACGCGGTGCTCCTGGCCGAGAGCCCCTGGCACCTCGAGCGCGCGCTCGCGCGCCATCCCGAGATCCGCTTGTCGGAGACCTCCGACCCACAGCTGCGCTAGGGGTCAGTGAGCCCCAAAGCCGTTGTGTCCGCCGCTCTCGTTCGAAATTTCGACGGCCTTTGCCGCGACCGCGCGCGCGGCGTCGGAGATCGTCGCCCAGTGCTCGCCCTCGAGCACCCGCTTCGCAGCCTGGAACGCCTCGAGCTTGAAGCCGGCGTGCGTGCCGAGCTGAGCGATGTGGCCGAGGTTCACGTCCGCAGCGGTGATCGCCCCCGCGGGCGGGGCCGGCTGTGCGGGGACCGTCGCCGGCTTCGCCGCGATCGCGCGCATCGGCGCGGGCGCCGCAGTCGGCTTGGTCGGCGGCGTCTTGGACTTGGGCTTCGCCTTGGCCTTCGCGGCCTTCTTCTTTGGCGCAGCCGCCCGTTTCGCGGGCTTCTTCGCGGCGACCTTCTTTTTCGCCGCAGACTTCTTCGCCGGAGCCTTCTTCTTCGCGACCTTTGCCTTCTTGCGTGCCGCCATTTGGCGGATCGTATCGGCGACGCGCGCGCGCGACTAGAGCGGCGCGCGAACGCGGCGAAACTGCCACAACAAGAGCAGGTCGTAGGCGATCTTCAAGACGCCCGCGCAGACCAGCGGCCAGCCGAAGCTCGAGCGCTGTAGTAGCGCGCCGGCGAGCAGCGGCGCTGCGCCCGAGGCCAGGCTGCGCGGGACGTTGGTCACGCTCGCTGCGGCCGCGCGCTCCTCGGGCGGGACGACGCTCATCACGTAGGACTGGCGCGCGGGCACGTCCATCTGCGAGAGCGCGCCGCGCACCAGCAGGCAGCCCAGCGCCAGCGGAGCGCTGGGCATGAAGGCGGCGGCGACCAGGAACGCGTTCGCGGGCAGGTGCGTGAACACCATCGTCTCGATCATGCCGAAGCGCGCGGCCAGGCGGGCCGACAGGAACTGCGAGAACGCGGAGAGCGTCGAGGCCGCGAAGAAGAAGGTGCCGAGCTCGGCGAGCGAGAGCGCAAAGCGCTGGTGCAGCCACAGCGCGAGCAGCGACTGCACCGCGAAGCCGCCGCCGAACGAGTCGAGCGAGAACAGCGCCGTGAGCTTCAGCACCACGCTGCGCGAGCGCGCGAGCGGCGCACGGCCAGCCGACGCATGAGAAACGTGCGCGGTGGGGCCGAGCCCGCCGTACAGGAGCAAGAGCGGAACCGCCATCGCCCCGTAGCTCAGGAAGACGACGCGGAGAGCGGCCGAGGACTCGACACCGAAATGCGTCACCGCGAGCTGTGGAAGGCCGGCGGCGAGCGAGCCGATCGCGCCGAAGAGCGCGCCGCCCACGTTGTAGCGCGCGAAGGTGGCGATGCGCGCGCGCACGTCCTCGCCCTCGGCCAGGAGCGCCTGCTCGGTGGGCAGGAAGACCGAGACGTCGCCGGCGGTCGGGTTCAGCGTGCCGACGAACGCGACCACGAGCAGCGCCGCGAACCCCGCGAGCCCGGCGAAGCCGAGTCCGGTGCCCGCCATCAGCGCGCAGGCCAGCAGCAGCACGCGCCGCGGCGCGAAGCGCGCGCCGAGCAGGCCGACGACGAGCGTGAGGAGCGCGCTGCCCACGAGCGTCGAGGTCGCGACCGCGCCGACCTGGAATGCGTCGAGCCCGAGTGCCAGCAGATAGGCGGGGAGCACCACGCTCACCGCGCCGTCCACGAAGCCGCGCAGCGCGCGAGCGAGGATCAGCCGCGAGGCGTCGCGCAAAGTCTCAGGCTTGGGTCGCGGCGCGCGCGGGCTTCGGAAGCGCGGCTGTGCCGGACTCCCCGTTGCCGTGCGCGAGGTGCGCCAGGATCGTCTCGTCGGCGACCTCGCCTCGGCGCAGGCGGAGCGCCGGGCCGATCCGCGAGAGGTGGAACACGAACACCGTGAGCGCGAAGCCCGCGATCACGATGGCGATCACCGCGAAGGGACCCGGATTCCCGCCCGTGTCCTCCAGGTTGCCCGCCACCCAGAACGCGAGCCCGATGGCGAGCGCCAGCGCGAGCGCAGCCACGCGCAGTACGTCGACGAGCGCGCGCTTCGCTCCCAGCCGCAGCACGCGGCGGAGCTCTCCGTGCGAGAAGTAGTCGAGGAACCAGCCGGTCTCCTCGTCCACCGCGCGCTCGGTCGGCGGCGCGAGCACCTGCCGGGTCAACGGGTCGACCGCGAGCTCGCCGCGGCCGTGCGCGGCGACACCGTCGAGGATCGCGCGGTGCACCTTCTCGTCGATCGGGAAGCGCCAGGCGATGAAGAACGCAGCGATCGAGAAGGCCGCGGGCGTCAGCGCGAACACCGCCCGGATCGCGAGCAGCACCTGGGGCGACTGGGCGACGTTGGGCTGGTAGCCGAGCCAGGCCAGCAGCGCGAGCGGCAGCGACGCGCTCGGAATCACGATGAACTTCGGCACCAGCCCCCAGAGCGCCAGGTACTGCGCCTCGCGGCGCTTCCCGGTGTGGAGCTCGTCGTAGTCGATCACGTCGGCCTGGATCGCAGGCGGCAGGAACAGCCCCGCACCGAAGCTCGAGCCCGCCCAGGCGATCACCACCAGACACGCGACGTTGTCGCCAGGGCCGAGCAGGAACAGCGCGATCCCGCCGGTGATCCCCATGACGAAGCTGGTGAGCCAGGCGTTGAGCTTGCCGATGCGCTTCGCCAGCGCGAGCCAGAGCGGCAGGCACACCAGGCCGGACATGAAGTACGCCGCCAAGAAGATCGAGAGCCAGCTCTGCGCGGCGCCCGCATCCACGGGCGGCGGGTTCAGCACGTAGCGGTTGAAGTACGGCATCAACAACCCCGGGATCGCGCCCGGAATGCTGGCGACGACGTAGCAGGCGAACAGCACCGAGAACGGCCGGTTCCGCAGCGAGCGGCGCACCCCGGGGACGAGCGGGTTCGACTTGCGGCTGACGAAGTCGGGCCGCTCGCGCACGCGCAGCACCAGCAGCCAGTAGAGCACCACCATCAGCACGCCGTAGGCGAGCGACATCTCCGCGAAGGCGCGGCGCTCGTCGCCGAGCTGCTTGATCAGGATTCCCGGAACGACCGCCGCGACCAGCGTCCCCAGCAGCGCGAAGCCCTCGCGCACCGAGAACAGCGTGGAGCGCTCGTGGTAGTCGAGCGTGAGCTCCGGGCCGAGCGCCGCGTGCGGCAGCCCGTAGAGCATGTTCATGATGAAGAACAGCATCATGCAGGTGCCGAACCAGATCGCCGCCCCTTCCTGCGAGAGCCAGGTCGGAGGCGTGAACAGCGCGATGAACACGAGCGCGGCGATCGGCGTCGCGAGCGCGATCCAGGGCCGGCGCCGGCCCCAGCGGGTGTGCGTGTGGTCGGAGAGCCAGCCGACGAAGGGATCGATCATCGCGTCGAGGATGCGGGCGAGGGCTGCGGCGAGCGCGACCCACGCCAGCGGCACGAGTACTGTGTCGGAGTAGAACGGATTCACGTGGATGGCGACCGGGATCGCCATGGCGGCGCCCGCGATGCTCGGAGCCCCGTAGGTCAGCTTCATCCCGAGCGAGAGCTTCTCGCGACCCGGTGCGCTCACGGGAACCGCGCCTTCAGCCACGCGGCCGTGCGCTCCATCGCGTCGCGCCGGTGGCCTTCCAGGTAGTGGGGTGCGCCCTTCAGCTCGTGGTACTCGACGTCGTCCGCGCCGCACGCGTCGCGGATCGCGCGCGCCTGCGACAGCCGGATCTCGGTGTCGGCGGTCGCGTGCAGGATCAGCGACGGCACCTTCACCCGGGGCATGGTGTCGGCGAGCTTCGCGTGCGAGGACAGCCCCGACCAGGTCGACAGCCAGCCGCGCGCGCTCATCACCCGCGCCAGCCCGAAGCGGCCGTAGTTGCCGTCCAGCGGGTCGGGGAAGGCGAACAGCGAGCCGAGCGGCCGGTCGTCGGGGTCGATCGAGAGATCGAGATAGGCCGGGTCGGCGAGCGTGCGGTAGATGACCATGTACTTCGCGTGGACGGCGCGCTGGCGCAGGAAGCGCCAGCCGCGCGGGTCGGCGTTGCGGTCGACGCCCTTCGCCGCCCTCGCGGTGTCTTCCGCTGCAGCGATCGAGCTGCGGGCGATCGCGTCGAGCCGGGAGACGCGCGCGAGCTGCGCCTCGCGGTAGCGCGCGAGCCAGGCCCGGTCGTACGTGCAGGCGTTCGGCCAGGGCTTCCAGCCGTTGTCGGGGTCGTACATGTCGAGCTCGGGGATCACCGCTTCGGGATCGTTCTCGTCCGCGACGGACGGATCGATCACGCTGTTCATGAAGACGCCCTCGCCCGGGTGCGCCGCGATCGCGATCCAGCCGTCCCCCACCCCGCGCTCGACGTGCGCCAGCCCCATCAGCGAGCCGCCGCCGCTGTTGCCCAGCAGGACCACCGCCCGCGCGCCGCGCCGCTGCATGTCGCGCACTGCAGTCTCGACGTCGATTGCGCAGTTCTCGTGCAGGCAGTCGATGTCGTTGTTCACGTAGCGGGTGGCGAAGCCGAGCACGGCGTAGCCCGCCGCGGCCAGCAGCGGACACGCATAGTGCACCGAGAAGTCCCCGCGCGGATGGGACAGCACCACCGCGGTCTTCCAGGCCTGTCCGACGGGCGGAGTCCACAGCGTTCCCCGCACCAGCGCACCGTCGGGCGACACCAGCCGCACGTCCTCGCGGCGGATCGCGACGCCGGGGTCGTCTTCGGGAAGCGGCCAGTAGGCGAGCCCGAAGGGACGCCGGGCACCCATCGCATGAGGCATTCTTCGCGGCCCTTCCTTCCTGGCGCGCCAGCATACCCGATCGCGGCGCGCCGCTGCGCTAGCATGCTGCGCCCATGTCCGACTCCGAGTCGCTGGTCGCGCGCGCGTTCGAGACGCTGGTCGGTTGGCTCGCGCAGGGCCACGAGCTCCGCGCCCATCCGCTCGCGCGCTTCGTGAGCGATGCGCGCACACCGATCGTGTACGACGCGAACTTCGTGGCGGACGTGCGTGCGAGCGAGCCCGACGAGATCGACGCGCTGTTCGCGGCCGCGGACGAGACGTTCGCCGGGCTTGGACACCGCCAGTTCTTCTGGGACCCGGGCATGCCGGCGCCGTTCGAGGCGCGGCTCAAGCTCGACGGCTACGCCTCTTCGGACGAAGTGGTGCTGGTGCTCGAGGGCGAGCTCGCGAGCCGCGGCCCGCGCGCGGAGATCCGCCCCACCACGAGCGACGCCGACTGGCAGGTGGTGCAGGAGCTCTGCCGGCTCGACCACGAGGAGGAGGCCGAGAAGGGCTTCCACCGCCCCTGGGAGCCCGAGGTCACGCGCCAGCTGGTGCTGGCGAAGCGGCTGAAGGCGCCCGCGGTGCGCTACTTCGTCGCGCGTGCCGACGGCGTGGACTGCGCCTTCTTCTCGGCCTGGCCGGGCGAGAACGGCGTGGGCAAGGTCGAGGACCTGTTCACGCGCGCCGACTTCCGCGGCCGCGGGCTCGGCACGGCGCTGATCGCAGCCTGCGTCGACGACGCCCGCGCACGCGGCGCCGGCCCGGTCCTGATCGGCGCGCGCAGCAACGACACGCCGAAGCACATGTACGCCGCGCTGGGCTTCAGGCCGCTGTGCGTGCAGCGCTGCTACGTGAAAACGACGGAACCCTAGTCCGCTGCAAGCGCAGCGCGCAGCGAGCCGCAGGCGAGCGGAGTGCGGGTGGCCCGCGGCCGCCCGCGGGCCGGACCCCGCTCAGACCCGCTCAGACCTCGTATCGGTTCAGTTCCGGCAGCACCTGGTGCGCGAACAGGCGCATGTTGCGCTCGCTCTCGGCGGCCGGCATGCCGGCGTAGCTGAACACGCCCACGAACCGGTCGCTCCCGACACGCTTTTGTGTATCGACGATGGTCTGGTAGCAGCGCTCCGGCGTCCCCCAGACCTGCAGGCCGAGGAAGAAGTCGATCATCGCGTCCGCGCCGCCGGGCGCGCTCGCGATCTGCTGCATGCGCGCGTAGGACTCGTAGCCCTTGGTCTTGGCCAGGTGGTCGCCGCGCAGCTCGTAGTGCTTGAGCACGGTGTGCCAGTAGCCGCCGATGTACTGGCGCGCCTTCTCCTCGGCGCGGCCCGCGTCCTCGTCGCAGAACACCCAGCCCGCGCAGATGCTCGGCGGCGCCGGCACGCCGTTCACCTGCTGGTACACCGCGTTGTAGTTGCGCAGCTCCTCGGTGACCATCTCCCACGGCTTCTGCGGGATGATCAGCATGCCCAGGCCGAGCTTGGCGATCACCGGACCGGACTCGGGCGACACTGCGGCCGCGTAGCTGCGCCCTCGGAAGCTCTTGAACGGCTTCGGCCGGATCTCCCGGCGCACCTGCTTCACCAGCTTCCCGTCGTACTCGCAGTAGCCGCGCTCGAGGCCGGTGAGGATCATCTCGGCGGACTCGGTGAAGCGCTCGCGGCTCGAGTCCATCGACACGCCGAAACCGTCGAACTCCACGCGCCCCAGCCCGCGCCCGAGCCCGAGCACGAAGCGGCCGTTCGACACGTGGTCGAGCACCGCGATCTGCTCCGCCACCCGCATCGGGTTGTGCCACGGCAGCACCACCACCATCGAGCCGAGCTGCACCCGCTCGGTCGCGCCGGCGAGGAAGGTCAGGTACTGCAGCACGTCGGGGCACATGGTGTAGTCGGTGAAGTGGTGCTCGACGCCCCACAGCGACTCGAAGCCCAGCGACTCCGCCATCAGCGCGAGCCGCAGGTCGTCGCGCCACACGTCCATGTCGCTCCGCGCCTGGTCGGGGTTCTGGAAGATCGCTGCCATGCCGACGTGCATCGGGCACCTCCGTTCGAATCTCGTTCAAAGACCAGGATACCCGAGCGCTAGGTGCAGAGCAGGACCACCGGGATCTCGCGCGCCGTGCGCTTCTCGTACTCGGCGTAGCGCGGGTTCTCGTGCTTCGCGCGGGGCCAGAGGCGCGCGCGCTCGTCGGGCGACGCCAGCCGCGCGCGCATGCGCCGGTGCTCCGCGCCGACCTGCACCTCCGCCTCGGGGTTCTTCTGCAGGTTGAGCCACCAGATCGGGTCGCGCGGGTCGCCGCCCTTCGACGCGATCACCACCAGCCGCTCGCCGTCCTCGAAGAAGACCAGCGGCACCGTGCGCCGCAGGCCGCTCTTCCTCCCCGTCGTCGTGAGCAGCAGGACGGGCAGCCCGACCACCTTCCCGCCGATCCGCCCCGACGTCAGCCGGTACAGCGCGGTGTGGCCTGCGATGAACGCGCGCATCGCGAGCTGCTGGACCCAGGGCATCGGCGATCTCCGTGGCTCCGTTCGTGCCGGTTGATATGATGCCGTCGAGACCATCCGCTGTCTCGGAGGAGCGTCCATGTCTCGCGAGGCCGTGATCATCGACAGCGTGCGCACCGGCCTGGCCAAGGCGCACCGCGGCTCGTTCAACCAGACCCGGCCCGACGACCAGCTGGCCCACTGCATCGCGCAGCTGTTCGCGCGCAACCCCAACGTCGACAAGGCCGAGGTCGGCGACGTGATCGCGGGCTGTGGCATCCCGGAAGGCCCGCAGGGCATGAACGTTGCGCGCATCTCGACCATCCTGGCCGACCTGCCGGCCTCGGTCGCCGCCACGACGGTGAACCGGTTCTGCTCGTCGGGCTCGCAGGCGATCATGATGGCGGCGCAGCAGATCATCCACGAGGGCGTCGACGTGGCGATCGGCTCAGGCGTCGAGACCATCACCATGCTGCAGGACGGCTCGCAGAACACCAAGCGGCTGTTGAACCCGCTCGCGGCGAAGAAGGCGCCGGGCCTGTACATGGCGATGGGCGCCACCGCCGAGGTCGTCGCCGAGCGCTACAAGGTCTCGCGCGAGGAGCAGGACCAGTACGCGCTGAAGAGCCAGCAGCGCACCGCGCGCGCTCAGGAGCTCGGCTACTTCGACGACGAGATCGTGCCGATGAAGGTGCGCCGCCTGGTGCAGAAGAAGGGCGAGGAGCCGAAGGAAGAGGACTTCGTCGTCGACCGCGACGAGTGCAATCGGCCCGACACCACCATCGACGGGCTGCGCAAGCTGCCGCCGGTGTTCAAGCCCGAGGGCGGCACCGTCACCGCGGGCAACTCGAGCCAGCTCTCCGACGGCGCATCGGCCACGCTGCTGATGTCCGCCAGCCGCGCGAACGCGCTCGGGCTCGAGCCGATGGGCATCTATCGCGGCTCCGCCGTCGCCGGCTGCAATCCCGACGAGATGGGCATCGGACCGATCTACGCGGTGCCGAAGCTGCTGAAGCGGCTGGGCATGTCGCTCGCGGACATCGACCTGATCGAGCTGAACGAGGCGTTCGCCTCGCAGGTGCTGCAGGTGCAGCGCGTGCTCGGGATCCCCGACGAGAAGCTGAACCCGAACGGCGGGTCGATCTCGATCGGCCACCCGTTCGGCATGACCGGCTCACGCCTCACTGGCCACATCCTGCGCGAGCTGCGGCGCCGCAAGAAGCGCTACGGCCTGGTCACGATGTGCGTCGGCGGCGGACAGGGCTTCGCGTCACTGTTCGAGGCGGTCTGAGAAGAGCGCCCGTCCCTCGGACTGCGCAGGGGGAGCGATGCCGAGCAGCGCCGCCGCCGTCGGCGCGACGTCGATCGCGCGCACCTCGCCCAGCTGCGCGCCGTGCGGCACGCCGCGGCCGAGCGCGTAGAAGATCGCTCCCATCTCGGGGAGCGCCGGGTCGAAGCCGTGCGCGCCGATCGAGCTGCCGCGCAGCCACGCCCACCACTCGCGGAGGCGCTCTCCCGCGCCCGAGTGGCCGAACATCTTCGGCGGGTGCGCGAGCAGCGTGAGATCGCCGCTGCGCCCGGGGAAAAAGCTGCGGAAGCGTTCGGGCAGCCGGGAGTTGGCGTACGCCTCCAGTCCGTCGACCGTCGCGAGCGCGCGCAGCGCGTCGTCGCTGCGCGCCGGGTCGCGCAGGTACACCTGCGCTTCGCCGCCCGAGTACTCGCTGCGCGCCGCGATTCCAGCGGCGTCGAGCGCCCGCTGCGGATCGACCACTCCGGCGATCCGCGCCATGCCGTGGTCGCTCGCGACGATCACCGTGGTGTGCCCCCACGCGCCGCGCGCGTCGAGCCCGGCGAACAGCCGTTCGAGCTCGTGGTCCTGTGCCTGGAGCTGCGCGCCGATCGCCGGCGAGTCGGGCCCCTGCGCATGGCCCACGCCGTCGCAGCCGTGCCACCAGCTCATGATCAACCCGGGGCGCGCGTCGGCGGGGAGATCGAGCCAGGCCAGGATCTGTTCGACCTTCTTCGCTTCGGGCACGCCGGAGTCGAACGGGCGGATGCGCAGGCTCGCGCCGCGGCCGCGCCAGTCCGATTCGGATCCCACCCAGAAGAACACCGCAGCGCGCACGCCCTGGCGCTCCGCCGCCGCCCACAGCGGCTCGGCTTCGAGCCAGCTCGCATCGTTGCCGTATTCGAAGCGCCTTCCCTGTCGGTCCGTGAAGGCGTTCTCGATGATGCCGTGCCGATCCGGCCAGGTGCCGGTCGCGAGCGAGACATGGTTGGGGAACGTGCTCGAGGGCAACACCGGCGTGAGTCGCTCGGCGCGCGCGCCGTCCCGGGCCATGCGCGCCAGCGCGCGCAGCGGAACGCGCTCGGGATAGTCGAAGCGCGTCCCGTCCCAGGACAGCACGATCACGACCGGGCGCTGCTCCGCGGCGCCCGCTCGCAGGCTGCAGAGCAGCGCGAGTGTGGCGACGGCGAGTGCGGCAGCCCGCGCGCGAGTCACGGGCGCATCCTAGCGGAAGGGCTGCGTGTGCAAGCCACGGCTGCGCGCGCGCGATGTGTGGAGCCGGGTTCCCTCGGGTGTGGAGCACGCTTCCACCGAAGTGTGATCCGCTTCACATCCTGCGCGCGCATTTGCGCGCGGGCGCGGCGCAGGCTGGATGCGGTCACGTGCACAAGGGCCCGATGGCTGCTGTGGATTCTCTTCTCGCCCGCTTCCGCCGGGCACGGGAAGTGAACTCCTTCCCGGTCGGCTGGAGGGGCCAGGCTCCGTGTGCGGGAGAGGAGAGCTGGCCATGACTGGAAGCACGATTCGAGGCGGCGCCTCGGTCCGGAGCGCGCAGGGCTTCACCCTGCTCGAGCTGATGACCGTCGTCGCGATCCTCGGGATCCTCGCGATGTTCGCGGGTCCCGGCATGCTGCACCTGTACGAGAAGCAGGAGACCAAGGCGACGGCCTCGCAGATGGCGGGCCTGCTGGTCGATGCGCGTGCGCACGCCGTGAGCGAAGGCACGCCCTACCTGGTGTACTTCAACGCTCCGACGACCGACGCGAACGGCAACTGCGGCTCGGTGGCGACCGAGGTCAAGGACGTCGACCACAGCTACACGCTGACGCCGGCGGACCAGACCAAACAGATCTACCTGCCGGCGAGCACCTGCAACAAGGTGACGCCGTACAACCCGGCCGCCGCCCCGGCCACGCTCGCGGCGGTGCCGATGCCGGCCCAGGACCTGGCGGTGCGCGCGCCGGATGCGGCCGCGGTCGGCGCGGTCTCGGAGCGCGGTGTGGTGTCGACGGCGACCACTGCGCTGAGCACGGTCGCCTCGGCGGCGACCAGCACCGTGGCCAGCACGGTCGCTGCGGTGACGGGCAGTGGCAACGGCTCGAGCAATGGCTCGAGCTCGAGCAGCAACTCGGGGAGCGGCAACACGTCGGGCAGCAATCCGACGGGCACGGGCGGCAACGGCTCGAGCAGCAGCTCGTCCGGCAGCTCTGACGACGGCAGCGAAGGACAGGTGGCCGCGGACGGCACCCTCACCTACCCGCCTCGCAGCTCGACCGTCGCGGACACCGTGGTCGACGGCGCGACCTTCCCGATCGATCCCGCCTCGGGTCAGCCGGTCGTCGCGTTCTCCGAGCGCGGCATCCCGGTCGATCCGTCCGATCCGAGCTCGCTCGGCAGCGGCGCCGGCGGGATCTACCTGACCGACGGCGACACGATCGTGACTGCGGCCGTGGTGGCGCCGCTGGGCGAGGTCCAGGTCATGACCTTCGACCCGGCCAGCAACACCTGGAAGTGAGCGCGAGCTAGCGACCGCCGTAGGGATCGCCGGGCAGGTCGGGGCTGTGGCGGAAGCGCCTGTGGCTCCACATCCACTGCTCGGGATGCGCGCGGATGATCTCCTCCATCGCAGCGTTGCACCGGGCCGTGAGCAGCTCGGCATCCCTGCGGCGGTCGCCCGTATCCGGAGTCTCGATCGGGGGCCGGACCACCAGACGATGGTGGTCCGGCCCCGTTCGCGTCGAATAGGCCGGAACGACCGGCGCGCCCGTGCGCAGCGCCAGGATCGCGGGCCCGAGCGACGTGGAGGCGCGCACCCCGAAGAGCGGCACGAACACGCCGCGCGAGCGACGCGCGTACTGGTCGTTCAGGATCGCGACCACCCTGCCCTTGTGGATCAGCCGCAGCATCTGCGGCAACACGTTCCGGTGTAGCAGGAGCTCCGCGCCGGTGCCGGTGCGCTGGCGGATGATCTCCTCGCGCAGCAGGCGGTTCCCCAGCGGGCGGCCGATCACGCTGAGCGGGATCCCGAACAACGGGACCGCACGCACCAGCAGCTCGAAGTTCCCCAGGTGGAGCGTCAGGCAGACGGCGCTCTTGCCCGCGGCGAGCACGGTATCGGCGATCTCCTTGCCCTCGAAGTCGACGCGCGCGCGGATGTCGTCCGCCTTCCAGTCGCGCCCGCGCGCCACGTCGATCAGGTTCCAGGCCAGCTGGACCCAGCTCTCGCGGCCGATCTCGCGCCGCTCCTCCTCCGTCTTCTCCGGAAAGGCGATGCGCAGGTTGGCGAGCACGTAGTCGACGCGCTTTCCGCCGCGCGCGAACAGCGCGCGCGCGCCGCGGGCCGCGATCGCCTGCGCGGTCGGGAGCGGCAGCGCGCGCAGCGCGGCGACGGCGCTGCGGAATGCGGCGTACTCGGCGAGCTCCTTCGGGGAGTACACGGGGCGCCGAGGATACCGCAGGTTCACGGGCGCGCCTTTGCCTACACTGGACCGCGATGCTCGAGAACGAGAACTACTTGTCGCTCGCCACGTTCCGACGCGACGGCCGCGCCGTCGAGACACCGATCTGGTTCGCCCCCGAGGGCGGCTCACTGGTCGCATTCACTGCCGGTGACTCGGGCAAAGTGAAACGGCTGCGCAACTCCGGCCGCGCGCGGATCGCGGCCTGCGACGCGCGCGGTCGCGTGCACGGTCCCTGGCAGGAGGCGCGCGCCGAGCTGATCCGCGACTCGGCCGCGGTCGACCGCATGCACGCCGCCCTGCGCGCCAAGTACGGCCTGTTGATGCTGCTCGCCGACGTCGGCTCGCGGCTCGCCGGCCGCTACGCCAAGCGCGCGTGGCTCAGGATCACTCCCACCTAGTCTGAGCGGTGTACGGCGGCGGGCGGCCGCCGCCGTACAC
>Ga0318564_10000047_pt1 | contig 22343 bp, 21 predicted proteins | sample GRESIP066b5f20_FD_203479 | JGI IMG/M metagenome (GOLD analysis project Ga0318564, IMG submission 203479) | Tropical soil microbial communities from Luquillo Experimental Forest, Puerto Rico - GRE.SIPMG.066b5f20 | ecosystem: Environmental > Terrestrial > Soil > Tropical forest > Bulk soil...
GCCTGGTCTCCCGGCGGCCGCCGGGGTCCCGGCGTGACCCCGGGTCCCGGCCGCGCCCGCCGATACCGCTCCGCCGGACGGTGCTGCCCCAGGGGACGATGACGCCCCGCCGGCCGGTCCGGCCTCTTCCAGCGCGTCCGCCAGCGGCCGCAGCACGCTGCCGACCAGCCGGGGCACGATCAGTGCCTGCTCCTCCGCGCCGCAGCCCAGGCCGGCCGCCGCCTGCTTGCTGATGGCGTGCGCGGCCCGCAGCAGCTCGCGCAGCGCCGGGCCCGGATCGGCGGTGCCGCGGTGCCTGGCGGCCGCGGTGGCCAGCCCGTCCGCCCGCTGCAGCAGCGCGGCGAGCTCGTCCGGCTCCAGCTGGGAGGGCGCGCTGGCCAGCCGGGCGTGCGCGCTGCCCGCGGGCAGGTGCGCGGCCAGGGAGCGCGAGATCTCCCGCATCGCGGCGAGCACCGGCTCCAGCTGGCCGGCGAGGTGCTGGCCGCGGCCGGACTGAAGCTCGTCGCACAGCCAGGCCGCCTCATCGAGCCGCTCGGCCAGCAGCGCCCACGCCGCCTCGCGGTGCGGCATCAGGTAGTCGCTCTCGTAGAACAGCTCGAAGCTCGGCCCGGCCGTCCTGCCCGGGTGCTCGTGGCCCACGGGCAAGGTGGTGATGAGGTCGCCCAGGGGCTTGATGACCCGGAGCATGAGCGTGACCGTCGCGTCGGCCAGGGTCATGAGCTGGGCGTCGGTCTCCTCGGTGTGCGCGAAGAACCGCTCGAAGAGCTGCAGCAGGATCTCGTACCCGACGTTGAACAGGTCCGTCACCCGGGCGGTCAGCGGATCGCCAATGATCGGCACGTCGGTGTCGCGCTCGGGCGGGCGGACGTTGGCCGCTATGACGGGGCGGACCGGGTCGAAGCCCGAGTTGGCCTCGCGCAGCTGCTGGTACTCGTCAAGGATGTTCACGAACTGCCCGAAATGCGCGTCCCGCCAGTGGCCGCGCGGGCCCTCACCCTGCTCCAGGATCTCCTCGATCGCGCGGCCCGCGCTGGCCAGGTCGGTCACCGCGACCAGCTCCGGCCAGCTGAAATGCTCCGCGGTCGCCTGGGCCCGTGGCGGACCGACGAACAGCCAGTCCTCCCCGTGCCGCTCGGCCAGGTTGGCGAAGCCCGCCTCGATCGACCGGTACAGATGCCCGACGGTCGCGAAGTCCTGGCCCTGGGGCACGATGTCCCGCTCGTTCAGCACCGGCACCGCCCGGCCGACCGCGGCCAGGCCGTCGGCGTCGGCCAGGTCCATCCCCTCCGGGCGCTCGAGGAACATGAAGTGCCGCAGCGCCTGCTCCCCGAACGGCAGCAGCGCCAGCTGCACCCCGGCCGGGTAGTGGGAGGCCGGTGCGGGCAGGTTCGGCCTGGCCATGTGCGGCGCGGCGCCGATCGCCGACAACAGGTTGTGCACCAGCGCCAGGTGCAGCATCTCCTGCGTGGCCACGTGCGAGACCTGCCTGCGCCAGCGGGTGACCGCCGCCAGCTCGGTCTCAGTCAATCCCTCGTCTGTTGCCTGTTTCAGCGAGAACGCCGCGAACAGGTACTGGCACATGATGCCGTGCTCCAGCTCGGCGGCCTCGCACAGCATGTAGATCAGGGCCTCCCGGTGCTCGATCACAAACGGCGCCTCCGGCGCCGCCTGCCCGCCCCGGGTGGCGATCACCTGCGCCAGCCTGCCCTCGCCCCCGGCCGCCGCGTTCTGCTCGTTGCTCACGTGAACCCCTTCCCGGGGATGGGCGGCTGGCGTCACCACGTGTCCCCGTCCGGTCAGGTGTTGATTACATGATTACACAACGGTGCCGGACCAAGCTCCGGGGAGCCTGCCGCGCGGCTGGTACCCCGGCCCGGCCCAGGCCGGTAACGCCAGCCTGGCACGGGCCGGGGGCCGCGGGCCCGGCGCTGTCCACCACTCGCCTGCCCCAGCTTCCGTTATGCATGAAGGTGTTCCCCGGTTGCCACCTGATCGTTCATTGGCTGCCCGCAGTTGCCCGAGACATAGCCACCGGCCGCCGAGCACGTCGCGGCCGGCCCGCCGGAGATCCGGTGACCGCGGTCTTCCCGCTGGCCAAGGTCCAGGACGCCTACCGGCGCCTGGAAGAGGGCCGCCTTCGTGGCAAGATCGTCCTCGTGCCCTGAGCGCCCCCGGCCCCGCTGGCCCGGCGCCGGGCTATCCTCTCGTCATCCGGTGTGCGGACTGAGGCGGTCGTTGCATGATGCCGTGGCTGGCCAGGCGGCTGTTTCCCGTGCTAGCCACGGCCGTTCTCGTCGTCATCTCGATGATCGCCACCACGTCCTACCCGCTGCTGGTCGGCAAGTCCGCCTGGGCGCTCCCGCATGACCTCTGGGGGACGCTGCTGGCGGCCCAGCGGCTCGTGCACGGGGACTGGAGCGGCCTGTACGGCAAGCGCACCGGCCTGGTCGGCCTGCCCGGCGCGGCCGTGATCCTGGCCCCGGCCGCCGCCGTCATCGACGCGGCCGGGCTCTCGCTCCAGATGCCCGGCCCGCACAACCCCTACCCCGCCGTGTGGCTGCTCGCCGGGCCCTACGAGATCGCGCTTTCGGCCGTGGCGCTGTTCGCCGCCGACGCGATCGCCGATCACCTGGGCGTGACCAGGCGCAGGCGCGCGCTGCTCGCCGCCGCGAGCGCCGTCGCCCTGTGGAGCGTGACGGCGAGGTGGGGCCACCCCGAGGACGCGGTCGCGGTGGGGCTGTTCCTGTTCGGCATCCTGGCGCTGTCCCGGTCGCAAACCGGGCGGTCCGGGTGGCTGATGGGGGCGGCCGTCGCCGTGCAGCCACTGGTGCTGCTCGCGCTGCCCTTCGCCGCCGTCGCCATCCAGCCACGGCGGCTGGCCGGCTTCCTCGCCCGGGCCGCCGCCCCCGGTGCGCTGCTGCTGGGCGCCGCGGCCGCGGCGAACTGGCACGCCACCGTCAGCGCGGTGACCAGCCAGCCCAACTCGCCGACCGTCAACCACTCCACCGCCTGGACCGCGCTGGCCCCCCACCTCGGCGGCGACACGGTGGCGGCCGGCCCCGCCCGGGTCCTCGCCATCGGCGTGGCCTGCGGATGCGCGCTGATCGCCGGGCGCCGGTGGCGCGCGGAGCTGGCCGCCGGCGGATGGAGCTCCCGGATTCTCCAGGAGCTGCTGTGGTGGGCCGCCGTGGCGCTGGCGCTCCGCTGCGTGTTCGAGCCGGTGATGGTCGCCTACTACACGTGGCCCGCGCTGGCGGTGGCGCTGATCGCGGCGTCGCCGAACTGGCCACGCCTGATCGCGACGTCCGTCGCCGCGGTGGCGCTGACGTACGCCTCGCAGCTCATGTGGCGGTCCCCGTGGACCTACTGGGCGCCGATGATCGCGGGGCTGGCCCTGATCCTCTTCCTTGCCCGCATCCCGCCGCGCACGTGGGCGTCCCAGGCCGGCCCGCCCGGCGGCGATTCCCCACCGGGAGCCAGCGTGGTCGGCCAGGAAGTTCATTGATTCCCTTGCAATCGATTTCCGGAAAATAGGCCCCGGTACCGTGTAGCCTTGCCCGACCGGAAGGTCAGTTGCCGAAGGTGAGCGGGGCATGGATCGGTGGGGGGTCGGCACAGTCAGCCCTGCATCCGTGCTGCAGCGTCGCACGCACGACACCATGATCAGGGCCTCCAGCCTGGCGCTCCTCGCGGCGCTGGCGGCCGCTGCCTTCGGGCGCGGCGCTTTCTCCGGCACGGTGCAGTGGTTCGTGGTTGCCCTGATCCTGGTCGCGTTCGCGCTGGCCCTTGGCGCTCGGGCCGTCCCGGTAGCCGATCTGACCGGCGTATTCTTCCTGACCGGCCTGGCGCTGGCGCTCTGGGCACTGCTCCGCGCCGCCGCGGCGGGGACGCCGGCCAGCGGGGTGAGCTGGGCACTGTTCGGCGCGGGGACCGCTGCGGTCGTGTGCGTATGCCGCCGGCTGGACGCCGCCTCGCGCGAGATGCTGCTCCGCGGGCTCCTGGCCGTCGGCGCCGCCGTGGCCATGACCGGCTGGCTTGGTGTGGCACTGCATCAGCGGCCGTGGGGCCTGCCGTCGCAGGGCTTGTGGCGTGCCGCCTCGACGTTGACGTACGCCAACGCGACAGCGGCCTTCCTGGTGCCGCTCGCGCTGGTCGCGCTCGCGTGCCTGACGGCCACGCCCAGGTCAGCGTTCTTCTCCCTGACCGCGACCAGCCTGCTGGCTGGCGCGGGCGCCGCGCTCAGCCGCGCCGGCGTGGCGGCACTGGCCGCCGGGCTGCTGGTCCTGTGCTTGGCGCTGGGAACACGCGCAACCGCGCGGGCCGCCGCGGGCCCGGTCGTGGGTGCGGGTGTCGTGCTGCTCGGTCTTCTGCCCTCGGTGCATGCCGCCTCACCCGGCAGGCCGCTGGTGGCGGGCACCGCGGCCGCGGCCGGCCTGGTGATAGCGGTGCTGGCGCCGCGCGTCCCGCTTCCCGCGCTGCTCCTGCCGGTGGCGGGCGCGGCACTGGTGGCCGTGCTGATCATGGTCTACCGCGCGCCAGCGGCCCACAGTGCCATCCACACCATCACGCGGGTACGGTTCAGCCTCTCCTCCCCGGCCCGGTCCGGAGAGGCGGCCGCCGCGCTGCACCTCTTTGAGCGGCACCCCCTGGCCGGGGTGGGGCCGGGACACGCGACCTTGCGCTGGACCGGCCCGGGCGGCGGTCTCCGCGTCGACCGGTTCGCTCATGACGAGTACCTGCAGGTGCTCGCCGATCTCGGCCTGGCCGGGGCGGCGCTGGTGGCCACGTTCATGGTCACCGGCGGCCGGCTCCTCTGGCGGGCCCGGCCGGCCCGGTCAGACCGGCAACAGCGGGCCGCGTGGGCCGGCGCCGTGGCCGGGGTCACTGCCTTCGTCCTGCACAGCGGTTTCGATTTCATCTGGCAGGTGCCAGCCATTCCGCTCGCCGTTGGGGCGATCGTCGGCCTCACTGTTCTGCCACCAGCCGCACCGGCGGCCGGCGCTCATTAATCCCTGACCGATCCAACGAAAGGACTGATTGTCATGCATCGTTACCTGCGCGGTAAGGCGGCCCTGGCGGGGCTGGCGATCGCGGGCGGGGCCGCGCTGGCGGCCGTGGGCTCGGCCGCCCCGGCACTGGGCTTCTTCTCGCCGCCGCTGACGCTCCAGCTCCACATCGCGTCGCCGGCCGCGCTGGTGGCCAAGGGAGCCGGTGTCGACGTCCCGGTGCAGGTCCAGTGCGCCGGCGCCAAGACCGCCTCGCTGAACATAAGCCTCACCGAACGCGCTGGCAGCCTGATCGCGAGCGGCAATGCATCGACGCAAATAGCATGCACAGACCAGACTGTCACCGTGCTTGTGACCGCCGCGCCCGGCAAGGCCTTCAAAAAGGGAACCGCGATCGCGAACGGCGACCTTTCCGCGTGCACTCCACGGAACCGGGTCTGCGGCAGCCAGACTGACCAGGAAACCATCAGCATTTCTCACTGAACCGCCGCCTGATCAGTCCGGCCGGTCGCTGACCGCGAAGGCCCAGGATGCCGGCCACCGGCTCGCGCAGCGCTCTCAGCGCGGCCGGGTGGCCGGCCCGGCGACGGCGACATCAGGATCCGCATACGGGTCAAGCCGCGGCGCGGGTAACGCGGGTCTTGCGCCCACGGCCCTTTGATGGTCGGCTGCGGCTATGGAGCCCGCCAGCGTCCTCGCCGCGTACAACGCCCAGGTCCGCCGCAGCGTGCAGCCGGACGGGTCGGGGGCGCGGGCCGAGGCCGGGCCCAACGTGGTGCGCTGGGTGACCGTGGACGGCACCGGCTGGTCGGGCGTCGTCTGGTCGGATCTGGACGAGGCGAACGCCGACCGCGTGATCGCCGAGCAGGTCGCCTTCTTCCGCGACCGGGACGAAAAGTTCGAATGGAAGCTCTACGACTACGACCAGCCGCCCGATCTGGCCCGCCGCCTGCTGGCCGCCGGCTTCACGGCCGAGGCCGAGGAGGCCCTCATGGTCGCCGACGTGGCGGCGGTGGCGGCGCCGGTGGAGCTTCCGGCCGGGGTAAGGCTGCTGCCGGTGACCGACGAGGCCGGCGTGGGGCTGCTCGTCGACGTTCACGAGCGCGTCTTCGGCATCGATCACTCCCGGCTCCGCGAGTCGCTGCTCGCGCAGCTCCGGGACTCAGCCGAAGTGACCGGGATGGTCGTCGCGATGGCCGGTGACGAGCCGGTCTGCTCGGCCCGGATCGAGTTCCTGCCCGGCACCGAATTCGCCGGCATGTGGGGTGGCGGGACCCTGCCCGCCTGGCGCGGCCGGGGGATCTACCGCGCCCTCGTCGCCTACCGGGCCGGCCTGGCCGCCGCGCGAGGCTACCGGTACCTGCAGGTGGACGCGTCGCCGGACAGCAGGCCGATCCTGGAGCGGCTCGGCTTCGTCCGCCTGGCCCGCACCACCCCCTACATCTGGGAGCCCGGCGCGCCCGGCTGAGCCTGGCCGGCGGGCGTCTCACGCCGCGGGTTCGGCCACCCGGCGCATCGCGTCGCCGGCGCCGAGCGCGGTGATGCCCGCGTCCGCCAGGGCCCCGCACACGAGCGTGCGGCGGTGCGCTTGATCGCCGTTGCGCACCTGCGGTCGGGCCCGGCTCGCGGTCAGCACGGCGGTGGCCCTCGCCGCGGGGTCTGTCGCCGCACCGAACCCGGCGCCATACCGCCAGTCTGACCTGCTGGCGCCGATCCCGGCGAAGATCCGGGCCGCGCTATGCGGTCGCCCACCGGGCCGCCGATGGGATAGGAGTAACAGCATGACCGAGCGCTATACCCTGCGGGCCATCACGCCCGATGAGTTCGAGGCCTTTTGCGCGGTGCCCGTTCAGGCGTTCAACGACAACGAGTCGCCGGCGGAGGTCAACGAGCATGAGCGCATCGTCTTCGAGTTCGACCGCAGCCTCGCCGCGCTGGACGGCGACGCGATCGTCGGGACGACCGCCGCGTACTCGTTCCAGCTCACCGTCCCCGGCGCCATCACGGCCGCGGGCGGCGTCACCTTCGTCAGCGTCCTGCCCAGCCACCGGCGGCGCGGCATCCTGTCGGCGATGATGCGCCACCAGCTCGCCGACATCGCCGCCCGGGGCGAGGCCATCGCGGCGCTGTACGCCTCCGAGGCGGGCATCTACGGAAGGTACGGCTACGGCAGCGCATCGGGGCAGCTGCGCCTGACGATCCGGCGCGGCGACGGTGCGCTGAGACCGGCTACCGCCGGCCCGGGCCCCGGCCACGGGCCCGTGCAGCTGCGGGGCGCGGAGCCCAGCGAGCTGCGCACCGAGCTGGCCAAGGTCTACGACTCGGTGGTCCCGCGCCGCCCCGGCATGATCGCCAGGGACGAGCGCTGGTGGCGGGCCGTCCTCGACGACCCGGAATTCGTCCGGCGGGGGATGAGCCCGCAGAAATGCCTGCTGGCGGGCGACGCTTCCGGCCCGCGCGGGTACGCCTTGTACCGGACGAGGCCCGACTGGGACGAAGACGGCCTGCCGTACGGCGGCCTGTCGGTCCGCGAGCTCATCACCACCGACGCCGCGGCCACGGCGGCGCTGTGGGCCGACCTGCTGACCCGGGACCTGATCGGCGAGGTGGTGGCGAGGAACCGGCCGGTCGACGACCCGCTGCTAGACCTGCTCGCCGACCGGCGCCGGGCCCGCGCCTACCTGACCGACGGGCTGTGGATCCGGCTCATCGACGTCGGCGCCGCGCTCCGGCAGCGGCGCTATTCAAGCGTCGCCGACGTCGTGATCGAAGTGACCGACGAACTGCTGCCCGCCAACGCCGGCCGGTGGCGGCTGCAGTGCCCCGGGCCCGGCGGCGGGGCGGCCAGCTGCGAGCGCACCACGGCGGCCGCCGACGTCGTGCTGCCCGTCGCGGCCCTCGGGGCCGGCTATCTCGGCGGCACCCGGCTAGGCGCCCTGGCCGCGGCCGGCCTGGTGAGCGAGCGGAAGGACGGCGCACTGGCCCGGCTGTCGGCCGCCTTTTACTCCGACCCCGCGCCCTGGTGCCCTTCGACGTTCTGAGCAGACTGGGCTGGGCTGAGCGGCCCGCCGCGGCCGCCATCGCCCGCCGTCCTCAGATTTCCGCCGCGGAACCGATTAATCCGGGCCGCCGGGCCAGTCCCGTGTCATGGCGGCCAACGGCGGAAGTGAGGGCTAGCGTGATGACGATGAGCGCCGCAGAACGAACGCGCGCCGATGAGACAGCGCTGGTGAAGCTGGCCTCCGAGGGCGATGAGGGCGCGTTCAGCGAGCTGGTCGAGCCCCACCGCGCCGAGCTGCGGGCCCACTGCTACCGGATGCTCGGCTCGCTGCACGACGCCGAGGACGCCCTGCAGGACGCGCTGCTGCGCGCCTGGCGGGGCCTGTCCCGCTTCGAGGGCCGCAGCTCGGTGCGTTCCTGGCTGTACTCGATCGCCACCAACACCGCCCTGGACATCACCCGGCACCGGTCCCGGCGGGAGCTTCCCGTCTCTTTCGGGCCGGCCGCCCGGCTGGGAGCCGAGGTGGAGCCGCCGCTGACCGAGGCACTGTGGCTGGAGCCCTACCCGGACCGGTGGCTGGCCGGCGAGGCAGGCGTATCGCCGGAGGCACGCTACGAGCAGCGCGAGAGCGTGGAGCTGGCGTTCATCTGCGCGCTGCAGCAGCTGCCGCCGCGGCAGCGCGCCGTGCTCATCCTGCGGGACGTCATGGGCTTTTCCGCGGCGGAGATATCCAGCCAGCTGAGCACCTCGGTGCAATCGGTGAACAGCGCGCTGCAGCGCGCCCGCGCCGCGGCGCAGACCCGCCTGCCCGCCCGCAGCCAGCAGTCGGCCCTGCGCGAGCTCGGCGACCAGCGCACCCGGGCGCTCGTCCGCCAGTACGCGGACGCCATCGAGCGAGGCGACGCCGACACGCTGGTCAGCATGCTCACCGAGGACGCGACCTGGTCCATGCCGCCGGTCCCCACCTGGTTCTCCGGCGTTCAGTCCGTACGGGAGTGGCTGATCCGGGACCCGCTCACCGTCCGCTGGCGGCACCGGCCCGCACGGGCGAACGGCCAGCTGGCCGTCGGCTGCTACATCTACGACGCCGACCGGGACCGTTACACACCGCACGTGATCGACGTGCTGACCCTCGAGGGCGGTCGCATCGCCGCGGTCACGGGTTTCCTGCTCCCCGACCCGCAGGAGCCCGCGTCCCCCGGCGCCCAGATCACCGGCGCGCAGACCTTCGCCCGCTTCGGCCTGCCCGCGGAGCTGGTGTGAGCGGGCCGTCCAGTTGACGGCGGGCGGACCGGATGGGGCAGCCTGAGGAGATGGACGTGAGTGACGAAGCCGGCGCCGAGCAGTACCACTTTGACCCGGCGACCTACCTGGACATGATCATGGCCGAGGTCCCGGCCTACCGCGAGCTCCAGCGCCAGCTCGCCGAAGCGACTGCGGGGGTCGAGGCCGGCGCCATTCTCGAGCTGGGCGTGGGAACCGGAGAGACGGCGGCCGCGGTGATGGCCGTGCATCCCGCGGCCGCTCTCGTCGGGATCGACGAGAGCGAAGCGATGCTCGCCCGGGCCCGTGACCGGTTTCCCGCCGCCGACCTGCGGGTCCAGCGACTGGAGGACCCGCTTCCGGAGGGGAGCTACGACCTGGTCGTCTCCGCGCTCGCGGTCCATCACCTGGACGCGGCCGGGAAGGCGGATCTATTCCGCCGCGTGCGCGGCCGGCTGCGCCCCGGCGGGCGCTTCGTCCTCGCCGACGTCGTCGTCCCCGGCGACCCGCACGACGTGGTCACGCCCATCGACCCGCCGTACGACCAGCCGAGCACCGTCGCCGACCAGCTCGGCTGGCTCCGGGAGGCAGGGCTGCGGCCAGCGGTGCGGTGGCAGGAGAAGGATCTGGCCGTCGTCGCGGCCGACGCCTGACGATCAGGACGCGGTCTTGCAGGACGGGCACGTCGCCTGGTCGTGCCGCGTCGAGCAGACCGGCTCGGCGCCGCGCTCCGGCAGCACCCGCTCCCCGCATGCGGTGGCCCGGGACGACTGCACTCCGCGCCGCTAACGGGATGTTAATTCCTGACTACTTTCAGCGAAATCCCGGCGGGCTTTCGGCTATGCTTCCGCTTGATTACAGAATGTGATCACACCGGGAGTGGGCCCAGGGGGGCCCTGCGGGGCCACCGGGAGGGGGTTATCACATGGCTCGGCTCACCGCGCGCGAGATCGCGCGGATCGAGTCCACCTATACGAGCGATCTGGGGAAGCTGTCCTGGACCTGGGTCATGAAGCCGGACGGCCGGGTGCTGTACCGGCTGAGCCACATCGACGGCCACCCCGAACGCAACTACTGGCGGCTGGTGTACCAGCTAAGCCCCACCGAGCGCTGGCAGATCGGGTCGGACGCCAGCCGGGCCGCTGACCTGCTGGCCCGCCTCGCTCGCGAGCGGGGGCACCATCTCGAGAACCACCGTTAGGACGCCCTGCCGGGGACCAGTGGCCTGACGTCCCTGGCCTCGAGGGGCTCCCCGCAGGCCTGGCACACCACCTCGGCCTGCACCTGGTGCCCACAGCGGTGCTGCAGCACCAGCGGCGGCCCGTCGTCGCCCGCCAGGTACTGGTCCCCCCAGCGCATCAGGGTCACGATGACGGGGTACAGATCGCGGCCCGCGGTGGTCAGGTGGTACTCGAAGCGGGCGGGGTGCTCGCTGTACCGCCGCCGCTCCAGGATCCCCGCGCCGACCAGGGTCCGGAGCCGGGCGGCGAGCGTGTCACGCGGCGCCCCGGTACGCCGGACCATCTCGTCGAACGTGCGGTTGCCGAGGAAGACCTCGCGCACGGCGAGCAGCGCCCACTTCTCACCGACGATGTCGAGCGTGCGGGCGATGGAGCAGACCCGCGGCTGGGTCGAAACAGCGGCCATACACGCAGTTTACCTCCTCAGTCGGATTTCTGGACGTACCTCAGCCGACCGGGATATGGTGGGTCCAGATTCCGGACTTAGTAGGAGGGCGGCCGTGAGCTCCAGCCACTCGATGACGGCAGCCAGCCCCGGCGCGAGGCCGGGCGCCCGCCCGGTGACCGCGATCGTTGGCGTGCTGTCCCTGGCCGTCTTCATGTCCAGCCTGGACCTGTTCATCGTCAACCTGGCGTTCCCCTACATCGGCCGGCAGTACCCGGGCACCAGCCTGGGCTCCCTGTCCTGGGTGCTCAACGCGTACACCATCGTCTTCGCCGCGGTGCTCGTGCCCGCCGGGCGGTGGGCCGACCGGATCGGGCGGCGCCGGATGTTCGTTGCCGGCCTGGCCACCTTCACCGCCGGGTCACTGCTGTGCGGGCTGGCGCCGGGAGTGGCCTTTCTGATCGCCGCCCGGGTGGTCCAGGCGGCCGGCGCCGGGGCGATGGTGCCCGCGTCGCTGTCGCTGTTGCTGGCCGCGGTCCCCGCTCCGGCCCGGTCGGCGGCGCTGGGCACGTGGTCCGCCCTGGGCGCGCTGGGCGCCGCGCTCGGCCCGGTGATCGGGGGCGCCCTGGTGCAGGTCAGCTGGCGGTGGGTGTTCTGGATCAACCTGCCCGTGGGGCTGGCCGCGCTCGCGCTGGCCGTCCGGGTGGTGCCCGAGAGCAAGGACGACCGGGTGCAGGGACGGCCCGACCTGATCGGGGCCGGGCTGCTGGCGGCGGCCGTCGGCCTGGTCGCGCTGGCGCTGGTCAAGGCGCCCAGCTGGGGATGGGGGTCGGCCGGCTTCATCGGCCTCCTGCTCGCCTCCCTGGCCTGCGGGACGGTCATGGTGGCCCGCTCGCGGCGGCATCACTCCCCGGTCATCGAGCTCGAGCTGCTCCACTCCCGGAGCTTCAGCGGCGCGTTCGCCGCCTCGATTCTCTACTACGCCGGCTTCGGCGCCTTCGTGCTCAACGCGGTTGAGTTCCTCACCGGGGTCTGGCACTACTCCGCCGTGGTGGCCGGCCTGGCCATCGCGCCCGGGCCGCTCATGGTCCTGCCGTTCGCCCGTTTCGCGGCGCCGCGCATGGCCGCCTGGCTCGGCGGCCCCGGGCGGGTCGCGGTGATCGGCTGTGCCGTGAACGCTGGCGCGCAGCTGCTGTGGTTCACCCAGATCCAGGCCCAGCCGGCCTACCTGACCCACCTCCTGCCGGCCCAGCTGCTGGGGGGCGCCGGGGTCGGCCTGACGATCCCGTCGCTGCTCGGCGCGGGCAGCGCGTCGCTCAGCCCGGCCCGGTTCGGCACCGGCAGCGGGATCCTCAACATGGCCCGCCAGGTCGGCACCGTGCTCGGCGTGGCCGGCCTGGTCGCGATCCTGTCCCACCCCTCCCCCACTGATCCGGTCGCGCCCTACCGCGACGGCCTGCTCCTCATCGTCGCCTTCTTCGCCGCCGCGGGCGCCGTCGCGGCGGCCCTGCTGGCCGGCCGGCCCGCCCGTGCGGATGCTCCCGTTCCCGCCGCAGCCGCCCGCCGCGCCGCCGAGGACGCCAACATGCCCTGACGCCCCGCGCCTGGCCGGACGGCCGGCAGCGGCGCCTAACGCCGCACGATGATCCAGACGCTGAACCGGTGCCCGGGCGCGCAGAACCGGAGCGGGTAGATCTTGGGCAGCGGGAATGCCGGCTCAAGACCGCCCTTCGCCCCGATCGCGATGTGGCACGGCAGCCTGACCGACGTCATGATCACCTGTCCCGGCCGCAGGGCGGCGAACGAGGCGCTGGTCACCCCCAGGGCCGGGGTGGGCACGGCGTCCTTGACCGGCACCAGGGCGCTGCCGCTGACCAGCGGGCGCAGCCACGCGCCGGAACCAGGGGCGCGCAGGTCCACGCGTAGCGTGTCGCCGACCCGGACGCAGTAGGTCTTCCCGTTGCCGGCGAGCGTGATGACGACCGTCGCGCCGGCCCGGCGGGCGGGCGCAGCGCCCGGGCAGCCTGATGGCGTGCCCGCGGCGGCGCCGGGATTGGTGGTGGGACCTCCCGCCCGGGCGGACGCGGCCGGGGCGGCCGCGGCCCCCGCCCGCGGCGCCCGAACCGAGCCGCAGCCGACGGCGGCGGCGGCGATCGCGCATGCCGCTATCGCGGCTGAGATGCCACGCATCGGATACCTCTTCGCGTCAGCCTGCGCCTTCCTGGATCGGCTCCACAGGTCATGCACGCACCTTGGACGCCGCCGGTAACCAGATGGTTCCCGCCTATTGCCCGGACGGGCGATCGGCGGCCCGGTGAACTAGTGCTTTTCGACGGTGTGCTCGGTGACGAACAGCTGCTCCGCGATCGCGGCGAAAGCCGCCCGCGGGCCGGACATGGCCCGCGGGCCGGCCCCCCGGGCTGGGGGATCCCGGGGCGCCGGCCTGGTGTACGGCCCCACCGCGCCGCGGGCTGCGGTATCGGGCCTAACACCTTTTCGAGCCTGCCCGCCGTGCCCAGACCGCGACAGCCGGGCAGCCAGGGCAGCCGGGTACAGCTAGCCGGTAGCCCGCCGCGCGCCGCCGGGCCAGGCAGGCATCGCCGGGGCCTACACCACGGCCGGGTGCCCCGCGACCGCGCACAGGGCACCGGCGAGAACGTCCGGCGCCGTGATGAGGGCTTCATGATCGCCGTCGATCTCGATCACCGGTGCACCGGGCAGCCGGCTGGACATGCCCGGGTGCCAGAAGCCTGGTGGCTGGGTCTGGTCCTGCTTGCACGAGACGTAGGCCGCGGGAATCCCGAGGCCGGCGAGCCGGGGCAGGCGGACGGGCTCGAACGCCGGCCGGTACGGCTCGGGTACCAGGCGGTCGTAGGCGGCCCTGGCCGCCTCGTCGTCGGCGGTCTGCATGAAGTTCGAGCGCCACAGCTCCCAGGGCATGCTCATCGAACGGTCCGGGTTAGCCCGGGAGAGCTGCTGCAGCGCTGCCCTCAGCTCCGGCCCCAGCAGGTCGCCGATCGCCTCCCCGTCGCGCAGCACGAATGCGGCGTAGTACACCAGGCTGGCCACCCGGTCCGGCCGCCGGTCGGCAACCTGGCTGATGACCGCGCCGCCGAGGCTGTGCCCCACCAGGACGACCGGATCGGGGCCGGATTCGGCGACCGTGCGGAGCACCGCATCGACGTAGTCGTCATGGGTGATCGCTGACCGGTCGGTGTCGGCCGGGTGATGCCCGGGCAGGGCCGGGCGGAAAACCTGGTGCCCCCGGGCCGCCAGGAGAGCGCCGACCTGATCCCAGCTCCAGGCTCCCTGCCAGGAACCGTGGACCAGGACGAAGGTGTGCGTGCGGTGCATGGGATTCCTCCAGCGTGTGAGCTTTGATGTTCACTTGAAGGGTCGCTGCTGGCGGCACGCGCTGTCGTCGCTGCGATCGGTGATGTTGGGCAACGCGGTTAAGGGGAATCCGGCCGTGCCGTCACGGTTGTCGGTGAGTTCTGTCCGCCGGGCACGCGAGGGCAGTCGTGCTCGAACGTGAGTCCGCGCTGGCCGCTGTGAGCGAGGTGCTCACGGCCGCCCGGGCCGGCCGTGGGCGAGCGCTGTTTGTCATCGGAGAGGCCGGCCTGGGCAAGACCACGATCCTCACCGCCGCCACCGGCCAGGCCGGTGATCAGTTCCGGGTCGGGTCGGGCCGAGGGGGGTTCGGCCGGGCGGCCGTGCCCTTCGGCCTGGTGGCTGAGGCGCTCGGACCCCTGGCCGGGGATGGCGTAGTCGAGGACGAACTGATGAAGCCCTCCCGGGGCAGCGGCTCGCCGGCCTCGGTCCGGCTCTACGTCACCTTCATGCTGATCCGGCAGCTGGCGGCCAGCGCCCCCCTGCTGCTCACCTTCGACGACCTGCACGCGGCAGACCCCGACTCGCTGGGCCTGATCCATTTGCTCTGCCATCGGATAGCCCGGCTGCCCGTGGCCGTGATCGCCACGTGCCGACCCTGGCCGGAGCCGGCGTTGCTGGTCGCCGAGGACCTGGCCGCCGGGGGCGTCGCCGATGTGCAGCGGCTGGCGCCGCTCAGCCCCGTAGCCGCCCGGTCGCTGGTTGCGGACCGCGTCGGTGACAACGTCCCGGATGCGGTCCTCGATCAGACGCTGGCCGCCTGCGGCGGGAATCCGCTGCTGCTGGGCTACGCCGCCGACGACCTGCGCCGTGGCGATGATGCCGGGTCTCCGGCCACCCAGTCCAAGATCCGCATGATGCTGTTCCGGCTTATCGGCGCCAACGAGGATGACCGGCAGTTGCTCCGCGCCGCGAGCGTGCTCGGCCTCCGGTTCCGCATCGCGGTAGCCGGGAAAGTTGCGGGCCTGCCCGACCGCCGGGCGATCACCGCCCTCGACCGGCTGACCAGGACGGGCCTGATCTCCGGCGGCGACGGTGGCTGGGCCCAGTTCTCGCACGAGCTCGTGCGCCAAGCCGTCTACGAGGAGCTCGCCCCACCCGTGCGCGCGCAGCTGCACGAGCTGGCCTTCCGCGCTCTGGTGGCCTACTCGCCCAACCCGGCTGAAGCCGCCGGGCAAGCCCTGGCCGCCGGGCTTACCGGCGACACCCAGGCCATCACCACTCTGGCCCGGGCCGGCCGTGATGCCCTGCGGGCTGGCGCGGTCAAGGCCGCTCGGCGCGATCTTGAGGCCGCGGTCCAGCTGGCGGGCGGCGCGGTTGCCGACGACACCTACATCGATCTTGGCCGCGCGCTGCTCCTGGACGGCGACAGCAGCCGCGCCGCCGAGGTATGCGAGCGCGCGTTGCGCTCGGCTCGCCTGGACGCGGCGACCCGGGCCGGCGCGCTGGGCCTGATAGGCCGGGCTGCCTTCCACGTCGGCGACTTCGGGCGTGCCCAGGCCTGTTACGCGTCCGCCGCCGCGCTGACCGAAGGACAGCACCCCGAACTGGCTGTCGGCGCCTTGCTAGACGAGGCGTTCCTGACCTGGGCCTACCTCGGGCCGGGCGCCGCGCTGCCGTTGGCCGAGCGCTCCCGCGCGCTGGCCGCCGGCGCCGGCACCAAGACCGCCGGGGCGCTGCGCGCCTGCGCCGATGCCGCCTGGGCGCTGTGCGCCTACCTGACCGGAGATCCGCACGGCCTCGGCGTTGCCCAGCTCGCCGCCGGCTTGGCCGGCGCCGCGGCTCTGTCGGCATCGGCCGGCGCCAACTGGGCCCTCGAGCCCACGGCGATCTTTGGCGACCTGGCGGTATGGGCGGAGCGCTTTCCCGACGCCGAGCTGCTGCTCACCCAGGCCCTGACCGAGGCGGAACGGGGCGGCGAGCCGTTCCTGGACTTCCACGCCTCGCTGTCATGGTCGGATGGCCTGCGCCGGCTCGGGCGCCTCGGCGAGGCACTGGCGCTGGCGGACCGCGCCGTCGAGGTCGCGCGGCTGATGCCGGTCGGGCTGCCGCTCGCGCTCTCGGCTCGCGGGCTCGCCCTGGCCGACCTCGGCCGGATCGATGACGCAGGACAGGCTCACGCTCAGGCGGTGGACGCCGCGGGCGATGGCCCCCAGTGGTACCTGGGGACCGGCTACGAGCTGCACCTGGCCGGGGCGATCGCGTACCGGCGAGGCGACCCCGGCGCCGCGTGCGCGGCGTTCGGCCGGCTGCGGACGCTGCTGTCCGATCGCGCTGTCGCCGATGCCTGCCACATCGATTACGCGCAGGACGCGATCGACGCCTACCTGGGCTGCGGCCGGCTGGACGGCGCGGGGGCCCTCATCGAGTGGCTGGAGAGCGGCAGCCCCTCGCTGCCAGGCCGCTGGCCCGGCCTGGTTGCCGCGGTCGGCCGGGCCCGCCTGGCCGACGCCGGCGGTAATCCCGGTCTCGCGGCCACACGCTTCGCCGACGTCGTGGCCGAGCCCGACGGCCTGCCCCAGCCGCTCGCGCGAGCCTGGGCACTGACCCATTACGGCGCCTTCCTCGCCCGGCACGGCCAGCAGGCGCGATCCCGGGGCATGCTGGCCGGGGCGGCCGAACTGGCCGAGGACTGCGGCGCGGCCTGGCACGCCGCATGGGCGCGGGCCGAGTGGCGGCGGGCGGGCGGGCGGCGCAGGACCGCCCCGGACGAGCTCACCCCGCAGGAAGCCGCCGTCGCCCGGCTGGCCCGGGCGGGCCGGACCAACCGCGAGATCGCACAGCAGCTCTACCTGTCCGTCAACACGGTCGAGACGCACATGAGGCACATCTTCCGCAAGCTTGGCATCGAACGGCGCTGGCAGCTCCTGGACCACCCCGGCCCGGGGAGCCAAGGCAGCGGTGACGTCTCTGGCTAGTAGCGCCATCGGTGGGTGGCGGCGATCGCCTCGGGGTCCTGGTGCCTGAGCGCCCCCGCCTCGGCCTTGCGCACCGCCACGAAGGCGTCGAAGAGCATCGGCCCCATGGCGGAGGAGACGACGGGCGACTTCTCCAGCGCCGCCAGCGCCTGGGTCGGCGAATCGGGCAGCCGCCGGACGCCGAGGGCCTCCAGCTCCCGTTCGCTATGAGCGGCCGGGTCGCGCCGCGTCATAGCCGTCGTCTCCCGGCGAGATCAGTTCCCCGCGGAATTCGGTGCGCAACTGGTCCGTGGCGGACCGGATGAGGGCTGTCATCGTGCTTCCTTTGCTACGGCTCGCGTGGCGGACGCTTGCATCCAGCCTCTTCCCAGGCGCGGGGGAAGGCGGTCCGCTGGCGCGCGAATGCGGTGATCCACCAGCTGGCGGGCCGCCCGAGGTAGTAGGCGGGCGCAGCGATGGGGCGGGAGTTCCGTGCTGCTCTTCTGGCTGACATTGGTGCCTCCGGTCGACATGGGGTTGGTTAGTGGCTGGTGGCGTAGTGCTCGGCGAGGGCGTCGCGGCCGAAGTCCCCGTGCGGGTCGCGCCACACGGTGTGGACGTGGTTGGCATCCCGCTGGGTGTTGTCGTACTCGACCAGCAGCCGCGGGCTCTGGATCCGGTAGTAGTGGGGTCGCCGCGGCTCGGTGCTGCCGGCCCAGGCGAAGTGGAGCTGCCTGGCGGAGTCGCCGGTGATCTTCGTGCTCTCGGCCTCGGCCGCCTCGTCGGGCAGCCGGCCGAGATAGGCGCCCAGCAGCTCGGCCAGCAACTCCCGCTGATCGGGCCGCAGCCGCGGCCAGGACACCCCCGCCGGGGCGGCGGACCAGGACAGCGCCCGGATCGCGGCCGGGCCCAGGGCGCGCTCGTCGGCGGCGCGGCGGGCCTCGACCTGAGCCAGCACGGCGCCGGGCAGCTTCGCCGGATCGTGGAACAGGTCGGCCGGGCGCGCCACCCACAGCCCGTCACGCAGGGCCGGGCGGTTGCCGGTGACGATGTCCGGTGGCGCCTGCGGCGCCAGCACCGCTGCCGTGAGCTGCATCTCGTCCAGGGAGCGCACCAGCTGCCGGCCGAGATCCTCGAGGGCGCCGCAGGGGCGCAGCGCCGCGCCGCCGGGCAGCGGGGTCTCGGCCGGCTCGGCACCGAAGAAGCTCGGCGCCGGCGATTGGAGCGCGCCGCCGACGATGGTGTAGTGCAGCGACAGGTGATGGCCGGAGAACCGCCAGGCCCAGTCGCCCGATCCCGGGTCACCGAAGACCGCGGCACCGTAGCGCAGCGGGTCGCGGACCCGGCCCCAGCCGGCCAGCGTCGGCCAGTCCTCGAGCCGCTCCAGGATCAGCTCGTGGCCCATGATCGCGGTGGCCAAGGCGTACCCGGCCGGGCTGAGCCCGGTGGCCAGCAGCCGCAGCGCCGCCTGGCCTTGGGCCGGGGTGCACTCGGCCAGGGTCAGGCTGCCGTGATCGGCCGGGCCGTAGAACCACCGGCTGCGCTCCGGCTCACCGGGGAAGGGGAACGCGGCCCGGTGCCGCTGGCTGCCGTACAGCAGCTCCAGCCAGCGGCTGGCCTCGGTGGCCATGGCCGCAGCGGTGCCCGTGGCCCGGTGCCCGGTAGGCGAGCTAGCCGGCATTGTGATTTCCTTCCGGTTTCCTGCCATGCGGCGTGCGGCGGCACGGCCAGGTCTGCGTGGTCCTGTGGCGCGCCTTCGAGGCTGCCTGCTGCGGCAGGCCAGGCAACAGACGGGTAGTTGGACTCTTGCCGGTACCGCCAACCGGTAGAGGTCGTGGGCAGGCCGCGTGTCACGATGGAGCCATGGACGCGGTGAACATCAACGCCATGCTGGCCCGCTTCACCGAGCACTGGTCGCCGAAGAAAATTGCCCAGATCAACGACTACGACGTCAGGATCGTGAAGCTCCAGGGCGAGTTCACCTGGCACAAGCACGCCGACACTGACGAGTTCTTCCTGGTGCTCGGCGGGCAGCTCACCATCCAGCTGAGAGATCGCGATGTGGTGCTGGCGCCCGGGGAGCTTTTCGTGGTGCCACGCGGCGTTGAGCATTGTCCGCGCGCCGACACCGAAACCGCGGTGCTCCTGCTGGAGCCGGGCAGTGTCGTCAACACCGGCGACGCCGGCGGGGAACTGACCGCCGAGGTCGAACGGCTCGACTGACGCCCGCGGCCGGTGACCCGCTCGATCCCGCTGGCAGGCCCCCCGCCGCGCGGCCTGTCTCCGCTAGCCCGCGGCGACCGCCCTGAGATAGATCAGAACCGCAAGGACCCGGCGGTGGTCGCCGGGAGACGGTGACAGGCGCAACGCGGCGAAGATGTTCTTGACGTGCTTTTCGACCGTGTGCTCAGTCACGTAGAGCTGGCTGGCAATCCCGCTGTTGGAGCGCCCCTCGGCCATCAGCGCCAGCACGTCCTGTTCCCGGTCGGTGAGTTGCTCCAGCGCGTAGCGCGCGTGCCCGCGTGGGGACAGGACCAGGATCCCGGCCTCCCCCGGTGGGCGCCGCCCGCTCGCCTCCGCCGTCGGCGACACCCCGTTGCCGCGCCAGGGCAGCATCGGGACACCGTCGGACTCTGCGCCGGGCCGGGAGCATTCCAGAAACTCGCGCAGTTCGGTCTCGTCGGCCGCTAGCGCGATGACCTCGAAGCCCGCCCGCCGCTGCGGGCGCCGCGAGCCAGCCGCCGGGCCGGGAGGCCCGGTTCGCCCGCGCCGCCGCGATGGCGCCTGTGCCTCCGGCGCGGCCCCTCCGCCGGGCCGCGCCTGGGCCGCGCGCCGGGGGTGCCGCGCCGGCGCGCCGGCCGGGCCAAGGACCTGGCCTGCAGGAGTTGCGGTCGCGCCGATCGGTCTCAGCCGGGGGACGTGACCGTCAGTGTCTGCCGGGCCGGGGGGGCCAGCCGGGAGATTAGCCGCCGTGCGTGCGGTCATGGAGATCACCTCGTGCGCCGGCGGCGGGCGGCGCGGGCCAGCGCGTCGCACCGGGCTTCGGCATGGTGGCCAGCGATCCGGTCCCGGGCCAGCTGGTAGCGGATGGTGGGGTGCATCGTGGTTCCTCGGGTGCATAGCTGTGCCTTGTCCCGAGCATGCGGCCGGGGCACCGCGGCGCGGATCGGGTGACCGCCCACTATCGGTCCCCGCGGGTCTTTAGATTCCCGCCGGGGGTGCTTAGGGCTGCCCGGCGCTCAGCAGGCCCGCGCGCTCGGCGACCGTGGCGGCCTGAACCCGGCCGGAGACGCCGAGCTTGCGCAAGATACTGCTGACGTGCACGCCCGCGGTCTTGGGGCTCATGTACAGCTCGGCGCCGATCTGGGCGTTGGTAAGCCCCGCGGCCAGCAGCCGCAGCACCGCCAGCTCACGGCCAGTCAGCCCGTAAGGGGCGCTGGCCACGGCCGCTGGCCGGGCGGTGGCGGCGGCGGCCGGGGGCTGAAGCGGGATGCGGGCCCGCCCGGCCAGCGTGCGGATCTGTGCCAGCAGCGGCGCGTGGCCTTCGGCGGCCGCCGCGGCGGCCCGCAGCGCGCCGGCGGCCGCGGCGGGCGGCCGCCCGGCGTCCAGCAGCGCCTCGGCCTGCCGCCACCTGGCGTAGGCGGCCCGGTGCGGCCAGCCGACCTCCTGCCAGGCCTTCACCGCGGTGCCCCACGCGTCAGGGTCGCTGGGCCCGGCCAGCCGGGTCCGCTCCGCGTCCCAGGTGGCGCGCTGGGCCGGGATGGTGGCCACGAACGGATGATCGGTGAACGGGGCGCCGCCCATCTGGCCGACCCAGGCGGCCAGGCCGTCGGCGGCGCCCGCGGCGGCGGCGGCGGCGGGCTGGTCGCGGCGCGCCCGCGCCCGCTCGGCCAGGTCGGCGCACGCCCCCATGCCCGCCGCCAGCAGCCGCCCGCACAAGATGGTCAGGTCCGGCACCTTGAACTGGGCGAGCGCCTGGCGTGCCTCCCGCAGGGCGTCGTCCGGGCGGCCCGCCCACAGCCACGCCTCGGCCGCCCGCTGCGCCGACTCGTAAGTGAAGTCGACCCTGCTGATCATGGCGGGAAAAGCCGAGATCAGCTGCCAGCGCCTGACCGCCGCGCCGGTGTCGCCGCGCAGCAGGTCGACCTCGGCGCGGGCCTCGTGTACCAGCCAGTGAGCGCGGTCGGGCGGCCCGGCGGTCAGCGGGTCGATCAGGGCGGCCGCCTCCGCGGTGCGCCCCAGGGCGAGCAGCGCCTCGGAGGCGTTGGCGGCCAGGATCGTGGCCATGTCCCACGACGCCAGGCCGGCCTGGCGGGCGGCGTCGACCCCGCGCGACGCCGCCTCGGCGGCGTCCTGGAACCGCGCGAGCTTGAGCAGCGCATCGCTTTCGTTGATGGCGAGCCACACCAGCGCCGGGCCGTCATGCGCGGCCCGGGCGAGGGCCCAGCCCCGTTCCAGAGTGGCGAAGCCCTCCTCGACCTGCCCGCCCACGAACGTGCAGAACGCGATCGCGGACAGGATGCGGGGGATCATCGCCGTGGCGCCGGCCGCGTCGGCGATCTCCAGCGCTCGATGGAGGGCGGCGAGGCTGGCCTGCGGGCGCCGCTCGACGTACAGCAGGAAGATGGTGGCGTAGTCGAGCAGCGCGTCGGCGTGATCGAATGACGGCGGCGCCTGCTCGAACAGCCGCAGTGCCTCCTGCATCAAGCGCCCGGCTGCGGCCGGATCGTTCGCCCGGAAGTACCCGGCGGTGTGGTGAATGACCGCGGCGGTGGCCGGGTCGGGGTGGCTGGCGAAGCGGCGGTAGGCCTCCTCGGAGAGGGTGCCGGCGCGCTCGCTGTCGCCGGAGTGGAGATGCGCGTCGATGGCCCGCAGGTAGAGCCTGGGCTGGTCGAGCCCGGCCACGCTGCCGACCTCTGGCTGTGCTTGCCAGAGCTCGATCGCCCGCTGCCACTGCGCCGCCGCGTGCGCGTAGCCGAACACCCGCTCCGCCGCCCACGCCGCCGCCACCCGGGCCGGGAGTTCCTCGGCCGGGCGGCCCGCGGCCCGCCAGTGCCCGGCCACCTCCGCGGCCAGCTTCTCATCCCCGGCCGCGGCCAGCGCCCGCGCGGTGCGCTCGTGCAGCGCGGCCCGCTCCCCCGGCAGCAGCCTGCCGGCCAC
>Ga0318564_10000050_pt1 | contig 22158 bp, 13 predicted proteins | sample GRESIP066b5f20_FD_203479 | JGI IMG/M metagenome (GOLD analysis project Ga0318564, IMG submission 203479) | Tropical soil microbial communities from Luquillo Experimental Forest, Puerto Rico - GRE.SIPMG.066b5f20 | ecosystem: Environmental > Terrestrial > Soil > Tropical forest > Bulk soil...
TATTGGGCGGGATGGTGGGTCGGTTAATACTGTGGTGGGCTGCGCGGCGCCCGGGCGGTGCGGGGCCGCCGCGCTGCCAGCAGCTACGCCGGCCAAGTCTAGGGCAGCCACGGCCCCCGGCCGGCCACGCCTTGGCCGCCGGGCGGCCCGCGGCCACCGCCGCGCGGGCGGACGGATGCGTTTCACCCGCTCAGGGTGGTGATGGCGGAGCTCTGAGCAGCGATAATGGCGCTATCCAGAAGAGCGGGCAAGGAGGCGGCGATGACGTCTTCTGGTGCTCGCGCGCGAACAGGCCCGCCGCGGGGCCCGCTGGCCGGGCGCTATACCAGGCGGATCACCCTGGTGGTCGCGGCCGCCATGCTCACGCTCGGCTCCCTGTTGCTTTTCTGGCCATACGTTTCGCTCGCGGTGACCGCCGTCCTGCTTGGCATCGCGCTGCTGGCAACCGGCGTGCTGCGGCTGACGCACAGCGTGGCGGCTGGCGGCGAGGCCGGGGCGCACCGCAGCGCACACCTGCTCATCGGGATCCTGGCCGTGCTGGCCGGGATCTACTGCCTGGGCGACATCGCGGGAACCGTGGTCCAGCTGTCCCTGGTGGTCGGGCTGTTCTGGGTCATGTACGGGCTGGTGGATCTGGTGGCCATCGGCCGCCCGGGGCATGGCCGGGCGCTGACCGGGATCACCGGCGGGCTGAGCCTGCTGGCCGGGCTGATCGTGATCTTCTGGCCGGCGATCACCGTGCGGGTGATGGCAGTGGTCATGGGGGCCTGGCTGGCCTGCTACGGGGTGCTGCTCGTGGTCACCGTGCTGTACCTGCGCCACGTAACCAGGGCGGCCGCGGCAAGGTAACCGCCGGCTGCCCCGCCGGGATGCCGGACGGTACGGGAACGACAACGCCTCGTGGGCAACGATTGCGCGCCAAACGCGTAACCATTGCCGCCCGGCCCTGGTCATCCGGCTGCGGGCACGTAGCGTCGGCAGCATGAGCAGGAGCCTGGGCCAGGGCTCGCGCCGCCCGCCCCGGCCGGATCAGCGCGACAGGGCCCGGGGTGCCCGGGCCTCGTTCGTGCTGCGCCGGATGAGGTGGGCCCGGCTGCTGCCGGTCAGCCTGCTGCTGGCCGTGCTGGCTTCGACGATGGTCACCGTGGCCCTGGCCGGCTTCGGCACCAGGGCGCTTCCCGCGGCCGAGCAGCGCCGGCTGGCAAACGTCTCCGACGCCGTGATCGGGATCAGCGGTCAGATCGGCACCGCCCAGGCGAACGCGGACGCCAAGGTCATCCGCGCTTCGATCGCCGCGGCCCTCGGCCACACCGGCTACCAGATGCTCAGCGGGCGGTGGTCCGACCACCTTGCGCTGCCCAAGCCCCATGGCGCGATTCAAACCCCTGACATCCAGGCCGCCGCCATGGACGGGGTCACCGGTCACGCCGTCCTGACGTCCGGGCACTGGCCCGGCCCGGTCAGCCCCGGGCGGCCGATCCCAGTGGCACTGCCGGCCAGCGCGGCGGCCATGCTGCACTTCGCCGTGGGCCAGGTGCTCACGCTGCCCGACACCATCACCGGAAGCCGGGCCCGGCTCGTCGTGACCGGGTTGTTCCGGCCGAGGGATCCGGCGGCCCTGTACTGGCGGCTCAGCCTGCTCGGCAGCTCAGGCAGGCAGGCGCAGGGCGAGTTCGTCACCTACGGTCCCATGCTGGTATCGCCCAGGTCGCTCGGGCCCGGCGGGCTCACCGTGGAGCAGGCGTCCTGGCTCCTCACCGTGCACACCGCGCAGATATCACCGGTCCACACGGCCACGACCGGCACCCGGCTCGGCACGGTGATGACGAACCTGCAGACGCGCCAGGATCTGGGCAGCCTGCATACGGCCACGAGCCTGCCGCGGACGCTGACCGCCCTGGGCAGCAGCCTGGTGGTCTCCAGGTCGCTGTTGCTGATCGGCTCGCTGCAGCTGATCCTGCTGGCCACCGCCGCCGCCGCGCTGGCCGCCCGATTGCTGGCCACCCAGCGGGAGGAGGAGAACGCGCTGCTGTCCGCGCGTGGCGTCGCCCGCGGTCAGCTTGCCCGTGCCTCGCTCGCCGAGGCGGCTCTGATCACCGTGGCCGGCGTGGCGGCCGGAACCGTTCTTGGCTGCTATCTGTCGGCATTGCTGATGTCGGTAAGCGGGCTACCGCACCACGCCGGCGGCCTGGCCGTGACGCTGCGCCAGGGCCTGGCGGGCGGCGCCTGGTGGCCCGCCGCCGTGATCACCGTGCTCGTCATCCTCGTCGTGGTCCGGCCCGCACTCCGCCCGGTGACCCCCGGCGCCGCCCGGCTCCGGCGCGGCAGGCAGGCCGCACTGGCCACCGCCGCGCGGGCCGGCCTGGACGCCGCGCTGCTCCTGCTCGGCGTGGTGGCCTTCTGGGAGCTGCGCAGGTACTCGGCGGTGCCCCGGCTGTCCGGCGGTGCCCTCGGGATCGACCCGGTGCTCGCCGTAGCACCGGTCCTGGCCCTGGCCGGGCTCGCCCTGCTGCCGCTGCGCGCGCTGCCCGCGGCCGCCCGGCTACTGGACCGGCTGAGCGCCCACGGCCGGCACATCGTCGCGGCGCTGGCGAGCTGGCAGGTGAGCAGGCGGCCGGTGCGGCAGGGCGGCCCGATCCTGCTCGTGGTCCTCGCCGTGAGCACCGGCACCCTGGTCCTCGCCCAGCACCAGAGCTGGCGGCAGTCCCAGCTCGACCAGGCGGCCTTCGCGACCGGCGCCGACGTCAGGGTCGGCCTGGCCGCGCCGCTCCCGCTGGCCAGGGCCAGCCAGGTCGCGCACGCCCGCGGCGTGCTCAGCGCCATGCCGGTCAGCAACTTCAACAGCGGGTTCAACGTCTTCGCGCTGAACGCCCGGGCCGCGGCGGCCACGGTACTGCTGCGGCCGGACCTGGCCGCGGTTCCGGTGCCCGCGCTGTGGCAGCGGATCATCCCGGCGCACGCCGCGCCCGGGCTGGCGCTACCCGGCAGGCCAGCCCGTATCGCGGTGACCGCAGCGGTCAGCCCGCCGCGCGGCGCCCGGTTCGGCGCGCTGCCGGTGAGCCTGTCCGTACAGGACGGCTGGGGCATCGTGTACTCGGTCCCGGCGGGCAGCCTGCCCGCGGACGGCCGCCCGCACCGGCTGGTGGCCGACCTCACCGCCCCCGGCCAGGCCGCCGCTGGCACCAGGCAGGGCACCGCCGGTACCGGGCACGCCGCCGCCGGCAACGGGCAGGCGCGCTACCCGCTGCGGCTGCTTGGACTGTCACTGAGCTACAAGCTGCCCCGGTTCCCCGAGGCGTTGGTGGGTACGGCGGCGGCCACTCGCGTGCAGGCAAGGATCGCGGCGGCCCGCGCCACGCTGGACGTGCGCGCGCTCGCGGTCTCCCCCCGCAGTTCCGGCGGTTTCCCTGCACCGTTGACCGGGGCAGGGAAACCCGGGGGCACGCTGCCCGGGTGGCATGCCGCCGCAGCCGCGCCCGGGCTCGCCGATCGGTTCGCGGCCGGCGTCAAGCCCAACGTCGAGGCGTGGCGGCCCGGGCAGGCCACACTGACCTTCAGCACCGGCACCGGGCTGCTCATCCAGAGGCCTGGGGTGCCGCCGCTGCCCATTGCCGGACAGCTTGCGCTCACCGCCGGGTACCCCTACCTGCCACTGCCGGCCATCGCGACCCGGGCGTTTTTCGCCGCGGCCAACAGCCGCGTCGGCCAGGTCGTACAGCTGCCCGTGGGGAACGCCATCGTGCCGGTGCGGCTGGTGGCCGCAATCCGCGCCTTCCCCGGCGCGGGGAACAGCGGGGCCACGGTCATCGTGGATCAGCCTTCGCTGCAGGCCGCGCTCGCCGCGCAGTCGCAGCCGGCATTGCCGGTGACCGGCTGGTGGCTGCGGACCGCGCACGGCGTGCCGCCGGGCCTGCCGCACGGCGCCACCGTGGTGAGCCGGGACCGGGCGGCGGCGGCACTGCTCGGCGCCCCGCTGCCGAACGTGCCCCAGCTCGCGCTGTTGGTCATCGCGGTGGCGGCGGCGCTGCTCGCGTCCATCGGGTTCGTCGTCTGCGTGGTGGCCGCGGTGACCGAGCGCCGCCTGCAGGATGCGCTACTTGCCGCGCTCGGCATGGGACGCGGTGCCAGGACCAGCCAGTTGTGCCTGGAACAGCTCATGCTCAGCCTGCCCGCCGCGGTCGCGGGCGTGCTGATCGGCGTGGGCCTGGCCCACCTGCTTGTGCCTGCGGTGACGCTCACCGGCGGGGCGGCGGCCCCGTTCCCGCCGGTGCGGGTAGTGGTCCCGCTCGGCTGGACGGCGCTGCTGGCGCTGGCGGTCGCGGCGGTGCCGGTCCTCACCGCCGCGGTGGCCGCGGCCTACCACCCCGACCCCGCCGCCCAGCTACGCGCCGGGGAGGCGACATGACCGGGCCGCAGGGCCGGCACAAGGCGGCCAATCGCGGGCTCGGGAACCGGGCCCGGGCGGCATGGCCCGCGATAACCGGTACCGCGGCCGCGGCCAGCGTGACGCTCGGGCTGCTCGTGCTGGTTTGCACGTTCGTCGCGGTCGCCGTGCCGCGGGCGAGCCTGGGCTACCGCACTGCTGTCCTGCAGCAGACATTCCACACCGCGAGCGCGGCGCAGGAGGCCGTGCTGGCCGACGGCGACCTGTCCGGCCATGACGGCTCGCCGTTGAGCGCCGGGGAGCTCGAGACCGCCCGGCTCCGGTTCGCCGCCGGGCTGCGCCAGGACGGGTTGCAGCTCGCCGCGCCGCGGACCCAGTGGTCCGGGCTGGCCACCGGCGCCACCCTGCTGAGCGGCGCCGGCCCGTCGGCACAGCGGCACCTGGGTCAGCCGCAGGTTGAGCTGCTCTACCGCAGCACGCTGGCCAGCCAGTCGGCCTTGGTGGCGGGCGCTATGCCGGTCAGCGTGCAGCTGCATGGCGAGTCCGCCACATTCCAGGTAGCGATCACCCAGGCCACTGCCACCCGGCTCGGCGTGCACGTCGGCTCGCTGTTGCAGACGGCGCGCCAGAAGCTGCTCGTCACCGGGATCGTCCGGCCGGCCGCGCCCGGGTCCGCGTTCTGGACCGTCGACCCGATCGCCGCCGCGCCACAGCTGACCCAGCTGGGCACGGACGCCACACCGTTCTGGACCAACGCCGCGTTCGTCGGCCAGGCCGAGATGCAGGTCCTGCAGCAGCAACTGGCCACGGGGCCGCTGCACGCTCTGTGGGGTTTCCCGCTCGACCTGAGCGGCGTGACCGCTGACCAGGCCGCAGGCCTGGAGCAGAAGCTCCAGGCGCTGTCCTTCCTGCCCGCCGCGAGTTCGATCAGCACGGATCTCGGTGGCACGGGCTCCTCGAACTTCACCGGCTCGCAGGGCGTGGGCAGCCCGCTCGCGATCTCCCTGAGCGATGGCCTGGTGAGCGTGCTTCCCGCCTTTTTGTCAACCGACGACGCGGTGCAGCGGGCCCTGTCGATGTTGTTCGTCAGCCTGGCCGTGCTCGGCGCGGTGGTGGTGCTGCTCGGCGCCCGGCTGGTCACCGCGCACCGGGATGCTGAGTACGCCATGATGCGGGCGCGCGGGGCGGCGCTGCGGCAGATCACGCTGGTCGCGCTGCGCGGCGGTGCCGTCGTGGTACTGCCCGCCGCGGCCCTGGGGGTCGCCGCGGCCATCGCGGTGACCCCGGGGCCCGCACCGGTGCTGTCGTGGTGGCTGGCCGGCCTGATCACTGTGGCCGCGCTGGCCGGTCCCCCGGTGCTGGCCGGGTGGCGGCACCGGACCCGCCGCGTGGTGGCCGGCCCCCAGGGCGCGCCACTGGCCCGCCGCCGGCTCGCCGCGGCACGCCAGTGGGTGGCCGACGTCATGCTGGTCTGCGCCGCGGTGGGCGGGCTGGTCATACTCCGCCAGCAGGGCCTGCCGCCGCCGGGCAGCACGGACTTCTTCACCGCCGCCGCCCCGGTACTCGTTGCGATACCGGCGGCCCTGCTGGTGATGCGCGGGTATCCCATCTTGCTGCGCCAGCTCACCCGGCTGTCGGGGCGCCGGCGCGGGGTCGTGATGATCGTCGGCTTTGCCCGCGGCGGCGTGGCGGCACAGGCGGGGATACTGCCCGCGTTCGCGCTGGTCCTGGCGTTCGCAGTGATCGCCTTCGCGGCGATGGCCCGCAGCGCGGTGGCAGCCGCCGACGAGGCGGCGTCGTGGCAGACCGCCCAGGCCGATGCGGTGGTCACCGCGCCCCCGGTCGGCCCGGGGATCACCCCCGCAGCGCAGCGGGCGATCGCTGCCGTGCCCGGGGTGAAGCGCACCGCCACGGCCTCGGTGACCACAGGCACGTACGGCCTGGGCAATGCGATACCGGTCGTGATCGTCGATCCGCACCGTTACGCCGCACTCACCGCGGCCGCGCCGCTGCCCCCGTTTCCCGCTGCCGCGCTGGCACCGCCTGATGCCGCTGCCGGGCCGCACCCGACGGTGCCCACGCTGGTCTCGACGGCCGGGCGGGGCAGCCTGGGCAATGGGTCCGGCCTGTACGTGGCGGGCCGGACGATACGACTGCGGCTGGCCGGCCGCCTGAACACGCTCATCGGGGTAACGCCGGGCAGCCAGTTCGCCGTGGTGCCGCAGTGGGCACTGGGGCGGCAGGCGCCACCGGCGACCGTCATGGCGATGGTCGGGCCACAGATCGACACGGCGGCGCTGCTGCGCGCGGCCCACCGTGCGGTGCCCGGCTCGCGCGTCACCCTGCGCACGAACCTGCTGGCCTCGATCGCCAGCGCGCCGCTGCCGCATGGCGGGTTCGTCACGTTCGCCCAGGGTGCCGCGGCCGCGATCGGCCTGAGCCTGCTCGTGCTCGCGCTCACGCTGGTGCTCACGGCCAGGTCCAGGGAGATGACGCTGGCCAGGCTGGCCACCATGGGCCTTGGGCCTGCCCAGTCGCGGCGCATCACAGCGGTGGAGACCCTGCCGGCGATCGCCGCCGCCGCGGTAGGCGGGGCGGTCTGTGCCCTGGCCCTGGTGCCGCTGGTCGGTCCGGCGGTGGACCTCGCGGCGTTCACCGGGATGCCGGTAAGCGTGCCGCTGCATGCGAACCTGGTGGCAATCGTGGCCACGGCGGCCGGGTTGGTGCTGCTGGCCTGGCTAACCCTGGCCGTGCAGCACCGGCTGGCCCGCGGCCGCGGCACGGCCCAGGCCCTGCGGGTGGGCGAATGAAGCTACGGGTGGGCGAATGAAACGGTGGCGGAGGATTCGGAGGCGAAACCGATGACGGCGATACCGGACGGCGCCCGGCGGGCGGACGCCGCCCGGCTGGCGGAGAGCGCCGACCGGGCTGGGGGCCTCAGAGCGGCGGCCGGGCTCAGCGAGCTTGGCGTCGAGGCGGAGCATGCCCGGTCGTCCTACGGTGAGGGCGCGCTGATCATGTGCGACCGGCTGGTGCGCATCTTCGCCGCGGACGGGATCGAGGTGCAGGCGCTGCAGGGGCTTGACCTGCTGGTCGAGGACGGCGAACTGACGGCGGTCGTCGGCGCGTCGGGCAGCGGCAAGTCGACGCTGATGAATATCCTCGCTGGCCTGGACGCCCCCACCGCCGGGCGCGCCAGGGTGGCCGGTCACGACCTCGCCGCGATGACGTCGAGGGAGCGCCTGGGCTACCGGCGCAGCACGGTCGGTTTTGTCTGGCAGCAGACCTCGCGGAACCTGCTCCCCTACCTGACCGCGCTGCAGAACGTGATCATGCCGATGCGATTCGCCGGGCTCGGGCACCGGCCGCGCGCCCGGCGGGCCGGGGAACTGCTCGATGTGCTGGGGCTGAGCCATTGCGCGGGACGCAAGCCTTCCCAGATGTCGGGCGGCGAGCAGCAGCGCACCGCGATCGCCACCGCGCTGGCGAACAATCCGCGGGTGCTGCTGGCCGACGAGCCGACCGGCGAACTGGACAGCGCCACGGCCCGTGAGGTGTTCGCGGCGCTGCAGACGGCGAACACCGAACTGGGCGTGACGGTGCTCGTGGTGACCCACGACCCGGCGGTGTCGGCACAGGTGCGCCGGACGATCGCGATCAGGGACGGCCGGACGAGCACCGAGACGCTACGGCACGACGTCGCCGACGAGCACGGCAACGCCACCAGGCACGCGGTCGAGTACGCGGTGCTCGACCGGGCGGGGCGGGTGCAGCTCCCCCGGGACATGACCGAGGCGCTCGGCATGCGGGAGCGGGTGCGGCTGCAGCAGGATGCCGACCACATCGGCGTGTGGCCCGACCGGGGCGCAGGCCGCCCCGGCGCCCTGCCGGCCGACGGCAACGGCTCCCGCGAATACGGAGAGGACACCGCATGACCAGCGCGGAAACCGGCCCGGTGGCGGGCGCGCAGGCCACGGAGGAAGCCCCTGTGCTTGTCGACGTGCGGGACGTCGAGCGCACCTTCGGCAGCGGGCGCACCGCCGCGCATGCGCTGCGCGGCGTGTCGTTCACGGTCCGCCGCGGCGAGCTCACCGCGCTGTGCGGCCGGTCCGGCTCGGGCAAGACCACGCTGCTGAACGTCATCGGTGGCCTGGACACCCCGACCGGGGGCACCGTGACCGTGGCCGGCCGGGAGGTCACCCGGATGAGCGAGCGGGAGCGGATGGAGCTGCGCAGGGACACGATCGCGTTCATCTTCCAGTCGTTCGGGCTGATCCCCATGCTGTCGGCGGCGGAAAACGTCGGGATCCCGCTGCGGATCACCGGCACGCCGTCGGCCGACCGGGATCAGCGGGTCGCGATGATGCTGGAGATCGTCGGCCTGTCCGAGCACGCCGTGCACCGGCCGGACGAGCTGTCCGGCGGCCAGCAGCAGCGCATTGCCATCGCCCGGGCGCTGGCCGGCCGCCCGCAGCTGCTGATCGCCGACGAGCCGACCAGCCAGCTCGACCTGGAGACCGGGCGGCAGATCATGCGCCTGCTGCTCACCGTGGTCCGCTCGGAGGGGATCACCGCCCTGGTGGCCACGCACGACGAGGCGCTGATGGACCTGGCCGACGAGATCATCCGGCTGGACGACGGCCAGATCGCAAGCTGAGCGTGCCCCGGCAGCGGGACTGCCGGGGCACCCTCGGGGGTTCTCAGCCGTAGTGGCGGAACGCGGGCCAGGCCTGGGCCCAGGCTGACCGCAGCCCGGTGGCCACGTAGACCGGCACGCCCTGCTCGTCGTCGCTGACGCCGAGCCCGTTCCAGAACGTGGCGACCAGGCGGACGTGGCGGAACTCGCGGTGCAGGAACGCCGGGTCCAGGTTCACGGCGATCGCGGCGGTGTCCGCGGCGGGCGGCGGCCCCCACAGCCAGAAGTTGTTCGCGCCGCTGTAGACCTGCGGCAGGCCAAACCCGGGCCCGTAGCGGTCGATCGCGCCGGACTCACCGTAGTTCCCGGTGAGGATCGTGGTGTGCTGGCGCTGCGCGGCGGGCAGCGCGTGGTACTCACCGGAGACCAGCGCCACCAGCTTTGGCCAGGCGATCTCCTCGCCCAGGTCGTAGTTGATCTTCTGTACCGGCACGGTATGCAGCGCCCTGGCCGGCAACACCGGCAGCGTCACCGGCGCGGCGATCACGGCGCCGGCCAGCATCGCACCGGCCAGCACGGCGGCGGGCCGGATCCGCCCGGCCAGCGGCCTGCGCGCGGCCAGCCAGCGCTCGGCCGGCACGCACCCCGCCGCGAGCAGGAACGTGTACGCGGCGCCCGAGTAGTACGCCTTTCCTCCGAGCACGAACTGCAGCACGATCACGGCCACGCAGGCGATGGCGACCGGGCGGAACGGGCGGGCCGCGGCGCTGCGCACCGACCAGATCGCCCCGGTGACCCAGACTGGCACGAGCAACGGGCCGGTGTAGAGCACCTGACCGAGCCAGTAGACGGCCCGGTTGTGCCCGGCATCACCCTGTAGCGCGCGGAACACGTCGATGCTCGGCCAGCCGTGCGCCGCCTGCCAGATCAGGTCGGGCGCGGCCAGGGCTGCGGCGATCACGCAACCGGCCAGCAGGTACCTGCTGCGGAGCAGGCTGCGGGCCTCGGTGGCCAGGAACCCGGCGGCGAGCGCGGCCACCAGGAACGCGATGTTCCACTTGGCCTCGCTGGCCACCCCCATGCTGGCGCCGATCGCCAGCCACCACCGCGGGTCACGGCTGTCGAGCAGCTTCATAACCAGCAGGAGCGTGACCGCCCAGCACACGAAGTCGGGCGTGGTGGTGGTCAGCTCGTGCATCGCCCCGAGGTACTCACCGCAGGTCGCCGCGGCGAGCGCGGCCAGCAGCTGCCCGGTCCGGCCCGCGCCGAGCATCCGGCTCATCACGGCGGTCAGCACGACCAGCGCGGCGAGGCCAAGCGCGGGCACCACCCGCAGGCCGATGAGCGTGTTGCCGCCGAGTTCCGCAGCGGCCCGGGCCAGCAGCGGGGTCAGCGGCGGCTGGTCCACATAGCCGAAGGCCAGGTGGTGCCCGGCGGAGAGGAAGTAGAGCTCGTCACGGACGTAGCCGTAGCGCGCGCTCACGGCCATCTCGACCGCGAACGCCGCGACCGCGATGATCGCGATGCCACGCCAGTGCATACGGCGATTGGCCGCAGATATAAGTGTCGTTGCCTGGTGCCCGGCCGCGGCCGGCTGCTGAGTTTCGCCGGTGAGGTTCATACGAAAATCGTTGCTGTACGCACACCTCCGGCACATCGGGCGCCCGGGCGAATCGGTGGTTCCCCCGCAGGGTGGGCACCGGGGCCGGCCGGGCCCGTCCCTCCCCCGTGCGGCGGAGCGGCCGGGTCATCCCGGCGATGGAACCTCGCGCGGCCGGCCCGCGGGCGGGGGCACGCCGCCCCGGGCCATCCCCCGTGCCGCCTGCCGCCGCACCGCGACGCCCGGCAGGACCCCGCCTGATTTGGGTGGCGCACCGCTGGCCGTCAGTGGGTGTGGAGGAAGACCAGGAGGCCGGCGAGGATGGCGCCTAGCACGGCGGCGCCGGCCGCCTCGCGGGCGAGCCGCCAGCCACGTACGCCGGCGTTCAGTCCGGCCATGCCCCCCTCGAGGACGAGCACCACGATGGCGAGGCACAGCACGGCCAGCACCGTGGGCCACAGCGGGGCGTGGGCCAGGGCCAGCGCGGTCGTCAAGATGATGGCGGGCAGGCCGCCCAACAGGATGGCGGACTCCTGGCCGGCCTCGTGCCGCAACAGTCGGCGCAGCGGCGTGGTGCTGCCGGGACGGCGCTCGCTCACGGTCTTGGTGTAAACGTGGGCAAGCCAGTACACGATGAGCGTCGTCACCATGGCCTCGTCCATGCCGAAGGCGGTCTCACCCCGGCCCGCTCCCAGGGCGAGGGCCGCGGCCGACACGATCGTTCCGTAAAGCAAGCTGCCACTGTCCAGCCGCGACGCCCACCTGTGCGCATTGGCCGGCCCGGCTGCCTGCCTGCCATCACCGGTCACTTATGCACCATAGGCATGCGGCCGTACAGCACATTCACCTTTGAGGGTGATGCGCATTCTCGTGTCACGAGCGACCATGGAGGTGCGGTCCTCTGATCGGCGGCCGTCCAGGGGGCCCGGGGGCATCGAATGATGCCCGTCTGGAGGCGCCGTGAGCATCTCGGAGTTCGTGCGCCGGCCCGTCCCATTGGGCCTGCGGCGCGCCAGGGGGGCAGTCACGGCTGTCCGCGCCGCCCGATCGGCCGCCACCGCTGCCTCGGTGCCGGGCGGGGTCCCGGTACTGTGCCTAGTCTGCACCCTGACCGGCGACCGCGCGGCGGGTTTGGAACAAGCCGTGCTCGCCCGGCTCGCCGGGCTCCAGACGGTGGGCACGGTGGTGCTGGATCTGGGCGGCGCCGCGGGCCTGGACGACGGTTCCCGGCAGGCGCTGTGCCAACTGCGGGAGGTGCTGCGGCGCCGCGGCACCGGCCTGCGGCTCGTGCTCACCTCGCGTGCGGCCAGGGAAGACCTGGCCGCGGCCGCGGAACACCGGATCGGCCACGACACGGTGCACGACTGCGCCCGTGCGGCGATGCTCGCCGCCTTTGCCCAGGCCCCGGGACCGGGGCTGGTGGGCGCGGTGATGCGCGACGCGCTGGCGGCGCCGCCCGGCACGCTGTAGGCCGTGCTCAGCCGGGCGGTAGCCAGGTGGTCCCGGTGATGTGCTGGTACGCCTCGATGTAGCGCTGCCGGGTGGCCTCGGCGATCTGCGGGGGGATGGCCGGGCCTGGTGCGGTCCTGTCCCAGTCGATCGTCTTGGACCAGTCGCGGACGACCTGCTTGTCATACGCGTACTGGGGGCGTCCCGGCTGCCACGACGCGGCGGGCCAGAAGCGCGAGGAGTCGGAGGTGAGCACCTCGTCGGCAAGCACCAGCGTGCCGTCGGGTGCCCGGCCGAACTCGAGCTTGGTGTCGGCAATGAGGATCCCCCGAGGCAGCGCGATGTCGTGGCCCCGCTGGTACACCTCCAGGGTGATCCGGCGCAGTTCCGCCGCGGTGTCCGCACCGACGGCCGCGGTGACGTCGGCGAAGGTCATGGGCTCATCGTGCCGCCCGGCCGGGGCCTTGGTGGTGGGGCTGAACACCGGCTCCGGCAGCCGGGAGCCCTCGGCCAGGCCCGCGGGCAGCGGTATGTCATGGATGGTCCCCGTTGCCCGGTAGGACTCCAGGCCGCCCCCGGCCAGGTAGCCGCGGGCGATGCATTCCACCGGCAGCATCGCCAGCCGGCGGCAGCGGACCGCCCGCCCGGCGAACTCGGGCGGCACGTCGGTGGCCGAGATGACGTGGTTCGGCACGACGTCGGCGAGCCGCTCGAACCACCACAGCGACAGCGCGGTGAGGATCCGGCCCTTGTCCGGGATCGGGGTCGGGAGGACCACGTCATAGATCGATACGCGGTCGGAGGCGACCAGGATCAGGTCGCCCCCGTCGGCGTAGATGTCACGGACCTTGCCCGAGTGAACCAGTTCCACGATCAGTCCCCATGGTGCGGATGCCGCCTGGACGACTGCCAGCTTGGCAGACCGGCGCCCGGGGAACAGGGCATGCCTGGCTACACCTTGGTGAGCACGTCGGCCCTGAGCGGCGGCTGGCAGTTCTCGGCCGCGTCCTGGACCGCCGCGGCACCCAGCTGGTGGTAGGCCTCGAATTCAGATGCGTCGTACAACTGCTCCAATGTGCTGTCGCACGGGTAGCTGGGATGTTGCCTGGCGTAGGCCAGGACGTCCCACGGCGCGCCGGTCCACCAGCCCAGCTTGCACACCCAGATGTCGCCCTCGTCCGGCAGCCCGGGGACCGGCTCGAGCCGGTGGAACCGGCCGTGGGCGTAGGGGCGGACGACCTGGCCGGGAGCCAGTTCGTGCGCCTGGGAGGGGTCCAGGTCGTGCTCATCCTTGGTCATTGAGCTCGGGTCGAGGTCGATCTCCACTCCGGCGTCGGTCCTGGCCAGAGCCATGGCACCGCCCAGGGTTGACCAGGTGTCCGCCTTGTCGCCGGAGGCGTCCAGGACCACGATGTTCCGGGCGCCGCGGCGCAGCGCCTCGACCAGGCCGAGATTGTCGTAGTGGCCGCCGTCGGTCACGTACATCCAGGTACCGCGGTAGCTCAGCCGCCCGGCCGCCTCGGCCCACAGCAGTCCCAGGGTCGGCTGCATGGCCCGGTACCACAGAGCCCCCTTTCCGTTCAGCCTGAGCGTGAGCACGTGGGCCCACAGGCGCTGTTCGCGCCGTTGCTGCTTCTCCGCGTCACGGTGCCAGAACGGGTGCGGCATCAGGTACCAGCACAGCAGGCGCAGCGGGTGCTTCTCCCGCCAGTTGCCGGGGCGGTCGTCAAGCAGGCTGCGCGCGTCCCGGACCACGCTGGGATGCGGCAGCCATACGCCCAGGCAGACGTTGGCCGCGGTGAACAAGATCCGGTAGGCATGCTTGGTCGCCGAGCCCATCAGCGGCGAGACCGCCGCCCCGCTGATGGCCGACATGTCGAACAGGGTCGCCCTGCGCTGGCCCACCAGGGCTTCGTAGTCCGACAGCAGGGCTTGAGCCTTGTCCTGGGCAGCCAGGCCGCCCCGGTGCAGTGTGACGTGTTCGGCATCGAACGAAACGCAGCAGCCATCCTGGCCGGGTGGCACCTCACGCTCGGCGTTGATGTTGGCTGTCCCGCAGATCACCAGGCCCGGGTCGCCCCCGTCAGCTTTGCGTTTCGGAAAGGTGGACAGCAGGGCGGCCGAGGCCGTGGCGAACAGTTCGCGCGCCCGCACCGGATTCTGCTCCCGCGCGGCTTCCCGGGTGACCGCGAAGGCATTGGCCAGCCGCCACCGGTAGAAGTCGTGCATCGACAACCGGTTGACGTTCACCACCACGCGGGCCAGCAGCGCCACGGCCAGGGCGATGCCGACCGGCAGCAGCTGGCCGGCCGAATAGCCCTGCTTGGCCCCGGCGCTGATCCACAGCAGCGCCAGGATCGCCCCCAAGAACACCACCGCGGCGCTGCCCAGCCACGGCAGCAACTGCTGACGGGCCCGCCCGGCCAGCTTCCCGAGCTGGCCCGGCTGGGGTGCCGCGCTGTTGCCACGGGCAGCCGAGCCTGCCGCGGTCCACTTGGCCAGGCCGGCCTGGCAGTACCGGGCCACCGCCGCCACCGCGGCGATAACCCCCGCCAGCCCGGACAGCGTCCAGGACGGCGTGGCGCCGAAACCAAGGAAGTGCGCGATGGTGCCCAGCGATCCGGTGCTCCTGGTCAGCCACGCGATCAGCGGCGGCACGGCGAGCATCGCCAGGGCCAGGGCCGCGGCAAGCCCGGCCGCCCGGCTCACCAGCCACGCCCGGACATCGCCCCGATCACGGTCATACGGCTTCAGCGCGCCACCGGGATGCCGGGCGTCCGGCGGCAGCGTCCACCACCAGTAGCCGAACAGCACCAGCGTGATCCCGGCCAGGATCACCGACGGCAGCCACCAGGCGGACCCGGTGACCGCGGCCGTCATGGCGTGCGGCCCGGACGGGACAAGCGCACCGCGCCAGCGCAGCAGCCAGCCCCAGGCGTGCGCCAGCGCATACAGCGGCGTGAGCGCTATCACGAATGTGGCTACCGCGCCCAGCAGCAGCGACAGGACGCCGACCAGCACGGTCGGCACGTTGGGTGCGATGTAGTGAGTGTCGCACCGCAGGTTGCGCTCCTCCGGGGTGCCCGGAGCGTACGCGGCCGGCGTTGTTCCGGCCTCAAGGTGACGCGCTACCAGCGCACGGGACGAGGCGATGTAGCTCCCACCGGAAACGCCCAGGATCCACCTCGCCTTCGCCACGATCCCGCGCTGGTCCAGGCTCTGCAATGCGCCCAGGCTGTAAGCCGCCGAACGAATGCCGCCGCCGGAACAGCAGATCGCCCAGTCCGCCGTGCCGGTCGCCCGCCCTTGATCAGTTGATGTCGATGACGTCATGTCCCCACGCTCGTCTCGTGCCAGAGCCCGGCCGTGCCCGGCGTTCCGCTCGCAGCCCCCTTTGCATGCGAGCAGGCGCGGCCCGCTGTTAATAGGAAGAGCCCGGCCACGGCCCCCTTGATTCACACCGAGCCCAGAAACTTTGCTTGTCCAGGCCGGCCCGGCACGGCTATCGCGGCCGCGACGGCGCCCGGGTCTCGTCCCGGCGGGGCCCTTCGGCGCAGGCGGAGCATCAACGCGGCCACCTGGGCTGCGCCGGTGCCGTCACTCCCAGCGGCGGGCGTTGCCTTCGTTGAGGGTGCCTGGCGGGTCGGGGACGACGCAGAACACCAGCCCGGCCGGGTCCCGCATCAGCTGCCACGCCTGCACCCGCCGCACGCGCTCGGCGCCAAGGCGCTCCAGCCGGGCCACCTCGGCCTCCAGGTCATCGGTGTGGATGTCCAGGTGCAAGCGCGCGGGCCCCTCGCCAAGGCACTGCGTGAGCAGCCAGAACTCCTGGCCGTGCAATGCCGCACCGTGATACTGGGGGAAGGCGAACTGCGGCAGCTGCTGGCCGAGAGCCGCCTCCCAGAACGACAACTCCCGGTCGTGGTCGCTGGCGGGAACGTCGATGACGACCTTGATCAGCCGGCTGAAGTGTGCCACCGGATCAACCTACGCCGGACACGTCCATTGGGCTCCTGGGAGTGCGGCTGGTTATGGCACAGGTGGTGCCAGGAGGCGCAGGTGGGTGATTTCAAGTCCAAGGCCGGCGATCCGCTGTACAAGCCCGGAGAGGGCAGCGTGGTCGGCTAGCTCGGCGCGGAGGGTAGTCGTACACGGGCCTGTGGTGACTTTGCAGTCGTCGAATTGCGCACAGAGCGTTCTGTCCGCCCGGCCGGTGAAGGTGATCTCGTAGCTGCGTGGGAGCACTGGGTTAAGCCTCGTAGTTGGTGGTTGACGCCCACCGCTAGCGTGCCTGGCGGTGGGGTTTGCGTCGTCACCCGATTTCGGGTGACCTGAGTGTGACGGGCCTCACCCGGGCGATCGCCACGCTGCGAATATCGCCCGGTGTGGCCTGGGCGGACGGTAAAATCTCGCCATCGCTGGGGAACTGGGTTCGGTGCCGCTCCCTGATGGCGAGGCCCTGGTGGGGCTGCGTTACGGGGAGGCCGAGGCCGAGTGACTGACGCGACGGTTACGGCTGAGCCTGCGCCTCGAAGTCCCCGGTTCCCGTCGTCGAAGTTCCGCGCCCCGAAGCTGGCGCCGGGCCTGGTGCGCCGGTCGCGGTTGCTGGACGCGCTGGACCGGGGCGAACAGGTTCGCCTTGCGATGGTGGTTGGCCCGGCCGGAGCGGGCAAGACCATGCTGCTGGCCGACTGGCTGGCGGCCCGGCCGGAGCGGCCATCGGCGTGGCTGAGCTGCGACGCGGCCGACACCGACGCGGCCCGGTTCGTCGCTGCCATCATCGAGGCTGCGCGGTGTGGCTTCGGCCAGCCATGGATTGGCGAGGATGCCCGCGAGCTGATGAGCCTTGATGGCGAGGTGTCGGCCGATGCGGTCGCGACTTTGGCCGATGACCTTGACTCCCCGGATGGCACGCGGGTGCTGGTCATCGACGATTTCCACCTGACCGGTGCGGCCAGCGCCGATGCCCTGCGCTGGCTGGTGGAGTATCACCCGCCGTCCCTGCAGCTGGTGGTGGCCAGCCGGGTGGACCCGCCGCTGAGGGTGCACCGGATGAGGGCACACCAGGACCTGGTCGAACTGCGGGATGCGGACCTGGCCTTCTCGGTCGAGGAGACCAGGAGCTTGCTCGGCGGGTTCGGCGTGCGGCTGGACGATCCAGAACTGGCGCTGGTCCACCGCCGCAGCGAGGGATGGGCGGCCGGGCTGCAGATGGCCGCGCTCTCGATCCACGGTTCGCCCGATCCGGCCACCGCAGCGGGCCGGGTCCAGCTGCGCCGCCATGCCGTCGCCGGTTACTTCTTGGACGAGGTCTTGTCCTACCAGCCACCGCAGGTCACCGACTTCATGCTGGCCACCTCGATCCTCGACGAGCTTTCGGTACCCGCCTGCACCGCGGTATGCGGTGAGGGATCAGCGAAGATGCTGGAGTTCCTCTACGGCGCACACATGTTCGTGGCGATCGTGGACGACGAGGCCGGCACCTACCGGTATCACCACCTGATCAAAGAGGTTCTCCAGACCGAACTGCGCGGCCAGGACCCGGCCCGGGAGAAGCAGCTGCATGAGGCCGCCGCGCAGTACATGATCGAGGCTGGCCAGATAGGCGCGGCAGCGCGGCACTTGCTGGCCGCCGGTAACCAGACCGCGGCCTTCAGCCTGCTCAGTGAGGGCGTCGTGCGCGACGTCCTGACCAACCCGAACCTCAGCAGCGCGCTTGACCTCGATGAGATCCGGCCAGAACTGTTTGCCGAGGCACCCGAGTTTCTGCTGCCCTTGGCGGCCGAGCTGCTGTGGCGGGGGGCGTTCGAGCGGGGTTCGCAGGCTGTCGCGCTGGCACAGCAGTGCCGTATCGACTCCAGCAGGCAACCCGGGCTGGCGGTGCGGCTGGCGCTGGTGAACATGCTTCACTGCACCTTTGTCGGCCAGTTTGACGAGGCGCTGGCGCACCGGGAGTGGGCGCGGCCGTACGAGGCAGCGGCCGATGGTGTCGGCGATTGGACCGTGACGCTCGACACCTTGGCCATGTACTGCCACACCTACGTGGGCCATCTCAGCCAAGCACGGGAACTCGCGGCCGCCCTTGCTGCGGCCCAGGTGAGCGCTCCGCTGACCGAAGTTCTGTGCCCTGGAGTGATCAGCCAGGCCGCTTTCCTCGAGGGGAATCTTCAAGAGGCTGGCACTCTGGCCGCCAGCACCCACGCCGCGGCCGACCGCCTGCACTTCGAAAACCACTATTTCAACTTCCATGCAATGCGAACCACGGCCCTGCTCGCCCTGGAGCGAGGCGACCTGGCCGCGGCCGCCGAACCGGTCGAACACGCACTGGCGATGGTCAGCGGTGCCCGGCCGGCCTTCAACTACCTTGCCCAGCTGGACCGGGCCCGGATCTGGGCGGCCGGTGGCAACCTCGACCAGGCCCTCGCCTCGCTGCCCGCCACGCGGGCGGCGCTCAAAAGCGACCACTCCGTCCTGCTCGCCGAGGCCGACGAACTCGAAGCCCGCCTCCGCCTTGGTCTCGGCGACCAGACCGGTGCCAGGGGCGTCACCAAGCAGCTGCCCGATGACCGGCGCACCGTCATGTCTGCGATCATCGCCCTAGCCCAAGGGAACCCCGAGGAAGCAGCCCAGGCCCTGAACGGCGCCCCGGCGGAGGGAGCCACGATCCGGTCCGATCTGGAGCTGCGGCTCCTGCGCGCTAGCATCGCCCTCAGCCAATCCTCACCCCACGCACCCGCCCTGACCCGGCAGGCCCTGGCCGTGGCCGAGCGCCACGGTTTCACCCAGACCGTGGTAGACACAGCTCCGCAACTGGTCGACCACGTTATTGCCAACTCCCACCTCTATCCCCGGACCAGCCAGCGGAAGACACTGATCACCGCCGGCGTCAGGGCGCGCAAACGCGCCACGCCCGCCTCCCAGCAAGACAAGCTCATTGACCCGCTGACCGCCGCCGAGCTGCGCGTGCTGGAGAAGCTACCCGAGCGGCTCACCTACACCGAAATGGCATCCGAGCTCTACCTGTCGCTCAACACGGTGAAAACGCACCTGCGCCACGCCTACATGAAGCTCGGCGTCACCTCCCGTTCGTCCGCCATCAAACGCGCGACCACGCTCGGCATCCTGTGATCTGCCGCCTGAGCCGGCCGGGCGGCGGCTACCCGGCAAACGCCGGCGCGGGCATGCCCACGGCCCCGGGACGGCAGACGAACGTCGCACCCGCATGCGGCTGCCTCCTCAGCTGGCCAGGGCTCAGCCGGTAGGCAGCCGAAGTCACATACAGGTCCGCCAGCCCGGGCCCGCCGAAGGCACAACTGGTCACCTGGGTTACCGGAAGAACGACCTCGGCCAATTGCTCACCGGCTGGTGAGAAGCACCGGACCGCTCCGCCGCCGAAACACGCGACCCACAGGTTGCCCTTCTCATCGGTGGTCATCCCATCAGGGATCCCCAGCGCGCGCTCGACAGTGACCAGCCGTCTCCTGTTGCCGACCGCGCCGGTGCCGACGTCGTAGTCGAAGACGTCGACTCCCTGGGTGGCCGAGTCGATGAAGTACATCCGGGTGCCGTCGGGGCTCCACGCCATACCGTTCGATTGCGTCACGTCACCGACTACCTGCTCGAATGACCAGTCCGGTTCCACACGGTAAAGCGCTGCGGAATGTGGCGAGAAGTCAAACGCCGTGGTCCCGGCGAACAGCCGCCCGGCAGGGTCGCATTTCGCGTCGTTCATCCGGTTGCCGGAGATGTCACGCTCCACCGGTGCGGTCAGCTCGAAACCTTCCCCGGTATCTGAGGCCACGGCGATACCGTCACGTACCGCGAGCGCAAGCCCGCCACCGCGCCGGGGAAGAACCGCGCCTACCTCTTGCCCAACGGAAAAGGACCCCAGCTTCGCACCGGACCGGTCATAACGGAACACGGCACCGCCGGTCAAATCGACGAACAGCAGCGACTCAGCCTGCTCATCCCAGTGCGGCGCCTCACCCACATCCGCATGGAGATCGGCAAAGACCTCGACACTCACACGCGCTGAGCCAGCCACGCACCCACCTTGCCGTGGAAGCGAACAGTCCGGGTACCCGATGCGGGCGCCCTCAGCATTCCAAGATCCCATCCCAGCGGCAAGCGATCGCCGCAGGTAGCCGCTTCCCCGCAGCCACGAGGCCGGCCCGCTCAGCCTGGCGGGGTGAGCGGGCCGGCCTGCTCGAGCCTGGCGCGAACCCCCAGGCTGTCCGGCAATCCCAGGTCGTCGAGGACCTGCAGGGCCTGCCGCCAGGCCCTGGAGGCGGCCGGCAGGTCACTGGCGGCCCGGCACGCGTCGCCGAACTCGGCCAGCAGGCTGGCCAGCCACCTGCGGGCCAGCGGAGTTTTCCACTGGTTCGCAAGGGCCAGTGCCTCCCTGTAGCAGCTAATAGCTTGGTGGCGCTCGCCGAGCCGGTAGTGCACCAAGCCCAGGACGCCCCAGGCCAGGGCCAGATTCGTGGGGTCGCCAGGGTCGGGACCTAGCTCTAGCGCCTGCCGGGCGTAACCGCGCGCAAGATCGTAGTTCCCCAGGTGAGCGTGGCATTCCCCGATGGCATACAGGGCCCACCGCCCCTGGTGGCCGGCCTGGCGCAATAGCGCTAGGGCCTGCCCGGCTAGCGAGGCCCCCTCGGCCCAATCGCCCTGCCAGCCGCACGCGTAGCTGGACAGCAGCAGAGCAGAGGCCTGACCGCGCAGGTCACCCGCCCGCGAGAGGTGGTCCTGAGCCCGGATCAGGTAAGTACGGCCATCGTCAAGAGCGCCGGCAAACGCACAGTGCCTGCCGATGATCATATGGGTCCAGCCCAGCGCGGCCTGGTCGCCTGCGGCCTGGGCGGCGGCCAGCACGGCCTTGCCGGCGGCCTGGCAATCGGCCCAGTAACCCTGGTCGCCCAGGAACCAGGACTGACGTTCGAAGATCTGCCACGCTTGTGTGACGTGGCCCGCCGCGGCGGCCTGGGCGATAGCTCTCAGCAGGACCTGGTGCTCGGCCCGGGCCCAGTCCACCTGCTGCGCCTCACCGGCCAGCCGCTCGGGCACCACACCCGGGGCGGGCGACGCGGGCCGGAACGACCGCGGTATGTCGGACCAGACAGCCATGGTGTGCAGGTAGTGGTCCAGGCTGCGGCCGACGGCCTCACCGATGTCGGCCTCGCTGAGTGTCTGGCAAGCCTGAGCGGTGGCATAGCCGCGGACCAGGTCGTGCATCACGTACCGGCCGGGCCGGTGCTCGGCGGTCAGACTGGCATCAGCCAGCTCAGCCAGGGCCCTGCGCGCATCCGGGCGGGGGACGCTGGCCAGGCTAGCCGCGGCCAGGACGGTGATGTCCGGCCCGCAGTGCAATCCCAAGAGTGCGAACATCGCCATGGCGGGCTCCGACAGCTGACGGTGCGACCAGGACAGCAGCTCCGACAGGCTGGTCGCCGGGTCCCCAGTGTCTAGTACCTCCAGCCGCCCGGGGCCTTCACCGCTGGGCGGCTGTCCCGTAGCCTCAACGTCCGGAGTCCTGGCCAGCTGGGCGGCCAACGCCCCCAGCGTCAAGTCAGGGTCGGCTGCTGCGCGGGCCGCCATCACCGCCAGGGCCAGCGGCAGATGCCCGCACCGGCCGGCCAGCTCGGTGACCGCGCCGGGTTCGGCGGCTACCCGCTCCGGGCCCAGCCGGGCCGCCAGCAACAACGCCGCCTCCTCGTCGTCGAGCGGGCCCAGCCGCAACGGACGTGCGGCCTCCGCGGCGGCCAGCCCGGCCAGGGCGGACCGGCTGGTCACCACCACCAGGCACCCCCCGCCGCCGGGCAGCAGCGGCCGTACCTGCGCCGCATCCCTCGCGTTGTCCAGCACGATCAGCACCCGCCGCCCGGCCAGCACGCTGCGGTACAGCCCGCACCGCGCCTGCGCGTCGGCCGGGATCTGCGCCGCGGGCACTCCCAGCGCGGGCAGGAACCACCCGATCGCCTCCTCTGGGGTGACCGCCGCGCCCGGGCCGTACCCGCGCAGGTTCACATACAGCTGCCCGTCCGGGAACCGACCGGCCACCTTCCGCGCCCAGTGCACCGCTAGCGCTGTCTT
>Ga0318564_10000051_pt1 | contig 22139 bp, 22 predicted proteins | sample GRESIP066b5f20_FD_203479 | JGI IMG/M metagenome (GOLD analysis project Ga0318564, IMG submission 203479) | Tropical soil microbial communities from Luquillo Experimental Forest, Puerto Rico - GRE.SIPMG.066b5f20 | ecosystem: Environmental > Terrestrial > Soil > Tropical forest > Bulk soil...
GTGTACGGCCGCGGGCGTCCGCGGCCTTCGGCCTTCGCTCGCCTTCGGCTCGCTGCGCGCTTCGCTTGCGCCGGAGCCATCGGGGCTAGCGCGTCGGGGCTGACGCAAAATAGTGTAGGAGATCGGTCTCGGTCACGATCCCGACGATCTCTTTCCCGTCCATCACCGGCAGGCAGCCGATCTTGTACTCCGCCATCGCGCGCGCGGCGTCCTGCACCGACTGGTCGGCGGCGATCGTGCGCGGCGGCGCGGACATCACTTCGGCGATCTTCACGCCCTCGAGGAAGATCTTCTGCTCTTCGGCGGAGATGCCCATCACGTTGGAGAGCGAGGCGCGCAACAGGTCGCGCTGCGAGACCACCCCGACGAGCTCGCCCTTGTTCACCACGGGCAGGTGCCGGACGTGAGCGAGATCCATGATCTCCTTCACGATCCAGAGCGTGTCGTCCGCGGAGATGCGCACGACCTTCTTCTTCATCACCTTGCGAACCGACACCATCGGCCTCCTCTATCACGGGTCGGCCCGCGCTGACAAACCTCGCCGCATCCGGCGTCGCGGCGCGCCCGCCGGGGCGGTACCATGGTCGCCCTATGCCGTCGGATCGCGACGACGAGCTCGAGCTCGACCGCCGACCGGGGCCGCTGGAGACGTTCTTCCAGGAGGCCGTGCGCCGCGCCGCGCAGCTCGGGCTTTCGACCTTCTTCACCACCGAGGAGGCGGTGCGCCGGGCCTTCTCGGAATCCGTGCCCCCGGACTGGCTCGACTACCTGAACCGGCAGGGGACCGACATCCGCGGCGAGCTGCTGGAGCGGATGTCGCGCGAGTTCGGCGAGTGGCTGCACAAGATCGACATGGCGCAGATCATGAGCAAGCTGCTCGAAGAGCACGACTTCGAGCTGCGGATTTCGGTTTCGGCCCGCCCGCGCGGGCCGGAGCGCGCGCAAGACCTCGCCCTCGTCGCGCGCCGAAAGTGACCCGAGCCGAGCGACGTTGGAGTTAGAATCCCGGCGCATCGGGAGGAGCTCCATGCTGCGCCGAGGCTATCTCGCGGTCGTCGCCGCGCTCACCGTCGTCTACTACTTCTTCTTCGGCGCCGGTCCGTCGCCCTCCGAGTACGTCGAAGACCTGCCCTGGTGGCGGCCCTGGGGGACGGCGCTGCACTGGCCGCCGCTGATGGGCCTGGCCGAGATGGCGCGCGCCGGGTTCCCGCGCGCCTGGGTGCCGATCCTGCTCGGCTGCGCGCCGCCCCTGGCGCTGGCGTTCCTGGGCTGGCGCGTGCTGCGCAGCGCCCTCTCCCGTGCCCTGCTGGTGTTCCTGTGCGGGATGATGTGCGTGTTCGTGTACTACGGGCTGCGCGCCGAGCAGGTCTGGCGCTTCTTCGAGTGGCGCTTCGCCGCGGTGTCGGCGTCGTTCTGCGCGGCGGTGGTGGCGATCGCGTTCGCGGCGCAGCTGTTCGACCAGGCGCTGCGGCTGTCGCGCGCGCTGGCGATCGCGCTCGCGCTCGCGGCATTCGCCGCGATCTTCCTGCTCTCCACGCAGGTCACCGGCACGAACTACTCGATGCCGTTCAACATCAGCCCGTGGCCGATCGTGACCCTGTTCGGCTTCCTGCTCGCCGGCGCGCAGATCGCGGCGCTGGTCGCGGCGACCGGAGCGGCAGGCTGGGTGCGCACGCGCGTGGCGGGCCGCGGCACCGGGCTCCTGCTCGGGCTCGTCGCCGCCGCCGTGGTCGCCGCCCTAGCGGGCTGGTTCATCTTCAGCGCGGCCGGCGGCCGCGTGTTCCTGGTGCTGCTGGCGGTCGTCTTCGCGGCAGTCGGGGGGCTGCGCCGCGCCGGCGCGCCCGAGACCGCCGCGGCGCGCGGCGCGCGCAGCTTCGCCGCCGGTGCGCTGATCCTGGTCGCGATCCTCGGCTCGGCGCAGGTCGCCGGGAGCCTGCAGCGGCGCGCGCGCGACGTGACGGCGCTGGTCGTGCTCGACGCGCTCGAGGCCTACAAGAAGGACAACGCGACCTATCCCAACAAGCTCGACGCGCTGGTGCCGAAATATCTCCCCGAGATCCCGCGGCCGCCGATCGGACTGATCCGCGACGAGGACGACCGCTTCAGCTACTCGAGCTACGGCGACTCCTACTCGCTCGAGTTCTCGAGCGTGCTCTGGGTGCAGTGCACGTACAGCCCGCCCTACGAGTTCGCGTCGTCCGACCCGAACGACGCGGAGGAGCTCCCGGACGTGCCGACCAAGGGCGACACGCCCGACGTGTCGGCGGCGAAGGAGCCCAGCGAAGACGACGTCGCGCTCAAGGCCACGCTCGCGCAGCACGGGCTGAACGGGTCCTGGAGCTGTCCCAAGGAGCCGCCTAAGCTCTGGTGACGGAGGCCGCGGGCGCGTGACGCAGCTCGAGCTCGGGTCGCGGGAACGGATTCGCCGGGCGGCGCGCACCGGCTCGGCGATCGCGCGCATCTACCTGGGCTACAAGGGCCTCGACCTGCTCGACCGCGGGCCGCTCCGCCGCGTCGTCCGCGTGGCGCGGCGGCGCTGGGACCACCTCTCGGCGGCGGCGCTGGGCGGCGCCGCGCGCGACCTGGGCGGTGTGCTCCTGAAGGCCGGCCAGTTCCTCTCGACCCGCGCCGACGTGCTGCCCGCCGCGTACGTCGAGCGGCTGGCGCGGCTGCAGGACCGCGCGCGCCCGCAGCCCTGGGCCGCGGTGCAGCAGGTGATCACCGAGGAGCTCGGCGCGCCGCCCGAAGAGCTCTTCGCCCGGGTCTGGCGGCGGCCGATCGCGTCCGCGTCGCTCGCGCAGGTGCACCGCGCGACGCTGCGCGACCGCCGCGAAGTCGCGGTGAAGGTGCAGCGGCCCGAGGTGCGCGCGGCGCTGGCGGCAGACCTCGCGACGCTGCGCGTGGCGGTGCGCGCGATCGAGGGGCTCGAGGGGTCGCTCGGCTTCGCGCTGCTGCTCGACCAGCTGGAGAGCAGCCTGGCGCGCGAGCTCGATTTCGCGCTCGAGGCCGAGAGCGCGGAGCGGATGGCGGCGAACTTCGCGGGCTCGCCGCGCGTGCGCATCCCGGCCGTCGTGCGCGAGTTCACCACCGCGCGCGTGCTGGTGAGCGAGTACCTGCCCGGGATCCGCATCACCGACCACGCGCGGCTGGCGCGCGCGGGAGTCGCCGGCGAACGCGTGGTCGAGGCGCTCCTCGGCGCCTACGCCGAGCAGGTGTTCGCGCACCGCTTCTTCCACGCCGATCCGCATCCGGGCAACGTGCTGGTGCTGCCCGACGAGCGCGGCGATTTCGCCCTCGGCTTCGTCGACTTCGGCATCGTCGCGGAGCTGCCCGAGCACTTCCGCGCGCAGGTCCTCGCGCTCGCGAGCGCGGTGCTCGCGCGCAACGCCTCCGGCGTCGCGGCCGCGCTGGGGGCGCTAGGGCTCAGCACCCGCGACCCCGAGGCGCGCACGCTCGAGCGCATCGCCGAGCGGCTGATGCGAGCGCTGGGGCGCAGCGCCGAGGGCGGCGGTGCCGAGCGGATCGGCGCGCTCGGCGCCGAGCTGGCCGAGCTCTTGCGGGCGGACCCGCTGGCGTCGCTGCCGCCGCACCTGTTCCTGCTCGGCCGCGTGCTCGGCATGCTCGCCGGCGTGTCGACCCAGCTCGGCGTGCGTGTGAACATCGCTCGGGCGCTGCTGCCGGGTCTCTTCCCCGCGCCCGCCGAGGGTCGATGAGCGACCTGCACTTCGGCCTCACGCCCTGGCGCAGCGACGCGACCGGCGGAGCCGAGTCGCTGGCCGCGCAGGGCGAGCGCGCCGAGGCGTTGGGCTTCGGCTCGTTCTGGCTGCCCGAGAACCACTTCGCGCCGCGCGGCTCGCTGCCGCAGCCGCTGCTCTGCCTCGCCGCGGTGGCCGCGCGCACGCGCGGGCTGCGGCTGGGCACGACCTCCTACCTGTTGCCGATCCGGCACCCGATCCAGGTCGCGGAGGAGGTGGCGGTGCTCGACCGGCTCTCCGCGGGGCGCGTGATCCTCGGCATCGGCCGCGGCTACCGCAGCGACCTGTTCAGCGCCTTCGCGGTGCCTTCGCGCGAGAAGCGCGATCGCTTCGGCTCGGCGGTCGACGCGATGGTGCGCGCCTGGCGGGGCGAGCCGGTCGCGTTCGACGGCGAGGGCGGACCGCCGGTGCACCTCTCGCCCCTGCCCGTGCAACGGCCCCACCCGCCGCTGTGGGTGGCCGCGTTCGGACCCAAGGCGGTCGAGCAGGCCGGGCGGCTCGGCCTGCCCTACCTCGCCTCGCCGATCGAGCCGTTCGCACTGCTGGTCGAGAACTACCGCCGACACCGCACGGTGTCGGAGGAGGCGAGCCGCGCCTGCGTGCCGGTGATGCGCACGGTCTTCGTGACGAGCGACGCCGCGCTGGCGCAGCGCGTGCGCGAGGCGCTCGCCGGCCAGATGGCCGCGCTCGCCGCCGCCCGGCCGCCGGCACTGCGCCGCGTCGCGGCGGAAGACGTCTCGCGGGTGGCGCTGGTGGGCTCGCGCAGCGAGGTCGCCGACGCGATCGCCGAGCTGCGCGAGGCGCTCGGGCTCACCCACCTGATCGCGCGCGTCGGCGTGCCCGGCGCCGAGCCGGAACAGATCGAAGCCGCGCTCGACCAGCTCGCAGAGCTGGCCTCGGCTGCGTGAATGCGAGCGCTCGAAAGAGCGCGCGCAGCGAGCCGCAGGCGAGCGGTGCTGGGTGGCGCGTGGCCGCCCACGCGCCGGGCCCCACCTGTCACGGTGGGGGGGCATCGAGCGCGCGCAGCGCGCTGTCGAGGTCGCGGTGGTCGACCTCGCCGCCGTGCTCGGCGGAGTGGTAGATCGCGGCCAGCCGGGCGGCTTCGGCGGAGCCGAGCGGCCGCGCGAAGTCGCGCGTGCGCATGCTGCGCAGGATCTGCCGGTTCAGCGGGTCGAAGAAGCGGGCGTCGAAGTCGGCGGTCGCGTGCATGATCGAGGCCGGGTCGCGCACGTGCACGGCCCCGAACAGGTGCGCGAGCTCGTGCGCAGCGGTCAGCACGCTGACCTCGTCCTGGCCGCTGCACAGCGCGACCGCGTGGGCGCCGTCGGGCACCGAGAGCCCGGTGCGCACCGAGGTGAGGCCGCTCTCGTGCACCTGCTCCTCGGGCGCGAGCGCGAGCACGATCCCGCCCGGCGGCGGCGCGAACCGGCGCACCTCCTCGAGCAGGCTGTCGAGGCTCGTGCCGCGCGGCCGGTCGAGCCAGAGCTCGTGGCTCTGCACCAGCACGATGCCCGCCTCGCGCTCGTAGATGGCGCTGGTCTCGCCGATCAGCTTGCCGATGCGCGTCGGGCCGAGCTCGCAGCCGTCGAGCACGCGCACGTCGAGGCGCCGCGGCGGCTCGGCGCGGGGTGCGCGCAGGTGCGCGTCGAGCCGCAGCGCCAGCTTCTCGCTGGTGAGTCCGAGCGCCTGCAGCGCCGCCTCGGCGCCGTCGCCGCCGGCGGACTCGCGGCGCGTGGCCACGCGCAGCTCGAGCAGCCGCTCCGACTTCGACCACAGCTCGAGCCGCAGCGCCACGCGGCCCTGGGCCGGGCCCCAGCGCTCGCTCACGAAGCCGACACGAAATGGTGTCATCTCGAAGCTGTGCCACTGGCGGCCCTCGAACGTCTCCACCGTGCCGACCAGCACCAGCGCCGGCGCCCCCGTCTCCGGCCAGGCCGAGGGGTCGCGCGGATCGAAGTCGACCGGGCCCACCTCGGCGAAGGTCCCGGCGCGGCGCAGCGTCGCCACGACGTCGCTGCGCACCGCGTCCGCGACGGGGCGGTCGAAGTCGGCGTCGGCGGTGAGCTCGGTGCCTTCGCGCGCGAGTCCGAACGAGCGGAAGTGCAGCTCCGGGTGGTAGCCGCTGCGCAGCTCCTCGGGACGCTCGTCGGCGAAGCGGCCGATGCCGAGCGACGGCGCAGTCGCCCAGCCCGCGTCGTCGGACGGCTGCCACCCCAGGTGCGGGGCGAGCTCGACCGGCCCGCCCGCGCTCGCGCAGGCGAGCGCCGCCGCGAGCGTCACCGCGACGAGGCGCCCGCTCACTCGGCGCTCGGGCGCGTGAACACCAGGAACGCCATCGACGGGCGCTTGGAGGACTCGCGCATCGCGAACTGGATCCCGTCGAAGCTCCAGCCGGCGGACACGGTCTCGTTGATGATCCGCTCCAGCACCTCGTCGGTCACCGACGACGTCTCCACCACCTTGTAGGAGACGCTAGCCACGATGCCGCCGCGCGAAATCCTTGGCGAAGTAGCTGACGATGCGGTCCGCGCCGGCGCGGCGGATCGCCAGCAGGCTCTCGTCGATCGCGCGGGGCGACTCCAGCCAGCCGCGCTCGATCGCGGCCTGGAGCATGCTGTACTCGCCACTCACCTGATACGCGAGCAAGGGTGCGGTGATTCGCTCCCGGGCCGCGCGCACGACGTCCAGGCACGGCAGCGCCGGTTTCACCATCACCAGGTCCGCGCCCTCGGCCAGGTCGGTCTCGATCTCCGCCAGCGCCTCGCGGGCATTGCCGGGATCCATCTGATAGCCGCGGCGGTCGCCGCTCTGCGGCGCCGACTCGGCGGCCTCGCGAAACGGCCCGTAGAAGGCCGAGGCGTACTTGGCCGCGTAGGAGAGGATCACCGTGTCCTCGAGCTGCGCAGCGTCCAGCGCGCTGCGGATTGCGCGCACGCGGCCGTCCATCATGTCGCTCGGCGCGACCACGTCCGCGCCGGCCTCGGCCGCGGCCACCGCGGTCCGCGCGAGCAGCGGCAGCGTCTCGTCGTTGTGCACCGACTGGCCGTCCCACACGCCGCAGTGTCCGTGGTCGGTGTACTCGCACAGACACACGTCGGCGATCACCAGCAGCTCGGGCGTGGCCTTCTTCATCGCGCGGATCGCGCGCTGCACCACGCCGTCGGCGTCGTAGGCGCCGGTGCCGAGCGCGTCCTTGTGCGCGGGGATCCCGAACAGGATCACTCCTCCGAGCCCGAGGTCGGCGATGCGCTTGGCCTCGTCGCCGAGCTGGTCGACCGAGAGCCGGAACACGCCGGGCATCGCCGCGATCGGCTCGCGCACGCCGCTGCCCTCGACCACGAACAGCGCGTCGATCAGGTCCGCGGGAACGAGCCTCGTCTCGCGCGCGAGCTCGCGCAGGGCCGCGGTGCGGCGCAGGCGGCGGGGTCGCTGTTCAGGAAACGGCATCGGAGTCCTCCGAGCAGGCGTTCTCGAGCGCGCTGACCAATGCGCTCATCGAGGGCCGCGCGGCGACGGTGAAGCGCAGCTCCGGACAGGTCGCGCGCAGCGCCGCGGCGGTGGTGGCGCCGATTGCGGCTGCGCGCGCCCGGGCGCAGAGCGCGGCGCGCTCGGCCGGTGCCAGCAGCGCGAAGCAGTGCTCGACGGTCGAAGGGCTGGTGAACGCCACCGCGTCGATCCCCCCTGCCAGCGCGCCATGGAGCTCCGCCGCTGCGCTCTCGGGCACGAGCGTGCGATAGGCCTCCGGCGCGTCCACGCGCGCTCCCAGGCGCGCGAGCGCCTGGGGAAGCTCGTCGCGCGCCGCGCTCGCGCGGGGGAACAGCACCTGCGCGCCGCGCAGCTCGGCTGCGCGCGCCAGCTCCGCCGCGAGTGCCTCCGCGCCGGCCTCGACCTCGGGGCAGACGTCGGCGCGCAGCCCCGCCGCTTCGAGCGCGCGTCGCGTGGCCGCGCCGACGCAGGCGACCCGCGCGCGCAGCGGTCGCGGCAAGAGCGGCGCCGCGAAGCGCACCGCGTTGGCCGAGGTGAACACGATCCAGTCGCACTCGGGCGCGCGGGCGAGCGACGCGGCGAGCGCCTCCGACGCCAGCGTGGGCGCGAGCTCGAGCAGCGCCACCGGCACCGGCTCCGCGCCGCGCGCGCGCAGCCCGTGCACCAGCTCGCCGGCCTGGTCGCTCGCGCGCGGAACGAGCACCCGCCGGCCGAACAGCGGCAGCAGTTCGTACCAGGCCACGTGCTCGCGGAACTCGACCACCGGCCCGATCACGATCACCGTCGGCGGCTCCAGCTTCGCCGCGCGCACCCGCGCCGCGATCTCGCCGAGCCGCGCCGTCACCACGCGCTGCCGCGGCGTGGTGCCGCGCGAGATCACCGCCACGGGCGTGGCCGGATCGCGGCCGCCCGCGATCACCCGCGCGGCGATGTCGTCGAGCCAGGCCGTGCCCATCAGCACCACCAGTGTCTCCGCGCTGCGCGCGAGCCCTTCCCAGTCGATGCGGTGGTCGAACTCCTCCTTGCCGCGGTGTCCGGTCACCAGCGCGACCGACGAGGAGAGCCGCCGGTCGGTGACCGGAATCCCCGCGTAGGCCGGCACCGCCAGCGCGGAGGTCACGCCGGGGACGATCTCGAACGGCACGCCCGCAGCGCGCAGGCGCGAGGCCTCCTCACCGCCGCGACCGAACACGAACGGGTCGCCGCCCTTCAGCCGCACCACCCGCTTGCCGGCGCGCGCCTTCTCGATCAAGAGGTCGGCGATCTTGTCCTGCGCCACGCCCTTGGTGCCGTCGCCGCGCTTGCCCACGTCGATGCGCTCGCACTCGGGTTTCGCGAGCGCGAGCACCGCGGGATCGACCAGCGCGTCGTAGAGCAGCACCTCGGCGCGCTCGAGCTCGCGCAGCGCGCGCACGGTGAGCAGGTCGGGATCGCCCGGACCCGCGCCGACCAGCGCGACGCGGCCGCTCACCCGCGCGCCTCGATCAGCCGGCGCGCGCCGCGGCCCAACAGCTCGCGCCCGAGCGTCGCGCCGAGCATCTCCGGCGCGGCGATCTCGCCCTCGGCGGAGCCCTCGACGCGCTCGCGCCCGTCGGGCGACATCACCAGCGCGCGCAGCCGCAGGCGGATGCCGTGGATCGAGGCGAAGGCGGACACCGGCGTGTGGCAGTCGCCGCCGAGCTCGAACAGGAACGCGCGCTCGGCCCGGATCTGCGCCGCGACGTCGGCATCGTCCAGCCGCGACACGATCTGGTGTACGTCCTCGTCGTCGATGCGCACCTCGACCGCGAGCGCGCCCTGGCCGCCCGCCGGCACATAGCGCTCGGGGTCGAGCGGATCGAGCAGCCGGTCCTCCAGCCCGAGCCGCACCAGCCCCGCCGCCGCGAGGATCACGCCGGCCAGATCCATCGACTCGATCTTGGCGATCCGCGTCGGCACGTTGCCGCGCATGGGCACGGGCTCGAGGTCCGGGCGCAGCGCGCGCAAGAGCGCGGTGCGGCGCGCGGAGCCGGTGCCCACGCGCGCGCCCGGTGCGAGTGCGGCGAAGCGGCGGCCGGGCGCGCCCACGAACGCGTCGCGCGGGTCCTCGCGCTGCGGGTAGGCGCCGATGGTGAGACCGTCCTCGAGCTGCGTCGGCATGTCCTTGGCGGAGTGCACCGCCAGGTCGATCGCGCCGTCGAGCAGCGCGCGCTCGATCTCGCGCACCCAGACCTGCTTCCCGCCGTGCTCGGCGACCGGGCCTTCGACGCGGTCGCCGGTGGTCACGATCTTCACGATCTCGACCTCGTGGCCGTCCCCGCGCAAGAGCCGTGCGACGGTCTCGGCCTGCGCCAGCGCCAGCACGCTCCCGCGCGTCCCCAAGCGAAGCGTGCTCACTCCTCCTCCTCCTCGTCCAGACCGAACAGCTCGCGCAGCGCCGCGGCGTAGTACGACGACGTGCCCTGCGCTGCCTCGCGCCGGAGCCGCTCGAGCGGCCGGTGCAAGAGCTTCGCCACCAGCGCCTCGGCCACGCGGTCGAGCTGGGCCGCGTCACCGGCCGGCGCACGCGCGAGCTCGCGCTTCGCCAGCGACAACAGCCGCTCCTGCAGCTCGCGCACCGTGGGCACGTGCGGCAGCGCCCCGAGCCAGGCGAGATAGCGCTCCGCCTCCTCGCGCGCGATCGCGCGGGCGGTTTCGGCCGCCGAGGCGCGCTGCTGCCGGCCGCGCTCCGCGGTGGCCTCGAGGTCGTCCAGGTCGTAGAGGTAGACGTCCTCGAGCTCCGCGACCGCCGGCGCGACGTTGCGCGGGATGCCGAGGTCGACGACGAACAGCGGCCGTCCCCGGCGGTGTCCCAGCGCGCGCGCGAGCTCGGCGCTGCCGAGCAGCGGGCGCTCCACCTGCACCGACGCGATCAAGATGTCGGCGGCAGCGAGCTCGGCCGGCAGCGCGTCCAGCGCGTGTGCGCTGCCGCCGTGGCGCGCGGCGAGCTCCACCGCGCTGGCCAACGTGCGGTTCACCACCGAGATGCGCCGGGCGCCTGCTTCGCGCAGCCCGTGGAGCGCCGACTCGGCCATCTCGCCGGCACCGAGCAGGAGCACCTGCTTGTCGGCGAAGTCCTCGAAGATCTCGCGCGCCAGCGACACACCGACGCGCGCGACCGACACCTGCGACGCGCCCAGGCCGGTGTTGCTGCGCATGCGCTTCGCCGCACGGAAGGCGTGCTGGAACAGGCGCGAGAGCACCGGTCCGCAGCTGCGCGCAGCGACCGCCGCGCGATAGGCGTCCTTCAGCTGGCCCAGGATCTGCGCTTCGCCCAGCACCATCGAGTCGAGGCCGCCCGCGACGCGGAACACGTGCTCCACCACGTCGCCGCCACGCAGCTCGTAGATCTGCGCGGGCGCGGCCGAGCCGTCGCCCAGCTCCTCGCGCATGAAGCGGTGCAGGTAGTCGAGCGCCCGCTCGTCGCTGCGCGCGGCGGCGATCAGCTCGGTGCGGTTGCAGGTCGAGAGCAGCGCGGCCTCGTCGAGCCGCGCTTCCGAGACGAGCTTCGCGTCGCGCTCCACCAGGTGCACCGGCGCGACGGCGTAGCGCTCGCGCACCGCGACCGGCGCGGTCCGATACGACAGGCCGACCAGGAAGAGCTTCACGAGCCGGCTCCGATCACGTGGATGCCGACGTAGGAGCAGACCAGGAACAGGAAGCCGAGCACGACCCCGCGCGCGGGCCACGGGCCGCGTTGCTGGCGCAGCACACGCGCTCCGACCGGCACGAGATACACCGCCCAGGCAGCGGACAGGAACAGCGTGTGGCGGTTCCAGGGATCGAGCCCCTGGCTCACGCTCCAGGCGAAGCCGGTCGCCACGCCGAGCGTGAGCAGCGCGAATCCCAGCGCGAGGGTCACGTGCTCTGCCTGGTCCAGGCTCTCGAGAGCGGGCAGGCCGTGGTGCCAGCTGCGGCGCTGCTTCAGCCCGCGCTCCTTCGCCAGGTAGCCCAGGCCCGCGAAGCTCGCGAGCGCGAGCAGGCTGAAGCCCGCCGTGCCGAGCAGCACGTGGGCGTGCGACCAGATCGCGACCGCGGCAGCCTCGCCGCGATCCGAGCGGCGCACCGCCAGCTGCAGCCCGAGCTCGGCGGGCAGCGTGAAGCTCGCCGCGATCGCCGCGATCCACGGTCCGGTGCTGCGCAGCCCGGGCCGCCAGGCGTGGAGCACGAGCCAGGAGAGCGCCACACCCCAGCCGATCAGCGCGAGCGCCGCGGGAAAGCTCGACAGCGACACCGGCGGCTGCTGCAGGTGCAGCCCGTAGAAGCCGGCGCCGTGGAGCAGCACCGCGAGCCCCAGCACCAGCGGGATGCCCCAGCGGCCGAGCCCGAGCTCGCGCCCGGTGAAGCCGACGAACGCCGCGAACAGATAGAGCGCGCTCGCGAAGCCCAGGCAGACCAGCGTCATCGGCGCAGTCTCGCCAGTCCGGCGCTCACGCGCTCCGCGTCGTTCACCTGCTCGAACACGCGGTAGGCGGGCTCGCCGAACAGCACGAACTGGATCGACTCGAGCGAGGTCTCGCCGGCGAGGTGGCTGCGCGCCTCCGCCAGCATCACCTCCGCACAGCGCTGCAGCGAGAACGCGCCCACGCCGGTGCCGATCGCGGGGAAGGCGATCGAGCGCAGCTGCTCGCGCCGCGCCAGCTCGAGGCTCGCCCGTGTCGCCGCCCGCAGCGAGTCTTCCGACACGCGTCCTCCGGGCTCCATCGCGGCCGCGTGGATCACGAAGCGCGCCGGCAGCTTGCCGGCGGTCGTGAGCGCCGCGCCGCCGAGTGGGACCGGGCCGTGCGCGTCGCACGCCTCCTGGATCGCGGGTCCGCCGCGCTTGTGGATCGCACCGGCGACGCCGGAGCCCAGCACGAGCTCGGTGTTTGCGGCATTCACGATCGCGTCCACCGCGGCGGCCGTGAGATCGCCTTCCGAGAGCAAAATCCGGCCCATCGCGGCTGCATCTTCGCGCCAACCTGCAGGTGCGGCAAGCAGCCGGCGCGCAGCTCCGATACGCTGTGGCGGATGGGGCAACTCCTGCGCCGCACGCTGCTGCTCGCGCTCCTCGTGTCGCTTCCCGGCCTCTTCGGCTGCGCGCCCCGCCCGCCGGAGTTCCGCGAGGTGGGGCTGGAGGAGGCGCGGACCGTCGTCCAGGCCCAGCGGCTCACGGTCGTGGAGGCCTTCGCCGATCCGCACAAGCAAGAGCAGGACCGCCCGGTCGAGCCCGACGGCGGTGTGCTCGTGTTCGGCCTCGACGCGAAAGCCGCGCGCGCGCGTGCGGCAACTTTTGCGCGGGCAGGACACCGTCCTGTACTCGTGTTCATCCCAAAGAACGCCGATGAGCGCGGCCGCTTCTACGCGGTCGCGAGCCGCCGGCAGGAGGATCGTCGTGGCAAAGATTCTTGACGTGACCGACGCCACCTTCGAGAGCGAGGTGCTGAAGAGCGATCGGCCCGTGCTGATCGACTTCTGGGCCGAATGGTGCGCCCCCTGCAAGCAGCTCGCGCCCACGATCAAGGAGCTGGCCGAGGAGTACGGCGAGAAGATCCGCGTCGCCAAGGTCGACGTGGACGCGAACCCCAAGACCGCATCGCAGATGCAGATCCGCGCCATGCCGACCCTGCTCGTGGTGAAGAACGGATCCGTGGTCGGTCAGCTCGTCGGCCGCCAGCCGAAAGACAAGATCAAAGCCATGATCTCGCCAGCGCTCGTCTGATTGACTTCGCTCGGCTGCGCCTCGCTGCGCGCTGCGCTTGCGGCCTCGCTCAGGGCGGCCTTCGCTCGGCCTCGCCGTATCGATCCGATCGCTCGAGAAGAGCAGACCATCGGGCGCGGACTGTGAGCCCGCGCTGCAGAGCCGGTCGCCGCGGCGCTTCGCGAGCGCGGCCGCGCTGAACCCAGAGCGAGCGTGCAGCGTACTCGCGACCGCGAGCGGCGGGCTCTGCGCGGAGCGCGACGCGCCTCGCTGCTCCCTACCCCCCCGCCGCCGCTCGCTCTGGCCTGATCTTCTCGAGCAAGCGGATCGAGACGGCGAGGCCGAGCGAGGGGCGCCCCGAGCGAGGTCGCAAGCGGCGGAGCCGCGCGCAGCGAGCCGCAGGCGAGCGTAGCTAAGTCGGACGTGGCCGCTCGAAGAACCGCACCGGCCAGTGGCGCGCGAGCGCGCGGCGGTAGAGCAGCGGGTCGGGGTTCACGACGACCGGGTGGCCGACCAGGTCGAGCAGCGGCAGGTCGGTGATCGAGTCGGTGTAGAAGTAGCTGCGCGCCAGGTCGACCGACTCGCGCTCGATCAGCTGCTGGATCCAGTAGATCTTGCCCTCGCCGAAGCAGATCGGCCGGATCACGCGGCCCGTGAACACGCCCTCGTGGGTCTCGAGCAGCGTGCACAGCATGTGCTTCACGCCGAGGTGCGCGGCGAGCGGCTCCAGCACGAACTTGGTGGCGCCCGACACCAGCGCGACCAGGTGTCCTTCCGCCAGGTGCCAGCGCACGCGCTCGTGCGCCTCCGGATAGACCGACGGCAGCAGCGTCTTGCGGAACAGCTCCGCAGCCTCCTGCGCCAGCGAGGTCTCGCTCCGCCCGCGGAACTGCACGCCGTTGCGCTCGACCCAGCGCTCGATGTCGAGCAGGTTCAGCTTGTAGCGCAGGTACGTGCCCAGTCCGAGCAGCACCGCCTTCCAGTCGATCTCGCCGCGCTCGTAGAGCGACTTCAGGTAGGCGGTGCCCGAGTTCTCGGCGAGGATGGTCTTGTCCACGTCGAAGAACGCGCCGACGGTGGACCTCCGCCTCATGCGGGGATTGTATCCGTCAGAAGATGTACCGCCGCATCGAGACGTTCATCAAGAGGCCCAGCGAGACCATGCAGGTGAGCAGCGCCGATCCGCCGTACGAGAGCATCGGCAGCGGCACGCCGACGACAGGCAGCACGCCGATCACCATCCCCACGTTGATCGCGCCCGCCCAGAAGAACAGCGCCACGATCCCGACCGCGAGATAGGCGCCGAAGAGGTCCTTCGACGAGTGGGCGATCATCAGCCCGCGGATCAGGATCCCGAGGTAGAGCAGCAGCAGCACCGCCGCGCCGAGGAAGCCCCACTCCTCGCCCAGCACCGAGAACACGAAGTCGGTCTGCTCCTCGGGCAGGAAGTCGAGCTGGCTCTGCGAGCCGTGCAGGAACCCTTTGCCCAGGAAGCCGCCCGAGCCGACGGCGATCTGGCTCTGGATTGCGTGGTAGGCCGCGCCCAGCGGATCGCGCTCGGGGTTCATGAACGTGAACACGCGCTCCTTCTGGTAGTCGTGCAGGAAGAAGAACCAGGCGACGGTGACCGCGGTGACTCCGCCCGCCACGATCAGCAGGATCGAGCCCACGCGCACGCGCGTGACCGCGAGGAAGCTCGCGGACACGATGCACAGGATCAGTGCAGTGCCGAGGTCGGGCTGCTTCACCACCAGCGCGGCCGGCAGCCCGACCAGGAGCGCGGGCCCGACCAGGTCGAACAGGCCGACCGGGTTGTTCGCGCTGCGCCGGGCGAGGATGCGCGCGAACAGGACGATCAGCGCGAGCTTCGCGAGCTCGCTCGGCTGCAGGTTCATCGGGCCGAGGTCGATCCAGCGCTGCGACCCGTTCACGATCCGGCCCACGAACAGCACCGCGACGAGCAGCAGGATCACGCCCCCGTAGAACGGCACCGCCACGCGCTCGAGCGTGCGGTAGTCGAGCACGAGCGTCGCGAACAGCAGCACCAGGCCGAGACCCATCCAGATGATCTGGCGCCACGCCGTCTCGGGGATCATCGCGTCGCGCTCGGGCGAGGCCGAGATCAGGTTCACGATCCCGATCAGCGCGACGGCGAGGCCCATCACGAAGATCGGCCACTCGAAGTTCTGGATCAGCCTACGGTCGATTCCCGGCATACAGCTCTGCCTCGTCGCTGAGGAAGCGAGTCACCACCTCGCGCGCGATCGGCGCGGCGGCGCTGCCGCCGTGCCCCCCGTGCTCCACCAACACCGACACCACCAGCCGCGGCTCGTCGGCCGGCACGAAGGTCACGAACCAGGCGTGGTCGCGGTCCTCGTGCTCGACCTCTTCGCCCGGTCGCGCGCCCGCCGGCATGCCGATGACCTGGGCGGTGCCGGTCTTGCCGCCGGCGAGCACCCCGCCGGGGAGGTTCTTCATCACCGAGCCGGTGCCGTGCGGCTCGTTCACGACCCCGACCAGCCCGGCGCGGACCGCCGCCAGCGTCTGCGGCGAGACCGCGAGCTCGCCGATCACTTCGGGCTCCGCGCCGTGGACGACGCGGCCGTCGGGCTCCTCGATCCGCATCAGCACGTGCGGGCGGTAGCGGGTGCCGCCGTTCGCGATCGCCGCGTATGCGCTCGCCAGCTGCAGCGGCGTCCACAGGTTCATGCCCTGCCCGATCGCCAGCGAGACGGTGTCGCCGTCGACCCAGGGCGTGCCGTCGCGGCGCTCCTTCCACTCGCGCGTCGGCACCAGCCCCGGCATCTCCCCTGAGAGCTCGATTCCGGTGCGCGCGCCCAGGCCCAGCGAGCGCGCGTAGTACGCGAGCCGGTCGACGCCGAGGTCGAGCCCCAGCTTGTAGAAGAACACGTCGCACGACTGCACGATCGCCGTGTGCAGGTCGACGATGCCGTGTCCGCCGGGGCGCCAGCAGCGGTAGGTGCGCCGGCCCAGCCGGAACGAGCCCGCGCAGTTCACCTCGTTGTGCAGGCCGATCAGCTTCTCCTCGAGCCCGCCGATGGCGGTCACGACCTTGTAGGTCGACCCGGGCGGATACTGGCCCTGCAGCGCGCGGTTCATCAGCGGGCGCTCGGGATCGCTGGTGAGCTCGCGCCAGCGGTCGGGATCGATGCCGATCGCGAACTCGTTGGGATCGAAGGCGGGGCGGCTCACCAGCGCGAGCACCTCGCCGTTGCGCGGGTCGAGCGCCACCACGGCGCCGGACTTCCCGTCGCGGTCGAGCGCCTGCTCGGCGACCTCCTGCAGCCGGTGGTCGATCGTCAGCACCACGTTGCGGCCGGGCTCCGGATCGACAGACGACAACAGCTGGAGCTCGCGCCCGTGCGCGTCGACGAGCAGGTTGCGGCCGCCGGGCCGGCCGCGCAGGTCCGCGTCGAGCAGCTTCTCGATCCCGCCGACGCCGATGATGTCGCCGCGCCGGTAGCTCTGGAACTCCTTGCGCGCGAGCTGGTCCGGGCTGATCTCGCCCAGCCAGCCCACGAGGTGCGCCGCGCTCGGGCCGAAGCGGTAGCCGCGGACGGGGGTCACCTGGGTCAGCACGCCGCCGAGCGCCCACAGCCGCGACTCGACCCGGGCGAGCGCGTCGCGGTCGAGGTCGTGCGCGACCCGCTGCGGCTGGAAGCGCATGCGCCCGCGCGGGTCGCCGTAGCTCGTGCGCACGGTCTCGAGGTCGCGGCCGGTGAGGCCGGCGATGCGCGCGAGCGTGGTCGGCACGTCTTCGGCCTCGTGCGGCACCACCAGCACGTCGAACGAGGGCCGCGAGCCGACCAGCACCTCGCCGTTGCGGTCGGTGATCACGCCCCGCGGCGCGTCGACCCGCTGCGTGCGCACGCTGTTGCGCTCGGCCGAGACCCGGTAGACGTCGCCCTGCACGACCTGGAGGTAGAACAGGCGCGTCAGCAACAGCATCCAGACCGCGACGACGACCACCGCCACGCCGGTGAGCCGGCGCTCGACCGTCGCGTCGGAGGGTGCCCCGGTGGCGGTGAGGCGGTTCAAGGTCGGCCGCGCGGGCTCTGGGTCGCCAGCACGGGCCAGGAGCCGTCGCGGTCGGCATCCACCAGGAGCCGCCGGAACAGGTGGAGGAGCGGCGCGGCGCAGAGCGCCGAGGTGATCGCCGCGCCCGGTGCCCGCCGCAGGAGCTCGCTCCAGGCGATCGCGGTGTCAGGCGCGAACATGCGCTGCGCCGCGCCGAAGAGGGCGAAGTTCGCCAGGGCGTAGGCGCCGACGTAGCTGGCCCAGGGGGCGGCGGCGCGCAGGTAGAGCGCCCGGTCGAGCAGCCGGGTGGTGGCGCAGGCCGTGCCGCAGAGCAGCGCGAACAGGCCGGGCGGCCCCCCGCACAGCACGTCCTCGACGTACCCGGCGCCGAACGCCAGCACCAGCCCCTGGACGCCTCCGCCGCGCAGGCCGAGCGCCAGGGCGTAGACCAGGACCAGGTCGGGCTGGACCACGACCGGCAGCGCCAGGCGCGCCACCGCCTGCGCCAGGAGCAGCGCCAGCCCGATGCCCAGGAGCCTCAGCAAGGCGCTCATTCGGGCGGATCCTGGGGATGGTCCGGCAGCGGCGCCGGGGCGGGCTTCACGAGCTTGGGAAGGGGCTTGGGAGCCGGCTTGGCAGCGGCCTTGGCCGCCACCTGGGGCTTCGCCGCGGCGCGGGCGGCCGCAGCGGCCCCCGCAGCACCGGGCGCAGCCGGCCACAGCCCTTCGTCCGCCGAGGAGAACGCGTCCTCGCCCGGGATCTGGCGCTGCTCGAGGATCACGAAGACCTCTTCGAGCCGCGAGAAGTCGACCGCGGGCACCACCTTCGCGCCCAGGAACAGGCCGGATTTCTTGCGATCAACCGTGGCCACGCGGCCCACGACCAGCCCCTTCGGGTAGGTCGTGCCCAGCCCCGAGGTCAGCAGCAGGTCGCCCTCCTCGATGTTCTCCTGGCGCAGCACGTAGTCGAAGTCGCAGTCGTGGCCCGAGGTGCCGCGCACCGTGCCGCGGGCGCGCGTGCGCTCGACGTAGGCGTCGATCCGGCTCTGCGGATCCACCACCAGGAGCACCTTGGAGGCGCCCGGAGTGGTGCCCGCGATCAAGCCGACGACGCCCGAGTCGGTGATCACCGGCATGCCGGGGCGGATCCCCGCCGCCGCGCCCTGGTCGATGATCAGCGACTGGAACCAGGGCGAAAGATCCTGGTGGATGACGTTCGCGGGCACCATCGGCACCTCGCGCTGGGCGCGGAAGCCCGAGAGCTTCTGGAACCGCTCGGACGACAGGATCGCCTCGCGGTACTGGTGGTTCTCCTCCTCGGCCCGGGCGAGCCGATCGCGCAGCCGCTCGTTCTCGACCCGGACGCCCACCAGCGCCGCGTAGTCGTCCCACACGCCGCGGAGCTCCGAGATCGGCAGGGTGACCATGCGCTCGAGCGGGAGTGTGAGGTCGAGCACCAGCTTGGGCGCGAAGCCCAGCTCGGCGGGACCGTGGCGGGAGGCCATGCCCAGCGCGCAGAGCGCCGCGAGCGCGAGGTAGCACAGCGCGAAGCGGAACCGTCGCAGCAGCTCGCTCACGTCGTTCGGGTTCCCCGCCGGCGAATCAGGCCTTGTCTGTCACGTCCCGAAGGAGGTCCACCTCGTCGAGGCAGCGCCCGCAGCCCATCACCACCGCGGTGAACGGGTCCTCCGCCAACATAATCGGCAGACCGGTCTCTTCCCGTAGCAGGATGTCGAGGTTCTGGAGCATCGAGCCGCCGCCGGAGAGGACGATGCCCTTGTCCGCGATGTCCGCTGCGAGCTCGGGGGGAGTCCGTTCGAGAGCGATCTTGGCCGCTTCCACGATGGCGTTGACCGGCTCGGTCAGCGCCTCGCGCACGTCTTCGGTGTGGACCTCGAGCGTCTTCGGGACGCCCGCGACCAGGTCGCGGCCCTTCACCACCAGCGAGCGCTGCTCGTCCGAGGGGTACGCCGTGCCGATCTCGATCTTGATCCGCTCGGCCGTGCGCTCGCCGATCAACAGGTTGTACTTGCGCTTCACGTAGTTGAGGATCGCCTCGTCCATCTTGTCGCCGCCGACCCGGACGCTGTTGGCGTAGACGATCCCCGACAGCGAGATGATGGCGACCTCGGTCGTGCCGCCGCCGATGTCGATGATCATGTTCCCCGACGGCTCGGTGATCGGCAGGCCGGCGCCGATCGCGGCCGCCATCGGCTCTTCGATGAGGTAGACCTCACGCGCGCTGGCCGAGAGCGCAGATTCGCGCACCGCGCGTTTCTCGACCTCTGTGATGCCCGAAGGCACCGAGATCACGATCCGGGGCCGCAGGAAGGTCGAGCGGTTGTGCGCCTTCTGGATGAAGTAGCGCAGCATCGCCTCGGCGATCTCGAAGTCGGCGATCACGCCGTCGCGGAGCGGCCGCACCGCCTGGATCGAGCCGGGGGTGCGCCCCAACATGCTCTTGGCTTCCTTGCCGACCGCGCGGACCCGGTGCTTCTCGGTATCGACGGCGACCACCGAGGGCTCGCTCGAGATGATCCCCCGGCCCTTGGCGTAGACCAGGGTGTTGGCGGTGCCGAGGTCGATCGCGAGGTCGTTCGAGAAGATCCCGAGCACCCGGTTCAGCGCCTTCAGCATCGCGGTCTTCGCCTTCTCTGGCCTCCGCCGGCCGAGCGGTAAGCGGAGGGCGTAAGTACAGATGGAATCGCGGTTTTCCGGACGCCCCGGCGCCGCGCCGCGATTCTACGGGGCGCGCTTTCGCTGTGCAAGATGGGGCTTGTAGAACCCGTCGAAAACGCCGAGTCTGCCCGCCTCGAACGGGAGTTCTCCATGAGCCAGATCAACCAGTGGATCCGCTACCTCCTGCTGGTCGGGGTGGTGGTGAGCTTCATCGTGTTCTTCGGTCAGCCCAAGGGCGCGCGCACCGGCAGCGCCTGCTCTCCCGGCACGTCGAACCTGGTCGCGATGGTGAACGGCGAGGGCGTCTCGCGCGACGTGTTCGAGTTCTTCCGCGAGCAGAATCAGGAGACCTTCCAGAAGTACGCGCAGCAGGGCGTGGATCCCGAGAGACTGCGGGCGCTGGTCGACGAGCAGACGCGCGCCTCACTCGTGCGCCGCTATCTCATGTCGCAAGAGGCGGTCGGGCTCGGACTCGACGTGTCTCACGAAGCGCTGGTCGCCGACTTCCAGAGCAATCCCGGCTTCCAGGGAGCGGACGGCCAGTTCGACCGCGAGCTCGCCGAGCGCTACGTGAACCACACCGGCCTCGGCCAGCGCGAGTACGCGGCGCAGCACAAGCGCGACGTGCTGATGCGCAACTTCTCGCGCTTCGTGGCGTCACCGGTGCGCGTGTCCGACGCGGAGGTTCGCGACGAGATCCTGCGCGCCGGGACGAGGGTCACTCTGCGCATCGCGACCGCGAGCAAGCCGGCGCTGCGCCAACACGTTTCGGTGTCGCCGGACGAGGTGAAGAACCTGCTGGCGAAGGAGCCCGAGCGGGTGCGCGGCGCCTACCAGACGCACGTCGCCGACTACTCGCGCGAAGAGCAGATCCACGCGCGGCACATGCTGTTCGTCGGGGACGACGCCGAGGCGCAGGCGATCAAGGCGCGCGCGCGCGTGCTCGCGGGCGAGAGCTTCGCCGACGTCGCCAAGCAGGTGTCCGCCGACGAGGCAACGCGCAAGGACGGCGGCGACCTGGGGACCTTTCCGCGCGGGCGGATGATGCCGGCCTTCGACGAAGCAGCCTTCTCGCTCGAGCCGGGCAAGATCAGCGGCCCGGTGAAGACCGATCGCGGCGTCCACCTGATCCTGGTCGAGAGCCACGAGCCGGCGAGCCAGACGCCCTTCGAGCAGGTCCAGAACAAGCTCGCGGAAGACCTGCTGCGCGAGGACAAGGCCGCGGAGGCCGCGCAGGTCGCGGCCAACCGGGTGCTCGAAGCGGTGAAGGCCGGCACGTCGTTCGCGAAGGCCGCCGAGGCCCAGAAGCTGCCGGTGATCGTCACCCCGCCGTTCGGCTATCGCGAGGTCGCGGTGCCGGGCCTCTCGGGCGTGCCGGACCTCCACGAGGTCGCGCTCGCGCTCACGCCGGAGCACCCGGTGCCGCAGCGCGTCTTCTCCGACGCCGAGAACCTGTACGTGGTGGAGCTGCAGACCCGCGAAGCGCCCAGCGAGGAGCAGATCGCGGGAGAGATGTCCGCCACGCGCGATCGGCTGCTGCAGCGCGAGCGCGCGCTCACCACCCAGCTCTGGTACACGCAGCGCGCGAAGCAGCTCGACGCCGCCGGCAAGATCCGGCAGTTCGAGATCGCCGACCGCAGGGGGGCCGCGAACTAGGTCCCGCGAACTACGGGATCGCCCCGCAGGTTCCGGCAGTGCCCGCCGAGCAGGTCAGCGGGCAGGTCGGGCACTTCGGACCGGGCGCCTTGCCGTTCAGCGAGCGGAACACGCCGAGGTCGCCGGAGTTGATCACCGTGCCGGTCTCGTCGAGGTCGTAGATCGCGCAGGGGTGTGTGCCCGCGGTTCCGCAGGTATCGCCCGTCCGCGACTTTCCGTTCGAGGCGCGGAACTGGCCCAAGTCGCTTGCACCGACCAGCGTGCCGGTGGTGTCGGGGAACTTCGCGTCGCACTTGTTGCCGTAGCCGTCGTGGTCGTCGTCGCGCTGTCCGCCGGTGAGCGTTGCCCACGGGTTGGCGCTGAGGAAGGTCGGGATGTCGGGCGTCACGCGCGGGTTCGCGACGTTCACGCAGTTGTCGCACGCGTCGCCCACGCCGTCGCCGTCGGTGTCGGTCTGGGTCGGGTTGGCGACCGTCGGGCAGTTGTCGGTCGCGTCGGGAATGCCGTCACCGTCCTGGTCCGGACCGCCGGCCGTCGCCGTCGCCAGCGTGTTGCCGGTGGTGACGCTGGCAGCCGCCAGGGCGGCAGTCACGTACAGGTTGCCAGAGACGGTCACCGAGCCGGCCGCGGTCGCGGACACGACCAGCGTCCCAATTCTGTGTACCCCCGTCTCGCCGGTGATCGGGTTGCCGCCGTTGGCGCGCAGCACGTTGCCGGAGATGTTCGCGACGATGTCCGAGCCCGTGCCCGTGTCGGGCGTGAAGGACTGCAGGACGACCGCGGAAGAGCTCGTGGCCACGTAGATGTCCCAGCCGCACACTTCGTCAC
>Ga0318564_10000081_pt1 | contig 19630 bp, 11 predicted proteins | sample GRESIP066b5f20_FD_203479 | JGI IMG/M metagenome (GOLD analysis project Ga0318564, IMG submission 203479) | Tropical soil microbial communities from Luquillo Experimental Forest, Puerto Rico - GRE.SIPMG.066b5f20 | ecosystem: Environmental > Terrestrial > Soil > Tropical forest > Bulk soil...
GTCCAGCGGCGGGCCGGGCCTGCTCCGCAGGCTTCCCTCCGACGTAGCCACGCAGGCCTGGGCGGACACCAGCGACCCGCGGCCCGGCCCGCCGCTGGACCGGCTGATCGGCCGGGTGTCCAGGATCCGCCTCCGGCGGCGGCTGACGGCCGCGGCGGCGGCGCTGGTCATTGGCCTCGCCGCAGCCACCGGCCTGCAGGTGCTCCACGCCCACCAGGCCGACGCGACTCCCCGGTGGATCGAAACCAAGACCGCCGAGAGCCCGGCGACCGGAGTCTGGGCGGCCGTGCGGTATGCGGCCGAGCCCTGGGGCGCTGAGCTGGAAGTCCGGGTCATCGGCCTCCCTGCCGGAACGCGCTGCCAGCTCCGGGTCACCGATGCTCAAGATCAGGAAATCGCCGCCGGCGGCTGGACCATTACCGTCGGCAGCCAGCACACCTGGTATCCCGCGTCTGTGCCGTGGCCGACGGGCAGCCTGCGCGGCTTCGACATCGCCGCGGGCGGTCAGACCGTGGTCACCGTCCCCGCCTAGGAAGCACACCCTGGCGTCGGCCCGGGATTTCCCCGGGAGCCGACCCGGGATCCTACGGGCGCGGCGCGCCCGCCCGGAGCGCGACTCTGGACATAGCCACCTGCGGATCAAACCGGCTGGTGCCCAGGGTCGCCGAGGGGCACCGGCCACGCCGCTACCGGAAGGAACGCCATGCCCACGGTCACTGTCGGACAGGAAAACAGCACGGACATCGAGATCTATTACGAGGATCACGGCGCCGGCCAGCCCGTCGTCCTGATCCACGGCTACCCGCTCAGCGGCCGGGCCTGGGACAAGCAGCTTCCGGTCCTGCTGGACGCCGGTCACCGGGTAATCACCTACGACCGCCGCGGATTCGGCAAGTCCAGCCAGCCCGTGGTCGGTTACGACTACGACACCTTCGCCGCCGACCTCCGCGTGCTGCTGGAGCACCTTGACCTGCAAGACGCCGTGCTGGTGGGCCACTCGATGGGCACCGGGGAGGTCACCCGGTACCTGGGCCGCTACGGCTCCGCGCGGGTAGCCAAGGGGGTGCTGGTCTCCCCGATCCCGCCCTACCTGCTGCAGGCCGACGATAACCCCGAGGGGCTACCGCAAAGCCTGTTCGACGGGTTCGCCGCGACCGCCCGGGCCGACGCCCCGGCCTGGATGAAAGGCTTCCTGGACAACTTCTACAACGCCGACAAACTGCGCGGCACCCTGGTCAGCGACCAGGCCTACGAGGCCAGCTGGAACATCGCCGTCGCCGCCTCGGCGGCCGGCACGGTGGCCTGCATCCCCACCTGGACGACCGATTTCCGCGACGACCTGTCCAGGATCGACGTGCCCATGCTCGTCGTACAGGGCGACGCCGACCGGGTCCTGCCGCTCGACAAGACCGGCCGCCGACTGCCCGGCCTGATCAAGGATGTGCGGCTCGTCGTCATCGAGGGCGGTCCGCACGCCATCGCCTGGACCCACGCCGATCAGGTCAACACCGCGCTAATGGATTTCCTGCGCAGCTGATTCCTGGTCATAACACGGCGGCCCGGGCCGCGCTTACAAGGCCTGTGGATTCGCGGCCAATTGCGTTCTGCGTAGGGTGACAGGAGACGTTATAAAAGCCTTGAGATCACATCAGCAATTACTTGCCGGATCGCTATTGATCCGGTAGTTGCTGCCACGAAAAATCCGGCAGCCGCGTACCCCGGCCAGCGCCTTAGGCCCGGCGGTCGCGACCTGTCAGCACGGCTTTTTGCTGACCAGGAGAGTCTTGTCAGGACGGCCGGGCTTGGGGCACCATGAGCCAGGCACGTGCGGGCGAAGGCAAATGTGGCGTCTTCCTGCCGTGCGGCGCAAGGAGGGGGACCCTTAATGCTGATCGCGATTCTTAACCAGTCAAGCCTGGTATCCGACGCGGACGCCGCGACCATGACGCAGGCGGTCGCGACCCAGGTTCGGCTGGACGCTGCCCCGTTGTGGGACCGGATACCGGCGGCGGTCGTGTTCTACACCGACCCGGCCGCCGTTCCGGCCACGGCGCACGGCATAACGATCGTGGACACCATCCAGCACCAGCCCCGGGGCGTGGACGGCTTTCATACCGAGGCCGAGGGCGGGAAGCTGTGGGGCGTGGTGGCGGCCAAGCCGGAGCTTGACAACGGCGGGCAGGTAACCACCGGCGACTGGAGCGTTTCCAGCGTGCTGTCCCATGAGGTGCTGGAGATGTTCGTTGACCCGAACTGCAACCTGTGGGCCAGCGACGGCAAGGGGTCGGCCTACAGCTTCGAGGTTTGCGACCCGGTCGAGGCCCCCAGCTACATGGTCAACGGGGTGTCGGTATGCAATTTCGTGACCCCGGCCTGGTTCGACCCGATGGCCCCGGCAACGGCCCAGTTCGACAAGATGGGCCAGCTCACCGGGCCGCTTAGCATCCTCAAGAGCGGCTACGTGGTGTATGAGTCCGCGGGACAGGAACATCAGGAGTTCGGCGAAGACTTCCCCGAATGGCGCAAGCAGATGAAGGCCGGGCCGACGGCCCGCGCCAGGCGGCGGCTGAATCAGGCCTCTTACCGGACGGCGATCGCAGAGTCCTACCGGACATAGCCCCGCACGGCAGACGGCGGGTCGAGCGCACCGGCTGCGTACGGGACGCCGCCGCCTACGCCGGTACGGCCGGCTGGGTGAGTATCAGCTCCGTCCGGTCGAGCAAGGGCCGGCAGCGCAGCCGGCGGGCGATGCCGCGGGCCTCGCCGGCCGCTGCCGCGGCGGCCTCGGTGTCGCCCCGGCGGCTGAGGAGCTGGGCGTGGTCGAGCAGGCCGTGGGCGAGATGGTAGGGGGTGCTGTACTCGCGCAAGCTTGCGATCGCCGCGGTGAAGGAGGCCATGGCATCGGGGTCGCCATGGTGGTCGGCGAGGCGGGCGCGCGCCAGGTCGCGCTCGGCCCGCAGCATGGGGGCAAGATGGCCGGGCTGGTAGGAGTCGAGCAGGGCGAGCAGTTCGCCGCTGGCGGTGGTGTCACCCAGGTCGTGGGCGGCTCGCGCGGCCAGCGGCCACGCCCAGCACAGGCATTCGTGGCTTATCCCGAGCGCGCCAACGTGGGCGAGCGTGTCGCGGGCGTGGCGTAGCACGGAGCCTGGCTCATGGCGGGCGGTGGCGGTGAAAGCTTCCGCCACGCTGATCTTCGCCTGGTCCTGGGGATCCTCGCTGGCCTGCAGGTCCCGCAGCGCCCCCAGCATCGTCTCGGCGGTATCGGCATCACCGCGCATGGCGGCCAGCCAGGCCAGATAGCAGGGGAGGTGGTCGATGCCCGCCAGTGCGCCGGAATCCACGGCCTGGGTGAGTTCCTGCTCCGCGGTGTCCCAGTCACCGAGCAGCAGCAGCACATGGGCCAGGTTCGTGATCGCAAACGCCAGCATGTCCCGGGCGCCGGCGCGGCGAAGATGCTCGGCGGCGGTACGGGCGGCGTCCGCCGCAGCGGCCGGGTCGGGGGCCGCCAGGGCCTCAGACAGGTTGAGCAGCACCACGCCCAGGCGCAGGTTGTCGCCAAGCTGTTCGGCCAGCCGGGCGGCTTCGCGGAAGTAGGCCACCGCCTGGGGGTGACGCCCGGCCATGCCGTGGTAGACCCCGCGGGTGGTGAAAAGGCCGGTGAGCTGGCCTGGGCCGGTGCCGAGGGACTGGCCAAGGGCGAGCGCCTCCCTGGTGAGCCGGTCCGCGTCGGGTGAGCCGGTGTACATCTCCAGGGCCGCGAGTTCCTCTAGGGCGCGGACGGTATCGGCGTCGGGGTCGGCTCGCAGCACCTCCACGGCGGCGGTGAGCTTTTCCCGCGCGTCGGCGTGATGGCCCCAGCGGCGCAGCGCTTGGCCTGCGATGGCCTCGGCGCGGGCGGCCGACCGGGAATCGCCCCGCTCGAGGAAGCAACTGTGGGCTTGGCCGGCGTGCTGGACCGCCGCGGCGAAGTCGGCATTGGTGAGCGCGGCGTCTGCGGCTTGTTCCCACAGCGCGGCAGCTGTTCCCGGTCCGTCGACCGGATCTGCCTCGGTGAGCTGGGCGGCCGCGGCGTAGATGGTGACGGCCAGGGCGGGGGCGCCGGTCCGGCCGGCGCGCTCGGCCGCGCGGATGAGCGCAGCGACCGCCTGTCTGCGGATCTCTGCGGCATCGGGGTCGTCAGGAACCGCCTCCAGGGCGTCGAGGTAGTGACGGGCGATGACGTCGGAGACTTCCTCCCCGTCGCCGCGGAAAGCGGTGCGCAGGTGGGCGGCGACCTTCAGGTGGCGGGCCTTGCGGTCGCGGCGTGACAGGGTTTCGTAGGCGACCTGGCGCAGCATCTGCTGGGCGAACTGGTAGCTGCCGATTTCCGGCGACAGCGGGTCGGCGGACACGCTGAAGACCTCACGGCGTACCAACTCTGCCAACGCGGACCGCACTGCCGTTTCGTCCTGGCCGGACACGGCGACCAGGGCTTCGGCGGGGAAGGTAGTGCCCAGTACCGCGGCGTCGCTCACGAGCTGCCGCGACTGCGGGTCGAGCGCATCCAGACGGGCAGCCAGCAGGGCATGCAGGCTGTCGGGAACCGCGAGCTGACCGATGTCGCCGACCAGCCGGTAAGCACCCTCGACGGGGTGGACGATGTCACGGTCGATCAACGCGCGCACCGTCTCCACCGCGAACAACGGAATCCCCTGTGCCTGAGCGGTGATCTTCGCCCGGGCCTCTGGCGGCATGCCGGATACCAGCGCATCCACCAGCTCATCCATCGACGCCGCGTCCAGCGGGTCAAGCGTCAGCGTGATCCGGTTGCGCCCGGTACCGAACCCGGGCCTGGCCTGGCCTAGCTCCGGGCGGGCGAACACCAGCACGTAAATGGGCAGGTCTCGCACCCAGTCGACCAGGTAATCCAGGAAGTCCAGCAAGCCCGCGTCGGCGTACTGGGCATCCTCGATCAGCAACGCCGCCGGGGCCGCGGCCGCCAGCCGCTCGAAGAACAGCCGCCACCCGGCGAACAACTCGGCTTGCGCCAGCGTCCCCCCGCTGTCGTCGAAGACGGCGACGCCGAGCAGCCGGCCCAGCCGCGTCCCGACATACATCCGCTCCTCGGGATCGGAGATGTACCTGTCCAGGCCCTCCCGCAGCTTGCCCGCGGCGACGTCGGCCGGGTCTTCCTCGGCGATGGACAGCCGCTGGCGCACGATCTCGGCCAGCGCCCAGAACGCCACCCCGTCGCCATACGACAGGCACCGTCCCTGGTGCCACCACACCTGCTCGGCCAGCCCGTCGACGTACTTGTCCAACTCCCAGCCCAGCCGGGACTTGCCGACTCCGGCCGGCCCGGACACCAGCACCAGCCGCGGCACCCGCCGCTCCGCCGACGCGTGGAACAACTCCCTGACTGTGCGCAGCTCCGCATCGCGCCCGGTCAGCGGCGCCTCCAGCCCGTCCAGCCGCTTCACCCCGCCGACCCCGGACAGCACCCGGGTCGGCCGCCACAGGTGCACCGGCTCGGCCTTGCCCTTCAACGCGTGCTGCCCGGCGTCGGTGAACCCCACTCCGCGTTCGGCCAGCCGCTGCGTCGCCCCATCTACCAGCACCGACCCGGGCTGCGCGGCGGTCTGCAGCCGGGCCGCGGTGTTGACCGTGTCCCCGGCCATCCCCTCACCGCCGACTCCCACGGTGACCGCTACCTCCCCGGTCACCACCCCGCACCGGGCCGCCAGCCCCGGGACGCCCGCGCCGGCGCCCAGCTCGGCCACCGCGGCCACCAGGTCCAGGCCGGCGCGGACCGCCCGCTCCGCGTCGCCCTCCGCGGCCACCGGGGCGCCCCACACCGCCATCACCGCGTCCCCGATGAACTTCTCGACCAGCCCCCCGTAACGCTCGATCACCGTCCGCGCCAGCACGAAATACTCCGACAGCAGCTCTCGCACCGCCTCGGGATCCCGCGACTCCGAAAACGGCGTGAACCCCACCAGGTCGCAGAACAGCACCGAGCACACCCGGCGCTCCGCCACCGGTCCCCCGCCTGACCCAGCCGCCGGCGCTGCCGACGACGATGAGGCGGCCACAGGCAATCCGGAGGCCGCTCCCGCCAGAGCATGGCCACACGCCGGGCAGAACCGGTCGCCCGGCGGGACCGGCTCACCACACGACGGGCAGCCCCGCAGAGGAGCACCACAGCCACCACAGAACCGGTCGGCATCCCCCCGGGACGCACCGCACTGCGGACACGTCACCACGAGCTATTTATACCCCCTGGTCAGAGGCCTCGCGCATCGCCGACCTCCCCGGTCCGGCGGCGGCCCATACCCAGCCTTCGATCCCGCTCACCGGGCGAGAAGCCGTTCGGTGATGAGGTAGGCGCCCAGGAGGATCAGCGCGAGAGCGGCGAGCCGCTCGGCGCGTTCGGTGAACCGTTCGCTGACCTGGTGCCCGAGCGCCAGCCCGAGCTGGCTGGCCAGCAGGGCCTGGACGGCGATGGCGATGATCACCGGGACGGTCGGGAGCCGTGCCAGGCCCAGGCTGAACCCGATGGCGAGCTCATCGAGGCTGATGCTGACCCCCAGGGCCAGGATCGCCACCCCGTGAGTGCTGGCCAGCCGCCCCGCTTTCCGTTCGTCGCCGCGCCCGGCGGCCAGCATGTAGATCCCCAGCCCGATGACGGCGGCACCGGCCAGGTAGTCTGCCGCATCCCCGATCACGCGGGCGATGCCCGCGCCCGCGGCCACGCCGATCAGCGGCATCCCGGCCTCGAAGACGACGAAGACCAGCGACACGCGAAGCCGCTCCCGGATCCCGGTCAGCCCGGCTGCTCCGAGCGCTGCCGCGACGGCGAAGGAGTCCACGCCCAGCGGAAGAACGAAAGCCAGCAGCCGGAGCATGACACCGACTCTGCCACTAATCTCCCAAACCTCAGCCAGCCGCGTGAACGGCCAGCGCGGTGACCATAGCGGCCATGGTGGTGGCTGCGGCGGGGCGTGAGAGCAGGAGGCGGGCGGGCCGCAGGCCACGGAAGGCCGCGCGCAGGCTTACCCGGGCGGCCTGGGCGAGGACCCCGGTCGCCAGGGCGAGTAGAACCGGTTCGGCAGCCGCCGGGATGGAGAAGGCGTCGGTGACGGCGGCGCCGATGACCGGACTGAGGCACATCAGCGCCAGCCAGCCCGCCACCCGGCGGCGCGGCTGGCCACCGAGCAGCGCACCGGTGGCCAGGCCCTCTCCGAACGCGTGCGCGGCCAGGGCCAGCGCGACCGCCGCCGAGCCGGCCAGCGCGACGGCGGCGCCCTCCACAAAGCGGTGAACCGCCAGCGCCGCCGCCGTGGCCGCACCGCTGGCTTGCTCCTGGTGCTCCCGGCACCCGCACCCGGTGCGGGTGGCGAGGCCCGCGACCGCGAACCCGGCGGCCGCGGCCAGCGGCACCAGCGGCGGCCAGATCCCCGCGGCGCGGGCGGCGGCCCACGCGTCCGGGAGAAGGTGCAGCCCGGCGACGATGAGCAGCGCGCCGGCAGCGGCCGCGAACCACATCTGCCGCTGACCAGGGCGGCGGCGCGCCAGCCATGCCCCGGTCACGGTCGCGGCCGCCACCAGGCCGGCGCCGACCAGCACGGGGGCCGGCAGCACGGCAGTGACGTGCACCTTGGCACCTGGTACCGCCGCGGCAACCACCGCATGCCCGTTCATCGCCGATGGCCCCTCTGATCCGCCCGTGTACCTGGCCGTTACCTGGTGAAGCAGTAGGAGTCGCTGGAGGCATCTCCGCCCTGCAGCCGGGTCTGGTGGACCCGCAGCCCCCGGAACTCATCCCCATGCGGAAAGAACCGCTCGTCGGCCACCAGCCCGCCCGTGCTGGTGTCGGCGTCGAGCTTGGCCAGCCAGGCCCCTACTCCGCCGGGGTAGAAGATGTCGTCCCAGGCCGCATACAGCGAGTTGGTCAGGTAGACACGCTGGCCGTCGCGGCTGACCTCCAGCATCTGCGGGCCGCCGCCGAGCGGCTGGCCGGGCGCAGCGGGGTGCGGCTGGCGGGCCGCGATGCCGCCGAGACGGACCGAGCCGGTCTCGCGGGGGGTGAACGGGTCACTGACGTCGTACTGCTTGAGGTCTCCCGTGCCCCAGCAGGACACGTACAGCCAGCGGTCGTCGACCGACAGGTCGATGTCGGTGATCAGCGGCGGAACGGCCCCGAACGGCTGCAGCGCCGGCGGCAGGTCGCCAGGGTCGGCCGGCTCGGCCGGAATCGTGATGACTTTGCGGGCCGCCCAGCGGTCACCGTCGCGGTACCACAGCCACACCGACCCGGACAGGTCGGTCACGTTGATCGTTGCGCCGGTGAAGCCCCAGGCCTTACTCGGATCGTGGGCGGGCCGCAGTTCCAGCACCATCTGGTGCTCATCGCCGAGGTCGACCCGCTGAGTCAGCGTGCGCTCGGACATGGACCAGAAGTTCAGGTGGTGGCCAAACTTGCGGCCGAGCAGATCCTCGGGGTTGAGGCCGTTCTCGATCATCGAGGGTGTGCCCCATTCGGAGGTGATCACCGTGTCGTGGCCCAGGTGCCACCACACGTCGTAGCCGAGGAACTGGTCGCCGCGGTCCATCTCCCAGGCCCCGATGACGTCGAAGGTGTCGTGGTCCAGCAGAGCGATTCCGGCGGGGCCGTCATGGCCGTTCGCGCCGCCAAGAGCGGACATGAAGATGGCGCCGGGGCCGCAGTGCAGGGTGTGCGGCCGGGAGTAGCCGGCCTTGGCGGCCAGTTCGTCGGCCTCGATGATGCGGACCACCCGAGGGTTGCGGGGGTCGGGCTTGGTGTCCAGCACGTAGGTGCGCGAGGAGCGCAGGCCGGGCACGATGAGGTAGCGGCGCTCCAGCGGTGCGCCGGGCCGGGCGTGGCCTTGGTGGCATAGCGCGCTTGAGCAGGCGTTCCAGCCGAAGTGGTGCAGTTCGTTGCCGGCGGTGGGCAGATCGCTCCAGCCGACGATCCGGCCGAAGTCGGGCGAAGCCGGGTCGGTGTCGAGCACCGTGATCGCGTCCTTCACCTGGCCGGCCGGATCGAACGCTGCCACGTAGGCCAGCCGCTCCGGCGGTGCTGCGATCGCGTCGGCCGGGGTGCGGTAGAACGTGGGGTCCTGTGTCTGGGACATTTGCTTCTCCTGGGTCGCTCGGTTGCGCTGCGAGGCGCCTACGCAGTCGGGAGCTCGCTCAGCCGGTGCGTTATGGCCGTCCTCCTCGCCGCCTGGTACGAGAAGGATCGCCGCCGTCGTGCCCGGCGCCATCCGTAGCGGGTACGGATCGGGCTACGGAGCTTCCGGCATGCGGTCGAGTTCCCCGGTGAAGCGCACAAGCTCGCGCTTGCTGCGGCAGCCGAGCTTGGCGCAGGTATGAGCAAGGTGCGTTTCGACCGTCCGGGTGCCGATGAACAGCTCGCGGCCGATCTCCGCCGCGGTGTGGCCGCGCGCCGCCAGCTGGGCGACCTGCAGCTCCCTCGGCGTCAGCGCGGCCGGTCCGCGGCCCGCCACGGCGGCCCGCCGTCCGCGGTCACCGAGACTGGCCAGCCGCTTGGCCACCCGGTCCCGGCGCACGACCGCCCCGCACCCGTGGTACGAACTAGCCGCCCGGGCGAGCATGTCGATGGCGGTGCCGCGGGACGTCGCTGCGATTCCGGCGACCTCGGCGGCCATGGCGCCGTAGAGCCGGCAGCCGAGCCGGTCCAGGGCATCCGAGGCCTCGGCGGCCGCAGCGGCGGCAAGGGCTGCGCGGCCTGTGGCCAGCAGCACCTGGGCCCGGGCGAGCTGCGCCAGCGGTCCGGCCATCTCCCCTTCGATCGTGCGGCTGAGCTCCGCGAGCCGCCGCGAGTGGGCGGCAGCGGCGTCCACCCGGCCGGCCGCGGTAGCAGCCTCGGCCGCGTCGATGAGGACAACGGCCTCGAACGCCACGGCATCCATGGCCCGGAACCTGCCCGCCGCATGATCAAGCAGGTCGTGCCCGGCCGCCGGGTCACCGGCCAGGGCAGCCATGGAGCCGGCCGCCCACGGCAGCCAGCTGCTCCATCCTGGCACGTCATCGGGACGGTCATAGGCCGCCGAGGCGAGCGCGAGCAGCCGCGCGGCGGTCTCCGGCCGACCGCGTTCGGCGGCCGCTCGGGCGGCGAACGCCGCCGCCCAGGCACGACGTCGGCTCCCGGCCAGCGGCCGGCGCGCTGCGGACTGGGAGACCCGCCGGACCACGTCATCGAGCCGGCCCGACAGCCAGTCACACTGGGCAAACATCTCCGCCGTCAGCGCGTCGCGGGCCTCGGGCTCGTGCATGGCCCGCTCGAACGTCGTCCTGCTGGCCGCCAGCCGGCCGACCAGCGCCAGGGCGAGCCCCCACATCGTCAGGTTCCATACGTACCGGTAGCGCTTATCCGCTGCCTGGGCGAGATCCGTGCTGCGGCGCAGATACCTGTCCGCATCCCCGAGCCGGCCCTGGACGGCGGCGACAAGTCCAAGCGCTCCGAGCGACTGGATCAATGCCGTCCGGTCGCCGCATTCTTCGGCCTTCTCGCAGGCGTCCAGGGCGAAGGCACGATGGCCGGGAAGGTCGCCGGCGCAGTACCGGATCCAGCCCAGCTCGTTGAGCGCCAGCAGGGCCAGGTCATCGTGTCCCCCGGCGGCGAACAGCTCCCGGGCCCGCCGACACGCGGCTGCCGCCTGGGCCGGCTGGCCGGCCCCGATGGCCAGGAAACTCGCGAGGCGGAACTGGACGATCCCCTCCCGGAGCCGGTCGCCGGAGGTGGCGAGCTGCCGCTCGATGTGCCGCATGACGGCGATAGCGGTCGCCGCGCCGTCTTCCACCAGATGATCGGTGACCCATTCCGCCCGCCAGGTCATGGCCTCAAGCACATCGAGCCAGCGTTGATCGTCGGGGTCCAGTACGTCGAGCAGCCCGGCCAGCAGGGGCAGCGTCTCCTGGTAGAGGTTGCGCTCCTCGGCCTGCCGGACCGCACGGATCAGTGTGTCCACCGCCTCCGGATCGCCCGAGCCTGCTGACCGCAGGAAGTGCGGCGCGGCCGCGCCGAAATTGCCGGCTGCGGCGAGGGCGCGACCGACCAGCCGGTGGAAGGCACGGCGGCGTGCCCCGCCGATGCTCTCGTAGACGACATCTTGCACCAGCGGATGAGCGATCTCGTAGCCCAGCCGACAACCCGCCTCGTACTCGGCAACCAGCCGTGACCGGGTGAGCCGCTCCAGCGGGACGCCGAGCCGGTCGGAGGGCCGACCGAGCACCCGTGCCAGACCGTCGAGGTCAACCCGGCCGCCGATCACCGCGAGGACCTCCAGCAGCCCTCGGTCTGGCGGCTCGAGGCGGTCCACGAGCAGGGCAACCCGGCCAGCGAGGCTCTCCGGAACCCGCGCGAGCCTCGGCTGAGCGAGATCTGCGCCTTGCTCCAGCAGCGCGCGCAGCAGTCCTATGACGAACAGCGGATAGCCCTGGGACCGTCCGACCAGCCAGGACACCAGCGCCGGGGGCACATCGCCGGCCCCCAGCACGGCGCGGGTCAGCGCCACCACCGACTCGTCGCTCAGCGCCTGCAGCCCGAGCCGGACGAGGGCATCGTCCTGCTCGAGCCCCACTAGCACCTGGCCGGCGACCGCGTGCCGGGCCAGATCGGCGATCCTCGCGGTGGCCAGGACGAGCACCGGGCGGTCCGGGAGCCGGCGAGCCATGTGGTAAAGCGCCTGCCACGACGACGCATCGGCGTTGTGGACATCGTCGAGGACGACGATCACCGGGTGGCCGGCGCTGAGGTTGTCGAGCAGCTCCGTCAGCGCTCGAAGCAACCGTTCGGGATCCGGCCCGCGGAAAGGCTCGTGATCGAGTTCGGGATCCGGCTGGCCCGGGCCGCTGCCAAGGGCCCGCCGAGCTGACCGAAGCACCAGCGCGAGGTCGCGCGCCGACGACCCGCACAGCCGACGTACCTCGGCCGTGGGTGCCGAGCTCAGCAGCCGCTCGAACGCCTCGACCCACAGCGCCAGTGAATACGTCATCCCCAGCTCGAAGGCCCGCGAGCCGACGACCACCGCGAAGTCGCGCTGCCGTTCGGCGAGCTCGTTGACCAGGCGGGACTTGCCGATGCCAGGCTCGCCGGTTACCAGCACGACACGGAACGCGCCACCGCGGGCCAGCGCCACCTGCTCGTCCAGCGCAGCAAGCTCGGCGTCCCGTCCGACCAGGGACGGCCGACGCGGAATGCCGGTCAGATGGCACAGGGTCGGCTGCGTCATGGGCGCCGCATTGGCTCCAGGGGTTTCATGCTCACGCCACCCTGCACCACGCGCGGCAGGAGCTGCCCGCCACAGAAACCCATCGGTCAATCCTTCCCCGGCCGCCCCGGCCGGGCCGGGAACACCGCCGCTCCTGTCCAGCTACCAGGCGGTCGTGAAACCGGCACGCACCGCATATGGAGATGGTGTGAAGACGCCGCTCTACGGAAGCGGACTGACGGTGGCTCTATAAGCGGGCTGTCAGTGCACTGACAGCGCGGTGTCAGCGCCGTCGTCCAGCCTGGCGGCATGACACATGTGATTGAGGCCGAGAGCCTGACCAAGAGCTTCGGAGCCACCAGGGCCCTGGCCGGCGTCAGCATCGCCGCCGAGCGCGGGCAGGTGCTGGCCCTGCTGGGACCCAACGGCGCCGGCAAGACCACGGTGGTCCGGATCCTGTCCACGCTGCTGCGTCCCGATTCCGGGCGCGCCAGCGTCTGCGGCTACGACGTGCTCACCCAGGCGGTGCAGGTCCGCCAGCTCATCGCCCTGACCGGCCAGTACGCCTCGGTGGACGAGGAGCTGAGCGGGACCGAGAACCTGCTCATGATCGGCAGGCTGCTCGGCCTGAGCCGGTCCGCGGCCCGCGGGCAGGGCCGCGAGATGCTGGCTCGTTTCGACCTGTCCGACGCGGCCGGCCGCGCGGTCAAGACCTACTCCGGCGGGATGCGGCGGCGGCTCGACCTGGCCGCCAGCCTGCTCGGCGAGCCCGAGGTGCTGTTCCTCGACGAGCCGACCACCGGCCTGGACCCGCGGGCGCGCATCGATGTCTGGGGCACCGTCAAGGCCATCGTGGCCGGCGGCGCCACCGTCCTGCTCACCACCCAGTACCTGGATGAGGCCGACGAGCTGGCCGACCAGGTCGCGGTGGTCGATCACGGCCGGGTGGTGGCGTCGGGCACGCCGGGCGAGCTGAAGACCCAGATCGGCGGCCAGTCGCTGGTGGTGCGGGCGGCGGACCTGGCGATGACCGCCCGGGTGGCGCTGGCCGTCCAGGAGATTACCGGGTCAGTGGCCGACGTGCGCCACGACACGGGCCTGGTCACCGCGCCCGCGAGTGACCCGGCCATGCTGGCCGCCGTGGTGCGGCGGCTGGACGACGAGGGCATCGCGCCGGCCGAGCTGGGGTTGCGGCTGCCCAGTCTGGACGAAGTGTTCCTGACGCTGACGGGCCACGCGGCGCAAGACGAGGACGACGAGCAGACCGGGAGGGCGGCATGACCACGCAACTGACTGACCACGCCACGGCGGTTCCGGTAACGAGCACCCGCCCGGCCGGGACCGGACCGGCGGCCCCGCCGCGCCGCGCGCTGCGGTCCCGGATCGGCGCGGCCGAGACGCTGCGGCAGTCCCTGACCGTCGCCTGGCGCAACGTTATGCAGATCCGGCACACGCCGGAGAAGCTGCTCGACGTGATCTTGATGCCCGCGGTGTTCTTGGTGCTGTTCCTGTACGTCTTCGGCGGCGCGGTGGCCGGGAGCACCCACGCCTACCTGGAGCAGCTCCTGCCGGGACTGGTCGCGATGATGGCCATGTTCGGCACCATGGGCCTGGGCACCAGCCTGTGCGACGACATCCGCAAGGGCGTGTTCGACCGGTTCCGCAGCCTGCCGATAGCCCGCTCGGCCCCGCTGATCGGCTCGGTGCTCGGCGACACGGTCCGGTTCTGTGCCGTGATGGCCGTGCTGACCGGGTTCGGCTGCGCCCTGGGTTTCCGGTTCCACGCCGCGCCGCTGGACATCCTGGCCGCCTACGGCCTGGCCTACCTGTTCTACCTGGGCGTGTGCTGGATCTCGGTGCTGATCGGGCTGTCGGTCTCCTCGCCGGAGACGGTGCAGGGCATGTCGCTCATCTGGACGATGCCGCTGACCTTCGGCAGCAGCGTGCTGCTGGCCAGCGCCGCGACCATGCCCGGCTGGCTCCAGGCCTGGGCCCGGGTCAACCCGGTGACCGACCTGGCGGACTCGGTCCGGGCGCTGACCATCGGCGGACCGGTCGGCCTGCACCCGCTCTACACCCTGGCCTGGGCGGCCGGGATCGTCATCGTGACGTTCCCGCTGGCCATGCGGATGTACGCCCGCCGGGTTTGAGCCGCCGGCCTGGCGCTGGCCCTCGGGCCAGGCCGCAGCGCCCCGCCGGGGCGGTCAGGGCACGAGGGCCAGTGCGTCGGCCCGGCCGAGCGCCCGGCCGCGGGCGCAGGCCGCCGCCAGGCCCTCCTCGCCGAGCGCGGCCCGGGCGGCCGTCTCGGCCCGGGTCAGCTCCAGGCTGCTGGCGTCCCGGAAGCCGTGCAAGGCGTCGGCGAGGCCGAGCCGCTCGGCCGCGGCCGCGTAGTCCCCGCGGGCGGCGGCCAGCGCGGCCAGCCCTTCGACCACGGTGGCCAGGAGGGGGTTGTTCGGCAGCAGCGTGGCGCTCCCCTCGGCCAGCAGGGCCAGCGCCTTGGCGTGCCAGCGGGCGGCCTCATCCAGGTCGCCTTCCTGCTCGGCCAGGCAGCCAGCCCGGCTGTAGGCCATCGCGGCCATCCCGATCATGTCCGGGCGCCGCGGGTGCGGGTCGACGATCTCCAGGGCACGGTCAAGCGCCTGGTGAGCCCGGCCCAGGTCGCCCTCCCGCCGGGCCAGCTCGCAAAGCTCGAGGTAGCCGTGGGCGTGGTCGTCGCGCTCGCCGATCCGGTCGGCCACCTCGATTCCGTGTTCCAGCTCGGCGCGCGCGGCGTCGAACTCGCCGGCCAGGGCCAGCGCGTGGCCCAGCGAGATGCTGATCATCTCGCCGAAGTTGCTGGCCAGGCCCTCGCTCGTGTGCCCGCGGGCCTCACTAAGCAGCCGGATGGCCTCGGTGGGAGCCGCCCGGGCCAGCTCCACGTTGGCCAGGCCGGTCAGGCTCATGATCATGCCCCACCGGTCGCCCAGCTCGCGGAACGCGACATAGCCCGCGGCCAGGCCGGCGGCGGCCTCGTCGATGTGCCCGTCGTTGAGGGCCAGGTGCCCGACGAACACCTCGCTGGCCGCACGCAGCCAGGGGTCGGAGCGCTCGCCCATGGCGCGCAGGCCGCGCCGCGCCTGCTCGCCGTCGCCGCTGAGCGCCCACACCATCGGCGTGGCCAGCAGCAGCAGCGGGTGGCTGGCTCCGCGGGTCAGCTCCGTCACCCGCCGCGCCACGTCCGGCATCGAGGCTGCGTCGGGCGGATTCTCCTTCTGCCACCGGCCCACCAGCGCGATGAGCTGGCAGATGGCCCAGGCGTCATGCAGCCCGGGCGGCGCGGCGTCACCGGCGATCTGCGCCACAGCGGCAGCCGACTCGGCCGCCTCGGCGTCGTAGTCGCGGGTGAGCCAGAACCAGGCCAGCGCGCCGACGAAGCGCAGCGCCAAGGCCGCGTCCCCGGCCGCGATCACATGCCGGAGCGCGGCGGAGAAGTTGCCGTGCTCGGCGGTCAGCCGGTTCAGCCACACCAACTGGTCACGCGAGCGCAGCTCCGGTTCCGCCCGTTCGGCCAGGGCCAGGAAGAACTCGGCGTGGACGGCGCGGGCCCGGTGCTCCTCACCCGCCTCGGCCAGCCGGCCGGCCGCGTAGGCCCGCACCGTTTCCAGCAGCTGGTAGCGCACCTCGTGCTCGCCGGTGGCCATCACCAGAGACTTGTCCACCAGCGCGGCGACGAGGTCGATCACCTCGCGGTGATCTCCGCTCAGCGCGCACACGTGCTCAGCGCCGGCGGGCGTGGCGCCGCCGCTGAACACTGACAGCCGCCGCAGCACCGCCCGCTCGGGCTCATCGAGCAGCTCCCAGCTCCAGTCCACCACGGCGCGCAGCGTCTGGTGGCGGGGCAGCGCGGCGCGGTCACCGACCGACAGCAGCCGGAACCGGTCGTCGAGCCGGTCGGCCACCTGGTCCGCGGTCAGCGCCCGTAGCCGCGCCGCGGCCAGCTCGATGGCCAGCGGGATGCCATCCAGCGCCCGGCAGATCCGGACCACCGGGCCCGCGGTCGCCTCGTCCAGCGCGAACCCCGGCCGCACGGCGGCCGCGCGATCGGCGAACAACCGGACGGCCGGGGACCGCGCCGCGTCGCTCGCGTCGGCCTCCTCCGGCGGCAGCTCCAGCGATGGCACCGGGCACAGGTTCTCGCCGGTCACGCCCAGCGGCTCCCGGCTGGTGACCAGGATCCGCACGCCGGGCGCGACGGCGAGCACCTGGCCTGCCAGCCGCGCCGCGGCCATGGCTACGTGCTCGCAGTTGTCCAGGACCAGCAGCAGGCGGCGGGACGTGAGCGCATCGGTGAGCCGGTCCAACGGGGGCAGGGCGGCCAGCCGGGCCGCCTCGGCGGGATCCGCGGGCCAGGCCGTCTCCTGGATGCCCAGCGCGGCCAGCACGGCCTGCGGCACGTCCATGGCGTCGCGGACCGGTGCCAGCGGCACGAACCACACCCCGTCGGACAGCTCGTCCGGCCACTGCCCAGCGAGCCTGGCCGAGGCCTCGACCGACAGCCGCGTCTTGCCCGCCCCGCCTGGGCCGGTCAGCGTGACCAGCCGCGCCTCGCTGAGCAGCTTGCCGACGCGCCGCAGTTCCTCTTCGCGGCCCACGAAACTGGTGAGCTGGGCGGGCAGGTTGGTGGCGGGCCTCTCCTGGCCGGCCGGAGCGGGCTGCGCGGCTTGTGCACCAGCGGCCGACGGCGGCTCACCGCGCAGGATCGCCAGGTGGACGGCGGCCAGGGCGGGAGACGGATCGACGCCCAGCTGCTCGGCCAGCACCCGCCGGATGTCCTCGTAGGCCGTCAGCGCGTCCGCCTGCCGGCCCGCCGCCTGGAGCGCGCACATCAGCTGGCCCCGCAGCCGCTCACGCAGCAGGTGCTCGGCCGCCAGCTCCTGCAGCTCGGGCACCAGCTCGGCGCCCCGTCCCAGGGCCAGCTCAGCGTCGATCCGGTCTTCGAGGGCGGCCAGCCGCAGCTCCGACAGCCGGGTGATCGCGGCCGCCGCGAACGGGGCGTCCGCGACATCGGCCAGCGCCGGGCCGCGCCACTGGCCGAGCGCCCCGGCCAGCAACGACGCGGCCTCCGCCAGGCGCCCATCGGCCAGCGCACGGCGCCCCGCGCCCACCTGCTGCTCGAAGACGCGCGCGTCTACGCCAACCTGGTCCATCACGAGCCGGTAACCGGCCGGGCCGAACTCCACGGCGTTCCGGCCGGCCGCGCTGCGCAACCGCGAGACCAGCGCCTGCACCGCGTTGGCGGCGTCGGTCGGCCCCTGACCGTCCCACAGGTCCTCGGCCAGCCGCTCCACCGAGACCGCCCGGCCGTCGGCGATGGCGAGCCGGATCAGCAGGGCGCGCAGCCGGGCCCCGCCGACGGGCAGCAGGGTCCCGGCGTCGTCACGGACCTCCAGCGGCCCCAGGATGCCGACCCGCACTCGCGCCTCCCTCGCGCCAGCCGTCCCTGCCCATTGTCCGCCCGTCGGGCCGTGGCCAGCACCGCGCATGGCCCGGGTGCAGTGGCCGGGCAGGCAGGTGGATGACTAGGGATAGCTGTCCTCCGGTACCCATAATGGAACCAGAGAGAGGCGTTCCATGATCGGAACAAGCCACTGACCTGGGCAGAGTGGGCGATACTGGGATCGAACCAGTGACCTCCTCGGTGTGAACGAGGCGCTCTCCCGCTGAGCCAATCGCCCGCGCCCGGTGAGCCGGATCCGGCAGCCGGGGCGAAACACAGACTAGCGCACTCCGGCCCGCTGGCATCGCCACTGCCCCGGTGCGAGCCTTGGGCCGGGGCCGGAGAGACGAGCGCCCGGAGCCACGCTCACGGGACCGGGCGGAAGAATACTCTCAGTCACATAAGCGTTACTAATCAGCCACATCGGGATTACTACCCTACATCGGCATCGCTAGCGTGCCGCTAGCGCGCATTCTTGTACCGGCCTATCTGCCGATAGCCCGGACCGTGGCTGTGAAATAGTCATATATCGGATATTCCTGCACTAGATGCCGCCGTGTAAGACGCAGCGTCGTTCCGCTAACTGACATCTAACCCCAGCGGGCACTCTCGCGGGCACCATCCCTGTGCAAGCCGACCGCCACAAGCCCCGGAGCGAGATAGACTTTCGAACCCGGCGAGACCAAGGTCACGGCGCTGTGCCTGGTTCAGGGGATGACAGAGAGATCATGACGGCGTTCTATTTCCGGAGGAACACGATCAGGTCACAGCTCGATTGCGAGCCGGTGACCGGAGTTACAAGTGGCCCAGGTCCCCGGATTGGTTTTTCCGCGGTGCCCTGCACGTCAAAAGTGAAGTGGTTGCGCAGGTTTACGAAGCCCGGCATTCCGGGACACGACAAGGCAAAGGTTTGGCTGGATGATGAACAGCGCTGCTACTGTCTCAGCTGAGCTCAGGCTCAGCCTTGTGGTTCCCGGGCACGGGGCCGTCCCGCTCATGGCCAGCCTCTGCTACACCGCCCGCGATCCGTACGCCGTCCGCATGGCATTCCATGTTGGCGCCGAAGATCCGGTCGAGTGGATCTTCTCCAGGGACCTGCTCTTGGCGGGCCTGACCGCGCCCGTTGGCGAGGGTGACGTCAAGGTATGGCCTGGCCGGGACCGTGGCCTCGGCGTGCTGAACATCGCGCTATCGTCCCCATTCGGCCACGCTCACTTTGAGGCTCCTATGACCGCAATGGCAGATTTCCTTAAGAAGACCTTCAGGCTTATTGCCGCAGGGCGCGAGAGCAACTTCATCAATATCGATAGCGAGCTCGACGAGCTGCTCTGGCGTGCCTGAACATTCAGTCAACACCGACAAACGCGGCGAAACGCCAGGCGGATCTTTGCGACAGCGGGGATCTTCCTAATCAGGGATCCAGTTCACCAGGCCCGGAGAAATCAGAACGATTACGGATCAGGGGTTTCGGCCGCCCGCATGGCGAACACTTCGGACACCTTTCTGGTGACCGGTCCCGGAGCCGCGGCGAGCACCTGGCCGTCCACGCTGCGGATCGGCTGCACATCCCTGGTTGTTCCGGAAAGGAAGGCTTCGTCCGCCTCGGCCAGCGCCGCCAAGGGGAGATCCTGCTCGGCGGCTCCCGACCACTCGATAACCAGCGCCCGGGTCACCCCGGCGAGGCATCCGGCCGACAGCGGCGGGGTGAGCAGCCTGCCGTCGGACACCACGAACACGTTCGTTCCGGTGCCCTCGCACAGGTTCCCGGCCGTGTTCGCGAAGATCGCCTCACTGCCGTCGTGGGAGGTGGCATAGGCCAGGGCCCGCACGTTCTCCCCGTAGGACGTGGTCTTCAGGCCGGACAGCGCCCCGTGCTCGTTGCGCGGCCAGGGCACGGTGGTCACGTCGACCCAGGGAG
>Ga0318564_10000094_pt1 | contig 19137 bp, 19 predicted proteins | sample GRESIP066b5f20_FD_203479 | JGI IMG/M metagenome (GOLD analysis project Ga0318564, IMG submission 203479) | Tropical soil microbial communities from Luquillo Experimental Forest, Puerto Rico - GRE.SIPMG.066b5f20 | ecosystem: Environmental > Terrestrial > Soil > Tropical forest > Bulk soil...
CGGCCGGGCGCTCCGCCGCGAGCCCCTACCTCGACGACGAGCGCGAGCTCCACGACTACTGCTTCGTGGTCGCGGGCTGCGTCGGGATCATGCTGACGCGCCTGTTCGCCACCCGCGTTCCGGCGCGCGATCCGGCGACGGAAGAGCGCCGGCTGGCGCTCGCCCCGGCGGTGGGCGAGGCGCTTCAGCTCACCAACATCCTGCTCGACTGGCCCGCCGACGTGCGCCGCGGCCGCTGCTTCGTGCCGGGCGCCTGGCTCGAGGAGCGCGGCCTCGTCCCCGCCGACCTGGTGGCGCCCGGCCGCCCCGGCGTGCGCGAGATCGCCGGGCGGCTCGAGGCGCTGGCCCGCGCCGCGCTCGCGCGCGTGCCCGATTACCTCGATCTGGTGCCGACGCGCTGCGTGCGCTACCGCCTGTTCTGTCTGTGGCCCGCGCTGTGGGCCGCGGCCTCGCTGGGCCACGCGCGACGCGATCCCGAGTTCCCGTGGGGGCCGCGCCGCCCGCGCCTGCCCCGCCGCCAGCTGTGGGGTGCGGCGCTCGGCTCGCTGCTGGTGGCCCACGACCCGCGTGCCACGCGGCGCATGGTGCTGGCGCGCGCGTGAGCCGATGAGCCGCCTCACCTAGCCGATCTTCTCGACCTCGGGCGTCTGCGGGACCCGGGCACGGTCGCGGGCCGCCAGCGCCCGCAGCCGGTAGGCCACCCACACCGCCCCGCCCAGCAGGATCGCCGCGCTGAAGCTGGTGGCGACCGGCGCCCCCCAGCGCTGCGCGATCGCGCCCGCGGCCAGCGCCCCGAACGGCGCGGTGCCCACGAACATCAGGGTGTAGAGGCTCATGACGCGGCCGCGGAACCGGTCCTCCGTGGTGAGCTGGAGCAGCGTGTTGGTGCTGGCGACGTAGACGATGAGCCCGAAGCCGGCGAGGAACCCGCCGGCGAGCGAGAGCCCGAGCGTCTGCGACCAGGCGAACACCGCGAGCCCCAGCCCGGCGGTCGAGAGCCCGACCAGCAGGTTGCGGCGCAGGCCCCAGCGATCGAGGTCCTGGGTGAGCCGCGCCACCGCGAGCAGCGCTCCGACGCCGAACGCCGACACCAGCAGCCCGTAGGCCCCGGCCCCGGCGTGGAGGATGGTGCGCGCGTAGACCGGCAGGAGCACCATGTACTGGAAGCCGAGCCCGGCGGTGACCCCGAGCAGCAGCAGCAGGTTGCGGATCGATTCGACCGACCAGGCATAGTCGACGCCCTCGCGCAGCGTGGCGCGCCGCGCCGCGCCGCGCGCGCCGGCGGGGCGCGCCGGCAGGCGCATCAGCCCCAGGCCCGCCAGCACCGCGACGTACGACACCGCGTTGAGCGCGAAGCAGCCGCCCTCGCCGATGGTCGCGACCAGCACGCCGGCGATCGCCGGCCCGATGATGCGCGCGGTGTTGAAGGCCGCCGAGTTGAGCGCGATGGCGTTCGAGAGATCGGACTTGTCGACCAGCTCGATCAGGAACGACTGGCGGCCCGGGAGATCGAAAGCGTTGATGATCCCGAACACGAACGCCAGCACCAGCACCATCCACGGCCGCACCACGCCGGCCATGACGATCGCCGCCATGGCCGCGGCCTGGAGTAGCGCCGCGCCCTGGGTGACGTAGAGCAGGCGCCGCTTGTCGACCCGGTCGGCGACCACTCCGGCCCACAGCGCGAACATCAGCACCGGCAGGAACTGCATGAACCCCAGCAGCCCGAGCATGAACGCCGAATCGGTGAGCCGGTGCATGAGCCAGCCCTGGGCGACGCTCTGCATCCAGGTGCCGACGAGCGAGATGAGCTGGCCCCACCAGTAGAGCCGGAAGTTGCGATGGCGCAGGGCGCGCAGGCGATCGGCGAGCACCGCGCGCGTGGAGCCGGGCATGGTAGCCGCACGCTAGCATGCCGCCCGGGGCGCGTCATCGCGGCGGGCGACGCGCGTGGCGACACCGCGCGGCGCCTGCTAGGGTGCGGCGCCGTGATCCGCCGCTTCCCGGATGGCTTTTGGTGGGGGGCCGCCACGTCGGCGCACCAGGTCGAGGGCGGCAACCGGCGCAACGACTGGTGGCGCTTCGAGCAGCGTCCCGGCGCCACGCGCGACGGCCGCACCAGTGGCGACGCCTGCCTCCACTACCAGCGCTTCGACGAGGACTGGGCGCTGGCCGCGGCCGACGGGCATCGCATGCACCGCCTGTCGCTGGAGTGGAGCCGGATCGAGCCCGAGCCCGGCCGCTTCGATGCCGCCGCGATCGCCCACTATCACGCGGTGCTCGGGGCGCTGCGCCGCCGCGGGCTCACCCCGCTCGTCACCCTCCACCACTTCACCAACCCGCTGTGGATCGCGGATCGGGGTGGCTGGGAGAACCCCGAGACCATCGCGTGCTTCGTCGCGTTCGCGCGCTTCTGCGCCCGCGAGTTCGGCGGCGAGGTGGACTGGTGGTGCACCGTGAACGAGCCCGAGGTGCTGGCGTTCCGCGGCTGGTCCGAGGGCATCTGGCCGCCCGGCAAGCACGACGACAGCCTGGCGCTGCTGGTGATCGCGAACCAGCTCGAGGCGCACGGCCGCGCCTACCGCGCGATCCACGAGGCCGATCGCGCCGACGCCGACGGCGATGGCCGCGCCGCGATCGTGGGCCTGGCCAAGCACTGGGTGGGGCTGGTCCCCGACCGCGCGTGGCATCCTCTCGACCTGGCCCGCGCCTGGTTCGAGGACCGGGTCTTCAACCATGCGGTGCTCGAAGCGCCGCGCACCGGCCGCATCACGCTCTCGATCCCCGGCGCCGGCAGCGTGTCGCGGCGGGTCGAGGGGCTGGCGGGAAGCCTCGACTACCTGGGCCTCAACGTCTACACGCGCTGGCGGGTGCGCGCGACCGGCGCCACGCCCCACGTCGCCTCGCGCGGCGCCGCGCTCACCGACCTGGGCTGGGAGATCGCGCCGCGCATCCTCGAGCCGGCGCTCGCCGCCGCCGCGGCGTCCGCAGTGCCGATCCTGATCACCGAGCACGGCTTCGCCGACGCGCACGATGCCTTCCGGCCGCGCGCGCTGGTCGAGTCGCTGCTCCACCTCGGGCACGCGATCGAGGGCGGCGCGAGCGTGATCGGCTACCTTCACTGGTCGCTGCTCGACAACTTCGAATGGAACGACGGCTACCTCGGCCGCTTCGGCCTCTACGCCGTCGACTTCGACGATCCCGCGCGCCCGCGCCGGCCGCGCCGCAGCGCCCGCATCTTCGCGCGCATCGCGCGTGAGAACGGGATCGCCGCCGACCTCGCGGCCGAGGCCGGGCTCGCGCTGTGACGCGTGGTGGACCGGAGCAGGCCGCGGCCGCTATGCTTCCGGCCCGCTGAGCACCGCGAGGACACGACCATGTGCCCCTTCTGCCACGCCCACGACGGCAAGCCCTGCACGGTGAGCGAGACGCCGAGCGGCCGCATCATCTGCAGCTGCGGCCGGCACGCCTGGCCCAATGCCGCCGCGTTCCTCGAGACCTGCCGGCGCCTGAGCCTCACCATCACCGGCCAGGTCCACGACTGGACCCAGAGCTACTAGGCCCGGTCTAAGGCCGGCCGGGGGTTTGCCGCACCTCGAGCGCTGGGCTACCCTTTGCGACGCTGCACCACCCGGACACCGCCATGGCCACTCCGCCCAAAGATCCGCTCGAGACCTTCCAGCGTGAGGTCGAGCGCATCTTTCACGACCTGGTGTACCGCCGCCATCCGGCGACCCACTTTGCCGAGGCGGGCTGGGCGCCGCCTGCCGACCTCGTGGTCTCGAGCCAGGACGCGCGCGTGCTGCTCGAGCTCGCCGGCGTGCCGCGCGAGAGCATCCAGCTCCGGGTCGCGGGCCGGCTGCTCGAGGTGAGCGGTCGCCGCGAGCCGCCCACCGAGCCCGGCGAAGCCCACTACCATCGCGCCGAGATCTACTTCGGTAACTTCCGCCGCGTCGTCGAGCTGCCCTGGGAGGCGGACGCGGCCAGTATCGAGGCCAACTTCAAGGACGGCATGCTGCGCGTGAAGGTGAGACGCGCCCCCGCTCCCCAGGTCACCGACGTTCCGATCGAGGAAGGACCCGGCGCCACCACCCGCGGCGCCAGGGAGCGGCCGCGTTGAGCCCCAAGCGCGGTAAGAAGAGCGACGGGCCGTTCGAGCTCGGCACCCCGCCGCCGCCGGGCGAGACCCGGGCGGTGCCGGTGCTGCCGGTGCGGCACACCGTGCTCTTCCCGCTCGCCATCCTGCCGCTCAACGTCGGGCGCGAGCGCAGCGTCCAGCTCCTGAACGACGTGCTGGCCGGTGACCGCACCATCGCGGTGGTGTGCCAGAAGGACGGCGCCGACGAGGAGCCGAAGCCCGGCGACCTGCACGAGATCGGCTCGATCGGCACGGTGCTGCGCATGATCCGCTTTCCCGACAATCGCTACTCGGTGCTCGTCCAGGGCATGGCGCGGGTGCGCGTCACCGGCATCGAGGCCACCGAGCCCTACATCAAGGCCAAGGTCGAGGCGCTGGCCGAGATCGAGACCGACGACGTCGAGACCGCGGCGCTGGTCAAGGAGGTCCAGGCCCAGTTCGAGCGCGTGGTCCAGCTCTCCCCCACCGTGCCCGACGAGGCGGTGGCGGCGGCGAAGGAGCAGCCGGGGCCCGGCCGGCTCGCCGACTTCATCGCCTCGCTGCTCGAGCTGCCCGCCGAGGACAAGCAGCGGTTGCTCGAAGCGCTCGATGCCAAGCAGCGTCTGCGCGGCGTGACCAGGATCCTGGCGCGCGAGCTCCAGGTGCTGGAGGTCGGCCAGCAGATCCGCGAGACGGTGAAGGAAACGCTCGACAAGAACCAGCGTGAGTTCCTGCTGCGCCAGCAGATGGAGGCGATCAAGAAGGAGCTGGGCGAGGCCGACGACGGCCAGCGCGAGGCCGCCGAGCTCAAAGCGCGCATCGAGAAGGCGCAGATGCCGCCGGAGGTGCGCAAGGAGGCCGACCGCGAGCTCGACCGGCTGTCGCGCATCCCGCCGCAGGCCGCCGAGTACACCGTGGCGCGCACCTACCTCGAGTGGCTGTGCGACCTGCCGTGGGCGGTGGTGACCCAGGACGACCTCGATCTCAAGCACGCGCGCGCGGTGCTGGACGAGGACCACTACGGGCTCGACAAGATCAAGGACCGCATCCTCGAGTACCTGGTGGTGCGCCGCTTCAAGCCCGACGCGCGCACTCCGATCCTGTGCTTCGTGGGCCCGCCCGGTACCGGCAAGACCTCGCTGGGGCGCTCGATCGCGCGCGCGCTGGGACGCAAGTTCGTGCGCCAGTCGCTGGGCGGGGTGCGCGACGAGGCCGAGATCCGCGGGCACCGCCGTACCTACATCGGGGCGCTGCCCGGCAACATCATCCGCGGCATCCGCCGCGCCGCCTCGCGCAATCCGCTGTTCATGCTGGACGAGATCGACAAGCTGGGCGCCGACTTCCGCGGCGATCCCGCCGCCGCGCTGCTCGAGGTGCTCGATCCGGAGCAGAACTCGACCTTCACCGATCACTACCTCGACGTGCCGTTCGATCTGTCGCAGGTGCTGTTCATCACCACCGCCAACATCCTCGACACCGTGCCGCCGCCGCTGCTCGACCGCATGGAGGTCATCAAGCTCTCCGGCTACACCGACTCCGAGAAGCTGGCGATCGCGCGGCGTCACCTGCTGCCCAAGACGATCCGCGAGAACGGGCTCGAGAGCCTGGGCTTGAGCTTCACCGACGAGGCGATCTACAAGGTGATGCGCGAGTACACCAGCGAGGCCGGGCTGCGAAACCTGGAGCGCGAGCTGGCCAACGTGCTGCGCCGCACCGCCAAGCTGGTCGCCGAGGGCGGCTCGCCGCCGCGCGAGATCGGCGTGGGCCAGGTGCGCGAGCTGCTGGGGCCGGAGCGCTTCGAGCACGAGCGCGCCATGGCGATCGACGAGCCGGGCGCCGTGCTGGGGCTGGCGTGGACGCCGGCGGGCGGCGAGGTGCTGACCATCGAGGCCACCGCGATGCCGGGCGCCAAAGGCCTGACGCTCACTGGCCAGCTCGGCGACGTGATGCGCGAGTCCGCGCAGGCGGCGCTCTCCTACGTGCGGTCGCACGCCGCCGAGCTGGGCATCGATCCGGCGTTCTTCGACCGCACCGACGTCCACGTCCACCTGCCGGCCGGCGCCATCCCCAAGGACGGCCCCTCGGCGGGCGTGGCGCTGTGCACGGCGATCGTGAGCCTGCTCTCGGATCGCAGGGCGCGCTCCGGGATCGCGATGACCGGCGAGATCACACTGCTCGGCCGCGTGCTGCGTGTGGGCGGCATCAAGGAGAAGGTGCTGGGTGCCTATCGCGCCGGCATCAAGACCGTGATCCTGCCGGCGGAGAACCAGGGCGACCTCGAGGAGGTGCCGATCGAGGTGCGCACCCACATGATCTTCGCCCCGGTCGAGCGCATCGAGCAGGTGCTGCAGCTCGCGCTCGAGCCGGGCGTGACGCTGCGCGACGGCGGCGCCCGGACGGGCAAGGAGGGCGCGCGCGAGCCGGCGGAGCCCACGCCGCTCGGGATCGCGGCGCGCGGACCGGCGCGGGCGGAGCGCTAGGTCCGGCTGGTTCGCATCCGGCCCGCACACCCGACGCGGCGCTGTCTCGAGAACGTGATCGAAGAGTCCGCAGCGGGCCGCCCGAGCTGACCCACCTGTGACGGAGACCGTGCCGGCGGTCGCGAACCAGCACCGAGCCTCGCTGATCACGCGGCTCGGGGTGCTGGTGCCGTTCGCCGCGGGCGTGACGGCGGGCGTGCTCGCGAGCCGCGTCTTCGCGGCGCTCGGCATGGGGCGAGAAGCCGAGCTGTTACATCGCACGCTGCCCGGGGCACTCGCGGGACTCGTCACGCGCGCCGCGGCCAGCCCGGAGCTGGCGGGCGTGGCGGCGGGCCTCGCTCCGCCGGCGATCTCGCTCGTGCTGTCGAGCTGGGCCGGGCGCGGCGCCACGGGGGCGGGCGCGACGGTGCGCGGCGCGCTCGGCTGGTGCTGGCTCCTCTCGATCCTCGCGGCGACCCTGGCGTTCGTGGTGCCACTACCCAGCGCGGCGATGAGGATGGCGGCGCTGGGCTACACCATCGCGTGGCCGGCACTGATCGGCTGGGCGGCCGCGCTCGTGATCCGTGGCGCTTCGCCGCTCGGATTCGCCGGCGGCGTGACCGCCCTCTTCTGGCTCGGTCTCCTGAGCCGCACGCTGCCGGTCGGCTGGCCCGGCGAGACCAGCATGCGCTGGCAGCGGCTCGCGCTCGGCCAGCCGTGGCCGCGGCTCGCCGGCGGCGCGATCGCCGTGGCGGCGGCGTGCCTCCTGCCGCCGGCGCTCGCGCGGGCGCACTCCAGGGGCGCGCACCGGCTCGCAGTCGCCGCGCTGGTTCTGGTTCCGTTCCTGCTGCTGCGAGGTCTCGCCTGTTTCGAGCCTTTCGGCGCCGAGAAGCTCCAGGCGGCCCTCGCCAGCCCTCGCTACACGAGCTTCCTGCAGGCGAGCGCGCGCCCCGAGCCGACGCCGGAGCTGCTGCGGCGCTACGTGGCGCTGCTTCCCGAGCTGCGCGGCCGGGTCGTGACCCATCCGGCGGGCTGGACGCTGGTGTTCCGCGGGGCGGTCCAGCTCGGCGGCTCGGCGGCGGGGCGGCAGGCGGCGCGGCTCACCGCGTGGGCCGTGGGCGCCGACACGAACCGCGCCGGCGCGATGGCGTCGCAGGGCGCGAAGCGTCCCCTCGCCGAGCCGGAGCTCAACGGGCTGTGGCTCATCGCCGCGCTGACCCTGGCCGGCGTGATGACGTTCCCGCTCGTCGTGTTCTGGTTCGTGCGTGGATCGGATTCGTGGGGCGCCGCGCTGCGGATCGCGTCCCTCTCGGCGTTCCTCGGCCCGTTGCTCCTCTTCGTTCCCAACGTGGACTCGGTCTATCCGTCGCTCTTCGTTCTGAGTGCAGCCGCGTGGCTGCGCTCGGAGCAACCCCGGCGCACCGCCTGGGCGTTGCTCACGGGCGGGTGCGCAGCGCTACTCGGCTTCCTGTCGTTCGGCACCCTGGAGTTGTTGCTCCTGCTCGGGATCGCCTCGCTCCTGTCGTGGAGGCGGCGTGCCCCGAATCCGCGGCTCGAGGCCGAGCGCTTCGCCATGCTCGTGCTGCCGCCGCTCGCGCTGATGGTCGCGGGCCTGCTCGCCGGCTACGACTACGCGCGGAATCTCGCGCTCGGGCTCCATTACCACCACATCATCACGATGGCCGGCCGAACGCACGCGCTGTGGGTTCTCCTCAATCCCCTGGACCTGATCGCGACGCTCGGGTTGCCGCTGGTGCTCTGGCTCGGGCGCGCGACGCCATGGCGCAACGTGGCGACCGCCGCGGCCGAAGTGCGCCTCGACCCGGCGCTTTCGATCGGTGTGGCGACGGCGCTGACGATGCTGGTCCTGGACGTCGCCGGCGACAGCAAGGGTGAGACCCCGCGGCTCTGGGTCGGCCTCTACGCGCTGCTGCTCGCCGGTTTCTCGGCGCCGTGGCGGGACCTGCGCGAGCGGCCGTGGGCGGCGCTCGCCGGGCTGGCCGGCGGCACGCTGATCGTGCTCAAGGGCTTCTACGTGTTCGGGTGGACGTCGACGGATCTGACGCCCTGATAGCGGCTCCTTTCGGGGCCCGTGGCCCGAAGCCGTTTCCTGCCCACGCGGCCGGGCGTCTCAGGCGCTGCGCGAGCCCTCGAGGCGCACCTTCTCTTCGCGCCAGCCGCGCAGGCGGGTGAGCTCGGCGCCGACGTCGTCCATGTCGGCGAGATCGGGCGCCAGCCCCAGCGCGCCGTGATCGAGCGCGAAGCGCGCGCCCTCGTCGAGGGTCACGAGCCCGGTGGCGCGCAGCTGGGTCGCCACCACCGGCACCTGGGAGCGCGCCATCTCGTCGAGCGTGGCGGGCAGGCTCGGCTTGGTCATCACCCCGCGCGGGTTGACCGGGCCGACCACGAAATCGGGACGCACCTCCCACTCGCGCAGGCGCTCCAGCAGCAGGCCCAGGTTCAGGGTCTCGAACGCGGCGCGCGCGCCGAACCGGCCGTGGATGAAGCTGGTGAGCCGCTCGAAGAAGATGCGGTGCTCGCCGGCCAGCGCCAGGTCGGTGATCCCGGCGGCCACCACGACGCCGCGCAGCGCCTTGCGCCGGATGCGCCCGGCCTCGGCTTCGATGCGCAGCCGCACCAGCGCTCCGATGTCGCGGCGCGCCAGCAGCCAGGCGTGGCTGATGCGCGTCCAGAGTGTGCCCATGCCGCCGTCGTTGACCCGGTCGGTGCTCAGCGGATCGACGCGCCCGGGGTTGAGATCGTGGCGGCCGGTGTGCGGCAGATCGGGCAGGACGGCATAGAGCGGCACCACCCGGCCGAGCTCGCCGAGCGCGGTGTCGAGCACCGGGCTGGGCGTGGCCAGCACTCCCTCGGCGCCGGCGTTGAGCGCCTTCGACACCGTCACCGCCAGCGACTCGGGCTCGCGGTAGCGCTCCGCGACCTCCAGCATGCGGTCGCGCGGCACGCGCGCGGCGCGGCGCAGTGAGGCGGCGGCCAGCAGCAGCCGGGGCGGCTCGAAGCGGCGCTTGCTCATGGCTCGATCCGCTGCAGCTCGCCGCCCGCACGCGCCGAGCGGTAGAGGGCGTCCATGACGCGGTGCACCTGGAGCGCGAACTCGCCCTGGTTCGGCACCTTCGGGCCACCGGTCGCCCAGGCCAGGAAGGAGGCGTCCATCAGATAGGTGGCCTCGCCGCCCCAGTCGAACGCCGCGATCTGCGGCAGCTCCGCGCTGCGCAGCCGGGTCTGGCCCGCTCCGAGCCCGCCGCGCGCGATCGCCAGGTCGGCCTCGATCCCGTCGTCCGAGACCAGCATCTTGCCGTTGTCGCCCTCGAGCTCGATGACGGTCGCGGGCTCGGGGTAGCCGGGCATGCTCCACGAGCAGTCGAGTCCTACCTCGGCGCCGCCCGCGAGCGTCATCATCGCGTGCACCTCGTCCTCGAGGTTGCCGTACATGCGGCTCGAGGTCGCGCGCGCCTCGACCGGGCGGCCCAGCGTCCACACCAGGACGAACAGCAGCTCGGCGGCGATCTGCGCCAGCACGCCGCCCGCGATCGGCCCCGGCTGGTGGTGCACCGGGTGCGCGTTGTCGAACACACGGCTCACGAACATCGAGGAGCGCGCCTGGCGGACCGAGCCCAGGGCACCGGCGGCGACCAGGTCGTGGGCGCGCCCGAACACCGGGGTGAACGCCAGGCTGCAGGCGCACGCCAGCGGGCGCCGGGTCTCGGCCGCGCGCGCCACCACCCCCTCGGCCTCCTCGAGCGTAACGCCCAGGGGGTGCTCGACGAATACCGCCGCCCCGGCCTCGAGCGCCTCGCGGGCCGCGGCCGCGCGCTCGTGCTGGGGCCCGCACACGAACACGACATCGGGCTGGAGCGCCGCCAGCATGCGCGGCTGGCTCGCGAACGGGCGCGCCCGGTAGCCCAGGCCGCGCAGCCGTGCGCGCGCTTCGCCGCGGCGGTCGACGGCGCCCACCAGCTCGCAGTCGGGGATGGTGGCGAGCACGGTGGCGTGGGCGAGCCCGGCCCGGCCCAACCCCACCACGGCGACGCGCACCGGCTTGAGCGGGCGCGGGGATTCGCCGCCAGGGCGGGAACTTTCACGCGTCACGAGAACGGGCGCTGCCATGCGATTCCTCTTCGTCCTGCTCATCCGTGAGCCGGCCCTTCCCAGGGATCCTCGTGGATCCCCGGCGCAGCGGGCCGGGGGATACGGGTGACGGTGCCCGTCAGGCTACACGCCTGACCCGACGCCCACAACGGCGTCGTTGGGCCCGTCTTCCCGGCCCGTTCCTAGCTCGCCATCGCGAACTTGATCGACACGTCCTGCCGGTCCGCCTCGTCGACCTTGAACAGCTCCGCAGCCTGCATGCCCTGCCACTGGGCCACCCAGGTGTCGGGGATCTGCTGGATGCGGGTGTTGAAGGTCGTCACGGTGTCGTTGTAATACTCGCGGCGGTCGGCGATCTGGTTCTCCAGGTCGCTGATGCGGCTCTGCAGCTGCAGGAAGCCGGTGTTGGCCTTGAGATCGGGATAGGCCTCGGCGACCGCGAAGAACTGGCCCAGCGCCGTGGTGAGCATGTTCTCGGCCTTGGCGCGCTCGGCCACGCCGCTGGCGCGCACCAGCGCCCCGCGCGCCTCGCTCAGCTTGTCGAACACCGCGCGCTCGTGCTGCATGTAGCCCTCGCACACGCTCACCAGCTTGGGCAGCTCGTCGTGCCGCTGCTTGAGCAGCACGTCGATATTGGCCCACGAGCGGGCGATCAGGTTCTTGAGCGCGATCAGGCTGTTGAAAATGGAGAGGAAGTACCCGATCACCGCGATCGCGAAGACCGCGATGGTCAGCATGACCATGATTTCCCCTGGGTGCGACATGTGGCTCACCTCCGCATCGGCGCACCGGCTGACGGCCGCCGGGTTCGTGTCACCGGGCCCCGAAGCGGGCCGAGAGCGTGTAAACCCAGTAGCCGAGGCCGAACAGGGTCAGGAGCGGCCCGCCGGTCAGCTCCGCGATCGCGCGCAGGCTCAGCGAGGTGGTGAGGTCGCGCTGGGACTGCTGGCTGATGATGAACGTGTCCTGAATCTCCCCCTTGCGCAGCACCGCGCTCGACTGCTCGCTCAGCTCGCGCAGGCGGTGGGCATGGGGGTCCTCGGTGCCGGTGGCCTGGAGCTCGTCGCCCTCGCCGACGCTCAGCGCGCGACTGCGCGGCATCGCGGTGCCGAGCACGAACACCGCCTGGCCCTCCTCGAGGATGCGCTCGCGGAAGCGCATCGACGAGAGCTGCCACAGGTCGCGCAGCGCGAGGTTCTCGTCGCGCATGTAGCGCGCGTAGCACTCCGGCAGCGACAGTCCGGCGCATTCCTCCTCGACCCCGGCGCTGATGCGGGTGTCGGCGCCCGATGGCAGCACCATCACCACGCCGGTGTCGTCGTGGAGGAAGAACGGATGGCCCGAGTGGTTGCGGTGGACGACGTGCCACTGGCCACGCCGCGTCTCGGTCGAGATGTCGACCTCCCAGTAGGCGCACGGCCGGTTCGAGAACGGCGCCATCACCGTGCTGCGCGGCACCACCCCGCCCTGCACCTCGACCAGCCCCATCGGCATCGAGCGAATGCGCGAGGTGGGCGTGTTCTGGATCAGGCGCTGGGTGCGGAAGTCGCGGAAGCTGCGCGCGAACAGCACCGGGCCGGCGATGAAGGCCAGGGAGGCGAACAGCGGCAGGTCGAGCGCGTGGAGCGTCATGGCGGTGGCTAGAACTGCCCCATCGAGCGCAGGTAGTCGGCGACGCCGGCGAGGTACAGCAGGCCGCCCATGCTGAGGGCGGGGCCGACCAGCAGTCCCAGCGCGCGGTAGCGCGGGACGTGGAGGTCGTGGTCGCCGGGCGGCTGGTCGCTGACCAGCAGGAAGTCGAGGTGGTTGTCGAGGCCGATCCACAGCTCGGGATCGGCGTCCGCCGCGACGGCGGCGGACGGGTGCGCGGTCGCGCCATCGTCGGTGCCGGTGCGCGCCCATTCGACCTCGGCGGCGGCCGCGGCGACGGTGCGGATGGTGCCGACGACGTGGCACTCGGCGCCGGCGGCGAGCGCGTGTTCGACCAGCTTGAGCGCGCCACCGGCGCGACGCCACCACAGCGCCTCCGGCACGCGCTGGAGCAGGGCGTGGAGCCCCTCGGTGGGCGTCTGCGTCGCGGGCAGATCGCGCTCGGCGGAGGCCGACACCAGCCAGCGCGCCGACTGGGCTCCGACCAAGGCCGAGGCGCCCTCGTCCTCGAGGCGGAACGCGCGGCGCACGCCGACGGTGCGCTGGAGCGCCAGGCCCTCGGCGATGATGTCGAGCTGGAAGCCGGCGCAGGGCGTGGCCGAGAGCGGTGAGAACAGCGGACTCTCGAGCGCGACCCGGCCGCGCACCTGCGCGAAGCCGCCGGGCCGTTCGCGCAGTCGCCGCAGCTCGAGCCGGCCGAATTGCCGGCGCAGTCGCAGCGCGCGCATGCCGCCCGAGAACAGCGGTGCGCCCGCGACGATGGCGGCCGCGGCCAGCGTCAGTCCCGCGGCGTTGGGCTTGAGGAACTCGACCCATTCCATACCCCGGAGTTATCGGCCGCGCGGCCGGGGCGCCCCATCGGGAAATGGATCTAGGGAGGCGCGGCGGGCGCCCGGTGACGGCGGCGCAGCAGCACCATCCCGTCGACGGCCGCCTCGTGCCGCCATGCGTCCGAGCCCTCGAGCCGCGCGAGCAGCGCGCGGTTCGCCGCCGGCTCGAGCGGCCACGAATAGCCCAGAGTGTCGAAGAGCGCGGCCTCGGCGCGCTCGAGCCCGTCGGGCAGGTAGCGGCGATCGCTCGCGACCGGCAGGTAGGAGACCAGGTTGATCTGGGCGCTCACCGGAACTCCGGACGGGATCAGCGCGATCAGCCGGCGCACGCTCGCGGTGCGCGCGTGGCGGCCAAACGCGTCGGGCGACAGCAGCCGGAACAGGCGCGAGTTGCCGAGCTGAACCGCGAGCAGCGCGCCGGCGAGCACGGTGATCCAGCGCCCGCGGGCCGATCCGGCGTTCCGGCCGAGGCGCCGCATGCCGAGCAGCGCGGCGTAGAACAGGAACGGCAGCAGCAGCAGCCCGTAGTAGAGGATGGGGCCGTTCATGACCGGATTGTCGGAGGAGTAGAGGATGTAGCAGCCCGGCAGCACCAGGCAGGCGGCCGCCACCAGATCGGCGAAGGGGAGGAACAGCACGCCCGCGAACAGGTCGAGCATCTGGCCGGGCTTGGGCGGGGCGAACAGCACGCGCGCCTGGGTCACCGGGTTCAGCATGCCGCGCAGGATCGCGGCCGGGGTGTCTCCGTAGCCCGACCAGTAGAAGGCAAACGGGTAGCCGCCCGCGCCCGCGCCGCCGCGGAAGGCTGGCATCACTAGTTTGACGACCACGAGTAGCCAGGCCAGACCGGCGGCCGCGATCGCCATCCCGGCGCGCCGCTCGCCGCGCGCCAGGACGTAGATCCCGAACCCGCTCACCGCGACCGCGGCGTCCTCCTTGCAGGCGAGCGCGAGCAGGAGGGCGCCGGACGTCCAGCCCCAGCGTCGTCCCTCGAAGGCCAGGAACGCGGTGAAGAACGCGAGCGGGTAGAAGATCTCCATGTGGAAGTCGTACATGAGCCCGTGGCCGAGCAGGCGCGACACCAGGTAGGCGAGCGAGACCGCGGCGGCGGCCAGCCGGCCACCGAGCCGTCCCAGGGCGAGGCGGTGGAGCGGCGCCGCCGCGGCCGCCGCGGCCAGGGCCTGGATCGAAAGCAGCGTCACCGGGGAGGGCCACAGGGCGTAGAACGGGAGCAGCAGCAGGAGCACCGGGGCGAAGTGCTCGCCGAAGAATGCCGGCTCCCCGGGGTGCCGCTGCATGAAGGCGCCGTGCAGCGTGCTGTGGAGCCGCGACTCGAACTCGGCGAGCTCCGCGTGAACGCCGAGCGACTGCCACTGGTTCAGCTTGAGGACCAGGAACAGCCCAGCGCCCAGCAGCACCAGCAGCGCGGTGTCGAGGCGGTGCGGGTGCGCTCCCGCGCCGGGCTCAGCGAGCGCTGGCGAGCGCGCGGCCGCCATCGATGGCCATCGTGGCCCCGGTGATCCAGCCCGAGTCGTCGCCGAGCAGGAACAGGACCAGCGTCGCCACCTCCTCGGGCTGCCCGACCCGTCCGATCGGGTGGGTCGACTTGGAGCGCTCGAGGAACGCGGCGTAGTCCGGCACGGCGTTGGTCACGGTGTGGAGCTCGGTCACGACCACCCCCGGGTTGACCGCATTGACCCGCACGCCGTGAGGCGCGAGGTCGAGCGCGGTGCAGCGTGTCAGCTGGTCGACACCCGCCTTGCTCACGCAGTAGGCGGCGAGCCCCGGATAGGGCCGCGATCCGGCCACCGACGAGAGGTTGACGATCGCGCCCCTGTTCCTCACCAGCTCGGGCGTGGCGGCGCGGGTCATGAGGTAGACCGAGCGCAGGTTCGAGTCCATGACGCGGTCCCACTCCCCGGGCGCGGTGTCGGCGAGCGTGCCGGCGCCGATCACGCCCGCGGCGTTGACCAGCCGCTCGAGCCCGCCGAAACGCTGGCAGGCGAGGTCGACCAGGCGCCGGCACACCGCTTCGTCGCGCACGTCGCCGGTCGCCACCACCGCCTCGCCGCCCGCGGCGCGGATCCCGGCCGCGGTCTCCTCGAGGCGCGCGGCGCGGCGCCCGGCGCACACCACCTTCGCGCCCTCGCGGCCCAGCGCCTGCGCCACCGCCCGCCCGATGCCGCTGCTCGCCCCGGTCACGAGGGCCGATCGTCCGGCGAAGCGCGCTCCCGCGCTCATCGGCGCGCCGCTCACGAGCCCGGCCGCTCGGCCGCGACGCGCGGCGCGCGCCGCTCGTCCGCCCGGCCCTTGCGGTAGGCGTAGGCGTAGACCAGCAGCACCGACAGGATGTGGATGACCCACCATCCCGCGTGCAGGAACTTGAGCCCTTCGGGCAGCGACATGGTCCGGTCTCCTGGCTTCCTTCTGAGAACGCCGAGCGGCCCGGCGTCAGATCGTGGCGGCGAGGCGCACGATCACCTCGCGGTCGGCGGCCAGCACCTGGGCCGGGTCGATCTCGGCCGGCAGGTGCCAGCGTACCTCATGAACGCCCGGCCCGGGGACGAAGGCGACGCTGTCGAGCTCGCAGCGCACGAAGTGGACCTCGACCTCGAGGCCGTGCTCGTAGGCGTGCCGCGCGACCTCGAGCGGCTCGAGCGGCCGCGCCTCGACCCCCAGCTCCTCGCGGATCTCGCGCACCAGCGCCTGCTCCACGCTCTCGCCGCGCTCGATCTTGCCGCCCGGGAACTCCCACAGCAGGCCGAGGGGCCCGCCGGGCGGGCGGCGGGTCAGCAGCAGCCGGCCGGCCCGCCGCACCACCGCCGCGGCGACGCGCAGCGGGGCGCCGGTCGTCACGCTCACCGCCGCGCCGCGAGCGCCAGCGTCACCTCGCGCTCGAAGCGCGAAAGGTAGCGCCGGTCGCCGCGCTCACGCGCTGCGAGCGCGCGCCGTGCCGCCTCGTGGAGCAGGGTCGCCTGCCAGGGCTCGAGGGCGCGCCGCTGGCGCAGCGCGCGCGGCAGGCGCAGGTAGCCGGGTGGCTCGTCGATCAGGAGCGGCGAGCGCGCCAGGGCCCACAGGTCGCAGGCACGCTCGCCGCGCGGCGCCAGACCGCGGGCCTGGAGCAGGTGGGTGAACTCGTGGGCGATGGTGAAGTAGCGGGTGATCCGCGGCCGCACCCACAGCCCCGGCCGCTCGGGGTCGAGCGAGCCCCAGCCCAGCACCCCGCGCTTCTGCGCCAGCCCGACGCGGATCGTGGCGCCGTTCATCTCCGGGAAGAAGCGACGCACGAACTCGAGGCGCGCGAGGATGCGGGGCCGGTGCGGCGAGCGCTGCACCAGCCGCGACAGGCTCCAGCGCGGTGTCTCGCGCGGCAGCTCGAGGACCAGCTGCTCGAGCGGCGCGGTGCGCCGGCGCGCCGGCGCTGGACCGTCTCTTCGCCGGACCGCCGGGTGCGAGGGGGCCACGGTCGGCCCTTGTAGCACATGCGCCGCGGCGCGGCCAGCGGCACCCGGGCCCGGCCGCCCCCGGCCGCTGCCCTGGCGCCGCCCCGCTCCGCGAGCGTGCACGGCGCAAACACACCCCACCCCGCGCTCGCAATCTGCACGACCGTGATCGCCCGCCGCCGCGGTGCGCACGCCATTTCACATCACCTTGCGTCGCAACGTCACGGCGGCCCGGGACTTGCGCTCGGCCACGTGCGCAGCCCCGCTGCCGAGGGGCGAACCATGTCTCGACGAGCGACGAGGTCGTCGTCCATCCACTCTCTAGGGATCCGGAGCGAACCATGAAGCGCACTGTTCTCGCCATCGCCGCCATCGTCACGTGCAGCGTCCTGACCGCGTCGGCCGGATTCGCGGCCAGCACGGGAACCTCGGCCGTGACCCTTGCGGCCTCGGCGAACGCCGTGCTGCAGGTTCTCGACGCGACCATGACGCTCACCCCGAACGCGACCGACTACGGCAACGATTACGTCGAGGTCACCGGCGTGTCGGGGCTCCGGGTCCGGGTCAAGAGCAACTCCACCACCGGCTGCGTGCTGTCCGTGAAGTGCGTGGACGCGAGCCCGCAGGTCGCGCTGGCCGACTTCCTGGTCCGCACCCAGACCGCGGCCGGCGCGGGCGGCGCGACGATGTCGACCTACACCGCGATCACCGGGTCCGACCAGGCGCTGTGGTCGACCGGGGCCTCGCAGACCACGTTCCTGCAGGTCAACACCGACATCCGGATCCAGAACCTGATGGCCTATCCCGACGCGATCAGCGCCGGCACCACGAACTACACCGACAACCTGACCTACACGGTGGTCGCGCAGTAGTCCGGTTCGCCGACCAGCGCTTTCAGGACGGGCCGTCGCCCCCGGGCGGCGGCCCTAACTGCTTGTCACGAGCGGCAAGGGATGGCGCGAAGCCCGAACTTTGCGGTCGAGGAACCAGGCGCGGGTGCCGATGGTTTGGGTAGCGCCCGTCGCACATTGGGACAAGGCATCCGCCGGCCCGGCGTGCGCGGGGGCCCGGGATGGCCGGCGTTCGCGCGGGGAGACCCCCCGGGCGAACGCTCTTGCGTCCCCTCAGCAGGGACTGCGGGGGAAGTCGATGCAGCGAAGCCTGTTCGCGTGGATGGTCCTGCTGTGCGGCGCCCTCTGGTTCGCGGCGCCGGTGTCGGCAGCCAGCGCGCACGTCAACATCCTGGACCCCGCGATGACGCTGACACCGAACGCCACCGACTACGGCAACGACTACATCGAGCTCACGGGAGCCTCGGGGATGCGCGTGCAGCTGTGGACCAACTCCGCGACCGGGGTGGCGCTCTACGTCCAGTGCGCCGACGCGGCGCCGCGCATCGCGCTGGCCGACTTCCTGGTCAGGACCGGCACGGCGCCGGGCCCCGGGGGAACCTCGCTGGCCACGTACACCGCCGTCGCGTCGGCCAACCTGGCGCTGTGGTCGAGCGGGGTCGTGGTTCCGCCCTGGGGTCAGGTCAACGTCGACATCCGCATCAAAAACCTCTACGCCTACCCCGGCGACCCCGGCGGCGGCGTCACGAACTACACCGACAACCTGACCTTCACGGTCCTGGTGCAGTAGCGAGGTGACGATGCCGGACCGCTCGACGCTTCTGCTCATCCTGTGCCTCGCGCCGGCCATCACGGCGGGGACGGCGGCGGCCAGCCTCCTGGCCCAGGTGGTGCCGGTCAAGATGAGCGTCACCGCGCGTCCCGGCGAGCTGACCACGCAGGAGGTCGAGATCGCGAACCAGGGCGACGATCCGGTGGTGGTGCGCGTGACCTGGTCGGACTGGCGGCTCGACGAGGACGGGACTCTCTCGCTCGTCCCCGCGGGCAGCACCCCCAACTCGCTCCACGGCCTGGTCGAGTTCGAGCCCGCCGAGTTCTCGATCGGAGCCCGCACGTCGCGCCACGTGCGCGTCACCCTGCACATGCCCGCCGATGGCCCGGCCACCCGCTGGGGGGTGATGCTGAGCGAGGTGAAGCCGGCCGCCCTGGGAGGACCGGCGATGGGCTCGCGCGCCAGCGCTCAGCTCGGCACCACGTTCTATCTGTCGCGGATCCCGGCCCAGATCGTGAACGCCGAGGTGATCGGCATGGGCTTCAAGGCCCTGGGTGACTCGGTCGCGGTCTCGGTTCAGGTCCGCAACGCCGGCGAGCGTCACTACTACCTCGGCGGCCGGGTCGCGCTGCGCGACACCACCGGCCAGGCGGTGGCGGCCGGCGTGCTGCCCAATGGCGTCGTGCTGCCCGGCCACACCCGCACCTTCCAGTGGATCTGCGCCGCGTCGTTGCTCCCTGGACGCTACCTCGCCACGGCGACGCTCGACACCGGAGCGCCGGAGCTGACGGTGGTTGAAGGACATTTCGAATGGCCGTACCTTCGCGCACGGACGCTCGCGGTCGAGCAGCGCTGATTCTGGCGCTGGCCGCCCTGCTGGCCGCCTCGCGGCCCAGCGCGTCGCC
>Ga0318564_10000100_pt1 | contig 18543 bp, 12 predicted proteins | sample GRESIP066b5f20_FD_203479 | JGI IMG/M metagenome (GOLD analysis project Ga0318564, IMG submission 203479) | Tropical soil microbial communities from Luquillo Experimental Forest, Puerto Rico - GRE.SIPMG.066b5f20 | ecosystem: Environmental > Terrestrial > Soil > Tropical forest > Bulk soil...
GCAGGTGGAGCTGACCGCCGTGCCCATCAGCAAGGCGCTCAGCCGGCTGATCGAGAAGGGTGAGCCGGCTGACTCGGCGTGACCGCGGACTGTCGGTGCCCGGTGCGACAATCACCGGTGTGCGGGAACTCGCCTGGGGCACGGTCAGCTCACCGCTCGGGGAGATCTCGGCCTGCTGCACCGCGGCTGGGGTCAGCCGGCTCCGGTTCGGCCCGGCGCCCGCCGCCAGGCAGCCGGGCGGAGCCGCTGCGCGGGCGCTGCTCACCCGCGCCCTGGCCCAGCTGGGTGAGTATTTCGCGGGCCACCGCCAGGCGTTCAGCCTGCCCATCGACTGGTCGGGCTGCACCGGTGTGCGGCGTGAGGTGCTGCCCGTGCTGGCCGGCTCGGTCGGGTACGGGGAGACGGTCACCTATGCCGAGCTCGCCGCGCGGGCCGGCCTGGCCGCCGATGGGCCGGTCCCCCCGGCCCGGGTGGCCGGCCAGGTGATGGCCAGCAACCCGTGCCCGGTCATCGTGCCCTGCCACCGGGTCGTCGCCGGGAACGGGCTGGGCGGATTCAGCGGCGGCACCGGGATCGAAGTGAAGCGGTGGCTGCTGATCTTCGAGGGAGCCCTGCCGCCCACCCTTGACTGGGATCCGGCCGGGCTGCACTGACCGGCTGGACCAGCGCTAGCTCTGCAGCGAGTGCTGCTCGGCCGAGGTGACCCGGCCCTGGCCCAGCTGCAGCGCCCAGAACGCCCCCTTGGCCAGCGGTGGGCCGGGCGGGACCGGGGCACCGAGGGATTCGCACAGCGCGGCCAGCAGTCCTGGCAGGTTCTCCCGGTGGCCGCAGACCACCAGCGGCTGGCCACCGGCGGCCAGTGCCGTGATCCGGTCGCGGGTGGCCGCCGCAGGTGCCCCCGGCAGGAAGGCGGGCTCGGCCTCCCCCCGCACACCGGCCAGCGCCGCGTAGGGCCGGACCGTCGCCAGGCAGCGCTCGGCGGATGAGCTGACCACCCGGGCCGGCCCGAAACAGGCCAGCACCGCGGCCAGCCGCCGGGCCTGTCCCTGGCCGCTGGCCGTCAGCGGCCGGGCCACGTCATCAGCCTGACCGGCGTCCCGCCACGCCTTCCTGCTCTGCGCCGCGGCGTGCCGGAGCAGGATGCACACGGTGGACGCCGGCGGGGCCGACGCGAAGTCGCTGAGCAGGCGGGCATCGTGCGGGTAGCTGAGCCGCTCGCCGGCGGCGGGCACCGCCAGCCACTCCAGCCGGTCGACCTCGTCGTTGGGTACCGCCCCGGCCTGCTCCGCGGCACCGGCGGCCGGGCGGGCGGCCCAGTAGTCGACGCGTTTCGGCTGGCCATCGCTGAGATAGCGGGCCTGGCTCAGCCGGCGGCCGAGGACGACGGTGATACCGGTCTCCTCGGCAACCTCGCGGACCGCGGTGACCAGCACGTGCTCGCCGGGCAGGCGCTTCCCCTTGGGGAACGCCCAGTCGTCGTAGCGGGGCCGGTGCACCAGGACGACCTCCGGCCCGGTCGGTCCGGGCCGCCACAGCACTGCCCCCGCAGCGCGAATCTCACCCGGCTTGCCCGGGTCCGCCATCAATAGCCCTGACCGCGCCGGGACGTGATCAGGTATTGCTGGAGATCTCGCAGGTGCCGGCCGTCCTCGTCGCGGGCATGCCGGGTCCAGGTACCGTCTGCGCCCAGCCACCACGACCCGGTGCTGTCGTCCATCGCCAGGTCCAGCAGGCCCCGCAGTTCCGCCTGCTGGGCCTGGTCGCTCACCCGCACCAGGCATTCCACCCGGCGGTCCAGGTTGCGGTGCATCAGGTCGGCCGAGCCGATCCACACCTCGCTGTCCTCGTCCTGGCCGGTGCCGAACGCGTAGATGCGGGAGTGCTCAAGGAACCGGCCGAGCACACTGCGGACCCGGATGTTCTCCGACAGCCCCGGCACCCCCGGCCGCAGCGAGCAGATGCTGCGCACCCACAGGTCCACCGGCACTCCCACCATCGACGCCCGGTACAGCGCGTCGATCATCGCCTCGTCCACGATGGCGTTGCATTTGAGCGCGATCCTGGCCGGCTCGCCCCGCCGCTGCCGGTCCATCTGCCGCTCGATCCGCGCGATGAGCCCGGTCCGGACACTGGTCGGGGCGACCAGGAACCGCTCATAGGACGTCTTCCGGCTGTAGCCGGTCAGGTGGTTGAACAGGTCGGTGGCGTCCCCGCCGACCGCGCGGTCCGCGGTCAGCAGGCCGAAGTCCTCATACAGCCGGGCGGTGGTCGGGTGGTAGTTGCCGGTCCCGATGTGGCAGTAGCGCCGCAGCGATCCGTCCGGCTCCTGGCGGACCACCAGCACCATCTTGCAGTGGGTCTTCAGGCCGACAATCCCGTACACCACATGACAGCCGGCTTCCTCCAGCTTGCGCGCCCAGGTGATGTTCGCCCGCTCGTCAAACCGCGCCTTCAGCTCGACCACCACCACCACCTGCTTGCCCGCCTCAGCCGCGTCGATCAGTGCGTCCACGATCGAGGAGGTGTCGCTGGTCCGGTACAGGGTCTGCTTGATGGCCAGCACCTGGGGGTCGGCCGCAGCCTCCACGATCAGCCGCTCCACCGTGGTGGTGAACGAGTCGTACGGCAGGTGCACCAGCACATCCTGGCGGCCCAGGGCGCTGAAGATGTCGGTGTCCTTGGGCAGGGCCGACTCGGACGGCACGAAAGCCGGGTACTTGAGCCGGCGCAGATCCAGGTCAGCGATCACCTTCAGGCCGGACAGGTCCAGCGGCACCGGCAGGTGGTAGACGGCCGCCCGGTCGACGCCCAGCTCGGTCACCAGCTTGTCCAGCATGTCACTGGACATGGCGTCCTCGACCTCCAGCCGGACCGCGGGCTCGAACCGCCGCCGCTGAAGTTCCTGCTCCATCGACTTCAGCAGGTTCTCGCTGACGTCCTCGTCCACCTCCAGGTCCCGGGTGCGGGTGACCCGGAACACGTGGTGCTCGAGTATGTCCAGCCCACCGAATAGCTCGGGCAGGTGAGCGGCGATCACGTCCTCGAGCGGCACGAACCGGTGCTGGGAGACGGTCAGGAAGCGGGGCAGCAGCGGCGGCACCTTAACCCGGGCGAACATGGTGCTGCCGGTGACCGGGTCGGCCATCATCACCGCCAGGCTCAGCGACAGGCCAGAGATGTAGGGGAACGGATGGGCCGGGTCGACCACCAGCGGGGTGAGCACCGGGTAGATCCGCTCCCGGAACAGCTGCTGGAGATTGTCCTGCTCAGCGGCGGACAGTTCCTTCCACCGCAGGATCTCGATGCCCTCGCCGCTGAGTGCGGGCATGACCGAGGTGGCGAAGCATTCGGCGTGCCGGATGCTGAGCAGCCTGGCGGTTTCCAGGGTGTTGGCGAGGATCTGGTCCGGCGACCGCCCGCTCACGGACTCGACCGGCAGGCCGGCGGCCATCCGGCGGATCCGCCCGGCCACCCGGACCATGAAGAACTCGTCCAGATTGCTGGCGAAGATGGACAGGAACCTGACCCGCTCCAGCAGCGGCAGGCTGTCATCCTCGGCGAGTTCCAGCACCCGCTGGTTCCAGCGCAGCCAGCTTTCCTCGCGATCGAAGTACCGGCCGGGCGGGAGCTCTTCCGCTGCCGTGATTACCGTGTCGCCGCCGGCCCAGCCCTCATCTTCCTGGTCACCACCCATAACCTCATTGTCCCCAGTGCCGGCGAACTCAAGGCGCCCGGGCTGGGGACTATCCGCAAGCCCAGGGCGCGCGGGATCCGGCGACGGGGCTCGTTCGGCCACACCAGGGCCGCCCGGCCGGAACTTGCCCAGGTGTGACTGATTCAGGACGGTCCAGACGGCGGCCAGCTGAGCAAGCCACCGCCGGGAGCCTGGCGGTGGTGGCCGCTGCAAGGCCCAGGCGATCATGTGGATGACCAATCAAGCGAAGCCACCGCAGGATGCGGGGATGGCCATGACGGCACCATACCGGACAAACAAGTATTCGCGCCTCACCTGCCCCGCCCCGGGCGATGAAGCGACCGGCTGGACGGCGGCCGGTCAGGCCGGTGGCCGGTAGGCCGCGTCGATCGCCGCCCGGCTGGGCAGCTTGACCCGGGCGCCGCGGCCCAGCGCGGCGGCCAGATCCTTCTCGGCCTGCTCCACCCGCAGCCAGTCGGCATAGCTGACCGGCACCACCCCGCGCGCCGCCAGCAGGGCGGCCAGCTTCTCCCTGTCCGCGGGTGCGCGGCCTGGCCGAGCCGCGGCCAGGTCGGCGAGCAGCGACCGGACCGTCTCCGCCGCGTCGGACTTGTTGGTGCCGATCACCCCGGTCGGGCCGCGCTTGAGCCAGCCGGCCACATATTCACCCGGCAGTGGCACACCGTCGGGGCCCAGTACCCGGCCCGCGTCGTTGGGCACAGTGTGGGTCCGTTCGTCGAACGGGACCCCCGCCAGCGGCACGCTCTGGTAGCCCACACTGCGCAGCACCATCTGGGCGGGAATGGTTTCCAGCTCGCCGGTCCCGCTGAGCCTGCCCTGCTCATCGAGCCGCGTGCGCTCGACGGTCAGGCCGGACACGCGTTCGGTGCCCTCGACTTTCACCGGCCGCAGCCAGAACCGGACGGTCAGCCGGCGGTCATGCCCGGCCGGGACACGGGCCGCCCAGCCATCGATCACGGACAGGTTGCCGCGCACCCTGCGGTCCGTTTCCGCGAGCCGGGCACCCTCCCCGGTGACGTCGAACGCGGCCGGGTCGGCCTCCTCCCCGGCTACCACCACATCCACCCCGGACAGTTCACCCAGCTCGCGCAGTTCCTTCGTGGTGAACTTGGCCTGCGCGGGGCCGCGCCGGCCGATCACGTGCACCTCGCGGACCTTGCTGGCCATCAGCGCGTCGAGCACCGGCTGTGACACGTCGGTGGGCGCGAGCTCGGCGGGGTCGCGGACCAGGATCCGGGCCACGTCCACCGCGACGTTGCCGACCCCGACCACCGCCACCGACTCGGCGTCCAGGCTGAACGCCTCCGAGTCCATATCCGGGTGCCCGCAGTACCAGTTGACGAAGTCGGTGGCCGCGTGGCTGCCTGCCAGATCCTCGCCCTCGACCCCGAGCCGCCGGTCCCGCATCGCCCCGGTGGCGTATACCACCGCGTCATAGCTGGCCAGCAGATCCTCGCGGGTCACATCGTCACCCAGATGCACGCCGCCGAGGAAGCGGACCTCGGGATGCTCCAGGATCGTGCGCAGGTACTCGGCGATCGACTTGATCGACGGGTGGTCGGGCGCGACCCCGTACCGGACCAGGCCGTACGGGGTCGGCAGCCGGTCGAGCACATCCACCCGGACCGGCACCGGCGGGTCGAGCGCGGCCGTCTGCTTGATCAGCGCCTCAGCGGTATACAGGCCAGCCGGCCCGGAACCCACCACGGCGACGTCCAGACCGGTCATGACTGATGGTGCTCCAGTTCGGGGGTCAGCCTGGCCACCGCCTCGGTGATCTCGCGGGCCAGGTGCTGCGGGTCCAGCCCGGCATCGGCGAGGATCTCCTCCCGCTTGCCGTGGCTCAGGAACTCCTGCGGCAGGCCGAACGTCCGCACCGGGGTGGCGCTGCCGGCGTCCCGCAGCAGCCGCGCGACCGCGTCGCCAAAGCCGCCGGCCCGGCCGTTGTCCTCGGCCGTGACCACCAGCCGGTGCTGGCCCGCGGCCGTGATCAGCGCCTCGTCCAGCGGCTTCAGCCAGCGCGGGTCGACCACGGTGACGCCGATGCCCTGGTCGGCCAGCCGGGCCGCGGCCGCCACCCCCACCCCGGCCATCGGCCCGGCACCGACCAGCAGCACGTCGGTGGCGGCCGGGTCGGCCGGGCGGTACAGCACGTCCATCTGGCCCAGGGTGCCGATGGCGGGAATGTCCGGCCCCGGGGCGCCCTTGGGGAAGCGCACCACCGACGGCCCATCGGCGATCGCCACCGCCTCCCGCAGCAGCCCGGCCAGCTGGCTGGCATCCCGCGGGGCAGCGATCCTCAGGCCGGGCACAACCTGCAGGATCGACAGATCCCACATGCCGTTGTGGCTGGGCCCGTCCGCGCCGGTCACCCCGGCCCGGTCCAGCACGAACGTCACCGGCAGCCGGTGCAGTGCCACATCAAGCAGGACCTGGTCGAAGGCGCGGTTAAGGAAGGTCGCGTAGACCGCGACCACCGGGTGCAGGCCGCCGAGGGCAAACCCGGCGGCGCTGGTCACCGCGTGCTGCTCGGCGATGCCGACGTCGAAGCACCGGTCCGGGTAGGCCGCGGCGAATGCGGCCAGCCCGGTCGGGTAGAGCATGGCCGCCGTGAGCGCGACCACATCCGGGCGTTCCGCGCCGATGGCGACCAGCTCGTCGCTGAACACGTTCGTCCAGCCGCGCCGGGCGCTGCCGGTGGGCCGCCCGGTGGCCCGGTCGAACGCGCCCGGGCCATGCATGCAGTCCTCGTCGTCATTCTCGGCCGGCGGGTAGCCGAAGCCCTTGCGCGTGATCACGTGCACGATCACCGGGCCGCCGAAGTCGCGGGCCCGGTGCAGCGCGCTCTCAACCAGCTGCTCGTCATGGCCGTCCACCGGGCCGAGGTACTTGATACCGAGGTCCTCGAACATCACCTGCGGCTGCAGGACATCCTTGAGGCCCTTCTTGATCCCGTGCAGCGTCTCGTACAGCGGCGGGCCGACCAGCGGGGTCCGGGTCAGCGAGGTCTTGATGTACTCCAGCACGTGCTCGTACCGCTGCGACACCCGGACCGAGGCCAGGTGCGAGGCCAGCCCGCCGATCGTCGGGGTGTAGGAGCGGCCGTTGTCGTTGACCACGATCAGTAGCCGGCTGTTCTTGGCCGCGGCGATGTTGTTCAGCGCCTCCCAGGCCATGCCGCCGGTCAGGGCCCCGTCCCCGACCACCGCTACCACCGTCCGGCCGGTCTCGCCGCGCAGCGTGTAGGCCTTGGCCAGCCCATCCGCGTAGGACAGCGCGGTGGAGGCGTGCGAGTTCTCCACGATGTCGTGCTCGGACTCGGCCTGGTTCGGGTAGCCGGACACCCCGCCGCGCTGCTTGAGCCGGGCGAAGCCTTCCTGGCGGCCGGTGAGCAGCTTGTGCACGTAGGCCTGGTGGCCGGTATCGAAGATGATCCGGTCGGACGGCGAGTCGAAGACCCGGTGCAGTGCGATGGTCAGCTCGACCACGCCCAGGTTCGGCCCGAGGTGCCCGCCGTTGCGGGACACCGCGTCGACGAGAAAGTCACGGATTTCGCTGGCCAGGACGGGCAGCTCGGTGGGGCTGAGCGCCTTCAGATCCCGGGGACCGCTGATGGACTCGAGCAAGGTCACCTTGTCTGCTCCTCCTCGTCGTCAGCCTGCCGCAGGGCCGGTTATCAGCCCGGCAGGCGGGCCCGCCGTCCCGGCGCGGAGAGAGAACCCGAAGGCGAGTCTATTTCGCCCGGTGCACGCGGCGCACTGAGCCCGCGGCGATGTGTTCTATCCAGCGGCGAGCACGCGCGGCCGGGCGGCCAGCATCCCGGCGGCGAACTGGCCTGCCAGCACGGCGAGCACCGCACCGATCGGGACGGTCCAGCCGCCGGTCGCCGTGTGCAGGAACCCCACCATCAGCGGGCCGGCCGCTGCCACCAGGTAGCCCGCCCCCTGGGCGAAGGCCGACAGCGACGCGGCGGCCACCGGGTCGGGTGCGCGGGCCATGGTGAAGTAGATGGCCAGCCCGAGCGCCGCGCCCTGGCCCGCCCCCAGCAGCAGCACCCAGCCGACCGCGCCGCCGACCGGCGCGAAGGCGCAGCCGGCCAGCCCCGCCGCGGACACGGCCACCACCACCCCGGCCAGCCAGCGCTGGTCACGCGTGCGGTGTGCCAGCACCGGGACCAGCAGCGAGGTTCCCGCGCCGCCGAGCTGCATGAGCGCCAGCAGGGTGCCCGCCTGGACCGCACTGACTCCCCGGTCGCGGAACAGGGTGGGCAGCCAGGAAAGCGCTGCGTAATAGACCAGGCTCTGCAGGCCCATGTACGCCATGACCTGCCAGGTGAGCGGGTATCTGGTCACCTTCAGCCGGGGCTGGCTGTGCTCGCCTAGCCGGCCCTGGCTGCCCGGCCGGGGCGCGGCCAGGCCGGCCGGCGCGGTCCGGAACCGCAGTTGCGGCAGCCACACCACCGTCGCCGCGATCGCCGGCAGTACCCACACGGCCAGCACCAGCGGGACCGAGCCGCCGGAGGCGGTGAACATCGGCACCGCCAGCAACGACGCCAGGATTGCCCCGGCGGACATGCTGAGCAGGTATATCCCGATCAGCCAGCCAGCCCGGGCCGGATCCCGGCGCTTGATCAGGCTGGGCAGCAGCACGTTCATCAGCGCGATAGCCGCGGACGCCAGCACCGTGCCCGGGAACAGCAGCAGGTGCGGCGCGGCGCCACGCAGCGCCAGGCCAGCCGCCAGCAGCACCAGCGCCGCCAGCAGAACCCGCTCCTCGCCAAGCCACCGGGACAGCGGCGCCCCGCTGCCGGAGAACGCGGCGAAGCAGAGCACCGGGGTGGCGGCGAGCAGCGATATCCCGGCCGGCGACAGGTGCAGCTGGGTGGCAAGCTCGGGGAACAGCGGCGGCAGGCTGGTGATCGCGGTCCGCAGGTTGAACGCGAGCGTGACAATGCCCACCAGGAACACCGCCACTGGCAGCCGGTGGGTACCAGAGCTGGCCGTGGCCTGAGGGCGGGAGGTCACCGAATCGGGCATTCGGGTCACGCTACCGCCGGCCCGCCTCTGGCGCGCACCTAGCCGGGCCGGTCAGCCCCGCGCCCGCAGTGACCGCAGCACGTACTGCATGATGCCGCCGTTCCGGAAGTACTCGGCCTCACCTGGGGTGTCGATCCGGACCACCGCGCGGAACTCACGGCCGTCCGCCCGGACCGTGACCTCGCGTGGCGGCGGCCCGGAGTTGACCGCCTCGATGCCGGTCACGTCGAACACCTCACGGCCGGTCAGCCCCAGCGACGCGGCCGACTCCCCCGGCCGGTACTGCAGCGGCAGCACGCCCATGCCGATCAGGTTGGACCGGTGAATCCGCTCGAACGATGCCACCAGCACCGCCCGCACGCCGAGCAGCAGCGTGCCCTTGGCCGCCCAGTCCCGGGATGACCCGGAGCCGTACTCCTTGCCGCCGAGCACGATCAGCGGCGTGCCCTCGGCCAGGTACTGCCGGGAGGCGTCGTAGATGCTCATCTGCTCACCGCCAGGCAGCTTCACGGTCACCCCGCCCTCGGTGCCGGGGGCGAGCTGGTTGCGCAGCCGGATGTTGGCGAACGTGCCGCGGATCATCACCTCATGGTTGCCGCGCCGGGACCCGTAGGAGTTGAAGTCCCGCCGCTCCACGCCGTGCTCGGTGAGGTAGCGGCCAGCCGGGCTGTCGGTCTTGATCGCGCCGGCCGGGGAGATGTGGTCGGTAGTCACCGAATCGCCGAGCATGGCCAGCACCCGGGCCCCGTGGATGTCGGTGACCGGTTCCGGCTTGTCCCCCATGCCCTCGAAATACGGCGGGCGGCGTACGTAGGTGGAGGCGCCGTCCCAGGTGAAGGTGTCGCCGGTGGGCACCGGCAGCGACCGCCACCGGTCATCACCGTCGAACACGCCTGCGTAGTCGCGGCTGAACATCTCTGCCGCGATCGCGTCCCGGACCACGGCGGCGATCTCCGCCGGGGCGGGCCAGATATCCCGCAGGTACACCGGCGTCCCGTCCGGCCGGCTGCCCAGTGGCTCGTGCTCCAGGTCGATGTCCATGGTCCCGGCCAGCGCATAGGCGACCACCAGCGGCGGCGAGGCCAGGTAGTTCATCTTCACATCGGGGTTGATCCGGCCCTCGAAATTGCGGTTGCCGGACAGCACCGAGACGACCGCCAGGTCGTTGTCGGCCACCGCCTTGCTGATCGCTTCCGGCAGCGGGCCTGAGTTGCCGATGCAGGTGGTGCAGCCGTAGCCGACCAGGTTGAAGCCGAGCTTCTCCAGGTAGGGGGTCAGGCCTGCCCGCTCGTAGTAGTCCATGACCACCTTCGAGCCGGGCGCCAGCGTGGTCTTCACCCACGGCTTGCGGGACAGCCCGGCCTCGACCGCCTTCTTGGCCAGCAGCGCGGCGCCGACCATGACCGAGGGATTGGAGGTGTTGGTGCAGGAGGTGATGGCGGCGATGACCACCGAGCCGTGGTCCACCGCGGTCTGGGTGCCGTCCTCCAGGGTGACCTGGGCCGGCGCGGACGCGCGGGCGGGCACATCGTTGCTCACCGGGTCGGACGCCGGGAAGGTGCCCTGCAGGCCGTTGTCCAGCCCAGGGGTCGCGACATAGGAGCCGAGCGCGTCCCGGAACGCAGTCTTGGCGTCGCTGAGTGCCACCCGGTCCTGCGGCCGCTTGGGGCCGGCCAGCGACGGGACGACGGTAGACAGGTCGAGCGTGAGTTCCTCGGAGTACCGGGCTGGCCGGCCCGGCTCGTGCCACAGGCCCTGCTCCTTGGCGTACGCCTCGACCAGCGCGACCCGGCCGGCGGGCCGGCCGGTGAACCGCAGGTAGCTGAGCGTCTCCGCGTCGATCGGGAAGATCGCGCAGGTGGAGCCGAACTCCGGGCTCATGTTGCCGATGGTGGCCCGGTTGGCGACCGGGACGGCGCTGATCCCCTCGCCGTGGAACTCGACGAACTTGCCGACCACGCCGTGCCGCCGCAGCATCTCGGTGATGGTCAGCACCAGATCGGTGGCGGTGGCGCCGCCCGGCAGCACGCCGGTCAGCCGGAAACCGACCACCTTCGGGATGAGCATGCTGATCGGCTGCCCGAGCATCGCCGCCTCAGCCTCGATCCCGCCGACTCCCCAGCCCAGCACCCCCAGGCCGTTCTGCATGGTGGTGTGCGAGTCGGTGCCTACGCAGGTGTCCGGGTAGGCGGCCCCGTCCTCGCCGGTCATCACTACCCGCGCCAGGTGCTCGATGTTGACCTGGTGCACGATGCCCGTGCCGGGCGGCACCACCTTGAACTGGCTGAACGCCTGCTGCCCCCACCGCAGGAACGCGAAGCGCTCCCGGTTACGGCCGAACTCAAGATCGACATTGCGATCGAACGCATCGGGGCGGCCAAACACGTCGGCCACCACTGAGTGATCGATGACCAGCTCGGCTGGCACCAGTGGGTTGATCATGGCCGGGTCGCCGCCGAGCTGCTGCATGGCCTCCCGCATGGTGGCCAGGTCGACCACCGCCGGTACCCCGGTCAGGTCCTGCATGATGACCCTGGCGGGGGTGAACGCGATCTCGGTGTCCGGCTCGGCCTGTGGATCCCACTCGGCGAGCGCGGTGACATGGTCGCCGGTGATGTTCTGCCCGTCCTCGGTCCGCAGCAGGTTCTCCAGCAGGATCTTCAGGCTGAACGGCAGGTCGGCCGCGGCCGGCACGGCGGCCAGCCGGTGGATCGTGTAGCTGCTGCCATCCACGTCCAGCGTGCCCCGGCTGCCGAAACTGTTCACCGTCATGGTGCAGCCCTCCTGATCGGATCCGTGGCCGGTCACCCGGCTCTGCTGCCCATCCTCGCGCGGCTGTAACGGAGGACCTGGGCCGACCTGCCTGCCGCCTGCCGCACGGCGGTCCGGGCAAAGTATCTTGATATCAAGTTATCTAGGTCCACGGTAGGCGTACCCCGGTCAGCCGTCAAGCACGGTCACCCGTCGCCGGCGACGATGACACCGTCACTGAGGGGCGGGAGAAAACGGCGCCGTGCAAGGCGGCTGTTCAGCTCATCTCCTGCGCACCCAGCGGCCGCAGCCGCGACAGCACCTTCGGCAGTTCACCCTCGTGCACGACCCCCAGCCGCTGGGTCGCCCGGGTGATGGCCACATACAGGTCGTTCAGCCCCCTGGGCGAGTCGGCCAGGATCCGGCGTGGGTCCGCGACCAGCACCGAGTCGAATTCCAGCCCTTTGGCCTGGATCACGCTCAGCATCACCACCGGCCGGTCCAGATCGGGTGCCTCCGCGCTGATCACGTCCGGCACCACCTCGGCGACCGCCGCGGTGAGTTCGGCCAGCCGCGACTGGGGCACGATCACCGCCAGCCGCCCCGGCCCGATCCGCCCGGCCTCGGCCTGGGTCAGCCCGGCCAGCACCGCCGCCAGGTTCCCGGCGCCCGCCTGCTCCGACCAGGGATGGACGCCAGTTTCCCGCACCGGCCGTGGCGGCTGGAGTTCCGGATCGATCGCCGCCAGCACGTCGCCCGCGACGTCCGCGATCTCGGCCGGGGTGCGGTAGTTGATGGTCAGCCGTTCCAGCCGCCACCGGTGACCCAGGTGTGGCGCGAGCACATCCTGCCACGATGACCCGCCGGCCAGGTCCCCGGCCTGGGCCATGTCGCCGACCACGGTCATCGACCGGGTGGGGCAGCGCCGGATCAGCATCCGCCACGCCATCGGCGAGACTTCCTGCGCCTCATCGACCACGATGTGGCCAAACGTCCAGGTCCGGTCGGCGGCGGCCCGCTCAACCGCAGTCCGGTCGTCTTCCTCCTCGTACCGCTCCGCCAGCCGTTCGGCATCAAGAATGTCGTAGGCGGACAGGATGTCCGCCTCGTCCTCCGGGTTAAGGTCCACCGAGCGGGAGCCGTAGGCCAGGTCGAGCACGCCGCGCGCGTAGGCGATCCGGCGCCGCCGTTCCCGCTCCCCGCGCGCCCGTGCCGCCCGGTCGTCCTCACCGAGCAGTTCCGCCGCCTCGTCTAGCAACGGGACGTCGGCTGGGGTCCAGCCACCGTCCGCGGGTCGTAGCAGGGCATCCCGCTGCCCGGCGGCGAGCAGGCCGCGCCCGGCCGACGCCAGCCGGCGGGGTGACGACAGCAGCCCGGCGATTAGTTCCTGCGGGGTCAGCAGGGGCCAGAACTCCTCCAGCGCCGACCGTACCCGCGGGCTCTCACGCAGCTCCCGGCGGATCTCCGCCAGGTCGTCCGCACCGAGCAGGTTGCCGCCGCCGAGCACGTCGTACCCAATCCGGTCCGCCACCTGGCGGGCCAGCTCGTCGATGACCAGCCGGTGGGCCGCCGGCCGGGCACGGTTGTGCGGCAGCCGGGTCCGGCGGGCCTGGTCCCTGATCCGTGCGCAGGCGCGCCGGTCCAGCCGGAGCACCTCCCGCTCGTGCTCGACCTCCAGCCCTGGGTTGCCCTGCCGGTCGCGTATCGCGGCCGCAACCACCTCCGCCATCGAGAGCGTGCCCTTGAGCCGCGCCGTGGCCGCAGGCTCATCCCGGCGGGCAATGACCCCCGGGTACAGCTCGCCGATGGTTGACATCAGCACCGAGGTCTCGCCGAGGGAGGGCAGTACCTGGCCGACGTAGCGGAGGAAGGTCGGGTTGGGCCCGACGATGAGCACCGCCCGCCGGGTCAGCTGCTCCCGGTAGGTGTAGAGCAGGTACGCCGCCCGGTGCAGTGCTACCGCGGTCTTGCCGGTGCCCGGCCCGCCTTCGACCACCAGCACGCCCTTGTGTGGTGACCGGATGATCCAGTCCTGCTCCACCTGAATGGTCTCGACGATGTCGATCATCTGGCCGGTGCGGCTGGCGGTCAGTGCGGCCAGCAGTGCCGCTTCCCCGGTCAGCCCGCCGGCCAGGCCTTCCTGGCCGGCCGCGGCCAGGTCGAGCACCTCGTCGTCGAGCCGGATGACCTCGCGGCGGCGGGTCTTGATGTGCCGGCGCCGCGAGACCCCGTCCGGCGAAACCGCGGTGGCCAGGTAGAACGGCCGGGCGGCAGGCGCGCGCCAGTCGAGCAGCAGCGGCTCGTAGTCATCCTTCTCGTCCCGGATGCCCATCCGGCCGATGTAGCGGGGCGGCCCCTGGTGGAAGTCGATCCGGCCGAAGCACAGCCCGTTCTCGGCCGCGTCCAGCTGGGCGATCCGCTGCGCGTACATCACCGCGTTGACGTCCCGCTCGGTCCGCGCCTGCGGGGTGCCGCCGTTCTGCCGCAGCGTCTGCGCCAGCCGTCCCGACGCCCGGTCGCGCAGCCCGTCCAGGTGCCGGTAGAGCATCGATACGTACGCCTGCTCATGCCCGACGTCTCGCTGCGACACATGTCCAGGGTAAACAACCGGTGCCGGTAACCGGGCCCGCGGAGGCCCGGTAGTCCCGCTGCGCCAACAGGCCCCATCGAGAGCCTCCCGCTGGGCGCGCGGAGCGGTTAGGGTCACACTGATCCACTTTCCTTACCCGCCGGAGGCACCCATGGAGCACCAGGTCAAGTACCTTCTGCAAGAGTCGGAGCTGCCCCGGCAGTGGTACAACATCGTCCCGGACCTGCCGTCGCCGCCGCCGCCACCGCTGCACCCGGGCACCAAGCAGCCGGTCGGCCCGGACGCGCTCACCCCGCTGTTCCCGATGGCCCTGATCCAGCAGGAAGTCTCGCCGGACCGGTTCATCGACATCCCCGAGCAGGTCGTCGATGTCTACCGGCTGTGGCGGCCCACCCCGCTGTTCCGTGCCCGTCGGCTGGAGAAGGATCTCGGGACCCCCGCCCGGATCTACTACAAGTACGAGGGCGGCAGCCCGGCCGGGTCGCACAAGCCGAACACCGCGGTCCCGCAGGCGTACTACAACGCGCAGGAAGGCGTCACCAAGCTGACCACCGAGACCGGGGCTGGCCAGTGGGGCAGCGCGCTGGCGTTCGCGTCCGCGCTGTTCGGCCTGGAGTGTGAGGTCTGGCAGGTCCGTGCCTCGTATGACCAGAAGCCTTACCGGCGGCTGCTGATGGAGGCCTACGGGGCAACCGTCCACCCCAGCCCGTCCGACCTGACCGCGGCCGGCCGGGCCGTCCTGGCCGAGCACCCGGACTCGACCGGCAGCCTCGGCATCGCGATCAGCGAGGCGGTGGAGGCGGCCGCCCCCGACCCCGCTGTCCGGTACTCACTCGGCAGCGTGCTCAATCACGTGCTGATGCACCAGACCGTCATCGGCGAGGAGGCGATCAAGCAGCTGGCGCTGGCCGGTGACACCCCGGACCTGATCATCGGCTGTACCGGTGGCGGCTCGAACTTCTCCGGCCTGATGTTCCCGTTCCTGCGGGAGAAGCTGGCCGGGAAGATGAACCCCGTGCTGCGCGCGGTGGAGCCGGCCGCCTGCCCGTCGTTCACCCGGGGTGTGTACGCCTACGACTTCGGCGACACGGCGGGCCTCACCCCGCTGCTCAAGATGCACACGCTCGGCCACGACTTCGTGCCGGACCCCATCCATGCCGGCGGCCTGCGCTACCACGGCATGTCGCCATTGCTGTCGCACATCTACGAGCTGGGGCTGATCGAGGCGGTGGCCAAGCCGCAATCGGAGTGTTTCGCGGCGGGCCTGCGGTTCGCCCGGACCGAGGGCATCCTGCCTGCGCCGGAGCCGACCCACGCGGTCGCGGCCTGCATCGAGGAAGCGCTGCGCTGCAAGGAGACCGGCGAGGAGAAGGTGATCCTGACCGCCCTGTGCGGGCACGGCCTGCTCGACCTGTCTGCTTACAGCAACTACCAGGCCGGCCAGGTCGAGGACTTCGACCTGCCGATGGCGGCCGTGCAGGATGCCCTGACCCGGCTGCCGGCTGCCGTGTGACCGGCGGGTGCCTGCCCGGCGAACCTGGGCATGCCTGGCCGGCGGCCACCGGCGACCGCAGCCGGCCGGCATTGCCGCGTGCCATGACACCACCCAGCGGGGTTCACGTCAGGAGATAGCCGATGACAGCCGGCGCCCGTCCTCCGGTGATATCGGTGATGCTCGCCGTGCCCGATGCCGCAGCGGCCGCGCGATGGTACACACAGGCACTCGGTGCCGCCGAACTGTGGAACCTTGGCGGCGTCGTCGGCCTGACCGTGGCCGGTGCCCCGTTCTTTCTCGGCGAGCCCGAGAGCAACGGCTGGGACACCCCGGCTGCCCTTGGCTCCCGCACGGTCCGGGTTGAGGTGTTCGCCGATGACCCGGACGGCTTCATCGAGCGCGCAGTGGCCGCGGGAGCCGACGGCAGCGCCGACCAGATCCGGGACCACCCCGCACCCTGGGGCCGGCACCGGCAGGGCGGTTTCATCGACCCCTTCGGCCATCTGTGGCTGGTCGGCGACCGGTCTCCGCTGGGAACATACGACCTGCGGTAGCACGCAGCACGCCGCCAGGCCGCCGCGGCCGGCCGCGTGGAGCCGGCGGCACCTGCTTTCCTGTGCCAGCCAGCCGCCGGCCGCGGGACCGGCGAACTTCCCGCTGCGGCTGATTTAGGCCGCCTGGCCTGGGTAGCGTCAGATCCTGTCATGTCCTCAGCGCTGCTGGCCCACCGCTACCGCCTGCACCGCCAGATCGGAGCCGGCGGGGCCGGCGAGGTCTGGCAGGCCGAGGACACCGTGCTGGCCCGCCCGGTGGCGGTCAAGCTGCTGCGGGCCGAACTGGCCGACGACGCCGCTGCGCTGAGCCGGTTCCGGGCCGAGGCCCGGCACGCCGGGCGGCTGTCGCATCCGGCGATCGCCCATCTGTACGACTACGGCGACGGCCTGTCGCCGGATCCGCCGTTCCTGGTGATGGAGCTGGTGGACGGGCCGTCGCTGGCCACCGTGCTGGCCGCGGGCCCACTGGCGCCCGGCCGGGCGATGGATGTGATCGCCCAGGTGGCGGACGGGCTGGCCGCAGCACACGCCGCGGGCGTGGTGCATCGTGACATCAAGCCGGCCAACCTGCTGCTCGGGCCGGGCGGACAGGTGAAGATCACCGATTTCGGGATTTCCTGTGCCGCCGGGGCAGCTTCGGTCACCCGCACCGGGACGGTCGTCGGCACCCCCGCCTATCTGGCGCCGGAACGGATGACCGGCGCGCCCGCCACCCCGGCCGCGGACCTGTACTCGCTGGGCATGGTCGGCTACGAGTGCCTGGCCGGTGCGCTGCCGTTCACCGGCAGCGCGGTCGAGGTGGCCGCAGCCCATCAGCAGCGGCCGCTGCCGCCACTGCCGGCCACCGTGCCCGCGGCCACCCTGCTCATCACGGAGCTGACGGCCCGGGATCCGGCGGCCAGGCCGGCCACCGCCGCCGGGGTCGCCGTGCGGGCCAGCCACCTGCGGGACCTGCTGGCAGCAGGCGGTGCGGGCCCGCAACCCGCCGGCCAGACCAGCGGCTGGGCCAGCCCGGTGCCCACGGGCCTGGCGGCGACAGCTGGGCTGCCTACGGGCCCGGCGGCGACAGCCAGCCTGCCCGCGGTCCCCGCGCCGACGTTGCACTGGCCGGATCGCCGCGCCCGGTGGCCGCGCCGGCGGGTCACGGCGGTGGCAGCGCTCGCGGCCCTTGCCCTGCTCGGGCTGGTGCTGGTGCTGCGGTCGGTGGGCGGGCCGCCAGCCGCAGCAGGCGGCCGCCCGGCCGGTGCCAGCTCCCGGCCTGCGGCCACGGTCGAGCTCGCGGCGGGTCCGTTGATCGGGCAGCCGCTGAGCGTGGCCCGGCAGCGGCTGGATCAGCTCGGGCTGGCCATGCGGGTGCGGTGGCAGCAGTCTGACTCCCAGCCCGGCACGGTACTCGCGGTCGAGCCCAGCGGCCCGGTGCCGGCGGGCAGCACGGTCGTGGTGACCGTCGCCGCTGGCCACGGGGACGGCCATGACCACGGCGGCGGGAACGGGAACGGCGGCGATGGCGATGGCAACGGCGGCAACGGGTGATGGCAGGGTCAGTGGCCAGGGCGGCCATGGCACCCGGCACCGCCGGGCTCAGCTGACCGGCACGATGGCGGCCGACAGCACCCGCCCGCCGGCGATCTCCAGCACCCCGACCGTCCCGTGTGGCTGCCGGCGCCGGTCGGTAGGCGACCCGGGGTTGAAGATCCGCTGGCCGGCCTCGGTGTGGTCGAGCGGGATGTGGGAGTGGCCGAACACGACCAGTCCCGCGCCCGGGAACCGGCGGCGCAGGCGGGCGGGGCGCCCGGCCGACGGGCCGGCGTCGTGCACCATGGCGATCCGCAGGCCGCAGAGGCCGAACTGCAGGGTTTCCGCTGCGCCCCAGCCAGCCACGTCCGGGCCGTCGTTGTTGCCCAGGACGGCCCGCACCGGCGCGTAGGCGGCCAGCTCGTCCAGCACATCCGCGGTGCACACGTCACCGGCGTGCAGGATCAGGTCTGCCGCCCGCAGCTGGGCCGCCACCCCGGGCGGGCAGGCTTTCCACCGACGGGGCGCATGCGTGTCGGCCAGCACGGCAACCCTCACACCGCCATTGTCGGTGTTCCCGGCCGCTGCTGCGGCTGCGCTCCCAGCCCGCTCAGCCGGGGAACTGGCTGAGCGAGAAACGGGCACCCTGGTCGTCCTGGCACTCAGCGATCAGGCCGTAGGGCTCCCGGTGCGGCTCGGTCGCGGTGCCGCCCCCGGCCCGGGCCCGTGCCACCGCCGCCGCCACGTCGGCGACGTGCCATACCGGCACCGCCGTGGCCCGGTGGTGGCCGCCACTGACCCCGATCATCGGGGTGGTGCCCTCGACCTGCCAGCCGCCGGGCGCCCGGCCGGGGTGGGACCGCCAGCCGAGCACCGCCTGGTAGAAC
>Ga0318564_10000102_pt1 | contig 18506 bp, 15 predicted proteins | sample GRESIP066b5f20_FD_203479 | JGI IMG/M metagenome (GOLD analysis project Ga0318564, IMG submission 203479) | Tropical soil microbial communities from Luquillo Experimental Forest, Puerto Rico - GRE.SIPMG.066b5f20 | ecosystem: Environmental > Terrestrial > Soil > Tropical forest > Bulk soil...
GGGTGAGCTGTTCTTCGCGGCGTCGACCGAATCACCGGATTTCTGGAAGTGCAGCTCGTTGTAGACGAGCGTGCCGACGCCGGGCGCGCCCGGCTTCGCGCGCGACTGACACTTCAGCGGCGACTTGTCGTAGCCGGTGTACTTGCCCACGACATGCCCGTTCTCGGGCGTGTACTGGACCTTCGCCATGTTCTGCTGCTCGCGCTGTGCGAGCTTGCCCATCCACTCCGCGCAGAAGCTGTCGAAGCTCTGGGCCGCGCCAGCGAAAGGAGCGGACAGCGACAGTGCGCCAAAGACCAGCGCGCAAGCCGCGCAGCGGATTCCCATTGCCATCTTCCCACTCATGATCGCCCTTGCCTCCCGCCCTCCGCGTGTGGACCGATCGGCAGAAAGCCGCGTCGGTTGAAGGCGATTTCGGATCCGCGAGGATTCCCTCGATCATCTCTGGCGCTTGCAAATCGCGCAAATCCCGTCATGATGCGGCGCAGCTGGACCGACTTGCGTGGCGGATGCCTAAGTGCGAAACGCTCTTGCGGGTGTGTGGAGTTGCACGCCATGAGCTCCGCCGTGCGTTCCCCTAGGTCCACATCCCTGGAGGATTCCCGAAAATGAAGCGACTCGTGACTCTGGTGTCTGTGTGCTCGCTCGCATTTGGCTCCGGCTGCGCGAGCTTCCACGAAACGTTCGGAAATGCGACTCCGATCGTGTGCGCAGTGATCGGCGGCGGGCTCGGCGCGGTCGGCGGCGGCATCGCGTCGAACTGGCACCACGGCGAGGACGACCGGGACAACCTGCGCGAGGCCGCGGCGATCGGCGGCGGCGTGGGCGCAGTGGCCGGTGCATTGCTCTGCGCACTGACGGCACCCGAGGAGGCGAAGAATCCCCCCACCGTGCGCGCGACCGCGAACCCGGATTCGGGGGCTCCGCCGCTGACGGTGGATTTCCGCTGCGTGGGGACTTCCGACGCGGGAATCAAGGGATATGCCTGGGATTTCGGCGATGGCTCGACCTCCACTGAGCAAAATCCGCGCCATGTCTATTCCGGCCCAGGAAATTACAACGCGACCTGCAGCGTCACGGACAACAACAATCAGGTCGGCTCGGCGAGCGCCCCGGTGTCGGTCGGTGCAGCAGCGGCGCCACCGACGACCAAGCGTTCGATCGTGCTGCGCGGCATCAACTTCGACTTCGACAAGGCGAACATCAAGCCTGAAGCCGAGCCGGTGCTCGACGCCGCCGTCGAAGTGCTGAAGGAGAACCCGGACGTGAAGGTGCGTGTCAGCGGTCACACCGACGGTGTCGGCGCCGAGGCCTACAACCAGGGTCTGTCGGAACGCCGCGCGAAGTCGGTCCGCGACTACCTGATCGCCCACGGCATCGACGGCTCGCGCCTGACCGCCGTCGGCTACGGCAAGTCGCAGCCGGTCGCCGACAACAAGACGAAGGACGGCCGCGCCCAGAATCGGCGCGTCGCGCTCGACGTCGAGTGACAAAACGGAGACCCCGGGCGCCGCTCGCGGCGCCCGGGGTCTTTCCTTGTCTCGAGACCGTAGAAGAGGAAGTCGTTCAGTAGGGCTTGGCGGGCATCGCCTCCTTGGCCTTGTCCGCGGCATCGCCCGCCGCGCCCTGCGCCGCGCCTTCGGCTGCGCTCGCCGCGTTCCCCGACATCTCCGCGGCCTTGTTCTTGGCCGTGTCGAGCGCCGACTTCAGCTGCTGGTTGGCCGGGTCGGCCTGGATTGCGGCCTCACAGACGGGAATCGCCTGGGCGAAGCTCCCGGCTCCGACCAGATCCAGGCAGCTCTTCGAATCCTGCTGGGCGGGCGCGCTGACCGGCGGGGGATTCTCCGCCGGGGCCGGAGCGGCCGCTTCCGGCTTGGCAGCGGCGGGCGGCGCGGCCGGCGCATCCACCGGGCCCGAGCTTCCGCTCTCCTTCTGCCCACAGGCGGACAGTCCCAGAACTGCAAACGCGATCACAACCCCTCGACGCATGGCACCTCCGCAGCCCGTTTTGGGCGCGCCTTGATGCTACACCCCGGGTCTCGGAGGAAGTAGGGCGCTCTGCCCCCACTCCGGCGGCTGCGCCAGGCGAAAGACGGGCGGCTATGTTTCGCGTCGATGAGGGGGAGCGCCGCGACTCGCGCAGCAGTGGGGCTCGCGTCGAGCGCGTGGCTGGCCGCGTGCGCGGCCCTGCCGTTTCCGAGCGGCGCGCCGCTCGGAGCTCCCGAGATCGAGAGCGGGGAGTACCTCGACCTGCGCGGTGCCGTGCACGTCCACACCCGGGTTTCGCACGACAGCCGCGGATCGATCGGCGAGGTCGTGGACGGCGCGCACGCCGCCGATCTCGCCTTCGTCGCGTTCACCGAGCACCCGCTGCGCGCCGAGTTCACGCCCGCGCGCGGCATGGTCGAGGGCGTGATGCTGATCCCGGGGTGGGAGGCCCGTTCGGCGGGCGCGTCGATGCTCGCGCTCGGCGTGGGCTCGAGCCGCGGCCTGCCCCAGGACCCCGCGGAGCTGGTGGACGAGATCCACCGCCGGCGCGGCGTCGCGATCGTCGCGCACTTCGAGAGCTCGCAGCTCTCCGACCCCGCGCTGTACGAGCGCGCGGCCCCGGACGGGATCGAGATCGTGAACCTGCATGCGGTCGCGCTGGAGGTGCCGGTCCGGCTCGCGCTCGGCGAGCTCCTGCTGCCGGCGCCGTTGGGCCTGCGCGCGCTGTTGCGGACCCCGAGCGCGAACCTGGAGCGCCTCGGGCGGATTCGCGGCGTGCGTGCGCTCGTCGCCGGCGCCGACGCGCACGCGAAGTTCCGCCTGCTCGGTCCGCTCGGCGGCACGCTCGACCGCTACCGCGACGTGTTCCGGCTGGTGACCACGCACGTGCTGGCCCGCGAGCGCAGCCCGCGCGGCGTGCTCGAGGCGCTGCGCGCCGGCCGCAGCTACGTCGCGTTCGAAGGCCTCGAGCGGGTCGAGCGCTTCGCGGCGGTGCGCACCGGAGACGGCGTCACGGTGCGCGCGCCGCGCGAGGCGCGGCTCGAGCTGGTCTGCGCCGGCCGCACGGTGGACGCGAAGCTCGCCGCCGCGGCGTTGCTGCGCGCGCCGCCCGACGCCGAAGAGTGTCACGTCGAAGCGTGGCTCGGCTCCGAGCTGTGGGTGATCACGAGCACGGTGTCCGGGGTTTTGCTGTAATCGGCGCATGCCGGCCGGGCCGACGCTGCTGCGCTTCGACGACCTCGAGAAATATCTGCTGCACAAGAACGGGAACTACCTGTACAAGGTCCCGTTCGATGGCCGCTTCGCGGTGCTGAAGCTGTACTACGGCAGCCTCTCGCTCGCGCGCTACGCGCTGAAGAGCGCGGGCAACCTGCTCCTCGCCAACCAGACTGCCGTCATGCCGTGGTCGCGCCGCCGCACCGAGCTGGACTGCATCCGGCTGTGGCGCGACGCCGGCTTCCGGGTGTTCGGAGTGTACGACGCGCTGGTGGAAGGTCTTCCGCCCGACGGGCACGCGCTGTTCGAGTGGGTCGACGCGCCGCGCTTCGTGCACTACTTCGCGGAGCGGAGCGTGCCGCTGGCCGAGCGGCTGGCGACCTGGCGGCGGTTCCTCCCGGTCTGGCACAGGCGGCATCGGCTCGCGGTGGAACGGCGCGAGCCGCGCTTCGTGCACGAGAACGGCGACCTCAAGCACGTGATGATCGTCGGCGACGAGTTCCTGTTCTTCGACTTCGAGACCTGCTTCCGCTCGCGCCGGCGCGTGCGCGAGGTCGTCGCACGCGAGATCCTCTGCTACCTGAAGTCGATGGCGCGCACCGTCGGCGACGAGTTCGAAGCGTTCCTCGCCGAGACGGTGGCGTCGTATCCCGGCCGCGAGCTCCTGTCCTACACCCACGAGTTCGCGTTCGCCGACCCCAACCCGTTCGTGCGCGCAGGGCGGCGGCTAGACCTGGCGTTCCGCGAGCGCGCGCAGAAGCCGTCCTCCAAGTACCGCATCGCCGCGCGGTTGGGGACGCTGCTCGGCCGCGGATGAGCGCTGGCGAGGACGGCCGCGTGCGCGTGGGCGGAATCGAGGGCGTGCTGCTGGCGCGCTCCGCGCGCGGCGACGGCCGACACCAGGTGGTGTCGGCTCGGATCGCCGGCCGCGAGGTGGTGCTGAAGCTCTACGGCCGCAAGCGCCCGCGGCTGCCCACCGCGCTGCGCGAGTTCGGCCATCGCTTCCTGGTGGGCAAGACCGGGCTCGGCGCGGAGCAGCGGCGCGACACCGAGGCCCGGCTGCTGGAGCTGTGGCGCGCGCACGGGTTCGCGGTGCCCGCGGTGCTCGCGCTGCCGCTGCCGGAGCCGATCGCGGAGCCGTTTCTCGTGATCGAGCGGATCGAAGGGCAGAGCGCGGACGTCCGCCTGCGCGACGCGCCCGAGGACCAGCTCGCCGGCCCGCTCGCGCGCTTCGCCGCGGAGTGGAGCCGCCGCCACGCGCTGGCCGAGGCGCTGGCGGAGCCCGGCCTGGTCCACGCGCATCCCGGCTTCGCCCACCTGATCGAGCGCGCGGGGGAGCTCGTCTACCTCGACTTCGAGTACGCCTACACCGATCGACGTCGGGTCGCGCAGCTGGTCGACGTCGAGATCGCCGGCTTCGTAGCGTCGCTGCAGCGCTGCGCCGCCGCGCGCGCCCAGCGGCTGCTGCTCCGGCTCGTGGCGGGCTACCCCGAGCGCGAACGCCTCGAGCGGGTCGCGGCGCTCGGCGCGGTCGGCCGCTTCCGCGCGCTCGAGCGCGTCGCGCGGGCGCTTCCGCTGCTGCGCGGGCGTGGCCCGCGCAAGCTGCGCGAAAGCATCGCGGCGCTCGGTGCCGCGCTTGGCGCCGGCCGCTAGCGCTCCAGCCAGCGGCACAGGCCCGGCAGCACCCACAGCACCAGCGGCGCCGAGAGCGCGAAGCCGCCGATCACCGCGACCGCGAGCGGCTGCATCAGCTGCGCGCCCTGGCCCAGCGCCAGCGCGAGCGGCGCCAGCGCGAACACCGTGGCGAGGCTCGTCATCGCGACCGGCCGCAGCCGCCGCGCCGAGGCGCCGAGCCAGGCCTCGTCGCGCAGCGCGCGCGCGCGCTGCGCCTCGTGGATCACGAAGATCGCGTTCTCGCCCACGATCCCGACCATCATGATCGCGCCCACGTAGCTGGAGACGTTGAGCGTCATGCCCGCGACCAGGAGCGCCAGCAGGCTCCCGGCGAGCGAGGCCAGCGCACAGGCGACGGTCGCCAACGCCGCGCGCCAGTCTCCGAACTGGAACAACACCAGGATCGCGACCAGCGCCAGGCTCGACAGCAGCACCAGCGACAGATCGCGGAACGAGCGCTGCTGCTGCTCGAACTGGCCGCCGTACGCGATCGACGTGCCGGGCGGCCGCACCAGCTCGCGCTCGATCCGTCTGCGGATCTCGGACATCGCGCCACCGAGGTCGCGCCCGCTCAGCCGGGCGGTCACACCGACGAAGGTCTTCAGGTCCTCGCGCTGGATCTCGGTCTCCGGCGGACCGGTGGAGACGCTCGCGACGTCGCGCAGGCGCAAGAGCGCGCCGCCGGCGCGGACCGGCAGATCGCCGAGCTCACCCGGGCCGCCATGCGAGAGCACGCGCAGGTCGTACACGCGGTCGCCCACGCGCACGGGCTCGAGCACGGTGCCGAAGATCGCCGGCTCGACCTCGGCGTGGAGCGACGTCGCGGTCAGCCCGTAGCGCGCCGCAGCCTCGGGGTTCACGCGCATCTCCAGCGCGGGCCCCGCCACCACGATGCCGTCGAAGACGTCGTCGACGCCGCGCACGCCCTCGAGGATCTGGGCCACCTGTCGCGCCGTCGCCTCGAGCTCGCGCACGTCGCTGCCGAAGATCTTCACGTCGATCGGCTGCGGCGTACCGCCGGTGAGGTCGCCGATCGCGTCCTCGAGCAGCTGGCCGAAATCGGTGTGCAGCGCGGGCTCCGCGGCCGCGAGGTGCGTGCGCAGGTCTTCGATCACCTCGTCGATCGGGCGGCGCTGCGAGCGCGGCTTCAGGTTGATCACGTAGTCGCCGCGGTTCGGCTCGGTGATGAAGAAGCCGAGCTGCGTCCCGGTCCGGCGCGAATAGCTCACCACCTCGGCGAAGGAGAGGATCTCCTTCTCGACCTGGCGCAACATCGCGTCGGTGTCGGTGAGCGACGTGCCCGGCGGCGTCCAGTAGTCGAGCACGATCGAGCCCTCGTCCATCTCCGGCAGGAAGTCGCTGCCGACGCCGCGGTAGATCGCGGCGGCGGCCGCGATCAACAGCAGCACCGCCAGACCCGCGGCCCAGCCGTGCGAGACGGCGAAGCGCGCCACTGCCTCGTGCCCGCGCGCCACCCGCTGCGCCATCCCGCGCACCGCACCGCCGTCGCGCGCGGGTGCCTGCCCGCCGAACAGCTCCACGGCGAGCGGCACCGCCACGCTCGCGACCGCGAAGGAGACGCCGAGCGCCAGCGCCATCGTCAGCGCCAGCGGCCGGAAGAACGCGCCGACCACGCCGGGCACCAGGCAGAACGGCAGCAGGATCACGGTGGTGGACAGGCTCGAGCCGAGCAGCGCGGGCAGGAGCTGGCGCACCGTGCTGCCGTGCTCCAGCTCCTCGACCACCACGATCGCGTCGTCCGCGATCAGGCCGAGCGCGGCGGCGACACCCGCCAGTGTCATGAGGTTGATCGTCTCGCCCGCCACGGCCAGCGCGATCCCGACGATCGAGACCGTGATCGGGATGGCCGCGACCGCGACCAGGGTCAGCCGCACCCGGCGCAGGAACGCGAGCAGGACCAGCGCCGCCAGCGCCACGCCGATCAACAGCGCGTCGCGGGCGCCGCGCAGCGAGTCGCGCACGAACGCCGCCTGGTCGTAGAAGGTGCTGAAGCGCACGCCGGGCGGGATCAGCTCGGGATGCGTGCGCAACAGCGTCTGGATCGCGCTGGCGATCGCGAGCGTGTTCGCCGCCGGCTGGCGGAGCACGTTCAGCAGCACCGCTTCGCTCGCGTCCGCGGTGGTGCGGACGTAGGAGACCTGGTCCGCGACGCGCAGCTCGCCCAGCTCGGCGAGCGTTGCGGGCGGGCCCGAGGCGACCGGCACCGAGATGCGCGCCAGCCGCTCGAGCCCGTCGACGCGGCCGTCGACCAGCGCGAGGTACAGCTCGTGGTTGCGTTCGGTGAAGCCGGCGGAGAGCTCTTTGTGGTTCTCGCGGATCGCGTTGACCACGTCGCCGGCGGAGAGCGCCCGCCCCTGCAGTGCGGCGGGATCGAGCCGGACCTGGAACTCGCGGCGCCGGCCGCCCTGGATCTGGATCTCCGACACGCCGGCGATGCGCAGCAGCGCGGGCTTCAGCGTGTACTCGGCCAGCTCCCACAGCTCGGACTGCGACAGCGAGTCGGAGCTGAGCGCATAGCCCTCGATCGGCATCACCGCGGTGTTCATCCACTCGACGTCGAGCCGGGCGTCGGCGGGCAGCTCCTGGTCGATCCGCCCGGTCTCGGCCTCGACCCGCTGCAGCGCGGCGTTCATGTCGGTGTTCCAGGCGAACTGCGCGGTGAGCTCGGCGCTGCCGCGCGAGGTGGTGGACAGCACGCGCTCCACGCCGGGCACGCGGCGGATCGCCTCCTCCAGCGGACGCGTCACCATCGGCATCATCCGTGCGGCGCGCTCTTCGCCGACCTCGGCGATGACCTTCACCAGCGGGAAGGTGACCGACGGGAAGATCGCGGCCGGGAGCTGCCGTGCCGATTCGATGCCGGCGACCACGAGCAGGGCGAGCAGGGCGAACACCGCGCCCGCCCGGCGCCGCAGGCCGCCGGGCACGCTACGACTCCACCCGGACCCGGGCGCCTTCGGGGAGTCCCATCTGTCCCGACACGACCACGCGCGAGCCCGCCTCGAGCGCGGGCGCTTCCACTTCGACGAGGTCGTGCGCCGATGCTCCGGGCTTCACCACCACCCAGTGGACGGCGCCGTCGGGGGCGATCACCGCCACGCGGGACACGCCGCTCACGTCGTCGCGCAGCAGCGCGGACTGCGGGACCATCAGCACGTCGCGGTGCTCGGCGACCGCGATGCGCACCGTGCCGAACAAGCCGACTCCGACGTCGCGCGGCGGGTTCGCGAAGTCGATGCGCACCGGCACGCTCAGGTTTTCGCTGGACGCGTCGGGCAGCGCCCCGTGCACCACGCCCGCGAGTTCCTTGCCGTAGGCCGCGAGCTCGACCGAGGCCGCGGCGCCGGGGCGGATCTCGCGCAGGTCGCTCTGGCCGAGCTGCGCCACGAACGCGATCGAGTTGGCGTCGGCGAGCGTCGCGATCTCCTCGCCCTCCGAGACGAAGTCGCCCGCGTTCGCCTTGTGCGAGAGCACGACCCCTGCAGCCGGCGTGCGCAGCACCTGCCGAACCAGCGCCCCCTGCGCCAGCTCCAGCGCGCGCGCGGCGTCGGCCTTCTCCTCGGGCGTGCGCGCGGTCGCGACCATGGCCCGGGCACCTTCCAGCGCCGCATGGCTGTTCTGCGACACCACCGCGCCGACGGGAGCGCCCGCGCGCAGCGAGTCGCCGTCGTTCACGCGGAGCTCGACCAGCTGGCCGGTGAACGGCGCGCGCACGTGGACCTGGCGCAGCGCCTGCGTCCGGCCCGGGCCCGCGACAGTGACGGTGACCGAGCCGCGCGTGACCTCCGCGGCGCGCACGGGCGTGACCGCGATCTGGTCCGGCGAGGGCGTCTCCTCGCTCGACCCGACGTTGCAGGCCGCGGCGAGCAGCGCGGCGCAGACGAGCGCCCGCCTCACTGCGTCCCCCAGCGCAGCAGGTCCGCCTCGGCCAGGCGGTAGCGCAGCTCGGCGTCGGCGTGCGCCTGGTTGGAGTTGGTCCAGGCGTCGTACGCCTCCAGCACGTCCAGGGCCGTGCCGGCGCCGCCGCGGTACAGGCTCTCCGCCTGCAGGTACGAATCGCGCGCGGTCTCGATCGTGTGCAGCCGCACCTCGACCTCGTGCAGGAGGTTGCGCAGCCGCGCCGCCGCGCGCTGCCACTCCAGCCTGACACCGCGCTGTGTCGCCGTCACGTTCTGCTTCGCAGCCCGCTGCGCCAGGTCGGCCTGAGCCACGCGGCTGCGGTAGACGCCGGCGTCCCAGAGCGGCAGGTTGAACAGCAGCACGAACTCGGCGCCCCAGCCCTCGCCGTTGTTCAGGAGCGCCACGTCGGAGTTGCCCAGCACCGGTTGACCGCCGGCGTTCGCGAGCAGCGAGACCGTCGGCCAGCGATCGGCCCGCACCTTCTCCAGCTCGGCTCCCGCCTCCGCCGCGCCGGCGTCCGCCTCGATCACCTCGGGCGTCAGCAGCCAGGGCTCGGCCGCCAGCGGCGCCGGGAGCGCCGACGGCGGCGCCGGGGGCACGAGCGCGAGCGGGCCGTCGAGCGGGCGGCCCATCAAATCGTTCAGCTCGAGCCGCGCCTCGTCGAAGCGCCGCTCCGCGTCCGCGATCGCAGCTTCGCCTTCGCCCAGGCGGACCTGCGTCTTGGAGCGGTCCGAGGCCAGGCCCTGTCCACTGGCGCGCCGCGCGCCGATGATCGAGAGGTAGGTCTCGAGCCGGCGCTGGCCGGCTTGCCGGAATGCGATCTCGCGCTCGGCCTCCAGGCACTCCGCGAAGCGCCCGCGCACGTCGCGGTCGAGGTCGAGCTCAGCGCGGCGGAAGCCCGCGCGCGCGGCGTCGGCCGCCGCCAGGCTCTGGTTCACGTTCGCGCCGAGCCGGCGGTCGAACACCGGCACCTGGGCCACCAGCTGGGTGCGCGCATCGAAGCTCGCGTAGCGCCGGGGGGTTCCGCCATGCACGTCGCCGTCGAACGCCAGCGACGGCAGCCGGAGGCCCTGCGCCTCGCGCACCGCGGCGTCGGCCTGCTCCGCCTGGAAGCGCGCAACCGGCAGGGCGGCATTCGCGCGGCGGGCCTCCTGAAGCGCCTGCTCGAGCGTCAGCGGCTCTGCGGGATCCGCGGCGCCAAGCCGCGGGGCCAGGAGCCCGACCAGCAACAGAATTCTTCCCCAGCGCACGCCGCCTCCGCTCGCGCGACCGCCCGGATCAACCCCTGTCGACGCGGGTTCGTCTCGACTCCGTCGGCAAGTTGCCATGTCCCCTTGTCGGGTTGAAGCCAGAAAGTCTCATGAGTTAGTTCTCATCAGACTAAGCCGTTCCTGCGGGACGGGGCCCGTGGATTAACCCGTAATGAGATCCGATTAGATTCCTGCATCCATCGCCGCAGGACGGGTGAGAGGGAGTCGCAGCACGAAGCGCGCGCCGCCCGGCGAGGTGGCGGAGACGTCGCCTCCGAAGCTGCGCGCGATCGCGCGCGCGATCGGCAGCCCGAGGCCGGTGCCCGCGCCGTCGCCCGCGCGGGTAGAGTAGTAGCGCTCGAACACCCGCTCGAGCTGGTCGGCGGCGAGCCCGCGCCCGGAGTCGCTCACGGCGAGCTCGGCGGCGCCGTCGCGCTCGCGCACGTCCACGACCACCTTGCCGCCGCGCGGCGTGTGGCGCAGCGCGTTGTCGAGCAGGTTCAGGATCGCCTGGTGGATCTGGCTGGGGTCGGCCTCGACCTCGACGCTCTCGCCCTGGCACTCGAGATCGACGCCGCGTTCCTCCGCCACCACCTGCAGGTGCTCGACCAGCGGCCGGGTCTTGGCGAGCAGGTCGAAGCGCTCGCGCGCGAATGACTCCCCCTGTCCCGCTTCGAGTTTCTCGAGCAGGAGCAGCCGATTCACGAAGCGAGTGAGCTCGTCGACCTGCTCGATCGCGGTGCCGAGCGGCTCGCTCGACCCGCGCTCGTGGGAGGCGATCAGCTCGAGATGGCCGCGCAGCGCGGTGAGCGGCGTGCGCAGCGCGTGCGCTGCATCGGCGGTGAGCCGGCGCACGCGCAGCACCTCGGCGCGGATGCGCATCAACAGGTCGTTGAGCACCGCCGCCAGCCGGTCGATCTCGTCGCCCGAGCCGGTGCGCGGCAGCGTGCCGTCGGGCAGATCGCCGAGCGCGCGCGCCTGCGCGGCGATCCGCGCCACCGGCACCAGCGCCCGCGCCGCCACCAGGTAGGCGGCGAGCCCGCCGAGCAGGGCGATCAGCACCAGCGACGTCGCGAGGTTCTTGCGCAGCGAGGCGTAGCGCCGCCGCATCTCCTCGAGGCTCGTGCCCACGCGCACGCGCCACGGGCCGACCGAGGTCTCGAGCGCGCGCACGTGCTGCCCACTGCCTCGCACGTACTCGAAATAGACCGGCGCGCCGGCCCGCCCCGGCCGTGGCGCCGCGGGGAAGCCGGACTTGCGCACGTTGCCGCTGCGCGCGACCACCTGGTCGTTCTCGTCGCGGATCTCGACGAAGGCGACGTCCTCGCCGCGGTGCACGCGCGTCTCCTGGTCGATCCACTCGTTGAGCCGCTGCGTATCCACGATGAAGGCGAGGTCCTGGACGTAGTCCTGCAGCTGCTCGTCGGCTTCTTCGCGCAGGCTGTGCTGGAAGCGGCCCAGCACGTAGAAGATCTGCAATGCGACCAGGGTCACGATCACGCTGACCACGGCCAGCGCGATGCGCAGCCGGATGCTGCGGTTCACGGCGTCGCGGCGAGCATGTAGCCGACCCCACGGCGGGTGTGGATCAGCTTCTTCTCGAACGGTTCGTCGATCTTGCGCCGCAGGTACCGGATGTACACGTCGATCACGTTCGAGAAGCTGTCGAAGTTCATGTCCCAGACGTGCTCGGAGATCATGGTGCGCGTGACGACTTCGCCCGCGTGGCGGGCGAGATACTCGAGCAGCGCGAACTCCTTCTGAGTCAGGTCGAGCTTCGACCCCGCCCGCTCGGCGCGCCGCGCCAGTAGGTCGACCCGCAGATCGCCCACTTCCAGCACGCTGGGCCGGGCAGTGCCGCGGCGCAGCAGCGCCCGCACCCGCGCGAGCAGCTCGGCGAAAGCGAACGGTTTGGGCAGGTAGTCGTCGGCGCCGGCGTCCAGGCCGCGCACCCGGTCGTCGATCTCGTCGCGCGCCGACAGCACCAGCACCGGCGTGGCGCGGCCGCCGCCGCGCAGCTCGCGCAGCACCGACAGGCCGTCGCGCCGGGGCAGCATCAGATCCAGCACGATCGCGTCGTAGGGGTTCACCAGTCCCAGGCGCAGACCCTCGTCTCCGTCGACCGCCGAATCGACCGCGAAACCCGCCTCGCGCAAGCCGCGCTCCACGAAGCTGCGGACCCGGATCTCGTCCTCGACCACCAGTACTCGCATGAGAATCAGGGTAGCCCGGGGGGGCACCCTTTGCCGGGCAGAAGCGGAGCTCGGCGCTCACGAAACGACGTCCGACCGAAGCGGCGTTCTGTCTCGCTTCGGCCCCTTTCGCCCCGGCTCCCGGTCCGCCTTGAACTGGGAGATACTCGGCGAATGGATCGGGGGGAGACGCGTCCGGGCCTGATCGTCGCGCGCGTGCTGGTCGGCCTCGCGTTGCTCGCCGCCACGCTCTGGGTGCTGCACCCCTTCATCGTCCCCGGCGTGTGGGCCGCGATCGTGGCCTACGTCAGCTGGCCGCTGTTCGCCCGCGTGCGCGACTGGAGCCGCCGCCCGCGGCTCAGCGCGGTGCTGTTCACGCTGCTGTTCGCGCTGGCGATCGCGGTGCCGGTGGCCTCGCTGTTGCTGGCGTTCGCGAGCGAAGCCTCGGTGGTCGCCGACCGCGTGAAGCACTGGGTGGAAGCGGGTGCGACGCCTCCTGCCTGGGTGATCGACACGCCTTGGCTCGCCCGCCGGGCCGCGGAGCTGCGCGAGAGCCCGCTGTTCGGGCCGGCTGCGTTGGGCGAGTGGGTGTCGCGCTACGGCGAGACCGGCTCGCAGTGGGCGGTGGCGCTGGGCAGCGGCATCGCGCGCAACGTGCTCGACTTCCTGATCACCGTGTTCGTGCTGTTCGCGCTCTACCTCGACGGCGAGCGCGTCGGCGCGACGGCGCGGCGGCTGGGCTCGCTGCTCCTGCCCAGCGACGACGCGCAGCTCGTGGACAAGGTCGGGGCGATCGTGCGGGCGGTGGTCTTCGGGCTGGTCGGCACCGCACTGGCCCAGGGCACGATGGCCGGAGTGGGCTTCTGGATCTTCGGCGTGCCGTCGCCGGTGTTCTTCGGCTTCACCACCGTGCTGGCCTCCTTCCTGCCTGGCGGAGCCGCGCTGATCTGGCTCGTGGCCTGCGGCTGGCTGTGGGCGCAGGGCGCGATCTTCGGCGCGGCCGGGCTCGCGCTGTGGTGCGGCGTGCTGATCACCAGCATCGACAACGTGCTGCGCCCCTGGCTGATCAGCGGGCCCACGCAGATCCCGTTCGTCCTGGTGTTCTTCGGCGTGCTGGGCGGCCTGGCCGGGCTGGGCCTGGTGGGCATGTTCGTGGGACCGGTGCTGGTGGCGGTGGGCTTCGGCGTGCTCGCCGAGTTCCCCACCCGCTACCGCGGCAGGGTCTGACGCAGCCTGGTGTAGCCCTCCCAGGGGTCCTCGCCCAGCTGCGCCAGCCGGCGCAGCACGCTGCGGGGGTCGAACTTGCGCGGGTCCAGGCGCGGGCCGAGCTCGCTCCACGCGATCGGCGTCGCCACCGGCGCGCCCGGCTGCGCGCGCGTCGAGTACGGGCACACTGCGGTCGCCCCCTGCGCGTTGCGCAGGTAGTCGAGAAAGATCTTGCCGCGCCGAGCTTTCTTCGACGCCTTCGCGAGGTACCGCTCGGGTGAGCGCGCGACCAGCGTCTCCACCGCAGCGCGCGCGAACTCGCGCGCCTCGTCCCAGCTCGCGCGCGGCTCGATCGGGACGACCAGATGGAGCCCCTTGCCGCCGGTGGTCTTGGCGAAGCTCGCGAGCCCCAGCTCCCCGAGCAGCTCGCGCAGCTCGCGCGCGGCCTCGACCGTATGGGCCCAGGGCACGCTCGGATCCGGATCGAGGTCGAAGGTGAGCAGATCGGGGTGGAGCAGGTCGGGGGCGCGCGCCCCCCAGGTGTGGATCTCGAGCGCGCCCAGCTGCACCAGCGCGCCGAGGCCCGCGGCGTCGACCACCGTCATGTAGGTGCGCACGCCGCTGCGCTCGCGCACGTCGACGCCGTGGATCGCCTCGGGCTGGCCGCGCGTCTTGTGCTTCTGGAAGAAGCCGCCCTTGCCCGCGCCTTCCGGACAGCGCAGCAGCGTGAGCGGCCGCCCCGCGAGATGCGGCAGCATCCAGTCGGCGACCGCGGCGTAGTAGTCGGCGAGACCGCGCTTGGTGATGGAGGCGTCTTCGAAGAGGACCCGGTCGGGATGGGTGAGCGCAATGCGCACTGCGTTCTTCTCCGTCTCTGCGGGCTGTTCCGGGGCGACCTCTGCGCGCCGCTGAAGCGCGCCGCGCCCCGCCTCGTTCCGCGCCTCTTGGTCGCGGCCCTTGATCAAGAGCCAGGTTCGACCATCCGCGTTGCCGCGGCGCGGACGCGTGCGCACCAGGTGCCAGCGGCCGCGCAGCTTCTCGCCGTCGAGCGTGAAGTCGAGCCGCCCGCGCGCGCGCCCCTGCTCCGCGTCGCCCTCGGGCTGCCACTTTCCGGTATCCCAGACCAACACCGATCCGCCGCCGTACTCGCCCTGCGGAATCGTGCCTTCGAAGCTCCCGTACTCGAGCGGGTGGTCCTCGACCTGTACCGCCAGCCGCTTCACCCGCGGGTCGAGGCTCGGTCCCTTCGGGACCGCCCAGCTCCACAGCACACCCCCGTGCTCCAGGCGGAAGTCGTAGTGGAGGCTGCGCGCGGCGTGCTTCTGCACGGTGAAGCGCAGCCCGCTGCGCGCGCGGCGCCGCCGCTGCGCGCCGCGCGGCTCCGGCGTGCGCTCGAAGTTCCGCTTGCCTCGATAGTCGCGGAGCGGCATGCGCACGGATCGATCTGCAGGCGGCGTGCCGCCGGCGCGGCGAAGGCGTCGGCAGGAGTCTTGCTGCAGCGGCGGAGATGGCTCGAGCGTCCCGCGCCTCGACGCGGCGCCAGGAGCACGCGCGTGAAATTGTACGAAGCGGTGGAACATCTGCGCGCGAACCCGCCCGCGCGATGTGGAAGGGCGTGATCCTTCGACCTGGTCGCCGAGCTGAAGCGCAAGCCGCAGGCTTCCGCGGAGCGCGCGCCCGCCGCGCGCCAGCGCAGCCGTCGCGCGCGCTCGAGCTAGTCGAACAGCTGGACCGCGTCCGGCCCCAGGTACTCGCCGTCGACCCAGACGCGCTCGAGCTTGCGCGAGGCGATGCGCCAGCCGTCGTGCCCGCGCACCAGGGTGTCGACGTAGCGGCTGCCCTCGGTGGTGCGCACCAGCTTCCCGTCGAGCCGCGCCTGCAGGTGGGTCGCGGTGAGGTAGGACGTACACCGTGCGGTGTCGTCGTTCGCCAGCTCGATCAGCGGGTTCGTCACCACGTGCTGGGTGACCTTGAAGATCCGCATCGCGCGCGCCAGCCACGCGCCGAGCTCCCCGGCGCCCAGCTCGGCGCCGCGCTCGACCGCGTAGTGGATGCGCGCGTCGGGCGTGAACACCGTCTCCAGCGCCTTCCAGTCCTTGGCGTCGATCGCGCGCGCGTAGCGGTAGAGCAGCTGCTCGATCTCGATCAGCTCGTCGGAACGCCGCCTGGGCACGTCAGATGGCCCGCTCGCGGTTGGCCCAGTACGGGTCGCGCAGCTTGCGCTTGTACAGCTTGCCGTTGGGGTCGCGCGGCAGCTCGGCCAGGAAGTCGACCGTCTTCGGGGTCTTGAACTTCGCCAGCTTGTCCGCGCAGAAGGCGAGGATCTCGGCCGCGAGCGCCGGCCCGGGCTCGATGCCCGCCGCGGGCTCGATCACCGCCTTCACCTCCTCGCCCCAGTCCTCGTTCGGGATGCCGAACACGGCCACGTCGCCGACCTTGGGGTGCGCGAGCAGCACGTTCTCGATCTCGGCGGGATAGATGTTGGCGCCGCCCGAGATGATCATGTCGATCTTGCGGTCGCACAGGAACAGGTAGCCTTCGTCGTTCAGGTAGCCGACGTCGCCGACGGTAAAGTAGTTCCCGATGCGGTTCTTGCGCGTCTTCTCCTTGTCCTTGTGGTACTCGAAGTCGGCCTGGCCGAGCCGCATGTAGACGGTGCCCTGCTGACCGGTGGGGACTTCCTTCTCGTCGTCGGCGAAGATCTTGATCTCGGCGCCGGGCCACGCCTTGCCGACGGTGCCGGGGAAGCGGCGCCACTCCTGCGGCGTCACCAGCGTTCCGCCGCCCTCGGTGGCCGCGTAGTACTCGAAGATCGAGTCGCCCCACCAGTCGAGCATGCGGCGCTTCACGTCGGGCGGGCAGGGCGCTGCCGCGTGCACCATGGTGCGCGTCGAGCTGCAGTCGTACTTCGCGCGCACGTCGGGCGGGAGCGCGAGCATGCGGTGGAACTGGGTGGGCACCATGTGACTGGTGGTGACGCGGTACTTCTCGATCAGCCGCAGTGAGTCTTCGGGCGTCCACTTGTCCATCAGCACGACCGGATGGCCCATGTTCATCGACGCGGAGCAGAACACCAGCACCGCGGTGTGGTAGAGCGGCGAGCCCACGATGTGGACGTTGCCGTCCTCGGGCTTGATCCCGAACATGCCGAGGAAGCCGGTGAACAGCGTCGCGACCGTGTCCGGGTCGAGCGGCGCGAGGGGCCGGCGCACGCCCTTGGGCTTGCCGGTCGTGCCCGAGGTGTAGTTCATCACCGCGCCGGCCGCGCGATCGGCGGGGAGCGTCGCGGGCTGGCCGCGCACGAGCTCCGCGAACGGACGGAAGCCCGGGATCTGCCCCAGCGCGAAGCGATGCGTCGACGGGAAGCCGATCGAGTCCGCCGCCACGCGGCAGGTGTCGGCGACGCGGTCGCTGGCGATGAAGGCCTTGGCCTCGCTGTCCTGCAGGATGTAGGCGATCTCGCCGGGGGCGAGGTGCCAGTTCAGCGGCACCAGGTACCAGCCCGACTGTGCGCAGGCCAGGTTCACCGCCAGGAACTCGGCGCAGTTGGGCATGGCGACCGCCACCACGTCGCCCTTGGCCAGGCCTGCGGCGCGCAGGGCGTGCGCGATCTGGTTCTGCAGCGCGAACAGCTCGCCGCGCGTCCACTCGCGTCCGTCCGGCGCCGCGAGCGCCAATTTCGACGGATCCTGCTGGGCGAAGTTCCAGAAGCCGAGAGCGGCCATTCGTTTATTTCCCCTCCAAGCAAGCGAAGCGCGCAGCGGGGCGTAGCCGAGCGAAGTAGGGTGCCGCGGCTTCGCCGCGACGGTTCCCGTCAGTCATGGCTTGTGGTCGGCGACGATGTAGGTGGAGAAGTACTGCGAGCCGCCGCCGTAGGCGTGGCCGAGCGCCTTGTGCACGCCGTCGACCTGGTGCTCGCCGGCCTGTCCGCGCACCTGCATCGCCGCCTCGGCGAAGCGGATCAGGCCCGAGGCGCCGATCGGGTTCGACGAGAGCACCCCGCCCGACATGTTCACCGGCAGGTCCCCGTCGAGCGCCGTCGCGCCCTCGTAGGTCATCTTCCAGCCCTGGCCCTCCTCGGCGAAGCCCATCGTCTCCATCCACATGGGCTCGAACCAGCTGAACGGCACGTAGATCTCCGCGCAGTCGATCTCCTTGCGCGGGTTGTGGATGCCGGCCTTGGCGTAGAGGTCCTTCGCGTTCATGCGGCCCGCGAGCGGGTTCACCTGGTCGCGGCCCGAGAACATGGTGGGCTCGGAGCGCATCGCGGTCGCGTGCACCCAGGCCGGCTTCCCCGGCGACTTCGCCGCCTTGGACTCGCTGGCGAAGATCATCGCGCAGGCGCCGTCCGACGATGGGCAGGTCTCGAGATAGCGCACCGGATCCCACAGCATCGGCGAGGCCATCACCTGCTCGAAGCTCACCCCCGGGATCTTCACGTGCGCGTAGGGGTTCTTGAGCGCGTTCTGGCGGTCCTTCACCGCCACCCGGATACCGGTGTCCTCGGGCGCCCCGGAACGGCGGATGTAGGCGCGGATCAGCGGCGCGAAGTAGCCGCCCGCGCCGGCGACCACGGCGACACTGAACGGTGTCGAGACGGTGAGCGCCCACATCGCGTTCGACTCGGACTGCTTTTCGAACGCGACGCAGAGCACGCGCTCGAACGCGCCCGACTCGACCAGCGACGACGCGACGATTCCGGTGGAGCCGCCCACGCTGCCGGCGGTGTGCACCCGGATCAGCGGCTTGCCCGCGGCGCCGAGCGCGTCGGCGAGGAACAGCTCGGGCATCATCACGCCCTCGAACATGTCCGGCGCCTTGCCCACCACCACGGCGTCGATGTCGCCCCAGGACAGGTCCGCGTCCTCGAGCGCGCGCAGCGCCGCCTCGCGGCACAGCCCGGGCATCGACACTTCGATGCGCTTCGCGTCGTACTTGGTCTGACCGATGCCGATCACCGCGCTGCGCTCGCCCATCAGTCGCCCTCCAGCACGCACACCAGGTTCTGCTGCAGGCACGGGCCCTGCGTGGCGTGCGCGACCGCGCGATCGCCGGCACG
>Ga0318564_10000106_pt1 | contig 18228 bp, 17 predicted proteins | sample GRESIP066b5f20_FD_203479 | JGI IMG/M metagenome (GOLD analysis project Ga0318564, IMG submission 203479) | Tropical soil microbial communities from Luquillo Experimental Forest, Puerto Rico - GRE.SIPMG.066b5f20 | ecosystem: Environmental > Terrestrial > Soil > Tropical forest > Bulk soil...
GGCAGCGCCTTCCCGATCGTCGACGCGGTGTTCGCGGAGATCGGCGACGAGCAGGACCTGCGCGCGGGGCTCTCCACCTTCTCGGCGCGGATGGCGAACCTCGCCGCGGTGGTCGCGCAGGCGGACGGGTCGTCGCTGGTGATCGCGGACGAGATCGGCGAGGGCACCGAGCCGGGCGAAGGCGCGGCGCTGGCGCAGGCGATCCTCGAGGCGCTGGTGGAGCGCGGCGCGCTCGTGCTCGCCACCACGCACTTCAACCGGCTGAAGGAGCTGGCCGGCTCGGACGCGCGCTTCGCGAACGCCAGCGCCGAGTTCGATCCCGACACGCTCCTGCCCACCTTCCGCATCCACCTCGGTCAGCCCGGCTCGAGCGGCGCGATGTGGGTCGCGCAGCGCATGGGGCTGGCCGACGCCGTAGTCGAGCGCGCGCGCGAGCTCATGGACCGCGAGGACTCGCGGCTCGAGGCGCTGACGCGCGGGCTGTCCGAGCTGCGCCAGGAGCTCGAGGCCGAGCGGCGGCTCGCGCTGCGCATGCGCGAGGAGTCGGAGGTGGCGCGCGCCGCGTACGAGTCGCGGCTCGCGCTCCTGCGCAGCGCGCGCGAGCAGGCGCTGGCGGCGATGAAGGCCGACCTCGAGGAGGCGTTCAAGCGGGCGCGCGCGGAGATCGCGCACGTGGTGCGCGGGCTGCAGCGCGGCGACCTCGCGCCGGGGCCGGCGGCGAACCGGGCCCAGCACGAGCTCGGGCGCATCCGCGAGCGGACCGTGTCGGCGGAGCGCACGGAGCACGCCGCCCAGCCCGAGGCGAGCACGCCGCGGAGCGAGGTCCCGGACGCGGCGCTGGTGGCGGGTGTGCGCGTCGAGCTCCAGGGCGTCCGCACTCCGGCGCTCGTGCTCGAGCCGCCCGACCGGCGCGGCCGCGTCGCGGTGCGCGTGGGCGCCGCGCGAACCGTGGTCGATCGCGCGCGCGTGCTGCGCGTGCTCGCCGCGGAGGCGCCGCGGCTGCACGCCCGTGGCTCAGGCGTTTCGGTGCAGCGCGAGAGCGCCGACGAGCCGGCGCAGCTCGACTGTGACCTGCGCGGACTGCGCGTGGACGAGGCGCTCGAGCGCGCGGATGCGGCGCTGCAGCGGCTGCTCGGTCGCGGCGGGGGGCGGGTCACCTTCATCCACGGCCACGGCACCGGCGCGCTGCGCGACGCGATCCGCAGCTGGCTGCGCGGCGTGCGCGGCGTGGAGAAGTTCGAGCCCGGCGGGCCGCGCGAGGGCGGGAACGGCGTGACGGTCGCGACGCTCGCCGACTAGCGCGCGATCTCCCGGTCGGCGCGCCGCGCGGCGCGCAGGCCCGAGGCCAGCTCGCCCTCGACGTGCGGCGCCGCGCACCAGTCGCCCGCGCAGTTCGCGCCGAGCCGCGCGAGCGCCCTGAAGTGACCCACCGCGAAGGCGGGCCGGCCCAGCGGGAAGCGGTGCAGACGCAGCGCTGCCACGTCGCTCGCGAGCGCGGGGAGCGCACGCGCGCCGGACTCGAGCAGGAAGTGCGCGAGCTCCCCGTCGGGCCGGTGCCCGTGGCGCCGCGCCAGGTCGGGCCGCGCCACCAGCTGCAGCAGCCGCGGCCCGCGCACCGTGATCGCGGCGAGCTCGCCGCCCTCGCGCGCCGGGATCCACAGCAGCGGCTCCGCCGCCGCGACGTTCTTGTGCGTCACCACCGCGAGCGCTAGACCCGAGGCCGCGCGCAGTGACTCGAACGCGACCGCGGCCGCCGGCGGAAGCGCACCCAGGAGGCGCGCGGCTTCGGCCGCGTCGACCGCGAGCACCACGGCATCGCCGCGCAGCGCCTCGCCGCTCGCCAGCCGCACGCCGCGCCGGTCCGGGTCCAGCGCGTCCACGCGCGCACCGGTGCGCAGCTCGTGCAGCCGCGCCGCCAGCGCCTCGACGAACGCGCTCGCACCCGCGAGCGCGTCGAGTCCCGGATCTCCCGCCGCATCGGCGAGCGCAAACGCGAGCTGGCGGCTCGTCTCGCGCGAGTCGATCCCGAACGCCGCTGCGAACAGCGGCGCAAACAGCGCTTCGCGTGCACGCCGTCCGAGGTAGACCTGGCAGAAGTCGTCCACGCTGCGGTCGTCGAGCCGCGTCTCCAGCTCGGGCGCCGCGGGCTCGAGCCCGCCGCCGAGCCAGTGACACAGAATCGCGTAGCGGCGCAGCCGGAACGGCGCGAGCCACGAGCGGCCCAGGACGGCGCGCAGCGCCAGCGGCGCCGGGCGCAGCCGCCCATCGCGCAGCGCGAGCGCCGACACGAGCGGCACGCGCCCGAGCTCGGGGCCGAGCCCGAGCTCGGCGGCCAGCTCGGCGAACGCGGGCGCGCTGCGCGGAAGCCAGCCCGGCCAGGGCTCGTAGTCCTGGCCCGCGAGCGTCTCGCGCGCGTGCTTCCCGCCCGCGCGGCCTCGCGCCTCGAGCGCGATCACGCGGTGGCCGAGCGACTGCAGGCGATGGGCGGCGGCGAGCCCGGCCAGGCCTGCGCCGACGACGAGCGCGACGCCCACGGAGCGCTAGGCCGGTGCGAGCGTGACTTCGAGCCCGAGCTCGGCGCCGCGCTCGTCGAGCGCCTTGGCCAGCGCGCGCGGGTCGAGGTTCTCTGGCACCTCGGCCAGCACGCTCATGCGGTACACCGCGGAGCCCGAGGGCGACGGCAGCGAGCGCGACTGCAGGTCCGCGATGTTCACGCGGTGGTCGGCGAGCGTGCGGCAGATGCGCGCGACGATGCCCGCGCGGTCCATGCCCTGGGTCTCGACGCGGTAGAGCTTCGTGCCGGGCGCCGGCACCGCCGGGCGGGGCTCACCCTCGAGCGGCCGGATGAACACGGTGAGCCGGTTCTCCCACTCGAGTCGGCGCGCGCCCGCCGCGAGCCGCTGCTCCAGCTCGGGCGCGCTGCCCGAGCAGAGCAGGATCGCCGCGAACTCGTTGCCGAGCAGCGTCATGCGCGAGTCCTCGAGGTTCGCCTCGCAGTCGAACACGAGCTGCGCGAGGTCGGCGACGATGCCCGGGCGATCGCGCCCGACGGCGGAGACGATGAACCACTTGCGCACGAGCACCTCCTGGGTGACGCGCGCGATTGTAGCCCGCCCGGGCGCAGCGCCGCGTCTCGTCACTCCAGCCGCAAAACGGCGTCGTGTTGCGCATGGCCCACAGCATCGCTGCGCGCCCGTGTGCGGGATCACAACGCGCACGTCGGCCCCGCTTCCCGTGTGCGTGCGCGCGGGTCGCTGAGGAGCTGCGCGCCACGCGCCGTTTGGCATGTCGCTTGCTCAGCACGGTGGTGCTCGGAGCGCGTTGCTCCGGGCATGGGAGTGCCCGGGCCGGAAACCCCTCCCCTCGCGCAGTGCGAGGTTCCGGCCCGGGCTTTCTCGTCTCTGGCGCTCGGAGACTTCAGTGTCTCGCTCCCGCGCCGACTCAGTACGGAGTGGATGCTTCGAGCGCAGACGCGGGGCTGCCCTTCGAGCCGCGCCGCGACGGCATCCGCCGCGCGATCGTGCTCTCGGGCGGCGGTGCGCGCGGCGCCTACGAGGCGGGCGTGCTCAGCTTCGTGCTCGGCGAGCTGCCGCGGCGGCTCGGCTTCCTGCCGCGCTTCGACGTGTACTCGGGCACCAGCGTCGGCGCCGTGCACTCGTGCTTCCTGGCGGCCCAGGCCGACGATCCGCTGGCGGGCGTGCGCATGCTCGTCGACGTGTGGCGGAGCATGTCGTTCGCCCGCGTCTACCGCTTCGGCGTCGGCGACGCCTGGAGCTTCGGCAAGTCGCTCCTGGGCTTCGTGACCGGCGGCTCGGTCGGCGCGCGCGCACAGGGCGCGCGCATCCACGGGCTGCTCAACACCGCGCCGCTCGAGCGCCTGGTGGTCGACGGCATCTCCTGGCGCAGGCTCCGCCGCAACCGGCGCGCGGGCCGCTTCACGGCGGTGTGCGTGAGCGCGACCGAGATCGCCACCGGCCGCACGGTGACCTTCGTCGACCACCGCGACCGCGACGTGCCGAGCTGGACCAACGACGTCCACCACGTGGCGCGGCCCGCCACCATCGGTCCCGAGCACGCGCTCGCGTCGGCGGCGATCCCGCTGTTGTTCCCGACCGTGCGCATCGGCGACACCTTCTACTGCGACGGCAGCCTGCGCCAGCAGACGCCGCTCTCGCCGGCGCTTCGCCTCGGCTCGAATCGCGTGCTGGTGGTCGGGCTCCGCCACGGCCGCCCGCCCTCGCTCGCCGACCCGCTGGCCGCCGAGCGCGTCGAGCAGATGCACACGGTCGGCTTCCTGTTCGGCAAGGTGCTCGACGCGCTCTTGATCGACCGGCTGGAGTACGACCTCGGCCAGATGCGCGTGGTGAACCGCATCCTGCGCGCCGGGCTCGAGCTCTACGGCGACGAGTATCTCGAGCGCGTGAACGTGCAGGTGAAGAAGGCGCGCGGGCTCGGCTTCCGCGTGGTCGAGGACTGTCTGATCACGCCGAGCGCCGACATCGGCGTGATCGCCGCACGCCACGTAGCGCGCGCCCGCTCGCGCCCCGACCGCAGCCTGCTGGGACAGCTGGCCTTCGGCGCGCTGACGCGCGGCTCGCCCGAGAACGAGGCGGACCTGGCGAGCTACCTGTTGTTCGACGGCGACTACGCCTCGGAGCTGATCGACCTGGGCAGATCCGACGCCGCCGCGATGGAGGACGAGCTCGTCCGCTTCTTCACTTCCTGAAGCGGATCTCGAGCGAGTCCGTCTCGCGCCGGCGCTCGAGCGCGAGCTCGATCAGCCGGTCGACGAGCTCGGGCAGCGCGATCCCGGACGCCTCCCACAGCTTCGGGTACATGCTGCCCTCGGTGAAGCCGGGCAGCGTGTTGAGCTCGTTCAAGAGGACGCGCCCGCTGCGCTTCTCCAGGAAGAAGTCGACGCGCGCCATGCCCCAGCACTTGAGCGCGTGGAACGCGACCAGCGCCAGCTCGCGCATCTCCTCGGCCTTGGGCGCGCTCACGTCGGCGGGAATCAAGAGCTGCGTCGATTCGCTCGCGTACTTGGCCTCGTAGTCGTAGAACTCCGACGCGTAGCGGATCTCGCCCAGCACCGAGGCCAGCGGCGCGTGGCCGCCGAGCACCGCGCACTCGATCTCGCGCGCGTCGACGCCGGGCTCGACCAGCACGTCGTGGTCGTAGCGCGCGGCCTCCTTGATCGCGTGGTGCAGGTGCGCGCGCGTGCGCACCTTCTGCACGCCGACCGACGAGCCGGTGTTGGTGGGTTTCACGAACAGCGGGTACTGGAACGCCTGCTCGACGCTCTCCGCGAACTCGCTGGTGGAGAGCTGTGCGGCGTGGCGGGAGATCTCGCGGTACGGCACGACGGGCACGCCGGCGTCGCGCAGCACGGCCTTGGCCAGCGCCTTGTCCATGCACAGCGCGGTCGACAGCACCCCGCAGCCCACGTACGGGATCGCCGCCAGCTCGAGCAGCCCCTGCAGGCTGCCGTCCTCGCCGCCCCGGCCGTGGATGATCGGGAACACCACGTCGAGCGGCCGGGCCAGCGCGCTGGCGGCGTCGTCCCGGCGCAGGAGCTCGAGCCCCGCGCGCAGGCCGACGAAGCTGGTGCGCGACTCGGCGCTGCCGATCACCGCCTCGGGCAGCAGCCGCGACTCGGTCTCGGCCACGTGCCAGGCGCCGTCGTGGCCTACACCGATCAGCACCGGCTCGTAGCGCGACGGATCGAGCGCGTGGAGGATCGTCGTGGCCGAGGTCACCGAGACCTCGTGCTCGGTCGAACGGCCGCCGAAGACGATCCCGACCCGCAGCTTCGTCATCGGGCCGAGGATAGCAGCGGGGCCCGCGCTGTCATTGACACGCGCGCGCGCGCGTCCGTACCCTGATCGCGTGTCCGCGACCCTGATCGACACCTGCGTCTCCGACGACGCGAGCGCCAAGGAGGCGCGCCTGCTGGCGCGCCTGGCCGCGTGCGAGTCGCTGATCGTCGCGTACTCGGGCGGCGTGGATTCGGCCTATCTGGCCTGGGCGGCGCACCGCGCGCTGGGCACGCGTGCGCTGGCCGTCACCGCGGTGTCGCCGTCATATCCGCGCAGCCACCGCGAGGTCGCATCGCGCGTCGCGCGCCAGGTCGGCTTCGCGCACGAGTGGATCGACTCGCACGAGCACGAGCGCAGCGAGTACGCGCGCAATTCGCCCGACCGCTGCTACCACTGCAAGACCGAGCTGTTCGAGCTGCTCGACGCGCTGCGCAGGCGGCGCGGCTTCGGCGCGGTCGCCTACGGCATCAACCGCGACGACACCGGCGACTTCCGCCCGGGTCACCGCGCCGCGGACGAGCACAGCGTGCTCTCGCCGCTGCTCGACGCGGGTCTCGGCAAGCTCGAGATCCGCGCGCTCTCCGCTGCGGTCGGGCTCGAGACCGCCGAGCTGCCGGCGTCTGCGTGTCTCTCTTCCCGGGTGCCCTACGGCATGGAAGTGACTCCCGAGAAGCTCGCGCAGATCGACCGCGCCGAGGACGCGCTGCGCGCGCTCGGCTACCACCAGCTGCGCGTGCGCCACCACGGGGACCTCGCGCGCGTCGAGCTGTCGCGCGATGAGATGCCGCGCGCGCTCGCGCCCGAGGCGCTGCGCGCGATCTCGCGCGCGCTGCACGACGCGGGCTTCCGCTGGGTCTCGCTCGACGTCGACGGCTACCGCACCGGGTCCGCGAACGAGGTGCTGCAGATCGCGCCGCCGCCGGCGCGATGAGCCCCGTCGTCCGGGCCGAAGGCGCGCCCGTCGAGCAGGGCCGCGCGCAGGGAACCGCCCTGGCGCCGGCGATCCGCGCGGAGCTCGCGCGTCGGCGGACGGCGTCGGGCTGGCTCGCGCGCCGCGCCATCGCGCGCCGGGTCGCGGCGACCAGCGCGCGCGCGCTCGCCACGCAGCTGCCGTGGCAGCGCGAGCGCATCGAGGGCCTGGCGCAGGCCGCGCGCGTCCCGGAGCGCGCGCTCGTCGTCGCCGAGGCGGAGATCCGAATCCAGGCAGCGGCGTTCGCCGACGGCCCGCGTCTCTCGTTCGTCTTCGCGCTCGAGCCGGCGCAGGCGCCACTTCTGGCGTTGCGGCGGAGCGCGCCCGACGCGGGCGGCTTCGCCAGCGCGGAGCTCACGCTCGCGCCGCTCGCGGGCTGCCTCTGCGGGGTGAACGCGGAGGGGCTGGCCGCAGCGGTGCTGCGCGACGTCTCGCGCGACGAGCTCTCGCTGCGCTTCCACGCCCAGGAGCTGCTGTTCCGCGCGCGCGACCTCGTCGCCGGGATCGACCACCTGCGCCGGCGCGTCGCTTACGCGGGAGGGAGCGGAACGATCCTCGCCGTGCAGGCGGGCGGCGCGCCCGCACTGCTCCACTTCGCGCGCGGCGCGCTCGAGCTCGAAGAGCCCGCACGGCTGCCCGCGGCCGGCGCCGCGCTGGCGATCGAGCTCGACCCCGCCGCTCGCGCGCTCCGTTTCGGCGAGATTCGAGTCGAGGCCGGCGCGCGCTAGAATCGCGCCGTGGGGAAGAGCCCGTTCCTCGAGGGCAACTTCGCGCCCGTCGAGCGCGAGCTCGCGGTCGACGACCTCGACGTCGTCGGCGAGCTGCCGCGCGAGCTCGACGGCTGGCTGGTGCGCAACGGCCCGAACCCGCAGTTCGCGCCGCTGGGCAAGCACCACTGGCTCGACGGCGACGGCATGCTGCACGCCGTGCGGATCTCGGACGGCCGCGCGGGCTACTGCAACCGCTGGGTGCGCACGCGCGCGTTCGAGCTCGAGCGGCGGCGCGGCCGCGCGCTGTGGACCGGGGCGCTCGAGCGGCCGCAGTTCGACAACCCCGAGGGCGCGATCAAGAACACCGCGAACGGCGGCGTGGTGTGCCACGCGGGCCGGCTGCTCGCGCTGGGCGAGCACGGCGAGCCGTACGAGATCGACCCCGAGACGCTCGACACCGAAGGCGCGTACAGCTTCGGCCGCCGGCTGCGCCACGCGCTCGCGCCGCACCCGAAGATCGATTCGCTGAGCGGCGAGATGTTCGCCTTCGGCACCAGCCCGGTGGCGAAGCCGCACCTGCAGTACTCGGTGTTCGCGAAGAGCGGTGCGCTCGCGCACACCACCGCGATCGAGCTCCCGATCGGAGTGTGGATGCACGACTTCGCGCTCACCGAGCGCTTCGCCGTGTTCATGAACCACCCGTACACCTACGACGTGCACCGCTGGCTGCGCGGCGAGCCGATCGCGCGCTTCGAGCCGGAGCGAGGCTCGTTCCTGGGCGTGCTGCCGCGGCGCAGCTCGGGCTCGCAGGTGCGCTGGTTCGCGGTCGCGCCCTGCTTCAGCCACCACGTGGTGAACGCCTGGGACGACGACCGCACGCTCGTGCTCGACGTCTTCCACCGCTGGTCGCTCGACCTCGCGGCAGACGTCGAGCCCAGCGCGCGGCCCGAGCCGACGCAGCTGTGGCGTTGGACGATCGACCTCGAGAGGGGCGCGGTGCGCGAGCAGGCGCTCGACGACCAGAACGCCGACGTCGCGCACGTCCACCCCGCGCGCGTGGGCCGGCGCGCGCGCTACGCGTTCGCGGCGCGCATCCGGAGCGGCGCGCGCGCCGCGGTCTCGGACGCGCTGCTCAAGTACGACTTCGAGCGCGGCTGCGCCTCCACGCGCCACGACTTCGGCCGCGACCGCAGCGGCGGCGAAGGCGTGTTCGTGCCGCGGCCGGGCGGGATCGACGAGGACGACGGCTGGGTGCTGGCCTTCATCCACGACGAGGCCGAAGGCGAGAGCGAGCTCCTGGTGATCGACGCGAAGCGCTTCGACGCGGCTCCGCTCGCGCGCGTGCGGCTGCCACAGCGCGTGCCCTACGGGCTCCACGGCCGCTGGGTCGCCCGTGCCGAGATCGCCTCTCCGGGCTGATCGCATTCAGAGACGGGGCGAATTCACCTCGGCCTCAAGCCTGCGAGCGGCGAACCGTACCGAGAAGAAGTACCGTCCTCCCCCCGTCCAAGCCGAGGATCGATGAAAGCTGCCTCCGCCTCTTCGCAGACCCTGTCGGACTACCTCACCCGTTACCGGCCAGCGCTCGTGATCCTGACCGGCGAGGCGCGCGGACTCGAGTACAGGCTCGACCAGCCCCGCATCGCCGTCGGGCGCGGCCCCGGCGTCGACCTCGCGCTCGACGACGCGTCGCTGCGAACCCGCCATGCGCTCGTGGAGTTCCGCGGCGCCGGCTTCGTGCTGCGCGCGGCGGACCTCGAAGGCGAGTCCGCGTCGTCGCTCGAGCTGAAGGACGGCGACCGCTTCCACCTGGGCTCGCTCGAGCTCCAGTTCACGCTCGAAGCGCGCGACTAGCTCCGCAGCGCCGCCCGGAGCCGCGTGCGTGCCCGCGGAGCGACCCTCCAGTACGGGTGAGTCGCGGGCAGCGCCGCCGCCTCGACCCGCGCCAGCAGCTGCACGCGGTAGAGCGCGCGGTACCAGTCGAGCCGCGCCCGATCGAGCGGGAACGGCCCCCGGTAGGCGGCGCGCGCACGGCGCGCGATCTCGCGCAGCAGGATCCCCGCGAGCGCACCGGTTCCACGCGGCGTGCGCAGCGGGCGCAGCTCGAGCAGCTCGGAGCTCCAGGCGACGTCGAGCTCCGGGTGTGCGAGACGCGCATTCGTCCAGTCGAGCAATGTCCAGGTCCCGTCCGCGGTCACCATCACGTTGTCGGGATGGATGTCGCCGTGGCAGAGCACGCGCCCGCCGCCGCTCGGCTGCCGGTTCGCGAGCCAGTCGAGCGCGCCGGCGAGCTCGCCCGAGCTGCCCCCGCGCACCAGACCGGCGACGTCGGCGAGCAGCGCGTCGAGCGACAGTGCCGCGGGATCGGTTCCCCGCCGCAGCAGCCGCGCCACGACCGACGCCGCGGACAGCGCGTGCAGGCGCGACTGCACCTCGCCGAGCAGCCCGCCGAGCGCGGCGATGCGGCGCACCCGCGCGCCGGCGCCTCGCGTCTCGTGGAGCGTCGTCCCGGCGACCCGATCCATGATCGAGAACGCCCGCGCGAGCGGCTCGCCCAGCCCGCCGCAGGCGCGCACGCGCGGCGTCGGAAAGCCGAGCTCGGCGACCGCCGTCTGCACCGCGGTCTCGCGCCGCGCGCACTCGGCGTCCGGCATGCGCCGCAGCACCAGCTCGCCGCGGAAGCCGCGCGGCGGATCGCGCAGCTCGAACGCGAAGAGCTCGGCCCAGAAGCCGCCGCCGAGCGCGACGGGGCGCTGCGCGAACGCCAGGTCGCCGCGACCGCTGCGCGCCGAGATCACGTCGAGCAGCCCGCTCTCGACCTCCCGCACGGCCGCCCTCAGTCGTAGCTGCGGAAGCGCCGCGCGGCCTGGTAGGCGAACCAGACGCTCGCCACGTGGATCAGGAAGCCGGGCGCCAGGATCACGTGGTAGCCGATCACCGTCGCCAGGAACCAGCCCAGACCCGCGCCGAGCCGCCCGCTGTACACGTGGCCGAGCCCTGGGATCAGCACCGAGAGCACGGCCGCGAGGCCGGGGCTCGGCGCGCGCTCCCGGCGCACCAACGGGTAGTCGTCGTCGTAGTGCTCGTGCATGGCCCGAATCCTCCTCGAGCCGGACATCGCAAGGCCCATGCCTGCAGCGGGCTGCGCGGGGCCGTCCCCTGCGCCCGGCGAGTGCAGCGGCCGCGCGACACGCAGTGGGGCGCTTGCGGCCCTGCCGGGCGCGGTGTGACCTTCGCGCGATGCCCGAGCTCCCCGACGTCGAGCTCTACATCGAGGCGCTCGGCGCGCGCGTGCTCGGCGCGGAGCTGCTGGCGCTGCGGATCGGCTCGCCGTTCCTCTTGCGCTCCGTCGACCCGCCCCCGGCGGAGCTCGTCGGGAAGCGCGTCCGCGCGCTGCGCCGGATCGGGAAGCGCGTCGCGATGGGCTTCGACGGCGAGCTCTGGCTGGTGCTGCACCTCATGATCGCGGGCCGGCTGCACTGGATCGAGCCCGGCGCGAAGATCGCGCGGAAGCCGCTAGTGGAGGCCCGCTTCTCGACGGGCACGCTCACGCTCACCGAGGCCGGCTCGAAGAAGCGGGCGTCGCTCCACCTGGTGCGCGGCTCGGCGGGTCTCGCGGCGCACGACCCTGGCGGCATCGAGCCGTTCGCCGCGGACCTCGCCGCCTTCACGCGCGCGCTGCGCTCGGCCAACCACACGCTGAAGCGCTCGCTCAGCGACCCGCACCTGTTCTCGGGCATCGGCAATGCCTACTCCGACGAGATCCTGCACCGCGCGCGGCTCTCGCCGATCGCGCTCTCGCAGCGGCTCGACGACGCCGAGGTCGAGCGCCTGCACCGCGCGACGCAGCAGGTGCTGCACGAGTGGCTCGACCGGCTGCGCGCGCAGGCCGCGGGGCAGTTCCCGGAGAAGGTCACCGCGTTCCGGCCCGAGATGGCCGTGCACGGCCGCTACCGCCAGCCCTGCCCCGTGTGCGGCTCGCCGGTACAGCGCATCGTCTACGCCGAGAACGAGACCAACTACTGCGCGACCTGCCAGACGGGCGGGAAGCTGCTGGCCGACCGGGCGCTCTCGCGCCTGCTCAAGTCGGACTGGCCGCGGACCCTCGAGGAGATGGAGGCGCTGCGCGGGCGCTAGCGCGGCTCAGCGCGACGGCGAGCGAGAGGCCGGGCAGCGCCGCCAGCGCCGCCGCGGTGAAGAACAACGGCCAGCCGAGCCGGTCCGCGAGCCAGCCCGACGGCGACGCGAACAAGGTGCGGCCGACGGCGGAGAGCGACGAGAGCAGCGCGTACTGCGTCGCCGTGAAGGCCGGATGGCAGAGCGTCGACAGGTATCCGACGAACGCGGCCGAGACGAGCCCGCCGGTGAAGTTCTCGACGAAGATCGTGAACGCGAGCCCGCGCAGGTCGTGGCCGAGCGCGGCCTGCAGCACGAACGCGAGGTTCCCCAGCGCGTGGATGACTCCCGCCGCGACCAGCGCCCGCGCGGTCCCGAGCCGGTAGGCGAACGCGCCGCCCGCGGCGATGCCCGCCATGCTCGCGACGATCCCGAACAGCTTGGCGACGCTCGCGATCTCGTCCTTGCTGAAGCCGATCTTCACGTAGAACGGGTTCGACATCTGGCCCGACAGCGCGTCGCCGAGCCGGTAGAGCAGCACGAACACGAGGATCCACGCCCAGCCCGGGCGCGATGCGAACTCGCGGAACGGCTCGACCACCGCTCCCGCGAGCGACCAGCTGCGCGCGTTCGGATGCACGGGCTCGGGCGCGGCGAGCGCCGTCACCGCGCCGACGCCCGCGAGCGCGGCCATCGCCAGGTAGCTCTGCGGCCAGCCGAAGTGCTGGGCCAGCGCGAGCGCGCCCGCGCCCGACGCGATCATGCCGACGCGGTAGCCCCACTGCGTGGTCGCGGCGCCCGCGGCCTGCTCGTCCTTGGCGAGGAGCTCGATCCGGTAGGCGTCGATCACGATGTCCTGGCTCGCGGACAGGAACGCCACGAGCCCGGCGAGGATCGCGGTGAGCCAGGCATCGCGCGGATCGGCGAAGCCCAGCGCCCCGATCGCGGCAGCGAGCGCGAGCCCGAGCGCGACCAGCCAGGAGCGGCGCTGCCCGAGCCGCGCGCCGAGCCCCGGCAGCGCGACCCGGTCGAGCACCGGCGACCACAGGAACTTCAGCGAGTACGACAGGCCGACCAGCGCGTAGGCGCCCACTGTGGCGAGCGACACTCCCGCCTCGGTGAGCCGCACCGACAGCGTCGCGCCCGAGAGCGCCAGCGGCAGGCCGCTGGCGAACCCCATCGCCAGGATCGCGAGCTGGCGTGGGTTCCGGTAGACCTCGAGCACGCGCATCTCCTCTCGGATCGGCGCGCGCTACTGCGGGTTGACCAGAAACGTCCCCAGCCGGAAGCCGCGGCTCGAAGCGAGCGCCGCGCCCGAGGTCACGGGCTTCTCCAGCGCGGCGAACGCGCCGCCCGTCGCCGCGAAGCGCGCGCAGGCCTCTGCGTCCGCGGCGTCGAACTCGACGGTCTGGGCGTCGCGCACGTCGTCGTGCTCGTAGGTCGCCAGGTACGACGCGCGGCCCGGCTCGAGCGCCACCGCCTCCACCACCAGCGCGTCGTGGCGCACGATCGCGAGCCAGCCCACGTCGCCTTCGCGCGGCACGATCGCGGCGATGCGCGGCGTCTGCAGCGCGTCCTTCTCGTAGTCGAGCGCCAACAGCACGCTGGCGAGCGCGTCGCGCGGGGGCACGCCGAGCGCGAGCTTCTCGGCGATCGGATCGGTGTGACTCCCGTTCGTCGCCACCGCCAGCTCGCCCGCGATGCGCAGGCAGTTGTAGGCGATGTAGGGATTCTTCTGGAGGTCGCCTTCGTGGCCCGGCTGCGGCACCACTGCGAGCCGGCCTTCGACCTCGACGGCCATCCGGTTCGGGAACGAGCGCGACGACACCCGGTAGAGCGCGGCGTTCGAGCCCGCGCGCGTTCGCCCCACCGCGACGATCCGGCCGACGTACATGCGCTATTAACCTCCGGCGGGGAGCCCGGCCGATCATAGCCAGAAAAATCGTGTGAGGTCACATGGCCGACTATCTCCACGGCTCCGTGCTGCTCTACCTCGACAAGCTCATCGACTGGGGCGACTACTTCGCGCGCACCAAAGGCGATGGCGTCGACGCCTCCGCCGAGCGCCAGGCGCTGCGCAGCCTGCTCGAGACCTGCGCGGAGATCTGCGCCAAGATCGAGCCCGAGGCGCGCGCGGGCTGGTGGGAGCCGGCGCGGCTCGAGCACGGCGAGGTCGTGCATCCGCCGCACGTGCAGCACGGCTACGAGCGGCTGCGCGAGGCGGGCCTAGTCAGCGTGGGCGTGAAGGAGCGCTTCGGCGGCTTCGCGCTGCCCACCTTCGTTGCCAACGTCGTGATCCAGATGGTCGCGCGCGCCGACGCGGCGCTGATGACGGTGATCGGGCTGCAGGCCGGCGTCGCCGACGACATCCAGAGGTACGCCCCCGACGACCTCGCGGAGCGCTATCTGCCGCGCTTCACCTCCGGGGAGGTGCAGGGCGCGATGGACCTGACCGAGCCGCAGGCCGGGTCGGACCTCGGCGCCATCACCACCCGCGCGATCGAGGAAGCCGGGCGCGTCTTCCTCGACGGCCAGAAGATCTTCATCACCAACGGCGGCGCCGAGGTGCACCTGGTGTTGGCGCGCGACGCGGACACCTTCGAGCGCTCGAAGAACACCACCAAAGGGCTGTCGCTCTTCATCTGCCCACGCACGCTGCCCGACGGCAGCCCGAACCGGCTGCGGGTCGAACGGCTCGAGCACAAGCTCGGCATCCACGGCTCGCCCACCGCGGCGCTGCGCTTCGACCGCGCCGAGGCCTGGCGCATCGGAACCAAGGGCGAGGGCTTCAAGGCCATGCTCGACCTGATGAACACCGCGCGGCTCGGCGTCGCCGCGCAGGGGATCGGCATCGCCGAGGCGGCGGTCGAGGAGGCGGTGCGCTACTCGCGCGAGCGCAAGCAGTTCGGCATGCCGATCGGCGACCAGCCGCTGATGAAGAACCTGCTCTCGCGCATGATCGTCTCGCTCGAGGGCAGCCGCGCGCTGGTCTACCGCGCGTGCCGGCTCCTCGACCAGCGCACGGCACTGCAGGCGTCGCTCGCGGGCGCGCCGTCCGCGGGCGAGCGGTCCGAGCTCCAGCGCGCGGCCGAGCGCAACCAGATCCAGACGCGGCTGCTCGTTCCGCTGGCGAAGTTCCTCGCCACCGAGAGCTGCGACGAGATCACCCGCGCGGCGATCCAGGTGCACGGCGGGATCGGCTTCATGGCGGAGAGCACCGTCGGGAAGCTGCACCTCGACGGCATCATCACCACCATCTACGAGGGCACCAGCGAGATCCAGGTGAGCTTCGCGCTGAAGGAGATCGGCAAGGGCGCGCTCGCCATCGTGTTCGAGGAGCTGCGCGCCGAGCTCGCCGCGCTGGCGCAGCCGGTGCTGCGGCCGTTCGCAGAGCGCGTGCGGGCGGGGATCGCGCGGATCGAGGAGTCCGCGCACGCGCTGCTCTCCGACTTCGGCTACGCGCTGTTGTCGGCGCGGGCGGTCGCGGAGATGGTGATCGCGGTGATCGTGGCCTGCGAGCTGCTCCGCCAGGCCGACGTGGCGCCCGAGCGCATCGAGCTGGCGGCGCGCTGGATCCACGTGAAGATGCTCGAGCTCGAGGCGAACGCGCGGCGCGTGATCGAGGGCGACGCGGGGCGGATCGAGCGCTGCGAGAAGATCGTCCGGCTCTGGGGCTAGCCGCGCGCGCGGAACACGCGCGCCTCGAGCGTTCGCCCGGCGACCAGCGCGTAGACCGGCACGGCCGGGAGCAGATAGTGGTACTGCTTGCTCGGCACGAGTGACCAGCCGACGAACTGGGCGACGAAGGCAACCGCCCAGAAGCGCACGCGGGGCTCGGCGCGCCAGAAGCCGCCGCGCCACGCCTCCCAAGCGAGCCACGGCAAGAGCACGGCCGCGGGGAGGAGCTGGCCGGGAAAGCTCAGCAGGTAGTAGAACGGCCCACGCAGGTGGGTCGCGTTCGTCCCCGCCTGCTTGCCCAGCGGTGCGACCAGGAACGCGCGCAGCGCCTCGCCCGCCTCGGGAACCCGCCACACGATGACCGCGTACCACGACAGGCCGATCGCGGCGCCGAGCAGGCTCCAGGCGAGCACTGCCGGGCGGATCGCGAGCCGAAGACTCCGCTCGAGTGCCAGCCAGACCAGGATCGGCGCGAAGATCGAGAGCAGCGCCGCCGTGGCCTTGGTCAGGAACGCCAGCCCGACCAGTACCGAGAGCGCCGGCAGCAGCCGCCGGTCGCGGCTGCGCCACAGCACTTCGAACACGAAGAGCGACAGGAACACCAGCAGCGCGAGCAGCATCTCCGCGTCGCCGACGCGGCCGCGGATGAAGAAGAAGGCGCACGCTGCCAGCACGAACGTGCACAGGTCGGCGCTGCGCTCGCTGCCGAGCGCGCGCCCCGCGCGCCACACCGCCGCCGCGAGCAGCAGCGCCGCCAGTCCGCTGACACTGCGCAGTGTCAGCAGGTTCGGGCCGCCGAAGAGCTCCGCGGAGAGCGCACCGGCCCAGTAGAACAGCGGCGGCTTCTGCAGCCGCGTCTCGCCGTCGAGCCGCGGCACCAGCCAGTCGCCGGAGCGCACCATCTCGGCCACGACCTTGGCGCAGCGCTCCTCGGACTCGCGCCACATCCGGTCGCTTCCCAGCCCGACGAACAGCCCCAGGGCGATCGCCAGGAAGAGGCCGGCGCGGAGCCAGCGCGCGCGCGTCACGTGCGCCGCAGCACGCGCCAGAGCGCGTCCGCGGCCAGCACCGCGAAGAAGGGCAGGATCGGCAGCAGGTAATGGCGGCCCTTCTGCGGGATGACGGACCAGACGGCGAACAGCGAGAGCGCCGCGACTGCGGCAAAGCGCAGCGGCGGCGACTCGCGGTACAGACCCGTGCGCACCCCGTCGCGGATCACCAGCGGCAGGAGTAGCACGGCGGGTGCGGCCACGCCGAGGAAGCGCGGCAGGTACCACCACGGCGGATGGTAGTGGTCGCTCGCCAGGTCGCTGTGCCCCGCGCCCAGCGGCACGAAGAAGAACTCGCGCAGCCGCGCCGGCGCCTCGGGCACCTGCACCAGCACCGCGGCGTACCAGGCGAGCGCCGCACCCGCAGTGAGCGCCAGCCAGCCCAGTGCACGCGGCCGCAGCGCGAGCCGGAGCCGCCGCTCGAGCGCGAGCCAGGCGAGCACGGGCACCGCCACGTCGACGAGGGCCGCCGTGGCCTTGGTGAGGAACGCGAGCACGGCCATCGCCGAGAGGAGCGGCCACCAGCGCCATTCGCGCGTGCGCTCGAGCCGCTCGAACGCGAACAGCCCCGCGGTGACGAACAGCCCCAGCAGCATGTCGGCCGTCCCCAGCCGCGCCGAGATCCAGAACTGCCCGGTCGCGGCCAGCGCTGCAGCCGCGGCGAGTCCGCGCTCGGGCGAGAGCGCCTGCGCTCCCCAGGCGAACACCAGCGCGGCCAGCGCGAACGCCGAGACCGCCGAGACGCTGCGCAGTGTCGTCGCACTGGGACCGCCGCCGAGCTCGGCCGCCGCTGCGGCCGCCCAGTAGTAGAGCGGCGGCTTCTGCAGCCGCGCCACGCCGCCGAGCGTCGGGATGAACCAGCGGCCGCTCGCGACCATCTCGCGCACGATCGCGTCGCTGCGCTTCTCGGAGCGGTGCCGCGGCGGCGCCATGCCCAGCCGGAAGGCGAGTGCGAGCGCGAGCGCGAGGAAGAACAGCGCGGCGGCGGCGCGGAGCTTCACTCCGAGATCGTATCGCGGGCGAGCAGCGCGTAGACGGCGTGGTCTTCGAAGTGGTCGTCGCGCCACTCCGCGTCGCGCAGGATGCCCTCGAGCCGGAACTCGAGCCGTTCGGCGACGCGCCGGCTGCGCGCGTTCTCCGTGGCCGCGCTGAGCGAGATGCGGTTCAGCTTCAGCGCAGCGAAGCCGTGGAGGACGAGCGCGCGACAGCAGCCCGTCACGATGCCGCGGCCCTCGCGATCGGCGCGCAGCCAGTAGCCGATCTCGGCGGCGCGGTTGGTCGCGTCGATGGTGCGGAAGCCGCAGATACCGGCGATCTCGTCCTCGTGCTCGATCACCAGCTCGAGCGAGCTGCCGCCGCGCTCGCGCTCGAGGACGCCCTCGAGGAAGGCGCGGATCTGCTCCACCCCGCGCACGAAGTCGACCCAGCCGAGCCAGCGGCGCAAGTGCGCGCGGTTCGCCTCGACCAGCGCGTAGACCGGCTCCGCGTCCGCGAGCGCCGCGGAGCGCAGCCGCGTGTGGGGGCCCGCGCGGAGGATCATCGCGGGGCTAGCTGCGGCGCGGGACTGCGTTGAACTTCGAGAAGTCGGGGCGCCGCGTGCGCCACCAGTACGCGACCGTGAAGCTCGACCAGTTGTTGGTGACCTTTCCGGCGGCGGTCTTGTACCAGCTCTTGCAGCCGGCGGCCCAGGCGGTGCGCGCCAGCTCGCGCTGCACGTCGGCATTGAAGCTCGCCATCACGTCGGAGCGGACGTCCAGCCAGGCGAGCCCGTGGCGCGCGATCTCGAGCACGCACTGCACCGCGTAGCGCACCTGGCACTCGATCATGAAGATGATCGAGTTGTGACCCAGATTGGTGTTGGGTCCGTACATCATGAAGAAGTTCGGGAA
>Ga0318564_10000107_pt1 | contig 18227 bp, 16 predicted proteins | sample GRESIP066b5f20_FD_203479 | JGI IMG/M metagenome (GOLD analysis project Ga0318564, IMG submission 203479) | Tropical soil microbial communities from Luquillo Experimental Forest, Puerto Rico - GRE.SIPMG.066b5f20 | ecosystem: Environmental > Terrestrial > Soil > Tropical forest > Bulk soil...
ATGGCCCCAGACCCCCCGCTCACTGGTGGTACTCGCCGGTCTTGAACCGGGCCAGGTTGGCCGGGTCGCGGTACCAGTCAATGGTCTCGAGCAGGCCCTCGTCCCTGGTGTACCGGGGCTGCCACCCGGTGCGCTCGCGGAGTTTGGTGGCGTCACACACCAGCCTCATCACCTCGGAGTCCTTGGGACGTAGCCGTTGCGGATCCTCCACGATATCGGCCTCGGTACCCATGAGCCTGACGATGTCCTCGGCGAGCTTGCCGATCGCGATGTCGTCGCCGGGGCCGCAGTTGAACAGTTCGCCGATCACCGCCGACGCCGGGGCCTCGCCGAGCGTGATGAACGCCCCGGCCGTGTCGAGCACGTAGGAGAAGTCGCGGGTCGGGTCCAGCGCGCCCAGCATCAGCTGCCGGGAGCCGCTGGCGAGCTGGGTGATGATCTGCGGGATGACGGCCCGGGTGGACTGGCGCGGCCCGAAGGTGTTGAACGGCCGCAGCGTGACCACGGGCAGGCCGAAGCTCAAGTGGTACGACTCGGCTAGCTTGTCCGCGGCCACCTTGGAGGCCGCGTACGGCGACTGGGCCTGCAGCGGGTGCGACTCGCTGATCGGGACCGTGCGCGCGGTGCCGTAGGTCTCGCTGGTCGAGGTGTGCACCACTCGCGGGGTCCGGCAGGCGCGCGCCGCCTCGAGCACGTGCATCGTGCCGATCGTGTTGGTGTCGATGAACGACCGCGGCGCGCTGTAGGAGTAGGGCACCGAGCCGATGGCGGCCAGGTGGTAGACGACTGCGGCGCCCTCCACCAGGTCCCGCACGGTCGCCGGGTCGCGGACGTCACCGAACACCACGTCAACCTGGTCGGTGATGTCGGCGGGCAGCGTGTCCAGCCACCCCTTCGAGCTGAACATGTTGTACAGGACCATGGCCTTGACCCGGTACCCGCGCCGCACCAGCGCCTCCACCAGGTGGGAGCCGATGAAGCCCTCGGCGCCCGTCACCGCGGCAATATCCGTCATGGGTGATTCCTCCAGATTTATAGGACTTACATCAATCCATAACGATCAGTCTCAGCGCCCGCCTGGCCCGTTTCCCGGCCTAGTAGTAGGCATGGCGCGCCGTCCGGGAAAGCACGATGGCCGCGAACCCGCCGACCGCCAGCAGCAGGTCGGTGACCGCCACGATCTGGGTGAGCACGCCAAAATCGCGGCACGCGATCTGGAAGGCGAGCGCGCAGGCGCCGGCCACCAGCGGGAAGATCCGCGACCCGAACGCCAGCAGCATCAGCGACAGGAACATGGCCGCGGCCAGGATCAGGTAGGCCACGAGCTGGGGCAGGTACTCCAGGCGCGGGTGGACCAGCCCGGTCCGGGCGGCCACCACGACGGTGAGCGCCATCAGCGCCACGGTTGCGGCCAGGTACATCGCCGTCGCCGCGAGCAGGATCACCCGCGACCGGGACCCGAATGTCCGGATCTGGTTGGTCGTGCGCAACAGCCCCTGGACGCGCCGCCGGTACCACAACAGGGTCGCCTCGGCCGCGCCCATGCTCAGCGAGAGCGGCAGCGCGGCGAGCAGCGCCCCGACGTTGATGCCCCCGTGACCGTCGGGCCCGGCCGCCACCGGGAAGATCAGCAGGCCCGCCGCCACCACGCCGAACCCGACCGCGGGCAGGGCGCCGAGCCACTCGTCGGCCTGGAAGAGTTCACCCTCGCGCCGGCCGGTGCTGCGGGTGCAGACCACGGCGATCACCAGGGCCACGACCGGGGTGGCGGCCAGCGCCCACCAGGTGAGGTGCTGCAGGTGCGGCGGCCGGCCCAGGACCAGGAACGCGGCGCTGGCCAGCACGCCGGGCGCGAGCGCGAGCAGCAGCCACACCTCGGCGCCGAGCACCATCGCCGCGCCCGCGCCGAGCATGTACACGCCTTCGCCCGCGCCGAACGCCAGCGCCGAGGTGGGCGTGTGCACCACCCGCCCGGTCACCACCATGGCCAGCGCCACCACGGCCAGGCCGACCGCCAGGCCGAGCCGCAGCACCCGCCGGGCCTGGCCCGTGTCCATCGTCCGGCCCAGCCGCGTGTAGCCGAGGTAGGCCAGCCCCTGGCCCATCGACCACGCCACGATCAGGGCCACGATCAGCGCGACCTCCACGCCGGGGCCGATGAGCAGCCCGACCGCGGCAGGGAAGCAGATCCCCGGCAGGGCGTAGAGCAGGCTGTGCAGGGCGGGCCGCCATGGGCTGCCGTCCCACGGGTCCGGGGGCTCGGCGGGCTCAGCCGGCTCGCGCGGCACCCGGAAGTACATGTCCTGGGCGAGCGCGAACACGTCACGGAAGCCGTAACGCTGCTTCGCGGCCTGGTCGCCCAGGCCCTCAAGCTCCAGCGCGCTGGCGATCTCCAGTGGATCGACGGCCGACGCGCACACCGGGGCGAACTGCTCGCAGAGCGCCGCGACCGTGCGCGGCGCGCGCGCGTGGCCGTTGGCCGCTGCGATCCGCGCGACGTCGCCGGGCCCCTCCCCGTAGGCCGGCGGCAGCGGGCCGGGCGCGTGTCCGTTGCTCATCCGGCCACCTCGAGCAGGTCGGTCTCCTGGGCGTCCGGCAGCACGGCCGGCGCGAGGTCGTCCGACTCGTCGTCTTCGGCGGTGGGCAGCTTGAGGCCGGTGCCGACGAACGTGTAGATCTCGTCGAACGCGCTGATCGCCCGGTCGACCGTGAAGTACTCCAGTGCCCGCATCCGGGCGGCCGCCCCCAGCCGCCGCCGCAGGCCCGCGTCCTGCAACAGCGTGAGGCAGGCCTGCGCCAGGGCTTCCGGGCTGCGCGGGGGCACGATCATGCCGGTGTCGGCCACCGCCTCGCCGACCCCGCCGACACCGGTGGCCACGCACGGTCGTCCGCAGGTCATCGCCTCGATAAGGGTGTAGGGGAAGCCCTCGGAGATGCTGCAGAGCACGACCACCTGCCCGGCGTCGTAGGCGTCCCGGATCTGCTCGACCCGTCCCTCGAACGCGACCGCGTTGCCGAGGCCCAGCTCGGCCGCTAGCGCCCGGCAGCGTTCCAGGTAGGCCTCCTGGCCGGGGGGCGGCGAGCCGAACATCCGCAGCCGGGCCTCGGGCATCTGCCGGTGCACGAGAGCGAACGCCAGCAGCAGCGTCTCCAGGTCCTTGACCGGGTCGACCCGGCCCGCCCAGGAGATCGTCGGGATCTCGGGCTCGCCCTGGGTGGCCGGGAAGTCGGCCGGGTCCACCCCGTTGTAGACCGTGCGGACCCGGGACATGTCGGCGCCGAGCTGCTCCTCCCAGCGCTTGTTGTAGACGTTGCCGGGCGTGATCATCTCGGCCTCGTGGTAGCCGAGGGAGCACAGGCGGCGCAGGAAGCGCAGGTGCAGCGCCCGCACCGGCCACCGGAACGGCCCGTTGCGGCTGTGCATGTACTGCTCGCGCATGTAGATGCCGTGCTCGGTGACGATCATGGGAGTGCCGTACCGCCACTTGGCGGCCAGGGCCGGCAGCGCGCCCAGCCCGTTGGTCACCGCGTGCGCGACGTCCGCCTGCACGGGCGGGTGCGACAGCGGGCGCAGCGAATGCTCGAGCAGCTGCATGGCCATCACCGCGTCGTGCAGCGTGGGGGCGACCTCGGTCGCGTCCAGCTGCCAGTCCCGCCAGGCCTCGCTGAGCAGGCTCACCGCCCCCTCGCTGGACAGGCTGGCGCTCAGGTCCTCCTGCTGGGCGAACTCGAATATCTCGCGCAGCACGTCGGCGAATCGGTCCTGGGCCTCCCCCGGAGGGGCGAGCAAGATCTCGATCAGCTCACCCAGCTGCGGGCAGGCCGGCGGCCGGAACCTCAGCCTCCCGGCCAGGCCGGCCCGGCGGCGCGGGGCCGGGCCGGGCGGCGGCGGTCCCCACAGCGGCACGGCGGCCACCGACGTCACGTTGTCCGGCAGCGACCACCGCACCGGTTCGGTACCCGTCGCGACCAGGGCGACCAGCAGGAAATCGTAGTCCGGCATGCCGCGGACCAGCTGGTCGCACCACACGCTGACCCCACCGAACTGGTGCGGGTAGGTGCCTTCCCCGATGAGCGCTACAGCCATATAAGTTCACGTCACCCGTCAGCTCGCGCCCTTTCCGGCCGGTCCGGCCGCCGTGACCTCGCCCCGCCCGGCCGCGTCCGCCGCGGCCTGCCGCGGCGCGGCGGGCGGGTTCCGGCGCGCCACCTTCCGCTGTGCCCGGCGCGGGCGCCCGGCCAGGACCTGCTCGTACAGGTCGTCGATCCGGCTGACCACGGACTCGATGCCGTAGCGGTCGAATACCTTGCCGTCGGCCACGCGCGGCCGCGGGCCAGCCTCGACCTCCTTACGGATCTCGTCGCCCAGCGCCTCCGGGGTCCCCGCCACCAGCCGGGCCCGCTCGGTCTGGATGCCGTCCAGGGCCGGGCAGGTGGTGTAGAGCACGGGCAGCCCGCTGGCCAGGGCCTCAAGCACCGACAACCCGAACGTCTCCTGCAGCGAGGCGGCGACGTAGAGGTCAAAAGAGGCGAGCATCGCCGTGGTGTCCTGCTGGTAGCCGCCGAAGATCACGTGCTCGGTCACGCCGAGCCGTTTCGCCGCCGCCTCCAGCCTGGCCTGGTCCTCGCCCCGGCCGATCACCAGGATCTTGCACCGGTCCCCCAGCACCGGCTTGGCCGCCTCCATCGTGAGGTCCACCCGCTTGTTCGGGTCGAGGCGCCCGAGCGCGCCGATCACGTACGTCTCCGTGGAGATCCCGAACTGCTCGCGGACCTGCTCCCGCGCCTGCGGGTCGAACCCGAGCCCGTCGGTGTCCACCCCGTTGGGGATCACGGTGATCTTGCCCGGCCGCACGCCCCACTTCACCAGGCGGTCCCTCACGATGTCGGACACCGCGATGGTGGCGTCGGAGAACAACTCCGAGGTCAGGTACAGACCGCGCACGCTCGCGGTCATCTTGCGCCGCTCGATGTGCGTCTCGCCGATCGAATGCTCCGTGGTCAGCACCACCGGCGTCCCGGCCAGCCGGGCCGCGGGGCGGGCATAGATCTGCGACCGGTACAGGTGCGTGTGCACCACGTCGTACCGGCCCTCGGAGATGATCTTGCGTAGCCGCAGCAGCGCGCGCAGCTCGGTGTTGCGCCGCATCCCCAGGTCGCGCACGGAGGTCCCCTGCGCCCTGATCTGCTCCGCGACCGGTCCGGGGTTGTAGAGCGTGACCACGTCCGCCTCGTGCCGGGTGTGCCGCAGTATCATCGCGAGCTGCAGCTCGGCCCCGCCGGCGTCGAGACCGGTGATCACGTGAAGCACTTTCATGAACGTCTCCCTGTCGGCGGGGGGGTGCTGGGGGGTCGTCCCCCCCGGGGGGATCTGAGCGCGATACGGCCCCGGAAGAGCAGTCGCTTGGCGGCCATCCGCGCGGCGTCGTCCTGCTGGCCGATGTACATCCTGGGCAGCGCCATGAGCCCGGCCTCGGCCATTGAGGACTCCACCGCGCATGCGTGGTCGTAGCCCGCCTCGCGGACGGCCTCCCGGGCCGCCGCATCCATCGAGCCGTAGGGGTAGGCAAATCCTCGGATCTCATGGCCGAGCAGCTCGGCCAGGCTGGCCCGGCTCTGGGCCACCTCCGCCTGCAGGTTCTCCGGGCCGGCGCCGGCCAGGCGCATGTGCGTGGCGGCGTGCGAGCCGATCTCGAGGCCCGCAGCGGCCAGCTCGCGCACTCCGCTGGCCGACAGCAGCGGCCAGGACGGGCCCTCGTCCCACTGGTTGGTGTCGCCGAGCCGCCCGGAGATGATGTAGGCCGTCGCGCCGAAGCCGTGCCGCGCCAGCTCGGGCACGGCCGCCTCGAGCACGCTGACGTACCCGTCGTCGAAGGTGATGCCGACCAGCCCGCGCTGACGGCCGGCCCGCATCGCGTCCACGAGCTCCCCGACCCCCACGCCGCGCAGCCCGTGGCGCTTGAGCCAGGTCATCTGCTCGGCGAACCGGCGCGGGGTCACGCAGAGCAGGTTCGGGTCCTCGGGCACCTCGGCCACGCCGTGGTACATCAAGATCATCGGCAGGTCGCGCAGGCGGAACTGGCCGTCGCGGCGCCAGGCGTCGGCGCGGGCCGCCGGCGGGGCCCCGGCCGCCCTCATGACCCGTCTCCGGGCCGCCCGGGCCGGCGGAAAATCGAGGCGGCGAGCGTCCGGGCCAGGATCACCACGTCCAGCCACGGCGACCAGTACTCGATGTACTGGTTGTCGAAGCGGGCCCGCTCGAAGATCGAGGTGTCCCCGTGCAGGCCGTGGACCTGAGCCCATCCGGTGATCCCGGCCGGCATCCGGGTCCGGTCGCCGTAGCGCAGGATCTCGCGGGCGAACTTCTCGGCGAAGTACGGCCGCTCGGGCCGCGGTCCCACCAGCGACATGTCGCCGCGCAACACGTTCACCAGCTGAGGCAGCTCGTCCAGGTGCGTGACCCGCAGCCACTGGCCCAGCCCGGTGCACTGCTGCGTAGGCACGGTCCATGAGGTGTCCGGGTCGCCGGGGTCGGTGAGCGTGCGCAGCTTGACAATCTCGGCGCTCCGGCCCTGGCCGGTGACCCTGGCCTGGCGGAACAGCGGCGGCCGGCCGGACTGCAGGCGGATCGCGGCGGCCAGGACCAGCAGCACCGGCGCCGCGACGAGGAGCAGGGCGGCGGCGACCGCCACGTCAAAGCCGCGCTTCAGCCACAGGCCCGCGGGCGAGTGGCCGAGGCGCCGCAGCGGGATCAGCGGGATGCCCCAGATCTCGTCCAGGCACGACCAGGGCACGGCCGCGCCGAGCTCGTACAGCCGGGGCACCACGCAGACGTCGGCGCGCAGCGGCTGGCTGGCGCGCAGCACGGTGACCAGGTCCTCGTCCTTGCAGGCGGCGTAGCAGACGATGACCCGGCGGATACCGTGCCGGGCCACCACCTGCGCGAGATCGGCCGGGGTGCCCAGCGACGGCAGCGCCAGGTCACGGCGGGGCGGGCCGAAGTCGAGGTAGCCCTGCGGGCGGAGGCCGAGCTCGGGGTGGGCGCGCATCAGCTCGCCGATGTGCGCGCCGAACGTCCCTGCCCCGATCACCAGCGCCGGCTCGGTGAGCAGGCCGCGGCGGTGCGCGGCGCGCAGCGCGGCGGACACGGTCACCCGGAAGGCGAACACCAGCCCGGCCGACCACAGGGCCAGCCGGGCCGCGGATGCGGCCGGCATCCAGGGCAGCAGGATCAGCAGCGGCAGCGCCACCGCGGCCAGGACGCGCCCGGCCTGGTCGGCCACGCGCAGGCAGATCCGCAGCCGGTGCAGCCCGGTCGCAGCGAGCACGGTGAGCACGGCCAGCGCGTACAGGACCGTCGTGAGGCCGATCTGCCCGGTCACGCCGATCGCCACGGCGAGCCCGACCGCGTCGGCGAGCGGCATGGCCATCGCCGGCGCGGCCCGGGCGGCCCGCCGGGCCACGCGAGCGCGCCATCGCGTCGCGCCGGGCCGCCCGCCGGTGGATAGCGCAGCGGGAACCGCCCGGAAGCCGTCGGTGTCCGCGCCGTGCTGCCCGTGATCAGGAGTCATTAGCGACCTGCTGCTACGGCCGCCCGGGAGCGGCCGGCCGCGGAAGCGCTAATCAGCTGCCGGGCCACCGTGGTGGCGGCGTGCTCGGAACCGAACACGAAGCGCATGACCGGTCCCATGGTCGGGGCCACGGCGGGTCCGATGACGTACAGGCCGGGCACGGAGGACTGGTAGTCGCGCCCGACCACGGAGCTGCCGGTGCCCGGCACGGTCTGCAGGCCAGATCGTATCTGGCTGCCGAGGAAGGACAGCCGGGTCAGGTCGGTGCGGTAGCCCGTGCCCGCGATCACGTGGTCGGCGGCCAGCTCGCGGGAGGATCCGCCGGTTCCGGCGAGCCCCAGGACCACGCGGCTGCCGTCCACCTTGGCCGACTTGACCGACAGGCCGGTCAGGTTCGGGAACTGCCCCTCAACCCGGCTGCGCAGCCAGCTGGCCCCGGCCGGCCCGAGGGCGGTCCGCGCCCGGTACACGCGGGTGGACCGCGGCAGGTGCCGGAACCAGTCCGGGTGGTTGGAGTAGAACCAGGTAGCCCAGCCCGAGCCGAGCCCGGACTCAGGCTCCCTCAGCCGCTGCAGCAGCGGGCGGTCGGGGTTCAGCGGCGCGCCGTTCCAGCGGATCTTGTCCTTCCTGGCCACCAGCGTCACCTTGGCCCCGTTCTCGTGCAGCAGGGCCGCCGACTCGAGCGCGGACTGGCCGGCGCCGACCACGATGACCTCACGGTCACGGAAGACCGACAGGTCGGTGTGGGCCGAGGCGTGCGTGCACACCGTGGCGGGCAGCGCGGACAGCGGCTCGGGGACGTACGCGAAGTGCTCGACGCCGACGGCGATGACCACCTTGCGGGCCCGCACCTGCTCGGAGTGGGCCAGGCTGAGCTCGAACCCGCCGTCGCGCCGGGTCACGTCGGTGACCAGCACCTCCTCGATGTCGGGGACGAGCTCGGCCCGGAACCACTGGCCGTAGGCGACGAAGGTGTCGAGCGGTACCGGGAGGCCGTAGCTGGCGTAGGGGCGGCCGGTCGCCTGGCAGAAAGCTTCCAGCGTGTGCGTGCCCGCGGGCGCGGACAGGTTCGACGCGAAGCCTTGGGATTTGAGGAACATGCCCTCGGGCATGAAGCCGCGCCAGAGCTGCATGGGCAGGCCGAACTGCCGGACGCTCACACCCGCCTTACGCAGGTGCGCGCCGACCGACAGCCCGTAAGGACCGGCCCCGACAATCGCCACCTCGACGGCATCGCTCATACTTTCGTCCCCTCCTTGCGCGGTTGCGGCCCAGCTGGCCGCCTGGTCTGAGAATCCCTTTCATCCTCCGCATGGCTGCCTGCATGCTCTGAGCCCGAGATCGAGGGATGAGAAAGGCTCTGATTCTTGGTGATCTCCGGCGTGGCCGGTCGCTGACCCACTCTGCCCCCCCTGTCACGGGAGAAACCTCTGCCCGCCCGGCCACAGGAGAACCGGAAATCGGCGCGGGGAGCCCGGCCCTGGGGCAGGGTCAGTCCCGCCCTGGCCAGCGGCCGGGTGGCCATGCGCCAGCCCATGCGCAGGCACATCAGGCCGAACGGCCGCAGGTCGTCTCGCGCGAACCATGCGGTCTCGTCCACCGTGCGCAACGACGCCAGCCACGACCGTAGCCCCAGCTCGCCGCCGCGCCAGTAGCTGAACGCGGCGATCGGGTCGTAGTTCTCCACCACGAACCCGCGGGGCACCTGCTCGCCCGGCGGAACCGCCTGGCCGGTCAGGTCCAGGTAGCACGCCGAGGCGACGTCGGTGCCCGCGGCGTCGCGGAACAGCCGGAACTGCGCGCCGATCCTGGGGTTGAAATCCAGCAGCTTGTACTGGTCATCCCGGGCGTCCCAGCGCAGGTCGAGATCGAGGATGCCCTGGTAGCCCAGCTGCTTGAGCAGCTCGGTGACCTCCCCGGCCAGCCGCTCGTTGGGCGTGGAACGGCCCAGGCAGGTCAGCCCGGCGTGCGCCGGGTAGGACCGCTCCTTGACGCCGGTGAACGCCGGCCGGCACGCGGAGCGGCCGTCGCAGTAGCCATGGAAGAACCAGTCGTGCCCGGCCCCGCCGGGGATGAACTCCTGCAGCATCAGCCCGGCACCCGCCCGGGCGCAGGCGCGGTAGGTGTCGTCGAGCTGCTCGGCGCCGGTCACGACCGAGGTGCTGCGCAGCCCTCCGTGGCCGTTGCTCCACGGCGTGGTCAGCTTGGCGATCAGCGGGAAGCCGGCCGCGGCGGCGAACTCGCGGGCCTCCTGCGGCGACCCGGGCACGGCGGCTTGCGGGCAGGGCACGCCGAGCTCGCGGCACAGCTGGTAGAGGGAGTATTTGCCCGCGACCCGGCGCGGCAGATCCCGCGGCGGGTCAGGGAACAGGAACCGCTCGCGCAGCCCGCCGCCCTGCTCGGCGAGGAAGATCGCGCCCGCGTCGTCGGTGGGCACCAGCACGGCCTGCTGGCCGATCCGCTCGGACAGGCGCAGCAGGCCGGCGCGGACCCGCTCCGCCTCTTCCGGGTCCGGCTGCCAGAAAAAACGGCCCCGCAGGTAGCGAGAGCCGGCCGCGGGCGCCCACGGCCCTTCGTGCACCCCATAGACCGGCACGCCCATGCGGCCTAGGCTCCGGATCACGCCAAGACCGCCGTGATGCATGACGTTCGGATCGAACTTCAGCACCACCACAGGCGTGGTTTCAAGCACTTCTGGATCCCCCTGAAGGTGTTACGGGCCATGCCGGCATGGCGCGTGCCCAAAAACAGTGCCAGATGCGCTCGCCCAGCACATCCGTCATCAGGGTGAGGAAACCTACCCACAGCGGCTGAGCATCACCGCTGGGTACTCGCGCGCCGCGCGGGATCGCCTGTGGCGCAGGCGATTCCGTCGCCGGGGCCGCGCGGGCGGCTAGGCTGCGATGATCACTCGACCGTGACCGATTTGGCCAGGTTACGCGGCTGGTCCATGTCGTGTTCCTTGGCCGCGGCGCGCTCGCAGGCGAGCACCTGGAGCGGAACCGTATTACGCCAGGCCCCGTACCACGTCCGCCAGCGTGCCGGCCAGCCGCTGGGCCTGGCCGGAGTCCACCGCCTCCACCATGACCCGCACGAGCTGCTCGGTGCCGCTGGGCCGCACCAGCACCCGGCCGGAGTCCCCGAGCTCGGTGGATGCGGCCCCCACGGCGTGAGCGATCTCGGGCGAGGAGGCGACCAGGGACTTGTCCACCCCGGGGACGCTGATCAGCACCTGCGGGTACCTGATCATCACCTTGGCCAGCTCGCCGAGCGGCTGGCCGCGCTCGGCCGCGGTGGCCAGCAGGTGCAGGCTGGTCAGCAGACCGTCGCCGGTGGTGGCGTGGTCGAGCAGGATGATGTGGCCCGACTGCTCGCCGCCGAGCGCGAAGTTGCCTTCCCGCATCGCGGCGAGCACGTACCGGTCGCCGACCGGGGTCTCCACCACGGTGACGCCCGCGTCCCGCAGGGCCAGCCGCAGGCCGAGGTTGGACATGACGGTGACCACCACGGTGTCGTCGGGCAGGCCTCCCGCGTCCCTGAGGGCGAACGCGAGTACCGCGAGAATCTGGTCGCCGTCCACGACCTCACCGTCCGCGTCGACCGCGAGGCACCGGTCGGCGTCGCCGTCGTGGGCGATGCCGGCGTCGGCCCCGTGAGCGACCACCGCGGCCCGCAGAGCGTCCAGGTGGGTCGAGCCGCAGCCCGAGTTGATGTTGTCCCCGGTGGGCTCGGTGCCGATGCAGATGACCTCGGCGCCGGCCCGGCGCAGCATCCGAGGCGCGATCTCGTAAGCGGCGCCGTGCGCGCAGTCGACCACCACCCGCATCCCCGCCAGGGGGGCCGCGCCGCCCGTGCCCGGCAGCGTGGACAGCAGATGGTCCAGGTAGCGTTCCCGCTCCGCCGACGCGTCGGTGACGCGCCCGAAGCCGAGCTCGGGCAGCCCGCCGGCGGCGGTTGACGACCCCGTGGTTGATGATGCCGCGGCGAGCCTTCGCTCGATCTCGTCCTCGGCCTCGTCGGGCAGCTTCCGGCCGCCGCGCGCGAAGAACTTGATCCCGTTGTCCGGGGCCGGGTTGTGGCTGGCGGACAGCATCACGCCGAATTCGGCGTCCAGCGCGTCGGTCAGGTACGCGACCGCCGGCGTGGGGATGATGCCCAGCCGCAGCACGTCCACGCCCGAGCTGGCCAGCCCGGCCACGACGGCGGCCTCGAGGAACTCGCCCGACGTCCGGGGGTCGCGGCCGACCACGGCCACCGGGCGCCGGCCGGAAGGCCGCCCGACGGCTACCGCCCCTGTGGCTGACGGGCCGGTACCGGACAACACCCCCGCACCCGCCACAGCGAGGTCCATGGCGAGCCGCGCCGTAAGGTCACGACCTGCTACGCCCCGGACACCGTCGGTACCGAACAGACGGCCCATGAAACCGCTCCCCGAATCTTCCGCTACGACGACTCTTCCCCGTTGAAGGGGAATGCTCCCGTTTTAAAGGACGCGGAAGATCAGCGCTTGGAGTACTGCGGAGCCTTGCGGGCCTTCTTCAGCCCGGCCTTCTTGCGCTCCTTCACCCGGGCATCCCGGGTCAGGAAACCGGCCCGCTTGAGGCTCGGGCGGTTCTCTGGGTCCACGAGCGTCAGCGCCCGGGCGATCCCGAGCCGCAGCGCTCCGGCCTGCCCGGTAACGCCTCCGCCGGTGATCCGGGCCACCACGTCGAACGCCTCGTCGGCGCCCAGCGTCACGAACGGCTCGCTGATCAGCTGCTGGTGCACCTTGTTCGGGAAGTACCCGTCCAGCGTCCGGTCGTTGATCAGCCACTTTCCGGTGCCAGGCGCGATGCGGACCCGGGCGATCGCCTCCTTGCGGCGCCCGGTGCCCATGGCGCTCCCGGTCACCACCGGCCTGCGCGCCACAGGCCGTGCCGGGGCGGCCGCCGTCGCATCTCCGGTCTCCGTGGAGTACTCCGACAGGTTCTCCGTGTTGTCCGGCTGCGGGTCAGTGCCTGCTTCCGTCGCGGGATCCTGCACGTCGGTGGGCTCAGCCACGATGTGTTCCTCGTATTTCCTTGTCGGTTACTTCGCCTGCTGGGCGACCTGGGTGATCTCGAAAGGGACCGGCTGCTGCGCGCGGTGCGGGTGGTCGGGGCCCGCGTATACCTTGAGCTTGCGCAGCATCTGCCTGCCCAGCGAGTTCTTCGGGAGCATGCCCCGGACGGCCTTCTCGACGACCCGCTCCGGGTGCTTGGCCATCAGGTCGCCGTAGGCGACCGCGCGCAGCCCGCCCGGGTACCCCGAGTGCCGGTACGCGCGCTTGTCCTCCAGCTTGTTACCGCTGAGGGCGACCTTCTCCGCGTTGATGATGATCACGAAGTCGCCGGTGTCCACGTGCGGCGCGAAGATCGGCTTGTGCTTGCCGCGCAGCAGGATCGCCGTCTGGCTGGCCAGGCGGCCGAGTACGACGTCGGAAGCATCGATAACGTGCCACTGCCGCTGGATGTCGCCGGCTTTCGGGCTGAAGGTGCGCACGGTGGTAGGCCTTCGTGTGAGTACTGAAACTTTGGTCCCCGCCCGGGGTGGTCCCGCCCGGCGGGGAGAATCCGGTGGCATTGGCCGCCGCTGCCTGCCCGCGTGACGGGCCGTGCGGGCATGCCAGTGCGCATGGACGCCTGTGCAGGATACCGGCCGCGACCGATGGCGGTCAAAGCAAACGCCACAACGGTGCCTCAGCCGCCCGTCCGACGTGAGCGCGGCCGGGCCGGAGCGGGTCACCCGCAACGGCCAACTTACGCGCCGGCGCCGCGATACGCTCGCCGCATGCGTTACCCGGGTGACAACGCTGCTGGCCGATCGCCGGGGCGGCGGCACAGCCCGTCCGGGCGGACGGGCCCGCCCGGAGAAGAGGCCGCAGCGGCCGACGGCAACGCTCCGCGCGGTGACGCATGGCTTTTCACGCCCGGCTACCCCGCGGACGGCGGGCCGGCCCAGGACCGCGGTGGCTTCCTGGCCGGCGGCGGACGGTATGGACCGAGCGGCGCCGCGGGCAAGGGCCCGATCCGCGGTTTCCCTCCGGCACCCGGCCAGCCGCCGCCGCTCTATCCGCCCGGCGAGTTCTCCGCCTGGAACCGGGCGCCGGGGCCGGGCGGCAACGGCTATGACTCGAGCGCGAGCGATACCTGGGCCGTGGGCTACGTCGGGCCGGCGGCGGACGGCTACCCGGATGCCGGCGTCGATGACCGCGGCTACGGTGAGCCCGGACCTCCGCGGGCCGGTCCCGGGTATGGCGAGCCCGGGTACCCCGAGCCGGGGTACGCGGCCCTCGCGGTCAGCGAGCCGGCCGCCGACGTCACGTCCACGCAGGCCTGGGAGACCGTGGACCGCGACCCGCCCGCCAGCCACTGGCCGGACCTGGACACCACGGCCGAGCGCTGGCCGGACGCCGGCGCGGACCAGGACAACACGCCGGCCGGCGCGGTCTTGGCCGCGGGCCTGGCCGGACCGGGCCTGGGCGGACCGGAGCTGGCCGAACCGGGGCTGGCCGAGCCGGGTGACGGCCGTCCGGGCGCCTGGGATGAGCCGCCCTGGCCCGCCATGGGCGAGGCGGCACCCTTCGGCCGAGCGGCGGGTACCGAGCCGGGACCCGCCGATCATGTCGCCAGCGGATCCCGCCAGCGCATCGGTGCCTGGCCCGGCCAACATCCTGCCGGGCCAGGCACCGACCCGGGCCGTGCGCCAGGTGGGCCGGGACGCGGTACCCGCGGGCGGGTCCGGCCGCGCGGACGCAAGAGGCGGACCGGAGTCCTCGTGGCCTGCGCGCTGGCGCTGGCTGTCGTGGCCGGCGCGACCTACTTCTGGTTCTCCCGGGACCATAAGTCCCCGGGCGCCGCCGCGGCCTCGCAGCAGACGGCGGCGTCGGCGCGGCCGTCACCGACCAACCCGTCGCCCAGTCCCTCGCCCTCGCTCGGCCCGTGGGGACACATCGGGTCACGGGCCCTGGATCCGGTGCCGCTTACCGTGGCGGAGCTGTTCCCGGCCCATTACACCGGCGGTGCCACCAGCTACACCAGGACTGTGCAGAAGGCGAAGACGCACTGCGCGACGGCGCTGATGGGCACCCAGCTGGTCACGGCGGTCAGCCAGGCGGGCTGCACCCAGGCCATGCGCGCCAGCTACCTGTCCGCCGATCACAAGCTGATGGGCACCATCGGCGTGCTGAACCTGGTCACCGCCGCAGCCGCGGAGAAGGCCGGCAAGGCGTCAGGCCCCTCCAACTTCATCGCGCAGCTCCCGGCGGCCAAGGGGCCTACCCGCAACCTGACCAAGGGCAACGGCTTCGAGGCGGCCGAGGTCAAGGGCCATTACCTCGTCCTGGTCTGGGCCGAGTTCGCGAATCTGCGCGCACCCAGGACAGCCGCCCAGAAGACGGAGCTCGAGTCGTTCATGCGCCTGCTGTTCCAGCAGACCGCGAACGTGAGCCTGGCCAGCCGCGAGGTCACGGGCCACCCAGGGAGCTGATCCCGGCGTCAGGGCCGGACGGCCCGCAGCAGGATGTAATCGATGATCCGGCGCCGCCACAGCAGTTCGACCTGCCACAACAGCAGGCGGGCGGCCGCGCGGTGCCCGGTGGGCGCGGCCGGGAGGCCGGACAGTCGCGCCGCGGCCAGGCGCAGCGCCGGGGCGATCACGCGGTCACCGCACGCCGTGACTTCCACGTCCGCCAGGCCGGCCCCGCGGGCCGCGGCCGCTATCTGCCCCGCCGTCATCGCCGCGCCGGGGCGCAGCCCGAACACGCGCAGCTGAGTCAGGCCGGACACCAGCTCGGCGGGGCCGAGGGGCCACCGCTGGGTGGAGATGTCGGAGATGGTCAGCACCCCGCCGGGCCGCAGCACCCGGTAACACTCCTCGAAGAAGGCCTTCCGGGAACGGAAGTGGAACGCCGCCTCCACGCTGATGATCCCGTCGGCGACCCCATTGGCGATCGGCAGCCGGGCCGCGTCGCCCGCCACCGGCGCCGCCGCAGCCTCAGCCAGCCGGTCACGGCCGGCCGCCAACTGCCACTCGGTAACGTTCACCGCGACCAGCCGGCGCGGGCTAGCCACCTCGGCGATCAGCGGATCCTGGGTGCCCAGGCCGTTCCCGACATCGACGATCACGCCCTCCGCGGGCAGCGCCGATGCCATCGTCCGCACCAGCCGGCGGCAGGCCTGCTCGGCCTCGTCCTCCGATCCCGGGCCCTCCCACAGCCCCAGGTTCAGCCAGCCCGGCGCCAGCGCGAGGAAGAAGTCCGACCCGATGCTCTCGTAAACCCGCGCCGCGGGATTGCGGTCCTGCCTGACGATCTCGCCGAGATGGCGCACGTGCTGTCGGGTCCATCCGGCGAGAAGCCCTGCCCTGCCTGCCATCGCAGGCCACCCTATCCGCGCGGCACCGGGCTGATCGGCCAGCGCGGGCGATTCTCAGTCGATACGACTGAGAATCGTCCGCCCTAACGGATCATGGACGGTCAGGTGGCACCAGCAAAGTGCACACCGTGTTCAGTTGGGCAGACCGGGTTTCGCCTGATTCGATTTTATGTTTGAATAACATCGTGACTCCGGCTGGACTACGACCTCGCACCAGGGAGACGACATGCTTGGAGCCGTGACCGCCGGCGTCAGTCACCCCGTGGTCGCCGGCCTGCTTGGGCTCGGAGCGGCCGGGCTCGCTGGCCTGGTGGTGGCCATGGCCTGGAACGTGCACGCGCGCCAGATCCGGCTCGCGGAGCAGCTGGCCCGCCGCCAGTTCATCGTGACCAACGGCCAGGGCGCAGCGGGCGGTGCAGCGAACGGGGCCGGTCCCGTGGCGGTGGCCGAGGAGCTCGAGGGCGCCAACGGCGCGACGCGCGTCTCAAGAGTGATCATCGACGGGCCGGACACCGTGGTCACCGGTGAGCAGGCCCGCTATCGCGTGCGGCCGTCTGGCAGCCGGAAGGTGGTGTCGTGGGCGGCCGGCGGTGGCTCGATGGCGCAGGCTCCCGACCCGGCCCATCCCGACGAGCTGCTCCTGATCCCCGACAAGCCGGGCGACCTGATGGTCAGCGTGTGGGTGCGCGAGGGCATGACCGACCGCCGCGAAACGAAGTCCATCACCGCCGTGCCGGACGTGACCACCGCCACGCCGCCCTTCACGCTGCGGCTGTTCTTGCACGCGTGGGGGCTGGTGGTCGTCGCGGTACTGATCGTCGGAGTCGCCGGAGCCCTCGTCGCCCTGGGGAACCTCACCTCTCCCGACTTCATCGCGCTGGTCGTCCCGCTGGCCGCGCTGCTCGGCGTGATCGCCGTCGCGCGGGGCACGGCTGATGCCGGTGACCGCCCCGGACCCGGCCCGGGCAGCCGGCCGGCCTGAGCCCTGGGTCAGCGCTTGCGGGCCACTCCGGCCCAGAGGGCCGCCGGGCTGGCCGCCTCGTCCTCGTTCGCGGGCCGCCATTTCGACGCCTGCACCATCCCCGGCTCCACCAGCTCCAGCCCGTCGAAAAACCTGGCCACCGCCGGGCGGTCACGGAAGGTGACCTTCTCGGCCATCATCTTGTTCAGGCTTTCGGCCATCTTCGCCATCGCGTCGGCGTCGATGTCCTTGGCCGGATGGGACAGGGCCAGGTAACTACCGGGCGGCATGGCGTCTATGAGCGTCGCCACCACCTGGTACGGGTCGTCTTCCTCGTGGAGGTGCTGCAAGATCGCCATCAGCATGACCGCGACCGGGCGGCCGTAGTCCAGCAGTTCCGCCGCGCCAGCCAGGATCTGCTCCGGTTCGCGCAAGTCAGCATCGATGTAGTCGGTGGCGCCCGCCGAGTTGCCGGTCAGCAGCGCGCGGGCGTGGGTGAGCACGATCGGGTCATTGTCCACGTAGACGATCCGGGAATCCTGCGCCACCGACTGGGCGACCTCATGGGTGTTGTTCGCCGACGGAATGCCGGTCCCGATGTCCAGGAACTGCCGGATGCCCGCCTCTCCGGCCAGGAAGCGCACCGTCCGGGCCAGGAAGGCCCGGTTGGCGCGCGCGGACAGCACGATGTCCGGAAAAGCCTTGATGGCCTGCTCGCCCGCGGCCCGGTCGGCGGCGAAATAGTCCTTCCCGCCCAGCCAGTAGTTATAGACGCGGGCCACGTGCGCCACGCTGGTGTCGAACGGTGCCGACTCGCCATGGGTGGCGGTGACCTCATGGCTCCACTCGTCTGTCATCGACCTGCCCTCCTGCGGCACCCCACCGTGCACGTAGCGTACGCCGCCTCCACCGCCCCTGGCAGCCGGCCTGCTAGCGCGGGACGGTGAGCCCGCGTGGTGCCCGTGCCCGGCTAGGGATGATCGACTTCCAGGCGGCGGTTCAGGGCAGCGGCGATCGCTTGAAGATCACCCTCATCGGAGCTGACCACCAGGTCGCCGCGGCGTATGGCGCCCTCGACCACGCACGCGCCGACGATGTCGCTGACCGCAGCCCGGCCGGCCAGCGCGCCAACGGCGCGAGCCTGCCGATCGTCGAGTGCCTCCACGTCACATCCGGCCAGCAGCCGCGCAAGGAGGGCCTGCCGACTCGTTCCGCACGGTAGTACCGCAGTAGGACACGGCTGGCGGATGTCGAAAGGGGGATCACGAACATGAGCGGATGTCGAAATGGGCGCCGCAGCTG
>Ga0318564_10000108_pt1 | contig 18180 bp, 15 predicted proteins | sample GRESIP066b5f20_FD_203479 | JGI IMG/M metagenome (GOLD analysis project Ga0318564, IMG submission 203479) | Tropical soil microbial communities from Luquillo Experimental Forest, Puerto Rico - GRE.SIPMG.066b5f20 | ecosystem: Environmental > Terrestrial > Soil > Tropical forest > Bulk soil...
GCCGTGCTCGCCGGCGCGCGCGTGCGGCTGCGCACCGTGCTGATGACGGCGCTGCTGGCGATGCTGGGGCTCTTGCCGATGGCGCTGTCCCACGGGATCGGCAGCGAGACGCAGCGGCCGCTCGCGGTGGTGATCATCGGCGGGCTGATCTCCGCCACGGCGCTCACGCTGATCGTGCTGCCGGTGCTGTACCTGGTCGCCGCGCGCGAGCCGCAGCGCGGCTAGCCGCTCGCGTCGGCCAGCGCTGCCAGCGACGCGAGCTCGACGCGCGCCATGCGGATCTCGGAGCGCAGGAACATGCCGAGCAGCCAGGGCCAGTCGCGCGTCGGGTCGCTGGTGTAGTAGCTGGCGAACAGCGCACCGTCGCGCAGCACCACCCCGGCGTACGAGGTGTCGCCGGCGCTGGGCAGGTCGGACAGGAACACCAGACGGTGTGGCTCGACCAGGAACAGCGACGTGCGCTTGCGCGAGAGCGCCCCGCCCAGGTGCGTGGGGAAGCGGCGAGAGCCCGCCTGCCGCCGGGCGACCGCGTAGATCCGCCCCCCGTGCGCGAACAGCGCCGGACCGTCGAGCCGGGTGACGCGGCTGCGGGCATAGGTCCAGCTCTGGTAGGGCGCGGCGCTCGTCGCGAGCAGCGTCGAGGCGTCGCGGTTGCCGAGGATGCGATCGGGCGTCACCTCCAGCCGCGCGGTCGCCAGCATCCGACCGTCGGGCAGCCAGAGGAAGTCGGTCTCGTCGTTGCCCTCGCCGTCCCAGATGCGCGACACGAACTCCCAGTGCGCGCCGTCGCGAGAGCGCAGCAGGATCGAGTGGCCGTGCGCGTTCCAGTACGCGGGCACGTACCAGGTCTCGCCGTCGGCGCTGCGCGGGCGCCAGAACAGCCAGCCGCACTCCGGGGCGCCGCTGATCGAGACCGGGCGCAGCTCGCTCCACTTCTCGCCGTCTTCGCTGGTCGCGTACAGAGTGGTGTAGGGCAGGGCGTAGAAGCCCTTGTTCGGCAACACGTACAGGAACAGCCGCCCGCCGATCACCGCGAACTTGGGATCGCGGATGTCCTCGCCGGGCACGCGCAGCTCGGCGACCTCGCTGAAGTGGCGCGCGTCGGGCGACGCGCGCACCACGATCCTGCAGCTCGTGCTGCCCATGTGGTACGGCGACGCCGCGTGCGCGAGCAGGAAGCGCCCGCCGAAGTGGATGAGATCGGTGTTGGAGTTGTGCAGCCCGTCGGCGACGACGTCCCAGCTCTCGAGCGCGAGCTCGGGCGCGACGCGCGCGCGGTTGGGACGGAAGTAGAGCCAGGCCGCGAGCGCCGCGAGCGCGAGCAGCAAGAGCGCCGCCATCATCCCGGCTCCCGGCCGAGGATCACGGTGCCCGCGGCCGCGAACATGCCGCCCACGCCGTGCGCGACCGAGATCTCGACGTCCGGGACCTGCGCGGGCGCGGTGCCGCGCAGCTGCCGCACGCTCTCCTGCAGCGCGAACATGCCGTACATGCCGGTGTGCGTGTACGAGAGACCGCCGCCGTTGGTGTTCAGCGGCAGCCTGCCGCCCGGCGCGGTGTTGCGCTCCCAGATGAAGCGCCCGGCCTCGCCACGCGGCACGAAGCCGAGGTCTTCGAGCCCGTAGATCGGCAGGTGCGCAAACGCGTCGTAGATCATCAGGTGGTCGACGTCGGCGGGCGAGAGCCCCGCCTCTCCGAACGCCTGCCGGCCCGACACGCGGAATGCGCGGGAGCTGGTGAAGTCCTCCATCTGCGAGACCATCGGCGTCTCCGAGCTCTCGCCGGTCCCGAGCACGTACACCGGCCGGGTCGGGAAGTCGCGCGCGCGTTCGGCGCCGACCAACACCAGCGCGCCGCCGCCGTCGGTGACGAGGCAGCACTCGAGCAGGTGGAAGGGGTAGGCGATCACCCGCGACGCCAGCACGTCGGCGACCTTGATCGGCTCGCGGTACATGGCGCGCGGGTTGCGCGCCGCCCACTCCCGCTGCACCACCGCCACCATCGCGAGCTCCTCGTGGCTGAGCCCGAACTGCTTCATGTAGCGGAGCGCCGGAATGGTGAACATCGTGGGCGGGCCGGCGACACCGTACGGCGCCTCGAACTGACCCGAGAGGCTGGTCGCGCTGCCTCCACGGCCGCCCATGCCGACGCGCGAGCGGCCGCTCTGGCCGTGCGTGATCAGCACCGTGCTGCACTGCCCCGCAGCGATCGCCGCCGCGGCGTGGCGCACGTGGATCATGAACGAGCAGCCGCCGACCGCCGTGCCGTCGAGCCAGCGCGGCGTGATGCCGAGGTAGTGCGCGATCGCCACCGGCGACTCACCCGCGGTCGCGACGCCGTCGACGTCGCGCAGCGAGAGCCCGCAGTCGGCGAGCGCGTTGCGCGCGGCGTCGGCGTGCAGCTCGATCTGCGACAGGTCCGGAATCACGCCGAGCTCGCTGGTCTCGGCGGCTCCGACGATCGCCACGCGACCGCGCATCAGGCGCGCCCCGCCGGCGCGAAGACCGGAAGCGAGATCTCGTCGTCGAGCTTCTGGAAGTGCACCTCGAGCGGCATGTCGAGCAGCAACGCCTCGGGCGTCTGCGGCACGTCGACCAGGCTCGTCATCAGCCGCGGCCCCTCCTCGAGCGCGACCACCGCGATCGCGTACGGCGGCTCGAAGCCGGGTGCCGGACGCTCGTGGATCACGTAGCTGTACAGCGTCGCGCGGCCGCTCGCGCGAAACACTTCGGTGTCGGCGCTGCCGCAGTGCGGACATGCCGGCCGCGGCGGGAAGTACGCCTTCGCGCAGGCGCGACAGCGCTGCAGCCGGAGCTCGCCCGCGCGCGCGCCCTCCCAGTAGTGGCGGGTCTCGGGCGTCGGGACAGGCCTCGGTCTGCGCGCTCGGGGCTCCGGCAATGGCTCCTCCGGGGAGAAGCTTACGGGATTCGAGTGCCTACCGTGTCCTCGGCTTGTGGACCTGCCCGGTCAACTGGTTCACGTAGATCTTCCACGGGTAGTGGTCGCCCTCGCCCTTGGAGCCGACCACGCGGAAGTGCTGCGAGAGCACGCGCCGCCAGCGCGGCGAGGCGTTCGGCGTGGTCATGTGCGGCATCTTGCCGTGGTGGAAGGTGACGTCGCCGAGCGCGATCGGCGCGGGCACCACGCGCGCGGGGTCGACCTCGCAGACCAGGAGGTCGCTCTGCACGTTGTCCGCGGAGCGGTGCGGCAGGATGCCGTCCTTGTGTCCACGCCGCACGAAGTGCATGCAGCCGTTCTCCACGTCGACGTCGTGGAACGGCATCCAGCAGGTGATGCCGCGCTCGTCGAGGTTGCGGCCCCAGTACGCCTCGTCCTGGTGCCACGGCGTGCGCGCGCCTTCGCGTGGGGGCTTGGCGAGGAACTGGTCGTACCAGAACTCGACCGGGCGGCCGAGCAGCGCGGTCGCGAACGCGGTGGACCAGACGCGGAAGCGCTCCTGCGCGAGCTCCTCCATGTTGAACAGGCTGGGGCTCGTCTGCACGATCTTGAACGCGCGCTTGTCGCGCTCGGTGCCCGCTTCCCAGGCCCAGTCGAACGCGACCTGCTCGCGGCGTTCGAGCAGGTCGTCGCAGATCGCCTGCAGCCGCTCGAGATCCTTGGGGAGCACCGCGTCGCGCACCACCAGGAAGCCGTCGCTCTGGAACGTCTCCAGGTCGGCGGCGCTGGCCTCGGGGTACGGCATCGCGATTCCTCCAGAAAAAACAAATTGACCGGAATCGAATAATCAGTCAAGTTGGCGCGGTGAGCGCTGCGGAGAGCATGCGGCTGGACGCGCGCGAGTGCGAGCGGCTCGCGCGGGACGGCTTCGTGGTGCGCGAGCGCGCGTTCTCCGGTCCGGAGCTCGAGCGCCTGCGCGGCGACTGCGAGGCGATGGTGAAGCGCGTGGTCGGCGCGAGCGCCGGCCGGCGCAAGGTCGAAGTCGGCAGCTACATGTTCCAGCTCGAGCGCGGGCTGTGCACGATCGTGAAGTGGGAGCCCGCGCACCCCGAGGTGGTGCAGGGCGTCGAGCCGTTCGCCCACTTCGACGAGGCGCTCTGCGACTGGGCGGCCGACCCGCGCTTCGTCGAGCCGATGAAGGACGTGGTCGGCGCCGAGCGGATCGAGCTCTTCACCGAGAAGCTGAACGTGAAGCGCGCGCACACCGGTGGCCCGATCGTGCTGCACCAGGACTATCCCTACTGGACGGAGAACTCCGACGGCGCGGGCGACGTCGCCACCGCGCTGGTCTTCCTCGACGACGCGACGCGGCTGAACGGCTGCCTCGAGGTGCTGCCCGGCAGTCACACGCGCGGCGTCTGGCCGCAGCGCCGGGTCGAGGGCTTCGGCAGCTTCGAGATGGAGCTCGAGGGCTTCGACGACTCGCGGCTGGTCGCCCTCGAAGTGCCCGCGGGCACGCTGGTGCTCTTCGGCGCGTTCCTGGTGCACCGCTCGCTGCCCAACCGCACCGACCGCGACCGCCGGCTGCTATTGTACAGCTACCAGCCCGCGGGGCGGCGCCGCTCGATCGACGGGCTGATGCAGCTCGCGACCCGACGCAGAAATGCGTAAGGCTCGCCCGGAGGCAGGGGGCGCCCGCGGCGAAGGCCGCCAGCGCCGGCTGGCGCGGATCCTGGGGGCGGCCGAGGAGCTGTTCGCGGCGCAGGGCTTCGCCAAGACCACCGTGGACGAGATCGCGGCGGCGGCAGGCGTGTCGAAGGGCCTGGTCTACGACCACTACGCCTCGAAGGAGGCGCTGCTCGGCGCGGTCTGGGAGCGGCTGGTCGGCGACTGGACCGAAGCCGTGCGCGGCACCAAGTTCGGCGAGGGCTCGATCGCCGACGCACTGGGCGAGTTCCTGCGCGTGTCGCTCTCCTATGTGCGCGCGAACCCGCTCTTGCGCCGGATCATTGCGCTCGATCCAGGGAGCCTCATCCCGGGTGGCCTGGCGGGGCAGCAGGAGTTCGGGCGCCGCTACCGCTCGGACCTCGAGCCGATCCTCGCGCGCGGCGTCCGCCGCGGAGAGCTGCGGCGCGATCTCGACGTCGCGCACACGGCGGAGCTGATCTGGCTGCTCCATTTCACGCTGACGCGCGAGCTGTTCGTGAGCCCGCACCGCGAGCGTGCCGACGCCGAGGAGCTCCTGCAGAGCGCGGTGGAGATGGTCGTCTTCGGCCTGCGCGCGCCGGGAGGGAATCGCCGATGAAGTCGAAGGTCGTTCTGGCTCTCGTTGCGGCCGCCGCGCTGGCAGATGGGTCTGCGCGCGCCCAGACGGCGTCGCCGCCGCAGATCGTCGGCGCAATGGCCTGAGCCGCCCTACGGCGTCGGACCCGGCGGCGCCCGCGGCGGAGCCGGCGGGGTCTCCCAGCCGCCGCCGAGCGCCTTGACCAGCCCCACCGCGGCGACCATGCGCCGGCTGGCGATGTCGACCGCGGCGCGGGCGCTGTTCAGCTCCGCGGTCTGCACCACCACCACGTCGAGGTAGTTGATCGTGCCGGCGTTGTACTGGTTGTTGGCGATGCGCACCGACTCGGTCGCGGCGGTGACCGCGGCGTTCTGGGCGAGTGACTCCTGCTCCAGCAGCCGCAGCTGCACGAGCGAGTCTTCGGTCTCCTGGAAGGCGACGAGCGCGCTCTCGCGGTAGTCGGCGACCGCCTGGTCGTAGGCAGCGCGCGCCTGGTCCGTATGCGCCCCGCGCAGCCCCCCGTCGAAGACCGTCTCAGAGAGCGCGGGGCCGACCGACCAGAAACGGCTGGCCCACTTGAACCACTTCGACGCATCGCCGGTCTCGAATCCCGCCGAGGCGCTGATCGTGAGCGCCGGGAAGTACGCCGAGCGCTCGAAGCCGATCTGGGCGTTGGCCGATGCTACCCGCCGTTCGGCGGCTGCGATGTCGGGGCGGCGCTCGAGCAGCTGCGAGGGCACGCCCACGGGCACGCTGGGCGGCTCCGCCTCGAGTGGCAGCGGCGGCAGCGTCAGAGTCTCGGGCGGCTGGCCGGTGAGCACGGCGATCGCGTGCTCGAGCTCTGCGCGGAGCATCGCGACGTCGATCGCCTGGGCGCGCGTCGACTCGAGCAGGGTCTCCGCGTTCACCACGTCGGAGCGCCCCGCCACGCCGGCCTGGTAGCGATTCTGGGTGACCCCGAGCGAGTGCTCGTAGTCGGTGACCGAGCGCTGCAACAGGTCGAGCTGCGCGTCGTCGCCGCGCAGCTGGAAGTAGTCGGCGGCGAGCTCGGCCTGCAGGCTGAGCCGCGCGGTCTCGAGGTCCCCCGCGCTGGCCTCGGCGTCGGCCTCGGCCGACTCCACCGCCCGCCTCACCTTGCCCCAGAGGTCGATCTCCCAGTTGGCGTCGAGCGGCAGGACGTAGTCGGACTGCGAGTGTTTCACGCTGAAGCGGCTCAGCGTGCCGGAGACGCGGCCCTTGGTCGCGCCCACGCCGATCGTGACCTGCGGGTAGTAGTTCGCACGCGCCGCCGCGACGAGCGCGCGAGCCTGGGCGTAGCTCGCGTAGGCGGCGGCGACGGTCTGGTTCGCCGCGTCCGCCTCCTGCTCGAGCTGGTTCAGCGTCGGATCGCCGAACACCTCCCACCACGGCCCGCGCGGCACAGTGTCGCTGGGCTGCGCGGTCTTCCAGCCGTCCAGCTCCTTGTAGGCGGGCGGCGCCGCGATCTCCGGCCGAACGTAGTCCGGGCCGACCGAGCAGCTGGCACAGCAGAGGACCACGAGGCCCGACAGAAAACGCCGCATCATTTGCGCCTCCAGAACGCGCGCGGCCGCACCGCGCCGTGCAGGCGATCGAGATACAGATAGACGACCGGGGTGGTGTACAGCGTGAGCAGCTGACTGACCAGCAACCCGCCGACGATCGAGATGCCCAGCGGCCGGCGCATCTCCGCGCCCATGCCGGCGCCGACGGCGAGCGGCAGCGCGCCGAGCAGCGCTGCGAGCGTGGTCATCAAGATCGGCCGGAAGCGCAACAGGCACGCCTCGTAGATCGCGTCGGTCGCCGCGAGCTTGCGACTGCGCTCGGCCTCGAGCGCGAAGTCGATCATCATGATCGCGTTCTTCTTCACGATCCCGATCAGGAGCACGATCCCGATCAGCGCGATCACGGTGAACTCCGAGCCCGTGAGCCACAGCGCCAGGAGCGCCCCCACGCCGGCGGAGGGCAGCGTCGACAGGATCGTGATCGGGTGCACGTAGCTCTCGTACAGGACGCCGAGCACGATGTAGACCGTGATCAGCGCCGCCAGGATCAGCAGCGGCTCGTTCGAGAGCGACGACTGGAACGCCTGCGCCGTGCCCTGGAAGCTGCCGCGCAGGCCAGCGGGGAAGCGCATCTGGCGCGTGGCTTCGTCGATCGCGTCGACGGCGCGGCCGAGCGCGGTGTCAGGGGCCAGGTTGAACGAGAAGGTCACGGCGGGAAACTGGCCCTGGTGACTCACCGCGAGCGGCGCCATGCCGGGCGCATAGCGGCTGAACGAGAGCAGCGGGATCTGGTCCCCGGTCGGCGTGGCCAGGGTGAGCTGGCGCAGCGTCTCCGGGCTCTGCCAGAAATGCGGCGCCACCTCCATCACCACGTGGTACTGGTTCAAGAGCCGGTAGATCACCGAGACCTCGCGCTGGCCGAAGGCGTCGTACAGCGCGGCGTCGATCTGCGAGGCGGTGAGCCCGAGCCGCGAAGCCGTCGCGCGGTCGACCAGGAGCTGCGACTCGAGGCCCTTGTTCTGCTGGTCGCTCGAGAAATCGGCCAGCTCCGGCAGCTTGCGGAGCGCGCGTTCGACGCGCGGCGACCAGGCGTCGAGCTCGTTCAGGTCGCCGTCGGTCAGGGTGTACTGGTACTGCGCGTTGCTCTGGCGGCCGCCCACGCGGATGTCCTGCACCGGCTGCAGGAACGCGGGCGCGCCCGGAATGTGCGAGAGCGGCCCGCGCAGCCGCCCGATCACGTCCAGCGCGCTCTCGCCGCGCTGGTCGAGCGGCTTCAGCGCGATGAACATGCGCGCGCTGTTGCGCGTCGAGCCGCCGCCGCCTCCGCCGCCGGTGAAGCCGATCACGCTCTCGATCGCCGGGTCCTTGGCCACGATGTCGATCGCCTGCGCGAGCTTCCCGCGCATCGCCTGGAAGGAGATGCTCTCGTCCGCCTGGATCGCGCCACTGAGCCGCCCGGTGTCCTGCGACGGGAAGAAGCCCTTGGGCACGACGGTGAACATCCAGATGTTCAGCCCCACCATCCCGATCGCGATCGCGAAGGTGATCCGCCGGTGGTGCAGGGCGACGGGCAGCGTGCGCGCGTAGGCTCCGTGCAGCGCATCGAACACGCGCTCGCTCGCGCGCGACAGCCGGCCCTGCCGCTGCTCGCCGTGGGGCCGCAGCAGCGCCGCGCACATCACCGGCGTGGTGGTGAGCGAGAGCACGAGCGAGATCGCCACCGCCATCGCCAGCGTCACCGCGAACTCGCGGAACAGCCGGCCCACCACCCCGCCCATGAGCAGGATCGGGATGAACACTGCGATCAGCGAGAGGCTCATCGAGAGCACCGTGAACGCCGTCTCGCGCGAGCCCACGACCGCCGCCTCGCGCGGCGGCATGCCGGCCTCGATGTGCCGCGCGATGTTCTCCAGCACCACGATCGCGTCGTCGACCACGAAGCCGGTCGCCACCGTGAGCGCCATGAGCGAGAGCGTGTCGAGCGAGTAGCTGGCGAGATACATGCCGCCGAAGGTCCCGATCAGCGAGACCGGCACGGCGACGCTGGGGATCATGCTGGCGCGCACGCTGCGCAGCGTGGCGAAGATCACCAGGATCACCAGCACCACCGCGAGCACCAGCGTGAGCTCGACGTCGCGGAGCGAGGCGCGGATCGGCGGCGTGCGGTCGAGCGGGATCGAGACGTCGATCGAGGCGGGCAGCGCCGATTCGAGCTGGGGCAGGGCGTCGCGCACCCGCGCCACGGTCTCGAGGATGTTCGCGCCCGGCTGGCGGAACACGATCACCAGCACCGCGATCTGGTCGCCCGACAGCCCGACCGTGCGCACGTCCTCGACCGAGTCCTCGATGCTGGCGAGATCGCCCAGCCGGACCGGCGCGCCGTCGCGGTAGGTGACCACGATCGGCCGGTACTGCTCGGCGCGGTCGAGCTGGTCGTTCGCCGCGATCGTCCAGCGGTGCACGCCGTCGTGGAGCTCGCCCTTGGGCCGGTTCGCGTTGGTGGCGGAGATCGCGCTGCGCACGTCCTCGAGCTGGATGCCGTACTTCCCGAGCTGCTGCGGGTTCAGCTCCACGCGCACCGCGGGAAGCGAGCTGCCGCCGATGAAGACCTGCCCCACACCGCTGATCTCGGACAGCCGCTGCTGCAGCACGCTCGCCGCGGCGTCGTAGATCTCGCCCACGGGCATGGTCTTCGAGGTGAGCGCCAGGATCAGGATCGGCGCGTCGGCGGGGTTCACCTTGCGGTAGGTGGGGTTGCTGGGCAGGTCGGGCGGCAGGTCCGCGCGCGCGGCGGCGATCGCGGCCTGCACGTCGCGCGCGGCGCCGTCGACGTCGCGCGAGAGGTCGAACTGCAGCGCGATGCCGGTCTGGCCCAGGTAGCTCGTCGAGCTCATCTCCGTGAGCCCCGCGATGTGCGCGAACTGGCGCTCGAGCGGCGCCGCGACGGAGCTCGCCATCGTCTCGGGGCTCGCCCCGGGCAGCGAGGCCGAGACCGACAGCGTCGGGAAGTCGACCTGCGGCAGCGGCGAGACCGGCAGCAGCCGGAAGCCGATCAAGCCGGCGAGCGCGATCGCGACGGTCAGGAGCGTGGTCGCGCGGGGACGCGAGATGCACAGCTCCGAGAGCGTCACGGCCGCTCGCCCGCGCGCTTCGCCAGCCGGTCGAAGAACAGGTAGATCACCGGGGTGGTGTAGAGCGTCAGCACCTGGCTCACGAGCAGGCCGCCGACGATCGCGATCCCCAGCGGCCGCCGCAGCTCCGCGCCCATGCCCATGCCGAGCGCCAGCGGCAGCGCGCCCAGCAGCGCCGCCAGCGTCGTCATCAGGATGGGCCGGAAGCGCAACAGACAGGCTTCGTAGATCGCCTGCTCCGCGGTGCGGTTGCGCTCGCGCTCGGCCTCGAGCGCGAAGTCGATCATCATGATCGCGTTCTTCTTCACGATCCCGATCAAGAGCACGATGCCGATCAGGCCGATCACGGTGAAGTCGAGGCCGCTGACCCAGAGCGCGAGCAGCGCGCCGATGCCGGCCGAGGGCAGCGTCGACAGGATGGTGATCGGGTGCACGTAGCTCTCGTACAGGACGCCGAGCACGATGTAGACCGTGATCAGCGCCGCGAGGATCAACAGCGGCTCGTTGGTGAGCGAGGCCTCGAACGCCTGCGCCGTGCCCTGGAAGCTGCCGCGCAGCCCGGCGGGGAACTGCAGCTCGCCCACGGCCTCGTTCACCGCGCGCACGGCGTGTCCGAGTGAAGCGCCCTGCGCCAGGTTGAACGACAGGGTCACCGACGGAAACTGACCCAGGTGACTCACTTGCAGCGGAGCGAGCGCCTCGCTGCGCTGCGCGATCGTGGTGAGCGGGACCTGGCCGCCTTCGCTGGAGCGCAGCCACAGGTGGTCGAGCGAGCTCGGGTCGCGCTGGAAGGTGGGCTCCGCCTCGAGCACCACGCGGTACTGGTTCAGCTCGGTGAAGATGGTGGAGACCTGGCGCTGGCCGTAGGCGTCGTACAGCGTGTCGTCGACCAGCTGCGGCGTGATGCCGAGCCGGCCGGCGGTCGCGCGGTCGATCGCGAGCCGCATCTCGAGGCCTTCGGCCTGGCGGTCGCTGGCCACGTCGCGCAGCTCGGGCAGCGCGCGCAGCGCGTCCAGCACGCGCGGCGCCCAGCGGTCGAGCTCCGCGGCGTCGGGGTCGACCAGCGTGTACTGGAACTGCGTGCGGCTGAGCCGGTCGTCGACGGTGAGATCCTGAACCGGCTGCAGGTGCAAGGTCACGTCGGGGACCTGGCTCGCCGCCGCGGAGAGCCGGCGGATCACCGCCTCCGCGCGGTCGCCGCGTTCCTCGATCGGCTTCAGGTTCACCAGGAAGCGCCCGCTGTTCAGCGTGGCGTTGGTCCCGTCCACGCCGACGAAGGACGACAGGCTCTCGACCGCGGGATCGGCGAGGATCGCGTCGGCGAGCTGGCGCTGGCGCGCGACCATCGCGCCGAAGGACACGCTCTGCGGCGCCTCCGAGATGCCGAGCAGGACGCCGGTGTCCTGGATCGGGAAGAAGCCCTTCGGGATGAACACCCACACCAAGAGCGTCAGCGCGAGGATCCCGACCGAGCCCCACAGCACCTCGCCCTGGTGCGCCAGCACCACGCGCAGCGTGCGCGCGTAGAGCTCGATCACCTGGTCGAAGCCCAGCCGCAGCCGGCGCGCGAGCGGCCGCTCCTCGCTCTCGGGCTCGTGGCGCAGCAGCCGCGCACACATCATCGGCGTGAGCGTGAGCGAGACCGCCGCCGAGATCAGGATGGTGATGCCGAGCGTCATCGCGAACTCGCGGAACAGCCGGCCCACGACGTCGGCCATGAACAACAGCGGGATCAGCACCGCGATCAGCGACAGCGTGAGCGACACGATGGTGAAGCCGATCTGCTTCGAGCCCGCGAGCGCGGCGTCGAGCGGCGGCGTGCCCTGCTCGATCAGCCGGGCCACGTTCTCGATCATCACGATCGCGTCGTCGACCACGAAGCCGGTCGCGATCACGAGCGCCATCAGCGACAGGTTGTTCAGGCTGAAGCCCAGCAGCACCATCGCGCCGAACGCGCCGACCAGCGACACCGGCACCGCGATCCCCGGGATCACCGTCGCCGACAGACTGCGCAGGAAGACGTACATCACGGCGACCACCAGCACGACCGCGAGCCCGAGCTCGAACTCCACGTCGGCGACCGAGGCGCGGATGGTGGTGGTCCGGTCGGTGAGGATCTGCACGTCGACCGCCGCGGGGAGCGCGGCCTCGAGCTGGGGCAGCAGCGCCTTCACGCGGTTCGCCACCTCGATCACGTTGGCTCCGGGCTGCCGCTGCACGTTCAGGATCACGGCGGGCAGGTCGTTCATCCACGCCGCCTGGCGCACGTCTTCGGCGCCGTCGTGGACCTCGGCGACCTGCTCGAGGGTGACGGGGGCGCCGTCGCGGTAGGCCACGATCAGCGGCTTGTAGTCGCGGCTCGACTGGAGCTGGTCGTTCGCCGAGATCACGTACGCGCGCTGCGGGCCGTCGAAGCCGCCCTTGGCCTGGTTCACGTTGGCGTTGGCGATCGCGCTGCGCACGTCCTCGAGCGTGAGCCCGTGCGCCGCGAGCGCCGCGGGATTGGCGCGCACGCGCACCGCCGGCCGCTGGCCGCCGGAGACGCTGACCAGCCCGACTCCGGGCAGCTCGGACAGCTTCTGCGCGAAGCGGGTGTCGGCCAGGTCCTCGACCTCGTACAGCGGCAGCGCACCCGAGGTGAGCGCGAGCGTCAGGATCGGCGCGTCCGCCGGGTTCACCTTGCTGTACACCGGCGGCCGCGGGAGGTCGCGCGGCAGGAAGCTGGTCGCCGCGTTGATCGCGGCCTGCACCTCCTGCTCAGCGACGTCGAGGTTCATCGACAGCTCGAACTGCAGCGCGATCACCGAGCTGCCGCTGGAGCTGGTCGAGGTCATCTGCTTCAGCCCGGGCATCTGGCCGAACTGCCGCTCGAGTGGCGCCGTCACCGACGAGCCCATCACGTCGGGGCTCGCCCCCGGGTAGAACGTGACGGTCTGGATGGTCGGGTAGTCGACCTGCGGCAGGGCAGAGACGGGCAGCTGGCGGAAGGCGGTGGCGCCCGCGAGCAGGAGCGCCACGGTCAAGAGCGTGGTCATGACCGGGCGCAGGATGAACGGGCCCGAGATGTTCACGGCGGCGCCGCGGTCGCGTCCGGCCGCGCTTTTCCGGCGGGCTGGCCCGAGTCGACCTTCACCTCGACCTTGCTGCCGTCGCGCAGCATCGTCGCGCCTTCGACGACCACCAGCTCGCCTGGCGCAAGCCCCTGGTCGACGGCGGTGCGCTCGCCGTCGACCAGCCCGACCCGCAGGTTGCGCGTCTGCACGGTCTGGTCCGGCTTCACCACGTAGGCGAACGCGCCGTCGGCGCCGCGCTGCACCGCGGCGGACGGGACCACGGTCGCGTCCTTGCGCAGGTCGATCAGGAGCCGCGCGTTCACGAACTGGTTGGGGAAGAGCGCGGCGTCGTCGTTGGGGAACTCCGCCTTCAGCCGCACCGTGCCGGTGGCGGGGTCGATCTGGTTGTCGGTGGTGAGCAGCTTGCCCTGCGCGAGCGTGTGCACGCCCTCGCGGTCCAGCGCGTCGACCTCCGGATGCTCGCCGCCGCCGAGCTTCTCGAGCACCGAGGGCACGTTCTCCTCCGGCAGCGAGAACACCACCGCGATCGGCTGCAGCTGAGTGATCACCACCAGCCCGTTCGGGTCGTTGGCGTGGACCACGTTGCCCACGTCGACCAGCCGCAGCCCCAGCCGGCCCGCGAGCGGCGCGGTGATGCGGCAGTAGTCCAGCTGCACCTGGGCGTTCTCGACCGTGCCGCGGTCCACCTCGACCACGCCCTCGTACTGGCGCACGAGCGCGGCCTGGGTGTCGAGCTGCTGCTTGGCGACGGAGTCTTCCTTGAAGAGGTCCTCGTACCGCTTCAGGTCGAGCTTCGCGTTGGCGAGCAGCGCCTGGTCGCGCGCGAGCTGCCCCTTGGCCTGGGTCAGCAGCGCCTTGAACGGCCGTTCGTCGATCACCGCGAGCAGCTGGCCGTGCTTCACGATGTCGCCCTCCTTGAAGGCGATGTGCATGATCTGGCCGTCCACCCGCGACTTCACCGTCACCGTGTTCAACGCCAGCACCGACCCCAGCCCCGTCACGTAGACGGGAAGCGACATCGTCCGCGCCGCCGTGGCCAGGACAGGCACCGCGCGCCCGCCGGGACCACCGGGCCCCGGCGCCGTGCGGGCCGAGAAGTGGCTGCGCAGGACGAGGAACAAGGCTCCTGCGCCCAGCAGGGCGAGGACCGCCGCCGCCACGACCGAGCCCGGCCAACGGGTGGGAAGCGCAAGAGGACGCTCTGACATGGAGTCCGTTCGATTTCCGCCGTCGGATAGACCGCCGGACCCGGGCGTCGGGTTACCTGGATCGCGCTCGCTCAGAACTCGAAGTGCTCCCCGAGGACCCCCGACGCGGCGAGCTCCTTGCGCTGGTCGACGTCGTGGGAGACCACGAGCTGGATCGGCTCGCGCTCGGCCATGTCGTGAAGGGTGCGAAACTCCGCGAGGACCTGGTCGCGGTTCTCGTGGATGAAGAAGTCCGTGACCAGCCGGGGCCGGTACCAGAGCTGCCGGATCTGGTCCATGTGCCAGGCCACGTCACCAATGAACAGGAGCTCCTTTCCGCTCGCCAGCCGGACGTAGACCATCTGGCTGCCGGGGGTGTGCCCGGGCGCTTTCACCAGCACCATGCCCGGGGCCAGCGCGTAGTACTGGTCGTAGACGAGCGGCGTCACGTCTTTGCGCAGCGCGTCGGGCAGCTTCACGGCGGCGACCATGGCGGCGTTGCCCAGCTGCTCGCGGGTCAGCACGAGCCGTCCCACCAGCTTCTCCGGATCGGCGAAGCGCGCGATGCCGCCGAGGTGGTCCGGGTGCTCGTGGGTGATCACGATTTTCTTCGCGCCCGCGAGCCCGCGCTGGATCTGGCCCCAGGCGTCGTCGGCGAACGGCGCGCCGGGGTTCATCACGTGCAGCATGTCGGCGTCGAACGCCGAGTCGATCATCGCGAAGCCGTCCGGGTACACGACCTGATACGCGCCGTGACACATCTGGTGCTGCGTCCACAGCGGCTGCCCGGCGAAGATCGCGCCCGCGGGCAGCGACGCCACCGCCACCTGTGCGTAGTTCACGCGCTGCGGCGGATCGCCGGGGATCGAGCTCGCCAGCCGGCGGATCTCCGCGAGGTCGAGCGCGTAGTCGCTCTTCTCCGGCACCTCGGTGCGGCCCAGCAGGTAGCGCGCGCCGCCGAAGGCCAGGCCGCCGAGCACGAGCAGGACGATCAGGATCACCCGGACGACGCGCATGCGGACCTCCCGTACGAGAACCGGGAGGATACCGCTAGGCGCCGAGAATGCGCGCGAGGTGGGCGTTGGTGAGCGCGCCCCGCGGGTCGAGCGCGCGGCGCACGCGCGCGAAGTCCGCCCAGCGCGGGTAGAGCCCGGCGAGCTGCGCGGCGTCGAGCGAATGGAGCTTTCCCCAGTGGGGCCGGCCGCCAAACCTCCAGAAAATTGGCTCGATCGCGGCGAAGTAGGGTCGCCAGTCCTCGTCCACGTACTGGTGGATCGAGATGGTGAATCCGTCGCGCGCGTGGAACATGCTGAGCCAGACGTCGTCGCCGCGCACGAAGCGGCACTCGATCGGGAAGCAGACGGGCAGATCGCGGTTCTCGATCTCGGCCAGCACCTCGTGCAGGCACTCGCGTCCGGCGGCGGCGGGAACGGTGTACTCCATCTCGTTGAACGGCACCGTGCGCGAATGGGTGAGCACCGCGTGCGACGCGTCGAGATGTTCCGTGGGCGGCTGGTGGCGGAGGAAAGCGTCGTAGAGGCGGGCGCCGACGCCGGGGAGCAGCCGGGTGGCGCGGAACAGGCTGCGCAGGAGATACACGGCTTCGGGATCGTCGGCGCCGGTCTTGCGCGGCGGGTCCGTGCTCTCGTTGGTGGCGATCGCCAGCGCGACGTCCGCGTGCGGGAAGGCGTAGAACTCGAAGTGGCGGTTCGCGTCGCGCTCCTGGTCGAGCCCGGCCAGGAGCGCCTCGAGCTCGACGAAGCGGGAGACCTCGAGCGCGCGGAAGGCCGCGCGGTTCGCGAGCCGGACGCGCGTGACCACGCCCAGCGCTCCCAGCGAGGTCCGCGCGGCGTGGAAGACCTCGGCGTTCTCGCGCGCGTCGCAGCGCAGGAGCTCGCCCGACGCGGTGGCGAGGGTCAGCGCGGTGACGCAGGAGGCGAGCGAGCCGAGCGCCGCGCCCGTCCCGTGGGTCGACGTAGCGATCGCGCCTCCCAGCGTCTGGTACTCGATGTCGGGCAGATTGGGCATCGCCTGGCCCAGCGCCGCGAGCGCGGGCCCGAGCTGCGAGAGCCGCGTGCCTGCCCAGACCTCGGCCTCCAGGCTCGCGGCGTCGCTCTCGATCACGCCCGCGAGCGCGTCGAGAAAGACGAGCGTCCCGTCGCTGGGCACGAGCGCGCTGAAGGAATGGCCCGCACCGGCGGGTCTCAGCGGCCCGCCGGTGTCGCGCAGCAGTGCGGCGAGCTCCCGTTCGCTCGCGGGAACCGCGCGCTGCGCCGGCACGCACGACTCGATCCCCGACCAGTTGCGCCAGGGCAGGGCCTGTCCCGGCAACCAGTCGTCGCTGCGCGCCGGACGCTCGTTCCCGCGCGAGCACGCCGAGAGGGCGGCACCGCTCACGCCGGCCGCGAGCGCGCCGCGCAACAGCTCGCGCCGCGTCAGCCTCATCGCTCTTCGCCGCGCGCGCCGCCGGACACGTACGCGACGAGCGCGCGCAGGTCGGCCTCCGAGCATGCACCGCAGCTGCCGAGTGGCGGCATGCCGCGGTAGCCGTTCACGACGCGCGCGAGCAGCACCTGCTCACCCTGTGCCCGCCGCGCGCGCCACGCGTCGCTGTCGCCGACCAGCGGTGCTCCGCTACCCGCGCGCGCATGGCAGGTGGCACAGATCGTCTGGTAGGCGCGAGCCTGCGCAGGCGCGAGTTGCGCAACAGCTGCCGGCTCGCGATCCCCGGCGCGCGAGCAGCTGGACGCGAGACACAGCAGCGCGAGTCCCAGACGGCTCCGCATGCGCGCGTGCTTCCCGGCGATGCGCGCATTCTCGCTGCGCGCGCGAGAGTGGGCAACCGGCGCGTCTCAAGCGACCGCAGCCGGATCCCGATCCTCTTCTGCGAAGGCGATTTCTCGCCAGAGGAGCCAACGCGTGGCCAAGGCCAAGGGCACGGTTGTGATCGGGCTCGTAAAGGCCCTGCGGAAGAACAAGGAGAAGGCCCGGCAGCTGCTGCCCGCGAACCTGATCCACTACCTCGAGGAGCGCATCGTCGTGGCCTCGTGGTACCCGATCGAGGACTACGTCGCGCTGCTGCGCGCGGTCGGCAAGGTGGTCCCGGATCCCAACGGCAACACCTTCATCGAGATGGGGCGGTCCGCCGCACGGGATCACATGGAAGGCACCTACAGCCGGCTGAAGAAGACGGTCAGCCGCCAGGCGGCCTTCACGCTGCTCACCTCGATGTACGACACCGGGGAGATGCGGGTCCTGGAGCGCGCCCCTGGCCACGCGCTGGTCGAGTGGTCGAACTTCGCGCTGCCGACGCGGGAGGTGTGCGAGACCTTCACGGGCTATCAGGCGCAGCGCATGGAGATGCAGGGCTTCGAGGACGTCACCGTGCGGCACATCCGCTGCCGCGCGGACGGCCAGCCGTCGTGCCGCTGGGACCTGTCCTGGAAGGGCCGCGCGATGCTGTAGGTCGTCCGGGGACCGGACCCGGAGAGTTCTGATGATCACGTGGGCACCCTACCCACGCTCTACCAGTAACGCAGATCCGTGTAGGGCCGGACGATCGGCAGCGACGGGTGTGCCCAGCGCAGGTAGCGCGTCTCGAGCCCTGGCTCGAGTGGCTCGAGCCGCTTGGCCAGCGCGGGCTGGTGGTCGAGCGGCGCCGACAGGAAGTCGCGACCCAGCGCTGCGCTGCGACCCGCGAGCGCGCCGATCAGCTCCGCCATCGCGCCTTCTCCGCCTTCCTCGAAGCCCCAGTCGAGCAGTGACGCGCCCGAGAGCGTGCGCTCCTCGCCGGTCTTGCGGCTGCGGATCCGCTCGCGCAGGTCGCGCCCGCGGTCCCACAGACCCGCACACGCGCGGATGCACCCGCCGGTCTCGAGCACGTGGAAGTCGGGCCAGCCGTACACGGACGGGATCCACTGCGAGCGCTCGCCCCAATAGCCCTCGTCGAGAGCGTCGGCGAGCCGGGTCTCGGTCTGGGGCTGGAACAGGTCGAGTCCGCCGTGCGTTCGGTTCAGCAGCTCCACGCAGCGCGGCAAGTCGGCCGGCTGGGCAGGGCGCATGCCCGCGGGCTCGTCCGAGCCC
>Ga0318564_10000110_pt1 | contig 18065 bp, 8 predicted proteins | sample GRESIP066b5f20_FD_203479 | JGI IMG/M metagenome (GOLD analysis project Ga0318564, IMG submission 203479) | Tropical soil microbial communities from Luquillo Experimental Forest, Puerto Rico - GRE.SIPMG.066b5f20 | ecosystem: Environmental > Terrestrial > Soil > Tropical forest > Bulk soil...
CGTCAATGCCGAATAGCTCATCGGATAGCAGCGTGCAGCGCGGCACGCCCTTTTCGTCCTCCTTGCTCTGCCATTGCAGCATGTCCCAGACGTACTGCTGGGCCGTGCGCGCAGCAAGCGCCGGGTTAGCGCGCACGATGGTCTCGAGAAAGCTTTCCAGCGTGCCCGACCAGCTTTCGGCCTGGCGGCGGCGGGCGAAACCGGCCAGGTTGTCGATGAATTCAGCCTGGCGATCATCTGTGACCGGCTCGGCGGCTTTCGCCTCGTCGAGGCTTCGGTCCGATACAAGAGTCTTGTCGTCTGGACACATGACGCCCTCCTTCTCTAAACGAAAACATCCCGCGCGCGGCCCAGCGAAGCTCGACGCGCTCATCGGGTTAGACAGGAACAGCCAGGCCCTCGCGCAACCAAAGTCATGCAATAAGCATTCCGCCACAGGAGGTTGGCGGATTTCGACACCGCCGGTGTCGGCAGAACGCCGACGACAGCGGGCCGAACGGGCGAGAGCGGTGCGCTTGCCACGAGAGTCTGCGCGCGGGGAGGCACAGCGTTCGGTCGAACGCGACAGACCTTTGTAGAAATTACCAATGAGGCTGGTCGAGCTGCCGGTCGGCGAGAGCTGCCGTGGGTAGGGCATCTCGACCGACAGGGGACGCACCGCCGGGCAAGATCATCTCCGGCATGAGCTTGCGCCGGCCATGATCTGCAGGAGCAGGGCGCCAGGCTTCTTGACGAAATCTCTTAATTTCGATAATGTTGGAAATGTCGATCCAATGAGGAGGACGCCGTGAAACGTTTCCATGTGCACGTCGCGGTGACCGATCTGGCGGAAAGCATCCGCTTCTACTCGGCGCTCTTCGGCGCCGAGCCCGAAGTCGTCAAACCCGATTACGCGAAATGGATGCTGGACGATCCGCGGCTCAACTTCGCGATCTCGCGACGAGGCGCACACACCGGCATCAACCATCTCGGGCTGCAGGCCGAGACCGAGGAGGAGCTGGAAGGCATCCATGCCGATCTGCGCCAGGCCGACGGCACGATCGTCGCCGAAAAAGGAGCGAACTGCTGCTACTCAATTTCGGACAAGTACTGGATCACCGATCCGCAGGGCATTGCCTGGGAAAGCTTCCGATCTCTGGGAACCGTGCCGCTCCATGACGGCGCGAGCGAAAGCGAGTCTACGGCCTGCGGCGGGAGTCGAAGCGCGTGCTGCGCTTGAGCTTGCGCGCAGGCGCCGGTGGCGCGGCACACGCGCCCTGGCAGCAATTCTCGCTCAGGAAGTCGAGCAGGCCGTTCATCTGCTTGTAGTTGGTGGAGTAATACACGAAGCGCCCTTGCTGCCGCGGCTCGATGAGAGCGGCGTTCGCGAGCTCCTTGAGATGAAAGGAAAGCGTGGGCGCGGGCAGATCGAGCCGCGCGGCGATCGCGCCGGCGGCGAGGCCCTCCGGACCCTGCTGCACCAGCATCCGGTAGATCGCGAGCCGCGTGTCCTGTGCCAGCGCGCCCAGCGCGCGCACTGCCTGAGCCGATTTCATATTCGATGATTTTAGCATCCTCGAAATGAGGCTGCGGCGAGCCGACGGATGCTAGACTTTGGCCATGCGTAAGGTCGTTCTCCTGCGGCACGGCGAGTCGGTCTGGAACCAGCAGAACCGCTTCACTGGCTGGACTGACGTCGGACTGAACGAAAGAGGTGAAGCGGAAGCGAGAGCGGCGGGGCGCCTGCTGAAGGAGGGCGGTTACGAATTCGACCTGGCCTTCACGTCCGTGCTCAAGCGCGCGATCAAGACGCTTTGGATCGGGCTCGAGGAAATGGACCGCATGTGGATCCCGGTCCGGAACTCATGGCGGCTCAACGAGCGTCACTACGGCGCACTTCAGGGGCTGAACAAGGCGGAGACGGCGGCGAAATTCGGCGACGCTCAGGTGAAGATCTGGCGGCGCAGCTACGACACACCGCCGCCGGCGCTCGCCGACGGCGACCCGCGCCTCGAGCTATCCGATCCGCGCTACGCGGAGCTCGACCGGAAGAGTCTTCCGCGCACCGAATGCCTCAAGGACACCGTTGCACGATTTCTACCGTACTGGCACGAAACGATCGCGCCGAGCGTTCGCTCCGGTCAACGCGTGATCATCGTCGCACATGGCAACAGCCTGCGCGCGTTGGTGAAATACCTGGACAACGTGTCGGACGCCGACATCGTCGAGCTGAACATCCCGACCGGGCAGCCGCTCGTCTACGAGCTGGACGACGCGCTCAAGCCAATCCGGCACTATTACCTGGGCGACCCGAAAGCGATCGAGGCGGCGATGGCGGCGGTCGCCGCACAGGGGAAGGCGCGCTGACCCGCCGGCGCGGTCGCGCTTGTTACTTTGTCTTGACCGCGAACACTTCCACCGGCTGCACCCTGCCGCGAATCGCTACCGGGCCAAGTTCCTCGACTTGCACGGCTGAACGCAGCAGGCTGCGCGTCGCGGCATCGATCAGAATCGAGCGCTCCGCGGTCTTCGTTTGCTCCTCCAGCCGCGACGCGACGTTCACCGTGTCGCCGATGCTGGTGTCCCGATGCCTATGCGGATCGGAGTCTTGCCGGCGCTTGCTTGCTCGGCATTGAAGAGCTCGATCATCTCGATCATTTCCAGCGCGGCCTGCACGGCCGCATCGCAATGATCCGCGAGCGGCAGAGGCGCGCCGAAGACCGCCATCAGGCCGTCGCCGGCGATCTCGCTGACAATGCCGCCGTGACCGCTGATCGCATTGAACATCAGCGTGTAGTAGGTGTTCAGCAGCTCGATTGTAACCTCGGGAGCCTGCGATTCCGCGAGGGGCGTGAAGCCGCGGATGTCGGAGAACATGACTGTTCCGCGGACGCGTTTCCCTCCGAGAGAAAATCCCGACTGCTGCAGATCCTGCGCGACCTCGGGCGTGGCGAAGCGGCGCACCAGCTCCTTCTGCTGATCGCGCAGGCGCTTCTTTTCGAGGCTCGCGCCGACGCGCGCCTTGAGCAGAGCCGGATTGACCGGCTTCTGCAAGTAATCCTCGGCGCCGAGCTCGATGCAGCGCACGACGTTGTCGAGTCCTTCGAGCGACGAGGTGACGATGACCGGCAGGTCGCGCAACTGCAGATCGCGCCCGAGCTGCTCCAACACCTGAAAGCCGTTCATCTCCGGCATCTCGATGTCGAGCAGCAGAAGGTCGAACGGCTCACGCCGGAGCATCTCCAGCGCGACGCGGCCGTTTTCGGCAGTCGTCACGCGATGTCCCATCAATTCGATGTTGCGCGACAGCAGCAGCCGGTTGACCTTGTTGTCATCCACGACCAGCAGCCGCGCGCCGCCGTGGTTGCCTTCACGCACGCTTGAGCTCCCGCAGCGCGTCGGCCACACGCGCGTATTCGCTCGCGAGCTGGGTGAGTGCCGCGCCGTTCGCCTCACGCGCAACCCCGAAGCCGCCGAGCTCCAGCTTCTTCGCCATCGCCCCGAGCGTGAGCGCGCCAAAGGTGTTGCTGTTCGACTTGAGCGAATGCGCGACCCGGCGGAAGCGCTCCGCGTCGTTCGCGGCGAGCGCGCCGTTCAGCTCTTCAAGCATGCTTGGCGCTTCGACGAGGAACGTCTCCACGAGATCGCGCACGAAGTCGGCGCCAGCGGTTTCCTCGAGGTTCTCGAAGGTGGCTCGGTCGATGATGGCTTCGCTCATAAGCGGCTCGCGCGGGATGGGACACGGGTAAGCGCTTCGATCAAGCGCTCGACCCGAATCGGCTTGGTCAGGTAGTCGTCCATGCCGGCGGCGAGGCACATGTCACGGTCGCCCTGCATCGCATTGGCGGTCATGGCGACGATCCGCGGGCGCTCCTGCGCTGACCACTGCGCGCAGATCTTTCGCGCGGCATCGAGCCCATCCATCTCCGGCATCTGCACGTCCATCAATACCACGTCGTAGGCCTGGCGCTGGACCGATTCGATCGCCTCGATCCCGTTCGAAGCGAGATCGGCGCGATAGCCCATCTGCTGCAGGATGCGCAGCGCGAGCTTCTGGTTGACCACGTTGTCCTCGGCCAGCAGGATGCGCAGCGGATGGCGCACGGCCATCTCGGGATCGAGGCGGGACGGCGTGGCGGGCGCCGCGGGCGTCTTCGCCACGACTTCCTGTGCGAACAAGCCGATTAGGGTATCGAAGAGCTGCGACTGGCGAATCGGCTTGGTGAGATAGGCGGTGAACAGCGCTTCTCCGTCGCCGACTTCGCGCCTCCCGAGCGAGCTGAACAGGACGATGGGCAATTTGACGTTGCGCTCGCGAATCTGCCGCGCGAGCGCCACGCCGTCCATCTCCGGCATGTGCATGTCGACGATCGCGACGTCAAAGGCCTCGCGTTGGTCGAGCCACTGCAGCGATTCCTGCGGCGATGCGGTGGCGCGCGAGGCCATGCCCCATTTGGCTGTCTGCAGCCCGAGGATGCGCTGATTGGTGGCATTGTCGTCGACGATCAGCACGCGCTTGCCCTGGAGCGCGGGCTGCACGCCGACGAACTCGCGTTGACGCGCTGCGGGCAGCTCGCCGACGGGCGCGACGACGCTGAAGAAGAAGGTCGCGCCCTTGCCTGCGCCGTCGCTCTGCGCCCACATACGACCGCCCATCAACTCGCTCAAACGCTTGCTGATCGCGAGGCCGAGGCCGGTGCCGCCGTACTTGCGCGTCGTCGAGGAGTCGGCTTGCGTGAACGACTGGAAGAGCCGGCTCATGCCTTCTGCGGTCAGCCCGATGCCAGTGTCACGCACGGCGAAAGTCAGCTCGGCCTTGCCGACGGTCGCAGGCTTGGAGGTCACCGTCAGCACGACTTCGCCCTTCTCGGTGAACTTCACGGCGTTGCTTAGCAGGTTCAGCATGATCTGGCGTAGCCGGGTCACGTCGCCCACGATCGCCTCGGGCACGTCGCCCTCGAACACATAGGCCATGTCGAGGTTCTTTTCCACAGCGCGCGCGGACACGAGATCGAGCGCCGATTCGACGCACTCGCGAAGATCGAGCGGTTGAGCTTCGATCTCCATGCGGCCGGCCTCGATTTTCGAGAAGTCGAGGATGTCGTTGATGATCGTAAGCAGCGCATCACCGGAGTCGCGGATTGTGTTCACATAGTCGTGCTGCTCGCGATCCAGCTTTGTGTCCAGCAGGAGACCGCTCATTCCGATCACCGCATTCATCGGCGTCCGAATCTCGTGGCTCATCGTGGCGAGGAACGAGCTCTTCGCCTCGTTGGCCGCCTCAGCGAGCGCCCGCGCTTCCTCCGTCTGTCTCACGAGCCGCGCGTTCTGGATCGCGATCACCGCTTGGTCGGCGAACGTCTTCAGCAACGACATTTCCTTTTCGGAGAAGGGGCTCGCATAGTCGCGCACGACCCAGATCGCGCCGATTCCCTTGCCCTCCCAGATCATAGGCGCGCCCATGGCTGAGTTGCTGCCGAACGCGCCAAAGGCGCGGCGCGCGATGGCGGCCGTCTTCGGAATATCACCTAGGCTGGCGTAGTGCACGACAGCGCGCGTCGCGATGGCGGCGCCGGTTGCGCTTGTATCGAGCGCATGAGGATAGACGCTTTTCACTTCGTCTTCCCGCGGGCCGTGATAGGCACCGAGGTGCACCAAGCCGTCCTCTCCGACCAGATCGATCACCCCCAGTTTGCCGTCGAAAAGCCGCTCGCAGCGGTCGAGGATCGTTTCGAACACCGGCGTCGTGTCGGCGATCGAGCTCGAGATCGCCTCAAGCACTTCACCCGATGCGCGCTGCTGGTCGAGGGCTTCCTTCGTTTCCTCGAATAGACGCGCGTTTTGCAGCGCAACGCCAACGTTTGCGGCGATTGTAGACAGCAGGCGCTCGTCGTCGGCGTCGTAGAGGCCTTCCGTTTGGGTGCTTTGAACGCTGACTACGCCCTGACAGACCCCACCGACCAGGATCGGCACGCCGAGGTACGACAGCGCCTGCTTCCCGATGACCTTTGCGCCAAGATCTCGGCTGAGTCGATCGGTCTCGCGGTTGATGATGAGGGGCTTGCCCGATTCGATGATCCTGCCGGTCAGGCCCTCGCCGTACTTCTGCGGCATGAGCTTCTCGCCATACTGGTAGGGAAACTCAATCATCCCTGTTTGACGGTCATAGAGCGCGACGTAGGCAATGTCGCCTCTGAACACGGTTCGAATCTGCTCTCCCACCAGATGGATGAGGTTGGAAAGATCGAGCTTGCCGGCGAGCTGTTGCGACACCGTGTTGACCGTGGTCAGCTCGGCCGCGCGCTGCTGCGACTCGGCGAACAGGCGCGCATTCTCGATGGCGACGGTGGCTTGCAGCGAGAGCCCGATGAGGAAGTCCAAATCGGTTTCGCCAAACAGCTGGCCCCCATTGCGCCAGACCGCCATTACACCCTTGACGGTCTTCCCAGCCAGAAGCGGCGCAACCATCAAGCGCTCGTCTTCCTCTTCCTGCGTTCCCGCAATGAGAAGCACGCGAGGATCGGAGTTCGAATCGTTGATGAATTCGGCGCGGCCGCTTTGAATAATGCTGCCGATGATGCCTTCGCCGACCCTGATTACTGTGGACTGGATAGGTTCCGCGATGTCGCCGAGTGCCACGATCGCTCGATACGTTTGCCCATCCGCATCGGGCAGGAAGATCGCGCTGTTGTCGGCGCGCAGGAGATCCTTGGCATGATGGGCAATGCGGTCCATCACCGTCGACAGCTCGAGCGTGGACGAGATGTCGCGGCCAACCTCGGCTAGCGCTGCGGTCTCTCGCGTTCGACGTTGAGTTTCGTCGAAGAGGCGGGCGTTCTCCAGCGCAACCGCCATGCTGCTAGCCAACGTTTGAAGAAGGCGAACATCAGAATCGGAGAACGCATGCTCGCGCGCGTCCGCCAGGGCGATCAGACCGCGTGCCTGCCCGCCCACAAGCAGTGGCACCATCACTATCGACTTCTCCAGCGGTACATCGATCAACTGAAACGACTGGAAGCGCGCCACGGCTTCCGGCATGTTCTCGTTGATGACCAGGGTCTCGCCGGTGCGGATCACATGAGGGCCGAAGCCGCGATTGCCGAGCGGGGCGGGCGGAATATGGTGCCTCTTTCCAGCACTGAACTCGTACGGGAATTCCACAAGGTCGGTCTTGGGATCATAGATCCGGATCCCAACGAACGCGTCGTGGAACACCTCGCCGATCTTGTCGCCCACCGCATCGTAAACGCTCTGCAGGCTCAGCTCGCCCGCGAGCGCCTGCTGCACGCTGTTGATGATCGCGAGCTCCGCCGCGCGCTGCTCGCTTTCCTTGAACAGGCGCTGCGTCTCGTCGAAGAGCCGCGCGTTTTCCAACGCGACGCTCATGCTGTTGGCTAGCGTGGTCAGCAGCCGTCGCTCCTGCTCGCCAAAGGCGTCCTCTTTGCCTGAGTACAGGGCCACTACACCCCGGGCCTCTTCACCGACCATGATCGGCACGCCTATGTAGCTTTTTCCGGTGTCTCCTGAACTGGCGTCGCCGATGAACTTCGAGCCCAGCTCCATGCCGCGTTGCACCAGGTCCCGGTTGATGACCAGCGCTTGACGCGTTTGGAGGACGTGCGCCGTCAATCCCCTCTTTTGCATCGGCTCGACGGCGAAGCGCTCACCATGCTCCAGATAGTAGGGCATGGCCACTATGTCGGTCTGCCGGTCGTACAATGCGATCGACATGTTCTGCGAATGGAAGATCTCGGCAATCTTGTTCCCAACCAGATCGATGATCGCCTTGAAATCGAGCTCTGCGGCGAGGCCCTGCTGCACGCTGTTGATGATGGCCAGCTCGGCGGCGCGCTGCTCACTTTCCTTAAACAGGCGCTGCGTCTCGTCGAAGAGGCGCGCGTTCTCGAGCGCCACGCCCACGCTTGCTGCGACCGTGCCGAGTAGCCGGACCTCGGCCTCGCCGTAGGCGTTCTCGCGCTCGTAGTTTTCCAGGACGATCACGCCGAGCAGCCGGTCGCCGCCGAGAATGGGAACGGCCGCCATGGAATGGCTCTGCTGCGTGCCAGGAACGAGCGGAATGGCGAGCGCTTCCATCTCGGCCCGGTTGTTGGCGACCAGCGGTTCCCGTGTCGGGAGCAGCCTAGACCAGATTCCTCCTGGCGAAGGTGGTCCGGGTTCCACGTTCACTCGTTTGCCGTGTTTGTATTCGTACAGGTGGTGAAGCAGGCCGGTCGCCGGGTCATGCCAACGGATGCCCAGGCTGCCTGTCTTGAACACTTCGCGTAGCTTGTCGCCGGCCAGATCGCCGATCGCCTGGAACTCGAGCTTCGAGGCCATCCCATGCTGGATGCTGTTGATCACCGCTAACTCGGCGGCGCGCTGCTCGGTTTCCTTTAAAAGGTGCTGGGTCTCATCGAACAGGCGCGCGTTCTCCAGCGCAACGCTCATGCTGTTGGCAAGCGTCTGCAGCAGGCGCACGTCCGATTCGGAAAAGGCGTGCTCGCGCTCCATGTCGATCAGGTTGATCAAGCCCCGCACTTGATCGCCGCTCACGAGCGGCACGAATACCGCCGACTTTTCGTCCTTTGTTCCCGGGATGGTGAAGCTGCCGAAGCGAGCGGTGGCTTCCTCGATGCCCTCGTTGATGACCACGGTCTCCCGAGTGCGGATGACATGCGCGGCGAAGCCGCGATCGCTGAGCGGACGGCTCTCGATCGCGATCCGCGCTCCGTTCTCGTACACGTAGGGATAGTGGATCAGGTTCGTCTTGGCATCGTATATGCGTATCCCCATGTCACTGTTGTGGAAGATCTCCCGGATCTTGTCGCCGACCGCATCGTAAATGCCTTGAATGTCGAGCTCAGCAGCGAGCGCGGCCTGCACGCTGTTGATGATCGCCAACTCGGCATTGCGCTGCTCGGTTTCCTTGAGCAGGCGCTGGGTTTCATCGAACAGGCGCGCGTTTTCCAGCGCGACGCTCATGCTGTTGGCGAGCGTTTGCAGGAGGCGGACATCCGATTCGCTGAAGGCGTGCTCGCGCTCCATATCCATCAGACTAATGATTCCGCGCACCTCGTCCCCCGCGAGTAGGGGCACGTTGACCGCGGATTTCTCCATCTGCGTGCCGGGCACGAGCGTCGACCCGTAGAGCGCCATCGCTTCCCGCATGTTTTCGTTGACCACCAACGTCTCGCGAGTGCGGCGGATGTGCGCGCTCAGGCCCACGTCGCCGAGCGGCACAGGTGGGAGCTTAAGGCGCACGCCGCCCTCGTAGGCGTACGGCCAGTGAACCAGGTCGACCTTTGGTTCGAAGACCCGGATCGTCATGTCCGAGTTGTGGAAGATCGACCGGATCTTGTCGCCGACGGCGTCGTAGATGCCTTGGATGTCGAGCTCGGCCGCGAGTGCGGCCTGCACACTGTTGATGATCGCGAGCTCGGCGTTGCGTTGTTCGGTTTCCTTGAGCAGGCGCTGCGTCTCGTCGAAGAGGCGAGCATTCTCCAGGGCGACACCCATGCTCGCGGCCACGGTGCTGAGAAGCCGCACTTCCGCTTCGCCGAAAGCATCTCGGCGTTCGTAATTCTCTAGAATGATTAGGCCGAGCACGCGATCGCTTCCCAGGATCGGAACGTAAACCAGGGACTGACTTTGATCGGTACCGGGTAGCGCCGTGGCGCCGAGCGCCATCGCTTCGTCCTGGTTAAGCACGAGCGGCTGCCGCGTCTGCACGATCTTGGCCCAAGGTCCGCCTTTGATCGGCGGGCGCGGCTGTACCGTTTGCCGCATTCCATGCTCGAATTGGTAGAGGTAATGCATCAAGCCGGTTTCGTGCGCATACCAGCGGATGCCGATGTCGCCCGTATTGAAAACCTCGCGCAGCTTGTCCCCGACCAGGTCGATGATGGCCTGGAAGTCGAGCTTCGATGCCATCCCTTGCTGGATGCTGTTGATGACGGCAAGCTCCGCTGCTCGCTGCTGCTCCGCCTTGAAGAGACGCTGCGTCTCGTCGAAGAGGCGGGCATTTTCGAGCGCGATGCCCATGCCGCCTGCAACTGTCGTGAGCAAGCGAATCTCGGCCTCGCCAAAGGCGTCCTCGCGCTCGTGGTTCTCGAGCTGGATGGTGCCCAACGCGCGGTCGCTGCCGATGATGGGAACGACCACCATAGACTTGCTCACATCCGTCCCGGCGACGACATCCGAGGAACCGCTCGGGTTCCACAACTGCACCTCACGGGTGTGGAGGGCCCTGTCCGTGGGACCACCGGCGCGCAGGCGGCTGGGCGAAACCTGCAGGCGCTTGCCGTGCTCGTAGACGTAGAGCCACTGCGTCCGGCTCTCCTTCTCGTCCCACCAGCGGATGGCCATGTCGCCGGTGTGGAACACTTCGCGCAGCTTGTCGCCGACCAGGTCGATGATGGCCTGGAAGTCGAGCTTCGACGCGATGCCCTGCTGGATGCTGTTGATCACCGCCAGCTCGGCGGCGCGCTGCTGCTCCGCCTTGAATAGACGCTGGGTCTCGTCGAAGAGGCGAGCGCTCTCCAGCGCGACACCCATACTGGACGCGATGGTCGTCAGCAGCCGGACCTCCGACTCGCCGAAGGCGTACTCACGCTCGAAACTCTCGACGATAATTCCGCCGATCACCCGATCGCTCCCGATGATCGGAACGGAGATGTTCGACTTGGATGTGTCCGTTCCCGGCACGACGCCAACTGCGGCTGACTCTGCGGTCGTGTTGATGATGCGCGGCTCGCGCCGCGAGGTCAGCGTTTCCCAGCCCACTCTTGGCGGCCCCGGCGGTATCGACAGGCGCTTGCCGTGCTCGAAGTCGTAGAGGAAGTGAACGATTTTCTTTTCGTAGTCGAACCAGCGGATGCCTATGTCGTCGGTGTGAAAGACTTCGCGCAACTTGTCGCCGACCAGGTCGATGATCGCCTGGAACTCGAGCTTCGACGCCATGCCTTGCTGGATGCTGTTGATGACCGCCAGCTCGGCCGCACGCTGCTCGGTTACCTTGAGCAGGTGTTGGGTCTCGTCGAAGAGCCGCGCGTTCTCGAGCGCGACGCTCATGGCATTGCAGAGCGTGGAGAGCAGCGTTACGTCGACCGAGGAGAAAGCGTGGGCTTCCTGTTTCCCAACGCAGATCGCTCCGGTCGCCCGGTCTTCACGCAGGATCGGAACGTAAATGAACGAGTTGTCCTCGGTCGCGCCACCGAGCTGACTCGAATCCAGCTCGACCATTCGTCGATTCAATTCCTCGACAGTGTCTATGACGATCGGCTCGCGTGTCTTCAGCACATGTCCGGTGAAGCCTGTCGGAGGCTTCGGCTCCGGATAGAAGCGCTCGCCGTGGTCGAGAATGAACGGGTAGTGGACAAGATTGGTGGCATGGTTCAGCAGGGCAATTCCGACAACGTCGGCATCGAAGATCTCGCGAATCTTGTGGCCGACGAGATCGTAGATCGCCTGCATCTCGAGCTTCGATGCAAGGCCGGCCTGCACGCTGTTGATGACCGCCAACTCGGCGGCGCGCTGCTCGGTCTCCTTCAACAGATGCTGCGTCTCGTCGAAGAGCCGCGCGTTCTCCAGCGCAACCCCCATGCTTGCTGCGACCGTGCTTAGCAGGCGGATCTCGGCGTCCCCGAAGGCACTTTCGCGCGTGTGATCCTCCAGCATGATCGCGCCGAGCACGCGGTCGCCGCCGAGGATCGGGACTCCGACCGAGGAGAGAGCAACATCCGTACCGGGTACGATGATGATGCCTCTAGCCTCCATTTCGGCACGATTGTTCGCGACGAGCGGCCGGCGCGTGGCTGCGATGTGTGTCCAGGTCGTGCTCTCCGATGCCGGCCTGGGCGGCACGATCAACGGCTTGCCGTGTTCGTAGGCGTACAAGTAGTGAATTTGATCAGTCTTGGCGTCGTGCCAGCGAATGCCGATGTCGCCCGTGTTGAATACATCGCGCAACTTGTCACCAACCAGGTTGACGATGGACTGGAACTCCAGTTTGGCAGCCATTCCCTCCTGGATGCTGTTGATCACCGACAGCTCGGCCGCACGCTGCTCGGTCTCTTTCAGAAGACGCTGCGTTTCGTCGAACAGGCGCGCGTTCTCGAGCGCCGTGCTAAGCGATCCCGCGATGGTCGTCAGCAACCTCACGTCGGATTCGCTATAGGCATGCTCTCGCTCGTAGTTCTCGATGGCGATCATGCCAAGCATGTGGTCACTGCTGATGATCGGAACGGCGACCATTGACTTGCTCTGGTCGGTGCCGGGGATGGGTGAAGTCCCGCCCTTCGTCAGTTCTGCCACGGTATTGAGCAGACGCGGCCGGCGCGTTTTGCGCATGGTCTCGAACATGCCGCCGGGGATAGGCGTGCGGGGCGCGATCGCCAGGCGCTTGCCGTGTTCGTAGGCGTACAGATAGTGCAGCTTGTTCGTCTTCTCGTTGTACCAGTTGATCCCAAGATCCGGCGTAGCGAAGATCTCGCGCAGCTTGTCGCCCACGAGATCGACGATCGCCTGGAAGTCGAGCTCGGAGGCGAGCCCCTGTTGAATCGAATTGATGATCGCCAGCTCGGTATTACGCTGCTCGAGCAGGCGCTCCGTTGTCGGCTTGGTGGCCGTCGGGGGTGCGGCTCGCGTTTGCGCCGTCCGCTTGCTGGCGTTCGAGGACGCTCGCCGAGTGGGTCGCTTCTTCACTCGCCTGCTAGCGGGCGTTTTCGATGTGCGCTTGGAAGAACTTGCAATGCGTTTCGTCACCATGCGGAAAAAGTGAAAGGCGTCGAAGAAGGCGGCAATTGTAGCCGCTCGGTCAGCTGGCTCGAATGTTGGAGGCGGGGGTCGGAATCGAACCGGCGTAGACGGCTTTGCAGGCCGCTGCATGACCACTCTGCCACCCCGCCGGGTGGTCGATCGCGCGCGGCTCGTGAACCGCAAGAAGCCTAAATGCCAAGGCAGAGCGGGCGCTCTCCCCGAGAGAAACTGGAGCGGGAAACGAGTCTCGAACTCGCGACCTCAACCTTGGCAAGGTTGCGCTCTACCAACTGAGCTATTCCCGCAATCGACAGCCTGCAATTATAGCCGCGACACCGATCGGCCGCTCGGCCGCATTGTAGACGACGATTGCCGGGGTGGCCCTTTGCTTCCGGCAAAGCATCCTTTCGGGCTGGTTGATCCTGAAGGCCAATTAGCGTCATCGATTTGTAACATCGCAGGCGCCGCGATAAAGTTCCAAAAGGACCCGATGACATCGCTTTGCTGACCCATCATTGAACAATGCGGAGCCATGCCGCATTTTGTGGATGTCACAACCGCTCGTCGGAGCGCTGCCCACCCAAACTTCACTCTGTTAGGCTGCGCTGATCAGGCATCGAGGGGACAGGCGCTCCATGCCGCCGATTACCGATGGGGGATCCGACTCGGGCAAGTCGCGCCCGAGTTGGCTTACAGTTCTGGGGCGTATTCTCCTGCCCGTTGGGCTGCTTGCCATTGCGCTCCTAGGCGCGGCGCCGAATCTCGCCAAGGCGGCCACTGGCTCTCAGAATTCATCCCAAAATACACCCCAGGGTAACGGCTGGGGCGCAGGTGGCCCCAATGGCAAGATTGCGCCGGACTTATGGGCGGCTCTAGGATCAGGAAACGTACCAAAAGCCAGATGGGCCGCCAATACCAGCCACGGCCTCTATGTCCAGGTGGTCATCACTGCGACGAGCCCTGATCCGATGCTGCAGAACGTGCGCTCGACGGTGCTAGCCGTCGGCGGGTCTGTTTACTACATGTACCAGTCAGTCCCGGCGATTCTTGCGGTGCTGCCGGGGAGCGCGGTATCGCAAGTGGCGGGTCTTGGCGAAGTGGACGCCATTGTTCCGAATCGCGTCGCGTATCGCACCGCGAGTTATCTGCAGCAGACCACTGGCGCAAGCAGCGCGCCGCAAGTCAAGACGGGGGTTTCCTATGACGGGACCAGCATAGGCATCGCGATTCTCGATTCCGGTATCGATGCCTGTCACGCGGCGTTCGGCGCCAGCCTCCAGGGCAAGAGCAGCACGTGCAGCAGCAAGGGAGTCTCGATCCAGCAGAAGGCTGATTTCACGCGGCTGAGCGCCGGGTTGCAGCCTGGCGTCGTCAACTGGACGCAGCCCGTCGACATGACAGCGACCTACTTCCCGGGCAGCGTGCAGTTCAAGAGTTACCAGAGCGCGATCGACGGTTCCAAGATCAGCGATCCCGATCTCTTCGGTCACGGCACTCACGTTGCCTCGATCGCCGCAGGTCGCGCAATCGCCGGCGAGCCGGATACGACGGGACTCGCGCCCAACGCAAAGCTCTACGACGTGCGCGTGCTCGACGGTACCGGCGTGGGCCAGGTCAGCGACGTGCTCGCCGGCATCGACTGGGTGCTGTACCACGGCAAGGACTACGGCATCCGCATCGCGAACCTGAGCCTTTCCGCGGATTCGACCGGTTCCTATTTGACTGATCCGCTCTGTCGCGCTGTGCGAGCGTTGACTGCGGCAGGGATCACCGTAGTTGTCGCCGCAGGCAATTACGGACTGAACGCGGCGGGCGCCGAACAGTACGGCGCGATCAGCTCGCCCGGCAACGATCCGTCGGTGATCACCGTCGGGTCGGCGAACGGGCACGGGTCGACACTGCGCGCGGACGATACAGTAAATCGGTTCAGCTCGCGCGGCCCGACGCGCGGCGAATGGATCGACGCTGCGGGCGTGGTACACGTGGACAACCTGCTCAAGCCTGATCTCGTCGCGCCGGGCAACGCGATCGTCGGTGCAATGGCTAACGGCGGCACGCCGCCGAACGCCCTCATTGCATCGTATCCATGGCTCGAGCTCTCGGGGTTCACGCCGCTGGCCAACGGCCGTCTGATGCAGCTAACAGGAACCTCGATCGCAGCCCCCGCGGTGAGCGGCACCGTTGCCCTGATGCTGCAGGCGAATCCGGGCCTGACGCCGCCGCTTATCAAAGCGATCCTGCAGTACACGGCGCAGCCGATCACGGGAGCGTCGCTCGTCCAGCAAGGCGCCGGCCTGCTGAACGTCGAAGGGGCAGTACGCCTCGCGAGATCGCTTCGCACCGACATCGGCCCCGCGATCATCGCCGGGACGATCCATCCCGGTGACAACCTGCTCGCTCCCGGACGAGCTCTTGCCACGCCGGGCTCGTCGATCCAGGGCGTATACGCGCCATGGAGCGGTTTCATTGTTGCCGGAGGTTTGCATCTGCTGTCGAGCCCCACGCTATTCCTGCAGTACCAGGGCTTCTACGATCCGCGGCTGGTCTGGGTCGGCGACGGCGCGCAGAGCATCAGCTTCGGTTATTGGCCCAACGATACGCACGTACGCAATGTCGTCGTCTCGAATACGCTCGCAGGGACCGTTGTCACGCCCGGCGTGCTGATGCTCGATGCGATGGCGGGCACTTCGGACTACCGCGCCGGCACCGGAATATTCTCGACCACATCCTCGCTGTCGACACAGTCGCAGGGACTCGTCCTCTCCGAAGGGGTCGTCCTTTCCGAGGGCCTGATTCTTTCCGAGGGACTGATCCTTTCCGAGGGACTCGTTCTCTCCGAGGGCCTGGTTCTCTCCGAAGGGCTCGTGCTTTCCGAGGGACTTGTCCTCTCCGAAGGGCTCATCCTTTCGGAGGGGTTGATTCTGTCCGAGAGCCTGGTGCAGTCCCAAGGACTCGTATTGTCCGAGTGACCGATTGAAATGACGCAGGCATCGAGCACCGTCGAGCAGGGGCGCTAAAAATGTTCCCGCGGATGGACGACTACAACGCGAGCGCCAAGGCATATTGGTGGACAACCGCCATCGTGGGCGCGATCGCCCTCGCGCTGGCGCTAAAGGGCGTTGCGGCGATGCCTCGTGGCGCGATCCTGCAGATCGCCTTCGGCACCTTCGTTGCTGGCCTGACGGGCGCGTTCCCGATCCGCGTTCCAGGCAGCAAGACGTCAATCACTGGCGCGGAGCTGGTGATCTTCCTGTTGTTGCTGCTGTACGGTCCCGAAGCCGCCGCCGTGGCCGCAGCTGCCGAAGCCGCCGTCGGATCGTGGCGCACTTCGACGCGCTGGACCAGCCGCCTCGGGAGCCCTGCGATGGCCGGGCTCGCCATGTACGCCTGCGGCACGGCCTTCGCGGACACGGTCGATTTCGTCGCCCGCCACAGCGGGGCGCCGACCCTCGCCGTGCTGGTCCTGCTGCTGCTCTGCCTCGCATTGGCGTATTTCGCGGCGGGCACGCTGCTGATGGCGTCGCTCATCACGCTGAAGGCGGGCCAGCCGCTCCGTCCGCTGCAGATCCTGCGCGACCACCTCTGGCTCGCGCTTGTCTACTGCGCAAGCGCCGCAATCGCCGGTTTGATCTACGTCGGTTACGACAAGCTTGGCGCGGGAATCGTACTCGCCGCCATTCCGGTGATCGCTGTGGTTCTGCTAACGCATCGGTTGTACCTCGGCCATCTCGAAGCGACCGAGCAGGCGAAGCACGCGGCGGAGCGCCAAGCAGCAGAGGCCACACGCCATCTCGCCGACCTGCAAAAGAGCGAGAGCCGCTTTCAGAACGCGTTCTCTCACGCCGCTATCGGCATGGCGCTCGTGACCGATGACCGCTACATCCTGCAGGCGAACCCCGCGCTGTGCGAGATTCTCGGCCGCTCCGCGCAACAGCTGATGGGCAGCGACTTTTCGAGCTTCATCCACGCCGACGACGTCCATTTCCTCACCGAGGGCCTGTCGACGCTGGCGAGCAGTGCTGCGACGACCTGCTCGCTCGAGCTGCGATGCGCGCGCAGCGACCGCAAGGAGCTGCTGATATCGCTGCACGCCTCGCTCTTCACCGCCAGCGAAGCGGACGCACCGTGCCTCATCTTCCAGGTGCAGGACATCACGGCGCGGCGTCAAGCGGAGACGCGGCTGCAGCACATCGCTAATCACGACGATCTGACCGGACTTCCGAACCGAGCTCACTTCTTCGATCAGCTCACCCGGGCGGTGAGGGCGGTGAAGCACGATCCGGACTTCCGTTTCGCGGTGCTGTTCCTCGATTTCGACCGCTTCAAAACGATCAACGACAGCCTCGGGCATCGCGCGGGCGACGATCTGCTCGTCGTACTGGCGAAGCGCATCGCCGCGCAATTGCGCCCGACCGACGTGGTCGCGCGCCTGGGCGGAGACGAGTTCGCGATCCTGGTTCGCAACCTGCGCCACGAACGCGAGGCGATCGCGCTCGCCGACCGCCTGCAATCGGTGGTGCGCGAGCCGGTGCGGCTCCACTCGGGCGAAGTATCGACAAGCGTCAGCATCGGCATCACGGTGAGCGCATTCGACTACGAGTCGCCGGACGACGTGATGCGCGATGCCGACATTGCGATGTATCGGGCGAAAGCACAGGGCAGGGCGCAGTACGCGTTGTTCGACAGCGGGCTGCATGCCGACGTGTCGTCGCAGCTCGAGATGGAAAGCGCGCTGCGGCGGGCGCTCGATCAAGCGCAGCTGAACCTAGTCTATCAACCGATCTTCGATCTCCGCACGCGCCAGGTGACTGGTGTCGAGACGCTTTGCCGCTGGACCCATCCCGAGCGCGGCGCGGTTCCGCCTGAGCGCTTCATTCGAGTCGCCGAGGAAACGGGCATGATCGTGCAGCTCGGCGCATGGGTCCTCGAGCAGGCCTGCCGCCAGTTGTCCGCTTGGCAGAAGAGCGTGCCGGGAGTCTCTTCACTGCTGCTGCACGTCAACGTTTCCGTCGTTCAGCTCGTGCAGCCGGGGTTCGCACAGAGGGTGAAAGAGATCATCGAGCGCGCCAAGCTCAAGCCCGCGCAGGTTGCCCTCGAGGTGACCGAAAGCGTGCTAATCGACCGGCTGTCGGCCGCGCTGCCCAACCTGCGGCAACTACGCGAATACGGCGTCCAGATAAGTATCGACGACTTCGGTACCGGCTACTCGTCGTTCGGGAGCATGGTCGATCTGCCAATCGGAGAGATCAAGATCGATCGCTCGTTCGTGAACCGGCTTGCGCGCAGCGGCGAGGGCGAGGAGGTGGTGCGCGCCATCATCGCCATGGGCC